>Ga0208044_1001375_pt1 | contig 13364 bp, 9 predicted proteins | sample Sb_taG_8_FD_187712 | JGI IMG/M metagenome (GOLD analysis project Ga0208044, IMG submission 187712) | Peat soil microbial communities from Weissenstadt, Germany - Sb_50d_c_BC metaG (SPAdes) (version 2) | ecosystem: Environmental > Terrestrial > Soil > Wetlands > Peat | place: Germany: Weissenstadt... | reverse complement strand
CGCTTCATGGTCCCAAGCACCATGAGCCCGCACGCCCACCTTGCCCGCAGTCCTGTGGGACTTGCAGATAAGCTCTGGCTGGAAGCCGTGGGCCGCGAGCCAGGCACGAACAGCCCGTGGTATCGCTCGCACGTTCTGGCGCAGCGGCCCAAACTGGCCAGCGAGACATTCATCAGGCAAGAGTGGCTGAAGTTTCTCGCGCCCGGGAAAGGTGGTTGGCAACCAACGCCACGCGTCCCGGGAAGGGTGCGAGGTGCATGATCCGTTGTGCATTAACCTTGCCGTCGATTGCTTGCAATTTGTCATTGCCTTAGAATGTTGAGATTCCGCTTCAGGCGTTGGTTGCCTCAGAGACTCACTCGATGAACAATTTCGGCGACAAGGTCTCATTTATCTGGTCGGTGGCTGACCTGCTCCGCGACTCCTTCAAGCGGGCCAAGTATCCGGACGTCATTTTGCCGCTGACGGTGCTGCGGCGACTGGACTGCGTGCTGGAGCCGACGAAGGGGAAGGTCCTGGAGACCCACGCCAAGCTGAAGGGGAGGCTGGAGAACCTTGCACCCCAGCTCTGCAAGGCGTCGGGCTTCGCGTTCTACAACACGTCGCCGTTCACGTTCGAGCGGCTGTTGCAGGACCACGCCCACCTGGCGGCGAACCTGCGGGCCTACATGAACGGGTTCCCTCAAATCCAGACGGCCCGGACCTTCAACCGCGACGAGTACCGATTCCTGATCGTGGCGAACAAGTTCCAGACGGGGTTTGACCAGCCCCTGCTGCACACCATGTACGTGGACAAGAAGCTGGGCGGGGTCAACGCCGTCCAGACCCTGTCGCGGCTCAATCGTGTTCACCCGGGCAAGGACGACACGATGGTTCTGGACTTCGCCAACGAGGCTGAGGAGATTCAGAAAGCCTTCGCTCCCTACTACGACCGGACCCTCTTGAGCGAGGCCACCGACCCGAACCTGCTCTACGACCTTCAGACCAAGCTCAGCGAGTTCCACCTCTACACGGCCGAAGACGTGGAGCGGTTCGCCGGCATCTACTTCGACCCCAAGGCGACCCAGGAGTCCCTGCACGCGGCCCTCGCGCCGGTCGTTGATCGCTACGAGGCCGCGGCGCCCGAGGACCAGCGCGATTTCAGGAGCTACCTCGGCGACTACGCGCGGCTCTACGCGTTTCTCTCGCAGATCATCACGTTCACCGACGCCGACCTGGAGAAGCTCTACCAATTCGGCCGCCTCCTGCTCCGCAAGCTCCCGGTTAACCGAGAGCAACTCCCAGTTGAGATCCAGCAAAACATCGACATGGACTCCTACCGGCTCCAGCAAACCTCGTCCGGCAAGCTGCCCCTGGAGAAGGGGACGCACCCGCTGGAGCCACTCAAGGAGAAGCAGGTCTTCGGCCCCCAGCCCGAGCAGATCGAGGCGCTCTCGGCGATCCTCAAAGACCTGAACGAACGCTTCGGCACCGACTTCACCGACGCTGACAAGGTGATCATCGAGCACCTGGAATCGAGACTCAACGAGGACGCCGCTCTCCAGACCAGCGTCAAGGTCAACGTCCCCGAGAACGCCCGCCTGACCTTCGACCACGTCGCCAACGACAAGATCCAGGAGCTGATCGACACCCACTTCAAGTTCTACAAGCAGATCAACGACGACGCCAACTTCTCGCGGTTCTTCCTCGACTGGCTGTTCGAGCGATACCTCAAACGAGCCCGGGGGCAGGAGGAGGGGAATGTGGCGTGAGGATCGGGGGTTCATGGGAGAAGAAGTCAACGTTCATTCCAGATAACGTCGAACAAAGGGATTCGGTCTTCACTGTTCTGGTAAGATGTCCGGTCTGCGGAAAGCACGTTTGCCTGGATCGTGCAATCTACCAGAACAATTAGGAATATCTCCTTCGGAGCGCGCGCTAGAGGGAACCCAATCTGGAGCAAGCGATGGCGACCATATCTGAAGTAGCCCGGCACCTGGGAGTTGATCGAGACACGGTAAAGACCTGGGCATGGTTCAATTACGGGTCACTGCAATCACTGAGGTCGCGATTCATTGGAGCTCCGGCTTCAGCCGTTTCAGGTATCGCCTGGATGCGGGATTCCGGCGCAGAGAGACCATCAGCGCCTGAAGCGACAAGATGGTCGGAAGTTCACATTGATTATGCACCCGGAAACCGCCGTCATTGAACGATGCCTGATCTGTCATGATTCCCAAACGACGATCTTGATGAACCCATGACCTGCAGTTGATCGCCTACTGGGTCTTCCGCCCGCTTCTCTTATCTGCGTTCATCTGCGAAATCTGCGGACAAGAATTCGGGAGTTCATCTCCAATCGGATATGGGACCTGCGGTGTTGGCCAGCTGACCGCTTCTGGCTTACGGACCCGCAGGAGGCCGAAGGGACATAGTGAATTGTCCCAGCAGGTTGGACAAGACGGGCAAGGAGGGCCTGTCAGGCATCACTTGCCCTGTCGCCTGTCAGTCGAGGGTTGCCCCGCGCCCGAAGAGCGGACTCCAGGCCCAATGTGGTGGCGGTCTTCATAACCCATGGGTCGGTACCGAACGGTGCGTTCCCCTGAACGCATCGGCGGATCGCCTGCACTTCGCTCTCGAACATCGGCGCGTTCACCGCTGAATGTCTCGTCGTAGCTCCCGTCCACTTTGTTTGCTATGCTGACTCATCGTGTCGCAGCCTGACTGGAAGCTTGGATCTTCTGTTGCGGAGCGTCCATGAGCCAGGTCGTTCCATCCCAATCTGTCTCGACCCGCCCGTATTTCCGGCGCGATCAACGGGATGGAATCAGTCCACCTGACCTGTCGAAGGTCTGCACATACGCTGAGCACATTGTTCACGCCAGAGGGTAGCGAACACAGTTTACCAGCATCTCGCTCGATCTGGCAAAGATCAGGGATTTTGGAGACACAGAAAGGATCTCATTGACTGGGCGCGCGGCAAGATTCAAAGGTTCTTTGCAACGGTGTCATGATGGACGAGCTATTTAGTTGCCGGAATTGCATTCACAACTGCGCCCAAAGTCTTCACGTTGGTCAAGGAGCCGGGTTTTGTCTCAGACATGATTCAGTGATCTGGCAGCCCAGCGAGACGACGTGCAAGTATTTACATCGAAAGGATCTCCCTCAATTCGTCGTCGAGGAGGGCGTTCGAGAACACGCTTCGGAGTTCGCATTGTTTTCCGGCCTTGCTTCCCTCAAAACAAGACAACCGATCGACCGCATCAGGTACAGCGAGCGATTTGCATGGGAGCGGGGATCGTACGATCCTTTGCTAAACGCGATTGCTCAATACTACAAGACTAAGCCACACTGGGCCTTTATCCAGGGTTTTACCGGTGGAACCGACGGTCGCCGATCATTGACTTACTCCGCATTCGTTCGACGGTACATGGACACCTGCGAGACTTGGCGGAGTTCGTATAGGCTTGTATTGGCACTTGTGTATGAAATCGACGCGGAACCACAGTTCGATGCTCGGTCCATCCTGGTCGCGGAAGGCGACGATCCCAAGGCGTCAGAGCAAGAGGCCTTGTGGGACGTAGTTTTTACACGAATATCCGCAGTCCAGGAGTACGGCTATCACGCCGGAATTGAGAAACTCATGTGGGCAACTGACTCATTAAATGGGGGTCTCTCGGAGCTTGACTGGCCGGCGCTGCGCATCGAATTGACCAAGATCCGCCAAGTTTGGATCGATCAGATACTTACGCACGCGAGGGACAACGATGTCTTCTTCCCACAACCGGAGGACGAGCAACCGGTCGCCGATTGAACTCTGGTAAGAGGGGCTTCGCGGGGTCATAAGTTATTAGCATGGGCACCGTCACTTTCGCCTTCTTAGACGCTGGGTGGAATGTCCGTCTTGCGAGACGAATGAGCAAACATAATATACGTCATTTTATGGACAACGGAGGCTTGTTACACTTTAGCTCGTCTGATGAAGATATTGTGGAACGTGAAATTATAGATCCACTAAGATCGGAAATTTTTGGAAGCTGGAAAATCCTCTGTTGCCCCCAAGACTGGGTTCATCGTTACCAGTCGTACATGGACCAGAATGGTATACCATACATAATAGAACTTTCAGATGGTGAAATCGCATTTCTTATTCCCGGCAAACATAATCCTCATCGTTGGAAGGATCTGTAAGACGGCCTTGAGCGGCTCCGTCGCCATCACGGCGCTTGCCTCGCCCTACGCTCGGCTCGCACCGCCTTGACCTCTTCCTCGATCAGGGTGTCGACCTCCTCCTCGGTCATGCCGCTCTGCCGGAAGTTGTCGTGCAGAGGCCCGACCACGTCGGCGAGCGAGGGCAGCGGCAGCTCCTTTGTGAGCAACTCAACGATGACGGCGGAGCGATCGATTTCCAGGTGCTGCAGATTCTCTCGCTCTGAAATCGGCCGAATGGGGCCAATCATGCCGATCGAAACGATCTGCTCTGGCTGCGGATCCCGCATGCCTGACTGTGAGCTGGTTTGGGTCGAACAGCTTCCACACCCCGATCCGCAGCCGCTTGCCTGCTTGCGGGTCACGGCGTTCCAGGCGAGCCTGACCAGGTATCCGGCGGCCGCGAGGACGATGCCAAGCGCTGCAAGGTCTTGCCAGCCGAATTCCATGAACGACTCTCCTTCAGATTCCTAAGTAGCTCCCGACCTGATACGTGACAAGTGCGCCGAGATAGGCCAGCACCGTCATGTAGCCGAATGTGAAGGCCGGCCAGGTCCAGGTTCCGGTCTCGCGGCCGATGACGGCCAGAGTCGAGACGCACTGGGCACAGAGGGCGAAAAAGACCATGATCGACAGGGCGACGGGGATGTTGAAGAGCGGACGGCCCGAGTCGGGCCAGGTGGCCGACTGGAGCGCTGCGCCCAACCGTTGAGAGCCCTCCGGCTCGTCCACCTCCTTGCCGACATCGAAGATGACCCCCAGCGTCGCGACCACGACTTCGCGCGCGGGGAACGAGGCGATGACGCCGCTGCCGATCCGCCAGTCCCAACCCAGCGGCTTGACCGCCGGCTCGATCATTCGGCCCACGCGGCCCAGCAGGCTCTGCCGCTTTTGCGCTCCCTCCATGCGGTTGGCAACGCCAGCCAGGCCGGCACTCGCGGCCTGTTCCCTGGCCGCGTCGCCCGCGGCCCGGGCGTCGTCCCGCTGTCGCTCCAGCCGGTCGCGCGCGGCGGTCAGAGGCGCGAGCTCGCCGGGCGAGATTCGCGGGTAATAGAGCGCACCCCACATCACGATCGAGACGGCGAAGATGATCGTGCCCGCGTTGTGCAAGAAATCCCAGCCGCGGTCGAACATCCGGTGCAGAACCACGCGCGGCGACGGCCACTTGTAAGCGGGCATCTCCATCAGGAACGGCGGGGTCGCGCCGCGCAGCAAGGTCCGCTTGAGCAGCAGGGCCACCGCGGCTCCGATCACGATTCCCAGGGCGTACATCGAGAAGAGAACCAGACCCTGAAGCCCGAGCAACCCCCCCACGAACTGCCGTTCGGGGATGAACGCCGCGATCATCAAGGTGTAAACCGGCAGACGGGCGCTACAGCTCATGAGGGGGGCGATCAAGATCGTCGTCAAGCGGTCGCGCCGGTTCTCGATGACCCGGGTGGCCATCACCGCCGGGATCGCACAGGCAAATGACGATAGCAAAGGTATGAACGACTTCCCGCTCAGCCCGACCCGGACCATCAGCCGGTCCATCAGGTAGGCGGCTCTTGCCAGGTAGCCGCACTCCTCCAGGCTGGTCAGGATGAGGAAAAGAATGAAGATCTGGGGCAGAAAGATCACCACCGCGCCGATCCCGCCGAGAATCCCATCCACCAGGAGGCTGCGCAGGGGACCCTCCGGCAGGCTCGCCTCGATGTGGCCGGACAGCCACGAGATAGCCGCTTCGATTCCGTCCATGGGCAGCTTCGCCCAGGCGAACACGGCGCTGAACATGAGCAGCATCACGACGGCGAGGATCACCATTCCCCAGAACTTGTGCGTCAGGACCGCATCCAGCCGGTCACCCGAGGTGTTGACGGGCTCGACCGGATGTTCCACCACGCCCTCGACCACGCGAGCAACCCAGCCGTACCGCGCCATCGTCTCGACGGCCGGGACCGGGTAGCCGGCCTGGCCCAGCCGCTCTCGCGCTGCGCTCAGCTCCGCCCGGATCGCGGCCTGGTCGCCGTTGCTGGGAATTCGCTCCTCGATGTAACCCCCCGTGTCGAGCAAGAGCCGTTCGACCAGGTAGCGGGGCAAGCGACTCTGCGCCGCGGGCGCATCACCTTTGGCCAGGAACGACTCCAGCCGGTCGACCTCGTCGCGAAAGGCTGGCGGAAATGGGCTCTCCGGAATCGCGCCAGGTTGCTGGCCCGCCGCGGCCAGGGCGTCTTTCAGGTCCCCGAGGCCCAGGCCGCGGTGCGCCTGGATCGGCACCACGGGAATGCCAAGCTGCCGGCTCAGCCGCTGGGTGTCGATCTGCAATCCATGGTCCTGCGCCACATCGACCATCGAGAGCGCGATCACCAGCGGCCGGCCCAGCTCGAGAACCTGGCTGACAAGGTAGAGGTTTCGTTCCAGGTTGTTCGCCGCGACCACGCAGAGCACGACGTCGGGCGCCGGAACATCCGCCAGCCGGCCCAGCAAGACATCGACCGCGACCATCTCGTCGGGCGACCGGGGCGCCAGGCTGTAGGTTCCGGGCAGATCGACAAGGATCCACCGCCGGCCAGCGTGGACCAGCTCGCCGAGCGTTTTTTCCACCGTCACGCCCGGATAATTGCCGACCCGCTGTTGAACGCCGCAGAGCGCACCGAACAACGTCGATTTGCCCGTGTTCGGGTTGCCGATCAGGGCAATCGTCCAGGTGCTGCGATCGGTGGCGGACGGCATCATGGAACCGGAGGGAATAGACGGGTCGGCGTGCCGCTCATCTTGACCGATCGAGTCAGTCAAGACGCCACGGCACTCACGCGGACCATCACGTGCGCGCAGTCATCCATGCGAAAGCCAAGCCGTTGCCCTTGGAGACGGATGATGCATGGGCTTCCAGGCCGGATCATCTGGATCCGGGCGCCATCATAGAGCCCCATCTCCCGCAGGCGATGGACCATACCGCACGTGCCCAGGACTTCTCCGACGCACCCCCCCTCTCCTGCGCGGAGCCGACAAAGGGGAATGAGATCGACCTGAGTTTCCTTCGCTCTTGCCTGACCCGATGCCTTCATGCGTGGGCCTCGCACATTTCAGAGGGTCCGTGACTCTTGGGGCAGCGCCACCATCAACATTCTATCGGCCTGAGATTCGGTTCGACGTTAATTGAGATTGAATCTCAATAGCAATTATAGAACACGCCGGGGAGATGATCAATCACTTTTCCGGAAGATTCGCGATTGGTGACCGCTGCACGCGAGTTTGCCTCGCAAGTCCTGTCGAATTCTCTCGGCGTGGCATTGCGACATCAGCGCGTGGCATTCGGTAGCATCCAGGCCGAAGTCGCGGAACACGACCGCGAATCGACCGCGAGTGGCCAGCGTGTTTCGCCGCAATGATCCACCCGCTTGACGATCCCGTGCGGCCATCCCCTGTCCCGGCGCATAAGCGCCTTCTGCTCTCGTTCAATCCTCGACCCACGACAAGGTCAAGCTCAAGTCGCCCCACGCCACCGGGACCGTCATCTTGTGCTTTGACAGATCATCGGGCCGGTGCCGGGCCACAAACGCCGGGATCGCACGCAGGCATCCTTCCATCAGTACCAGTTCCCACGCCAGCGGGGGGCGTATACTCAGGCCCCGCTCTTTGCGAAAGATCGACGGGTACGCCTCCGGTCCTGCCACCTCCCAGCCGAGTCTCCTGCTGGCGTCCAGGTCGGCGCCGGGGACACCCGTCTCGTCATGGAACGTCACCGTCAAGGCCACCGTCTCTCGTGAGTTCTCCTCGTCCGACATCTCACCCGCCCACAGCTTCTCCAGCGTCTTCAAGTCGTCGTAGAGGGCCACACCGAACGTCAGCCCCGACTGCCCCATCACCACGGCGTACCACGGGCCACTCTCGAACCGGTCGCACTCGACCTTGATCGCCGTCTCGTCACCCAGCTTCCGCCAGGGGGCTCTCCGGTAGAACCCAGCCGCCGCTCGGTAGAAACCGGCCGCCTGCTCGGGACCGATCCCCGGCATCTCCAGGAGGCCGGGAGGGACGTTGCCGCCGATGTGCCGGGCCATATCCCTGAACACAACGTCCAAATGGTCCAGTTGCTCGGCCGGCACGACGGTGATCCCGATCTCGTCGAGGTGAGGCTTCAGTTCGTCCCACCGCTCGTCGGGACGCACCTGCAACTCGGTGGGGCGATGTGGTTCGCCCGCCGCTGGCTTCCTCACGGCCTTGGCCAGAACATCCCAGAGCAGGCCGGAGGACGGCGGCTCCCAGGCGATCTCATGGGCCAGGACCAGGTCATCGCTCAGGCTGGTGATCAGCACGACCCACGGCCGTGCGGGTTCGCCTCCGATCGTGATCCAGTTGGGCGTCGGGCGGAAATCCGCCTGCCAGACATCAAAGACTTGCGAGAGATGTTGCAGTTCTTCCTTGACCGGAGGGGTTGGGCCTTGTGAGTCGGGGGTTGGGGCCTTCGACCGCTTCGTTCCTTGTTCCGTCGCTTTCAGCCATGCGGTCGCTCCCGGTATCTCCTTCCATCCGCTCAGGGCGCTGACCGCGTAGAGGATCGCCTCGTTCCGATCGCCTGGGCTGTAATAACCGGGTCGCTCCAGCGGTAAGGGCTCCTGGCTCAACAGGTAGGCCGGGACGTGCTTGTTCGCCTCCTTCGCCAATTTGAGCAGCTTCCGGGTCTCGGTCGTGTCCCCGTTCTGCCGGAAGGCCACCAGGGCCTTCGTGTAAACCCAGGTTGCCGAATCCTCGTCGTATTGCTTCAGAAGCCGGACCAGTTCCTCGTACGAGCCCTCGGCCAGCAGCCACCCGGCCAGGGTGTATCGTACCCCCTGGTTGTCGTTGGGATTGAGACGCAGCATGTCCTGGAGATGACCGATCGCTTCGTGCCGCCGCCCCGCCGTCCAGAGGAGGCTCGCCAGTCCCTCACGGGCACGCATGTAGGGGCGGGTCTCGATCAGGCCCCAGAAGTGCCCCACGTTCTCCTGAAACGCTTCCGGCCCCAGCGCCCGCTCGCCAGCGGCGACCCCCTTCTCGAAGAGTTCCAGGGCTTCCTTGCGGCGTTTGGTTTGCTCGGCCAGCAGCACGTAGGCATCGGCGCAGTCGGGGGAGAGGTCGAGGGCCTTCTTGGCGAGTTCGACCCGCTCCATGGGGTCGTGCGACTCGAACGCCTTGTACATGAGGTCCTGCGCCTTGCTCAACGGTGTCTCTTCATGGGAGCCGGCCAGCCCACCCAAGAGACCCCGCATGACCCCTTCCATGGCACGCCGGTCGGGGAGTTCGTGAACCGGTTCCTCCATCGGGATCGGCTCGGTTGGTCGCTTCAGGATTCGTTTGGGAAGTTTGCGTTTTTTCTTCGCCATCGCTCAGCACCCCTGGCAGGTTTTCGTTGTGGCATGGGCTTGGTGTCCATATTAGTCGGGTCAGCCGAGGTTCTGAACGGGGCTGTGATGGAAGTGCGCCGTAAAAGCCGCCGATCAGCAGCGGCAGTGATGCGATCGCCCGGCCACCCCAGCGGCCCATGTCGAGGCGCACTCCTTGTCGGCTCGTCGATCGAGATCGACGTTGCGACCTACGAAGAGACCAAGGCGGATTGCTCGGCGTCCGGCGGAGAGGGCGACGGTGGCATATCCCGGGTTGAGCGAACCGGTCCCCGTCCGATACGCTGGGGGACAACCAAGGATTCGCTCCGTCCGTACAGGCGAAGGAACCAAAAAGCGATGTCAAAACTCCCGTTTCGCCCCGAGGGCCACGAAGGCTCGGTGGAGCAGTACCTCCCCAAGGTTCAGAACGCGATCGTGAAGGCGCTCACCCAGGCGCAGAAGGGCTTGTCCCACGACACGCTGAGACTCGACAGACCGAACCTCGAGGCATTGGCGGGGATTCTGGTCGAGTTCGTCGAGGACCTCCATTGCGAAACCGGCATCTGGCGAAGTCTGGAACGATACAACACGGAGTTCTTCGGGACGCCCTTGCCTTTCCTATTCGAGCCCAGGACCGTGTTTCCCCTGGATGCGATTTCCCCAACCCGCCTCCAGCACTTTCTCTGGATCCTGTATCCGCAGTTGATTCCCGATCTGCTCCTTCGCCCAGACCACACCGATCTGGTTCGTCTGGCGCAAGTCGCCGCCGAAGTCTTACAGGAGCAGTTCGCCGATCTCCCCAGGGACTCGGGCGTCAAGCACTTCCTGGGGACTCCCCACAAGCACGGCTGGGAAGTCAAGCGAAAGCTGGTCTGGCTCGGCACCGGATCGTATCTCTTCCGCATTTTCCACCAGCGGTACATTGAAGAGCAGAACGCTAAGTTTTCAGACATCGGGGCCATCGACGACTTCCTCTGCCAGCAATGCACCGAATGGGCGGGGCTTGGGGCGCTTGAAGTCCTCGCCAGCGTGCTGGACCTTTCTCCGGAGCGGCGCGTCGACCTGCTCTCGTGGTCCGAGCGGCACAACGCCGTGTTCAAGGTGCTATCGGGCAACAAGGAGAAGATCGAGGTCTTGAACCTGATCAACGATGTGAAGTACCGCGTCCGCTTGAACCTGGAGCGGAACCCGTTCGCCCGTGGTGAGTTCGTCTACGGCAGCTTGGTCCCCTGGGACGGGGAATGGTACTGGTCCGGAATCCAGAAGATGTTCCATCGGTTGGACGCCGCTGCGATCGAGCTGGCGAAGCAGCATTATCGCAAGCTGCCCACGATCTATTACCGCTATTCCCCGGAGGACCTGAAGAAGGCGCGGGAGATGGTCCGCCAGCAATACGAGGAATTCGTGGCGAGCCGCGGCAAGGACTGGGTTGTCTACCCCGACGGTCTGATGATGGCTGCCGACTGGCAGAAATCTGCCAAGGCGAAGTTCGCTGCGCTCCCAGAGGACAAGCGGAAGCGGCTGGTGGAGAAGCATGGGTTGAAGGTAGCTTCGCCCGAGATGAACATCCCGCGCGACCTGTTGGAGTCGAAGAACGGAATCGGGGTGTATTTCAACCCCATCGAGGGGATGGAGATCATGCCGGACTTCAACGACATCCTCTCGGGGCTGAAGAAGAAGGGCAGAGGACTGACGGGGGGCGAGGAAGTGGCGATACGGGGATGGGTGACGAGCCAATCGCTCAGTCCAGGTTTCGTCCGCCGCCTGGCAGAGGAACACGGTAGCGAGTCGATCGCAGCCGCCTTCTTGCTGGAAAAGCAGAAGGAGGACTACGTGCTCGAGTATCTGCTGCGGCGGTACAAGGGGCGGTTCTACCGACCGAGGTATCCGACCCTCACGATCGTGAAGTGAGGGAAGGGCCATCATCGAAGATGCGCTCCTCGAGCGGCGGCATCAGATCGGCTGGGGCGGGAGCAGGTGGACCGTCTCGCTCGCCAAGATCTGGTGGGCCAGGAAATCCGGTCTACGAGATGGCATCGATCCTACGGGCCATCGAGGAGCCCGTCGGGCGTCGCGCCTCGTCGTATCTCGCCCGACATGCCCCGGAGTGGCTCCCCCGCATCACCCAGCATCGCGGGCGACGGACGGAGCGGCACTTCTGGCAACCGGGCGGCGGTTGCGATCGCAATATCATCGAACCGAGTACCCTCTCGGCGAGGATCGACTCCATTCACCTCAACCCGGTGCGTCGTGGGTCGGTGGATCGGGCGCGCGATTGGCGCTGGTCGAGCGCAGCGTGGTTCAAGGGGCAGGAAGGAAGCGCTCTGGTTCCCGACCCGATCCCGCCGGCGTGGACGGCGGGGTGTGACCGGTGACCCAACCTACGTCCAGGGCCGCCGGGGCACGAAGACTTTGCCCCGGCCACCTGCCGCTTTCGGGTTGTGAACGGCTATCACTTGACCGGAATTCCTCTGAGATGTTAACATCATGTGTTCTTGCCCTCGGTCGCGCCCCGGCCGCTCGACGTTCGGCGGGGGCCGGTAGGAGCAAACCGATGTTCGGTGTTGCACCGGCAGCCCAAAAGACCCCACGTACAGGAGATCCATAGGCTATATTCCACTTTACGGGATTTCACAGGTCCTCACTGTAGCATCAGCCGTCGCTGTCCCCGAGCCATCAACCCTCTGGATGGCGGCTAGTGGAATCTGCGCAGGCGTCGCCTTCCGTTGGTCCCGCAGACGCCGTCAACAGCGGAGGTAGAGGCCAGTGGGGCAACACGCCGCGACCAAGTGCGCGGCTCACGCAATCCCACGCTCGCTCGGACACGCTTCGCCCCATCTCCCGGAGACCGCTCCTCGCCCAGCGCTGCCAGCACCGAACGTAGGCCCCGATGCGGACCAGGTCCGCACGGCGCTCATAAAGCCGGGACACACGTTCCACGCAACGCTCTACCGCGCGCGAGGCGACCTCCAGCCCGCGGGAGTAAACAGATAGCCCAGGAAGTCAAACCCCCGGCTGACCCGGCCGATGAACGTCTTGTCGGGGTGCTGCTGGAGCTTAAGCTCCGCCAAGGTCTCGTTCACCAGGCGAATCGCCGCCCGGAGTTTCCAGCGGGACGGTGCGAGAATCACCCAGTCGTCCATGAACCGGGCGTACGGCAGCCCCGTTGTCTCCATGCGCTCGTCGAGAAGCTTCAGGTAGAACGCCCCCATCAAGGGAGAGAGCGGGCAGCCCAGCGAAATCCCTCGCTCCACATCCTCGTAGAGCCCCCCGTCGTAAATCGTCCTTCGCACGTACTGCCGCAGCAGGTCGAGGACCCGCCCGTCGGGCAGATGGCGGTCCAGCATGGTGAGGAGGATATCGTGGTCGATGCTGGCGTAATAGCTCTTCACATCGGTCCGAAAGACGAACGTGTTGTCGGCGCGCTGGGCGTCGACGAACCGGACGGCGGCCTTGGCCCCCCCTCGCCCTTCCAGACTCCTCGCTGAACTCCACCATTCCAGAGCTGCCAGGATTCGGGTGGCTGGCGGCGGAGCCGGAGGCGACGCCCCAGACGCACAGGCTTCGGCCCTGGGGCTGACCGTAGGGAAGCCCCAGCCACCCAAGCGTCTTGCCCATCATGGGATACAACGAATCACGGTGGAGTTCAGCGAGAAGTCTCCGCCCTTCCAGGTGGTAGCACCGCGGTGAGAGGACCGGCAGCCAGTGGGTAGGCTGATGCGAAGTTGCTATTGACAAGGTTTTAGAGGTCGTTTCGGGTGATCCGGTTTCGTTACGCTGGGCACAGGCATTCGGAGCGGATTGCGGCAAAAAGGGCGATATTCTGATGGTGGAAGT
>Ga0208044_1001373_pt1 | contig 13368 bp, 12 predicted proteins | sample Sb_taG_8_FD_187712 | JGI IMG/M metagenome (GOLD analysis project Ga0208044, IMG submission 187712) | Peat soil microbial communities from Weissenstadt, Germany - Sb_50d_c_BC metaG (SPAdes) (version 2) | ecosystem: Environmental > Terrestrial > Soil > Wetlands > Peat | place: Germany... | reverse complement strand
CCGGTCGACTGCGCGGGCAGCTACAAGCTCGAGCAGCGGGGAATCGTGCTGTTCGAGAGCATCGAGACCGAGGACCACACGGCGATCACGGGTCTTCCGCTGATCCGCCTGACCAGCTTCTTGCGCACACTTGGGCATGCCGTGCCGTAGGCTGGTCCTGGAGGGCGATCGAGCCGCGGGAGACAGTCACTCAGGCCTGGTCGTCGCCGGGCTCACTGCCCCGGGCTCGCAGACCCATGACCCGCTCGATGGCGCGGACAAGCTTTTCCATCGCGAAGGGCTTGCGGATGTAGTCGCGAACACCCAGCATCTCGGCATAGGCGCGGTGGCGGCTTCCTTCGTTGCCGGTGATCATGATGGTGGGTATGAGGCCGCCCGGGCGGCTTTTGAGCTTCTCGAGCACAAGGAAGCCGCTCTTCTTGGGCATCATCATGTCGAGGATGAGGAGGTCCGGGTTCTCACGCTCTGCAACCATCAAACCCGAGTTGCCATCCCGAGCGACAAGGATGCGATAGCCCTTGTTCTCCAGAACTGTGCGCATCGATTCCACGATCTCGTGATCGTCATCGACCAGGAGGATGGTTCGTTGTTGAGGAGGCATCTTATGGATTCCCTGAGGCTGCGGTGCGCAACGGACGTGCTGGCAGCTAACCAAATTCCAATCATAGCCCGCCGACCTGGCGTGGGCAAGGGGGCCCTACGCGCGTGAACCTACATACCCATGAGAACGGTTGTTTATGGAAATGAACTGAAATCGTGACAGATTACCAAACGTGCTTGCCCCCTTCCACCATGCACCGGCAAGCTGCATAATCAAGCGTGAGGCTTCGGCATCGGTCAGATTGGGGGCATGGGATGACGGCGGGCCGGGCGAGCGCGAACGGGGATTCCGGGGGCAGACCAGAAAGGAATGGGGCGCGATGAGACCTTGGATCGAATGGTCGGCGGGCATCGGCCTCGCCGCTGCTTGCGTGATGTTCACAGGCTGTGGAGGGGACGGCGTTCCCGACCCCGGTTCGGACAGTGCAGCGGCCGCCGATTCGGCTCCTGACACCGGGGAACCGCCTGCCCCGGCTCCACCGGCGGCTCCTGCCGGCGGTGGCAAGGCCGTGCCCTCGGTTGCACAGAACAAGAGCCAGGCTCCCTCCGCGCCCAAGGAAGACGCCGACGCCGACGACCAGAAAGACGCGGCGCAAGCCTCGGGTGAGAACTCTCCGGCGGCGAAATCAGAAGGGGGCTCAGCGACGGCCGAGATGCTGGCGATGGCGACTGGCGGTCAGACGGGGTCTGGCGGTTCGCAACCGCCCGCAGGCGGCGGGGCCGCACCTGGTCAGACCCCACAATCCGGAGGCGGCGCCCAGGCGCCGGGTCCACCAGGTGGGATGGGAGGCTATGCCGAGGCGATGCGGGCACAGGCAGGTGGACAGGCGAATCAAGCGGGTGCGATGGCCGAGTCGATGCGGGCACGGGCCGGTGGGGGAGGACAAGGCGGTTATCCTGGTGGGTACACGCCGGCAGGCTCTGCCGGAGGCTCCGCTGGCGCGGGAGCTCAAGGGCCAGGCGGGCTAGCGCAGGATAACGGACCAGCCACTCGTTCGCCCCAGGGAGCCGTGCATGCCTTCTTGAATGCCCTCCAGGCCAAGGACCGAGACCGCCTGGCCGAAGCCACGGCGCTGCGAGCACAGACGGAAGCAAGTACCGACAAGACCAAAGAGCTATTCGGCAAGATCGTCGACATGAGTATCTCGGACGCCGAGATCGATGACCTGGCCAAGAAGCTGCAAGGATTCCGTCTCTCCGGGGAAAACGCCCCCAAGAGCACGGGCCGGCTGGGGATCTACATCGACAAACCGACCCAAGAGGGGAGCGTGCTTCGCGTCACCCTGACCGTGCGCAAGGAAAAGAAGGGGTGGGGCGTCATGGACATGAGCAGCAATCCGATCGAGTTCAGGCCCATGGGCATCATGAGCCCGCGGAGGAAACCGTCAGGCAGGGGTGGTCCCTGAGCCTTCCGCTCCAACCAGTTCGCGGTTCCCACGCAGGTCTGGTTGCTCCGCGTGAGCAGGCCCACGCTCGATTTCCACGGCGCCGGAGAGGTGCAAAGAGGGCCGAAGCCGGGCCGACTAACATCGTTTGTGTCCGTATTGGCTGAGCCGGGACACTTTGAAGAAAGCTCCTCTGTAAAAAATTCCACGCGGCCAAGAGAAAAATGGCCCCGAGCGATTTTTTTCTCAAGTTTTCGACTTGAATAGCCGGGTCAGCCCGAGTTCCGACGCCGTTACCGGACTTTGGTACGGAGAATGCTTACCGCCTGGTGTTCAACTGGCAGAGCGATGTTCCTTCTGCTCTCGCCTTCACCTCTTCGTTCTTCCCACACAGGAACCAAGGAAGGAGCCTGTCTGGTCATGTTCACAACCAAGCTCGATCTGTGCGCGGTTCTCGAGGTGCTTGTGGTTTTCTTCCAGGTGTGCGGGATCATGGGCCTTTGCCTGAGCCGGCTCATGCCTCGATCGGCATGGTCGTATCGGGGAAAGATCGGGTTCATCGTCGCGCTCTTCGGGCTTGGCATCGCCGGCGCGCTTTGCGGCCGGCACGACTCGGAGTTTGCCCTCTTCGCCGGCGGGACCATGACAGTCTTGCTCATCGGCATGACCATAGGCGGAAGCACGATCGACGCGACCGAACCGGCCCCCACCTACATGGGAACCGAGGCGGCTTAGCTCGTCGATATTTTATTTGTTGACGTAAGTGTCACTCGCAATTGAAGCTGAAACATTCGGGGCCAATCGGCCCCGATTTTTTTGTCCCGCCATTTGACGACCTCCAAAACGCGCGCCATAATTTTCGCGACCTTATCGACACAGCGGACTGGCGCGTCCTGCCCCTTCAACCTGCCGCACTTCTCATCTCGCCGGTCCCAGCGTCGTGTTTCGCCAGCGCTAGCAGACCCGAAAGGATCACTCCTGCGGTTCCTGCCGCGCATAGCGAGACATGCATCTACCGTCACGACGGACCATACTCCGGCCCGGACGACGCGTCCCGCTCGCCGTTCGCCATGAGGACGAGTCGGATTCATGCGGGAGAAGGAATAACCCATGATGGTTGGACTGAAACGGATTTCAACCGTGGTCGGTCTTCTGGCCGTGACGGCCTCGGCAACATTTGGCCAGGGGACCGTGGCCAATCCGAACCAGATGACGGCCGACTCGGTGGCCAGCGCCCTGCGCATGAGCCGAACTTTGTCCGGTTCGCGGATCGAGATCGAAGCTCAGGGTGGACTGGTGACGCTGACGGGTCAGCTTGCCACCCCGGCGCTCAAGGCCGAGGCAGTGGCGCGAGCCCGCAATGTGGCTGGCGTCCAGGGCGTGATGGACCGGCTCCAGGTCGCGGATCGGACCATTCGTCCCGCCCAGTACCAGCCGCAGGTGGCACTCGGTCACGGCCACGGCGGTTACACGGCGGGAACCACGTTCTCTGACGGTATCGCGCCTGGTGCTATCGGCGGGGCCGGAGGCCCGATGGGCGGTCCAGGTGCTGGTGGTTTCGTGAACGACGGCGGTCCGCTTCCTGAGGGACCGGCAGGCGGGGCCGGAGGCGGGGCTGGCGCGATGCCTGGCAATCCGAACTATGCCTGGCCCAGCTATGCTCCTTATCCCAATTTCTCCGCGGTCGGCTACCCGACGGCCTATCCCTGGCAGGCCTGGCCGAATATCGGACCCTTCTACCCCTATCCCGAGGTGCCTCTCGACTGGCGAGCCGTGACCCTACGGTGGGATGACGGCATCTGGTGGCTCGACTTCAAGAAGCACTATACCCGGCCGTTCTTCGTTCCCTATCCGTTCGGAATCGCCGCCTACTGAGCCGTCGGTTGACCGAGACGCATCAATCGAAGCGGCGGATCCCACCATGGGGATGCCGCGAACAGCCGGCCGGGATTTCCCGGCCGGCTGTTCGCGTTCCGGAAAAGGCCGGTTGTGGCGTTCTTTTCGGTGTCCGGAGCTTGCTCACAGGCTGGTGAGTGATCAAACTTAGTTGTGAATCGACGTAGGACCGTCGAGGAGATCGAGCTGGATGCCCCGCCAAAGGAGGTAACGCGGTGAGCAAAACGCGGATCGCGAGCATTTCGGGCCTTCGGGGCCTGGTGGGCCAAGGCCTGGATCCTGTGGTCATGGTCGAGTTCGCCGCGGCCTACGCCAGCCAGTGCGAGCCGGGTGCCATCGTCCTCAGCCACGATGGGCGTATCTCATCGACAGTATTCTTCCCTGCCGTCCTTGCGGGAGTGACCGCGACCGGACGGGACGCGCTGGTCGCCGGCGCGACCTCGACGCCAACCGTGGGAATCCTGGTCCGCGAGCGTAACGCGGTCGGGGGCATCCAGATCTCGGCCTCGCATAACCCGCCGCAGTATAATGGTTTGAAGTTTTTTCAGCCGCGTGGCATGGTACTCAGCCCGGAGCAGGGACGGGCCGTGCTCGACCGCTGGCAGCGCAAGGATTTCTCCTGGGCGAGTTGGGATTCGCTAGGCAAGACCCGCCCGATCGAAGACCCCGACGAAGTTCATCTGGCGCGAGTGCTCGAGATCGTCGATGTCGAGGCCATTCGCCGCCGGGAGTACGTGGTCGCTCTGGACGCCTGCCATGGCTCCGGGGGGCGGCTCGCGGTCAGACTGCTTCGCGCCTTGGGGTGCAGGCCCGTCGTCCTCGGGGGTGAGCCCGACGGCCATTACGACCACCTGCCTGAGCCGACCGAGAAGAACTTGCGGTCGTTCTCAGCGCTGGTGCCGGCAGTCGGCGCCGCTGTCGGGTTTGCTCAGGATCCCGACGCCGACCGGCTGGCCATCGTCGACGAGTCAGGGCATTACATCGGTGAAGAGCTGACTCTCGCCCTGGCGGCGCTCCGCCGGCTTGACCAGATCCAGGGTCCGGTCGTACTGAACCTTTCGACCTCGAATGTGACCGCAGAGCTGGCTCGCAGGTTCGGCTGTCCGGTCGTGCGGACGCCGGTTGGCGAGATCAACGTGGTGCAGGGCATGTTGGGCGAGAATGCCGTCCTGGGCGGGGAAGGCAATGGAGGCGTGATCGACCCCAGGGTCGGTCTAGTGCGCGACAGCTTCGTGGCCATGGCACTGGTGCTCGACCTGCTGGCCAGTTCAGAGCGGCCCTTGTCGCGCTGGGTCGAGACCCTGCCTCGGTTTGTGATGATCAAGGATCAGTATCCGCTGGGGCCGGGATGCGCGGGCCCCAAGGAGACCGCCGCACTATGGGAGAGGATCGCCCATGCCTATCCCGACGCGAGGTCGGACCGCCGCGACGGCTTGCGGCTTGACTGGGACGATCGCTGGGTGCATGTACGATCCAGCAATACCGAGCCGATCGTGCGGGTCATCGCCGAGGCGCCAGAGGCTGCGATCGCGCGCAACCTGGCCGACCAGATCGGCCGCTGGGTGAGCGGGACCAGGGACACACAGCGATGAGCGAGAACGAATGGCCGAGCTTCGAGCGGGCCCCTGCCGTGGCATTCGTCGATGTGGACGGCACGCTACTGGCTGAAACAACCACTTTTCTCTTCGCGCGGATCCTCCTTCGCCGGGGCCTGATCCGCCGGTCTTTCCTGCTTCGCGCCCTGTATCACGGTCTTCAGCATCGCCTCGGCCGCCTTGACTATGGCCGGCTGATCGCCTTCGGACTGAAAAACATCTCGCGGATCCCCGTGGTCGAGCTGGAGCGGATCGCCTACGAAAATTTTGCCGAGTATGTGCGGCCGCGGCTCTACGACGGTGTGGTCGACCACTTCAACGGGCTGAGGCGCAGAGGAACCCCGATCGTTCTGGTCTCTTCCTCCCCGGGCCTGGTGATTGAACCTCTGAGCCTCTATCTAGGATGCACCGCCACCTTGACGACACCGGTCGTGATCGAACGCAACCGGATGATTGGGATGGGCAAGGGACCGGCATGTTATGGCGAAGGCAAGCTTTACTGGGCCGAACAGTGGGCCGAAGAGCATGGTTTGTCGATGCTCGAGGCTGTTGGTTATGCCGATAACTGGAGTGATCGAGCCTTGCTGCAGCGCGTCGGCCACGCCGTCGTGGTACACCCGAAAGGCCGATTGCTTCGTCTGGCGCGGGAACGGGGATGGGACATAGTCCGGCCGCGCCAGCCGCCCCGCTCCCCTGGACGCCGTCGATGGCCCTCGAAGCGTAAGACCTAAAGTCAACTGATCGGGCGACTTGGGGAAATTCGTCGACAGTGCGTTCAACTCCCGTTGATTTTTGGCGAGGATTTGTTAGACAATTGTCTATTGAATAGAGGCCTTCTTTGGGGAACTCAGGGCACGTTGCAACTGCCAGCAATCACAATGACGGATGATTCTTCGAAAGAAATGGAACCGGACTCCCCGGAACAGCCAGTGAGCCCTCGCGGCGTGGTATCGCGGACGCGTCGAGCAGGGCCGGCGGCGATGGCGCTCGTGATCGGGCTGGCCGCCCTCACTGCGCAGGCGTCGGAGTCGGATCTTGTTCGCGATATCCAGCGCTATTGCACCGTGTGCTGGCGCAACGCGAGGCTCGATCCCACATTGTGGGATGACTGCACGCAGGAAGTCTGTTGCCGTCTCCTCACCAAGGCACGGGCCGGCGAGCTCGAACTCGCCCAGGTTCTGGCCGATGACACTCCAGAGCGGCGCGAACTGGTTCGGGCCATTGACATGGTCCGCAAGCGGGTACAGCGAGCAAAACGGCACCAGGCCATCGACTCGACGTCGATCGCGGGCACAGACCACGACTCAAGGCATCGTGACCGACTGGAACTCGGAGAGATCCTGGAAGCGGCGCGGAGGGCGGTCCTTTCACCCCGCCAGGATCGCATTGTCGAACTCTGGATGCGAGGCTGGGCCGTGCCCGAGATCGGGGCCGAACTGGCAATGCCGGTCAATCGCGTGAGCGACGAGAAGTACAAGGCTCTGCGAAAGTTGGAGCACTACCTTCGCAATCGCTGCGAGGAACTTGGAATTGGTCCGGTGGCCGTATCCGCGCTCGCCGAGCGCGAGACGGCCTGAACCTGGTCGAGCCCGTCTTTACTTCAGGAGCGAAGGCGGGCGGGTCAACCCGCCCAAAAGCCTGGCGCTGTCGACCTCGTTGACTGACGCCGTCACGTCGTTGCCTTGAGGGCTTCGAGCACGGCGCCGGAGTGCCCTTCGACTTTAACCTTGGGAAAGATCTGGCGGACCACGCCTCTGGCATCGATGACGAAGGTGGTTCGCTCAACACCCATGTATTTCTTGCCGTACATGCTCTTCTCTTTCCAGACGCCGAAAGCCGCACAGACCTTTTTCTCGGTATCGGCCAGGAGCGTGAACGGCAACCCGTGCTTCTTGATGAACTTGCCGTGGGACTCGACGCCATCGGGACTGACACCGATCACCCTCGCGCCGGCCTTCTCGTAGTCCGCGAACGCGTCGCGAAAGGCACAGGCTTGCTTGGTGCAGCCTGAAGTGTCGTCCTTGGGGTAGAAGTAGAGAACTACCGGTGAACCTTTCAGCTTGGAAAGGGTCACTTTCTTGCCCTGCTGATCGAGCAGAGTGAAGTCGGGGGCAGGCTTGCCAGCTTCCACCATGACTGTTGCTCCTTGGGATTGAGAGAAGAGTGAGACACCGTGGTTGAGGCCAATACCGTTGAATTAGCTATAACACTCTTGGCCGAAGCAACTTCGGGCTCCCTCTCCCCTTGCGGGAGAGGGTTGGGGTGAGGGGGCCTGGGCACGACCAAGCGCCTTGTCCGAAAGGTCGAGCTGACTGGTGCGACCCCTCACCCTAACCTCTCCCGCAAGGGGAGAGGGCGAAATAACCAACTGCTTGCTATGACTTTACGGCTAATTCAATGGTATAGGTTCTAGACCCAGTGGTCATTGCCGGAAAGACGAATCCCTCTTTCTTGAGATCGATGAACCGGCTCGGCAGCGGCTGTTGCCGGGATCGATCGCGAGGCCTGTTCATGGGACGGTCGGTAACGTTTGATCACACGGCTGATCTTGGCCTGAGGATTTACGCGACTGATCTTGCCGATCTCTTTCGCACAGCCGCCGAGGCTCTCTTCGACGTCATCGTGACCAATCGAGATCAGGTCGAGCCGCTGGAAAGTGAACAGTTCCATCTCGCCGCGGATTCAACCGACGCGTTGCTGCTCGATTGGCTGAACGAGCTGATCTTCCGCTGCGAGACCGGGCACGTCGTCTTCGGCCGCTTCGACGTCAGCGTCGATCCCGACGGCCGCTCTCTGACGGCACGAGTTCATGGCGAGCCGATCGACCCCCAGCGGCATGGCCTGGACCATGAAGTCAAGGCGGCCACTCATCATGGGGTACGACTCGTCCATGATCAAGATGGCTGGGTGGCCGAGTTGATCCTGGATATCTGAGCTGGGCGTGAGCCAGATCAGTTCCGAGGCAGTTGCGGGCTATGCCAGAGATTCCACGGCCAGCTCGTGCCGGCGCAAGAATTCCTCAGCCTCGGAGCGGTCGAAGACCCCCGCGGTCGTTCCCACGGCCCGCACGCAGCTGGCACCCACGGCGCTCGCGAGCTTCAGGCAGTCCAGCTCGGATCGATCTTCCAGCAGGCCGACGATGTAGCCGGCGTCGAACGCGTCCCCGCCGCCCGATCCGTCCACGAAATCCACGGGGTAAGCACCGACCCTGAGACTCTGCTCATCGGAGACCGAGATCAGGCCGTGCTCTCCCCGCGTGATCACCACACGGCGGGCGCCCATGTCATGGAAGATCCGGCCCTGGCGAACCGGGTCTTGCTCGCCCAGGATCAGCGTGGCCTCGTCGGTGTTCGGAACGAAGACATCGGTGTGCGGCAAGACGGTGCGCAGGGGTTCCAGATAATTCCCAGGGCCCGGCGTGGCCACGTCCAGCACCGTCTTCGTTCCGGACTTGCGGGCCAGGGCGAAACGCTCGGCAAGGCCACCGGCGTCGAGCCCGGGAAGGATGAGGAAATAGCCGATATGCAGCACTCGGGCGGGAGGATCGAGAACCTGGTCGATGTCCGCGGAGGTGAATTCGCGGTTGGCTCCCAGGGAGTGAATGAACCGGCGATCCTCGCCGCGCACGTTGACGATAAGCGTCTGGCTGGTCGCGCGGCGCGGGTCGATGCGCAGGGCCTTGACGTCCACGCCGTGAGCCACCAGGGTTTCGCTGGCAAAACGTCCAAAGATGTCGTCGCCGACACGGGCGCAGATGGAGACACCGACGCCCAGCCTGGTGAGGTCCACGGCAGTGTTGGCGGCTCCGCCGCCGATGTTGAGAACCAGTTGATCGACCGGGACGAGCTCGCCCGCGCGAGGCATGCGAGCGATCGGCGGCGTCAGATGATCGACGACCACCATGCCCGCACAGGCGACCAAGGGCAAGGCGGCGGAAGAAACATCAGATTTCGGAAGGTTTGGCATCGACACGACTGTCGATTCCCCGCACGGGAGGGCGACCGGCCTGCTGGAGTCACCGCAGGGAAACATGCGCGACGGCTAGCGACATGCCGATCACGAGGGCTTTTCCGCCGAGGCGACAACCGGGTTGGTGTGGGCCCGGGAAACGGCTTCTTGCCCGTTTGCACTCTCCCGCTTGCCGATCAAAGCAGCGATCTCCGGTTCGGTCAAGACCTCGCGCTCGATCAACGACTCGGTGAGCCGCTCCAGCTCGTCGCGATGCTCGTCGAGCAGCCGGTAGGCGTGCTCGTCGGCCTCACGAAGAATGCGCGCAACCTCCTCGTCGATGATCTGCTGCATGTATTCGGAATGGTCGCGAGGCTCGGACATCTCGCGCCCCAGGAACGGGTGCTCGGACATCGACTTGAACGAAACCGGCCCGACGCGCTCGCTCATTCCCCACTGGGCCACCATCTTGCGGACGAGGCGGGTTGCTTGTTCAAGGTCCATGGCGGCACCGGTGCTCAGATCGTCGTAGATCAGGCGTTCGGCCGCACGGCCGCCCATGAGGGTGTAGAGCTTGGCCTTGATCTGACTCTCATTATGGCTGATGCGGTCTTCCTCGGGCATGAACTGGGTGACCCCCAGAGCCCGGCCGCGGGGGATGATGGTCACCTTGTGAACGGGGTCGGACCGGGGCGTAAGCCAACCGACGAGCGCATGTCCGACCTCGTGATAGGCCGTCGCTCGCTTGTCCTTGTCGGTGATGACCTCTTCCCGCTTGGCCCCCAGGATCACCTTGTCGAGTGCCGCATCGAGGTCGGCGGCGTCGACGGCCTGCTTGTCTTCGCGAGTCGCCAGGAGCGCGGCCTCATTCACGAGGTTCGCCAGATCGGCCCCGCTCATCCCCACCGTGCTGCGGGCGATCTTGTCGAGATCGACGTCGGGCGCCAGGGGGACGTTCCGGGTATGGACCTTGAGGATCTCCAGACGTCCCTTCTTGGTCGGCAGATCCACCGTCACATGACGGTCGAACCGGCCTGGCCGCAGCAGGGCGGGGTCGAGCACGTCGGGGCGATTGGTTGCGGCCAGAACGATCACGCTTTCGCTGGGGGAGAAGCCGTCCATCTCGGTCAAGATCTGATTCAGGGTCTGCTCCCGCTCGTCATGACCACCGCCCAGCCCGGCGCCCCGGATCCGGCCGACGGCATCGATCTCGTCGATGAACAAGATGCACGGACTGTTTTCCTTGGCCGTCTTGAACATGTCCCGAACGCGGCTGGCACCCACGCCCACGAACATCTGGATGAATTCCGAGCCCGAGATCGAGTAGAAAGGCACGCCGGCCTCACCGGCGACTGCCCGGCCCAGCAGCGTCTTGCCGGTGCCCGGCGGACCAACCAGCAGAACCCCCTTGGGAATACGCCCGCCAAGCCGCTGAAACTTCTCCGGGTTTTTCAGGAACTCGACGATCTCATGCAGCTCGCCCTTGGCGTTCTCGAGCCCGGCAACCTCCTCGAAAGTCGTTCGCTGCTTCGACTTATCGTGCCGTTTGGCCGGGCTTTTAACGAAGCTGCCAAGAATTCCGCCGTCAAACTGATCACGAGCTCGCCGCATCATCAGATAGATGAATCCCAGAAACAGAATCGTCGGCAGCAGGAGCATCAGCCAGACCAGCCCATTGGCCGAGTTCGCCGGATTAGTCTCGATGCGGACCGGATCGGTGGCCTTGGGGGTCCCCTCGCGCAGCCTCTTGATAATCGGATCGATCGACGTATCCGACGGGAAATAGGTGCTGAACCTGTGCACCATCACGCTATTGGGGGACGTGCCGCTCTGATAGGGCTTGTCCTCGCGCAGCTCGCCGCGGACCTCGTTGGCCTGGACCGACAATTTCTTGATATTGTGTTCCTCGACCTGGTCGAGAAACCAGGGACTGTAGTCCACCGCGGTCTCGGGCTTGGGCATGAACAGGTAGAAGATGATCGCGAAACCGCCGATCAAGAGCAGCCACAGCCAGGGGGGGGTAGGAGACCCACCGGAACCGTTTGACTTTCGTCCACTGGATGCGGGCCGACGCGGCGTCTCCTGTTGCGGCGGTCGATTCTCCATGCGATCTCACTCAATTCCCGACGGCAAGAAGGTAAGTCTCAGCGTCATGCTGAATTTCAGCTCAACGCGGCACGTTTCTCGTCGCACGACGTCAGCCGCACTAGAATTGTAGCGAACATTCTCCAAAAGTTCAGGGGGTAAGTCATGAACCTGGGTCACTCCCAAATTCCTGGTAAATTGCTTGCATGCAAGCGGCAAGAACACGAGCAACGACCCGGCTCGCCGAGGGCCTTCTCGTGAGACCCGGAAGAACCGCGCTGGAATCGATCCTCGAGGGATATGGAATCTCCCTGGCCTCGGATCAGATTGACTCGCTCTGGAGCTATCACCAGTTGCTCCGGACCGCGAACGCCCGGCTCAATCTGACGCGGATTCACAATTTCGAGAACATGGTTCTGAAGCATTATGCCGACAGCTTGCTGGTCCTGAAGTTCCTCGAGCTTCCCTCGCCGCTGATCGACATGGGTTCAGGGCCGGGGCTGCCCGGCATACCGCTGGCGATCGCCCGTCCCGAAACCCGCATGATCCTGGCCGAACCGCGCGGTGGACGTGCTGAGTTCTTGAGCGAGGTCTGCACCCAGCTCGGGCTCAGGAACGTCGAGATCTACGCGCATAAGGTGGGCTCGGACTATCCAGGAACGGTCTCCGGCGTCATCACCCGCGCCGTGGGTACCATCTCCCAGACCCTTGAGCGCGTGGCCGCGTGCCTGGGTCCGGGCGGCCGGATGGTCTTCATGAAGGGCCCGGACTGCGATCCTGAGATCGAGGAGGCCGGGCAGACGGCAGCCGAGTTCTTCCGGCTTGCCGCCGATCATCACTATCGAATCCCCGGCACACCTCATCAACGTCGCCTGGTGATCTACGAGCGGCTGGCCGCCGAGGCGCCCGTTAGCCCACGGGGACCGGCGAAGAGTCCCGGGTTTGATAGACCCCGGCGCGAGCTGTCGAGCGAGTCAAACCCGAGCTTCCGGATCTTTCGCGACCTCCTGACCGGCCGGGGCGTCCGCAAGCGCGGCCAGGCGTTGATTGCCGGTCCACGGATCATCGCCGAGGTTCGCGACCGTTTTCCTGGGCGGGTCCTGGCCTGGATCACAGACGACAGTCAATCGCCGCCGGCGGATGAGTCTGTGGAGTGGTATCGCCTGAGCAAGCCGCTCTTCAAGGAGCTCGACGTCGCGGGGACGAATTCGCCCCTGCTGGTTGTCAGCGTTCCGCCGCTGCCGGCCTGGTCGGACGATGACCCCTGGCCGGAGGGCTGCACCCTGCTCATCCCATTCCAGGACCCCGAGAACGTCGGCGCCGTGATCCGCTCGGCCGCGGCCTTTGGCGTCGCACGGGTCGTCCTCCTCAAGGAATCAGCGCACCCCTTTCATCCCAAGAGCAGCCGCGCCGCGGGCACCGCGCTCTTTCAGGTTCCCCTGCACGAGGGACCGTCGATCCAGGAGCTGGCCTCACGGCACGTCCCGCTGATCGCACTGGATACTTCGGGCCCGGAACTGGACCAATCGCCCTTCCCATCCCGCTTCGGCCTGGTAGTCGGCGTCGAGGGCCCGGGCTTGCCCGAGCGCCTGCGTCAGGGCCAGCGGCGCCGGATTCCGATCGCTTCAGCCGTCGAGTCGCTGAACGCCGCAACAGCCGCGGCTGTCGCCCTTTATGCCTGGTCGCGGCAGCGGGCCGCGGGGCTGTGAAGCGAAACCACTCGCCACTCGCCACCCTTACTGCTTGGTCGCCTCGCCGACGATGTGGGGCAGTTCGGGCAGGATGATCCTGGTCATGGCCAGCTCGACCGCGGCGCGGGAGCCGGGCATGACCAGGATCGGTACGCTGCCGATCAGCCC
>Ga0208044_1001367_pt1 | contig 13387 bp, 23 predicted proteins | sample Sb_taG_8_FD_187712 | JGI IMG/M metagenome (GOLD analysis project Ga0208044, IMG submission 187712) | Peat soil microbial communities from Weissenstadt, Germany - Sb_50d_c_BC metaG (SPAdes) (version 2) | ecosystem: Environmental > Terrestrial > Soil > Wetlands > Peat | place: Germany... | reverse complement strand
TTGAAGATCACCGACGTCCGCCCACCAACCCCACCTGCAGGAGAAGAAACCGTGACCTGATGACTAACACGAAATTCAACCCTTGCACAATAAGGACTTACGGCGACTGGTGTTAAACATAGGCTAGGGGCCATCCGTTCCTGGGCGTGAATTCTCCTCACCCTCATGCCGGTGGCCATGTGCATTTCGACAACACCAAGAACCGTTGGCCAAAGGGAAAGGACGTTTCCGCTAACTACCCGGCCATCTACGCCGTCGCTGATGGAATCGTCAGCCGCATCGACACGCACTTCGCCCTAAGTGGTGGCAACGACCGTTACGGGCTTGATTTGACCTTTGCGAAGGACCAGACGGGTTCGGCGTGTCGATTCTGTTATTCCATCGAGCCAATGTGTCCGGAGCCGTCCGAGGGCTTCTACAAGAAGTTCCTGCTCGTCAAAAAAGGCCAACGGGTACGCAAGGGAGACGGGATCGCCTACCTTTACACGCCCCCATCAAGTGGAGATGGCTGCCACATCCACTTTCATCTGATGATTGACGGCAAGAAAGGCTTTTTCGCCCCAGCGATCTTCACACCTGAAATCATCAAGGCATTCCACGAGAAGTGCAATGGATTCCCGGAGCAAAATGGCGACAGGGCCATGCCACCCTGCATGGGATACCGCATCGGGGTTGAGGAGAACCCGTTCGGGACCGGGGCGAAGGATGAGTTGTGACAGATGAGCGGAGGAACCAGGAGGGAGCAGAACCCAGCCCTCTGGCACGGCCAGGACTTTGCCATCGGCAGCACGGACGGCGTTCGGCGTCGGGCCTGGGGGGAAGGTGTTGCTCATGCTGATTCAGCTTCCTTGCGAAGTCACTTTTGGACGCAATGGCCGATTTACCTCCAACAACCCGAATCCTGCGATGCCAAACAACGACGACCAACTAATGAACTCGGCGTTGACGGAATTGGAGAAGCCGCCGGAGTGCATAGATCGGATCGTGCCGTCCTCGTTTTTTTCGATTCTATCTTCCGCTTTTTTCCAAGATGCAATGAGCCAAGGCGAGAATGGTACGCCCAAGGTGAACTTCTTTTCGCTAACGCCCTGAATCGTCGTGTGCTGGAAATACGGGAAGAAGAACCCCGCCAGACACAATAGGGCGAGCCAGTTCAAGAGCCGTCTGAGCTTGAGCATTACTCTCTCCGTCACAGGCTCTCCACATAGTCCTTGGCTTCCTTCAGTCCAACTCCCGTCTGCTCTCGGTAGAGTTTGATCGCCTCGATTTTCTGGCCTGCCTTCATGAGTTCCATGATCTTCTCGTCTACACCTTGATTGGGATCAATTCCCAAATGCTTCAGAATCAGATCGACTTTCCACTCAAGGCGGCTGTTGTTTCCTCTGGCCTTCGGTGACAAAAAGTGGGCCATCAACAAAAGACCCAGGACCAAAACCAGCCAAAATGTTGCGTCCATAGCTTGCTCCATAAGATTTTGTTCGACTTGAATGACCAATTTGCGTCAGAGTAGCCAGCCAGCTATCACCGTTTCGGTTTTTCCACAGTCAGGCCAACCTTCTTCGCCACGAATTCCGAATCGTCGCCGCCGTGAATGAAGATCATGCCGTGAAGTTCATCCCCTTCCAGCCTATCCCGATTTGTTCTTGCCATCGGCGTTCTCCACGGTTTTCCAGCTCGCTGATCCCGCTGCGCCTTGCTCACCAGCCGGAAGAGGTCCGTCACGGTTCCCACCCCCGATCCTTGAATGCTTTAGGCGGGTCACGACCAGCCTTCTTCTCTTTCTCCCACAGCTTAAAGAACTTGCTCTTCTCCCACCGCCGCTTGGTTTCCACCGCCCATCTGCTCACCACATCCTCGTACTCGCCCGCTTCGATCATCTCACGGGCGACTTCGGCACCGAGAATTGCGTAATGGCATTGGCCGCAGGTCTCGCCGTCGTGATCAGCAAGTTCGTCGCTGCGAGCCATACGTTCGAGAAAGTCCTGATCACTGATGCCGCCTTGACCGGCCAGGACTTTCGCCAGTCCCATCGCATCGTCCGCCGCTTCCATATAGTCTTCGGGTTTCCGTTCTTCGTGCCGCTTCCTTTTCTTGCGTATGATTCGCTCTCCCGTCATTTCTACAGCGACTTCGCTCTCCTTTCGAACAACTCCAGCCAGCTCAGCGTCAGCCCAGCCGAGATCGTCTTGGACCGGCGTAACTTTTCGGGCGGCTGGCCACCGTGAGAAGTTCAGCCTCCACGCCCGCTGCCTTCAGTTTTCAATAAGCCAAACGGCCTCCTCTCCGTGGCCTTTTTGATCCTCATGCCGCTACCACTCGTATACCCATGCGTAAGAGGTCAAAGTCGTCGGCCTCGGGTCGCCAAACCGATGCCCCCGGAGTTCCTCGCCGTTCCGCCAGACGAGGCGAAGCCCGTTCTGAAAAGGAATAGGGTCATCCTCGTGAAAGCGGTAGGCCGAGAACCGGAAAAGGGAACCGGCTTTATCAGGGTCGAGATGCGTCACACCGGCGAGTGGTAGGTGGTAAAGTCCCGCATTGAAGTAGTAAGTGCCGAGGAAATAATCCTCGGTGCCCGACGATAGCCACAAAGGGTCTTTCCGGCAATTAGGGAAAGCCCGCAGGCAGCTTTCCAAATAGTTGAAGTTGCCGCTCGCCGCAGCCAGGGTGACGGCGTAGAGCAACCCCTTTCGGTTGGTGTCGAGAAGCTCAACTTCTTCCAACGGCTTGGCCGCAACTTGCTCTCGGCGGTACAGTCGCAGCCTTGCTGACGCTGGCAAAGAAATCCCCCCAACCCGAACGGGATAGTTCGTCAGACCCCTCATGATCCACCAAAAGACTTGCGGTTGGCGGACGCCAGGGGCAAGCTCCGCCGTGACTTTGATGCCGTGGTCGAAAGGAATCCTGTACGTGTTGTAAAGCCCGCTTGGCCGACCCGTTTTGCCGAGGCGACTCGTTCCCCACGGAGCGTCGTCGTCGCCCCAGCCGATGCCATGACCCATGAATAGGGCCATATCAATTCCGGCTTTGCTCTCGCCGTCAACGTAGATGCGGATACGAGTGTCGCCCCAACCGGGCCAGGAGCCTCCGAACCACATGTGCGTCAGTGTGCCGGTACCACCTTGCTCAAAGAGGGGCATTTCCTTGCCAGGGACCAACTGCTCTTCTTTTCCCATCGTCCCGAAAAGTTCCATCGGCAAGGCTGGCGCTCGTTCCTCCGCAGAGGGGCTGGCCTGAACTGCCGACGTCGCAGGCACACCCTTCAGTTTCGCAATTTCGCAGTAACATGCGGCTGCCAGGAGCAGTGCAGCAATTACGGCCACATTGCCTTTGCTTTTCCCGTTCATCGCCATTCCTCTCTTGGTTTGACTACTCTGTGTGCGTGGCGAAAAGTGGTTAGTTGCCGTCCTTCACCAACCCCTCGATCAGCCCCAGGTGCAGGAAGTAAACAGGGAAGACCATCGCTATTCCTTTTCAGGACCGAGCCACTTTGCGGGCAACATGGGCCGCAAGACGTTCAGGGCGCTCGCAAGGGGCATGGGAAAAGCCCCGAAGAAGCGCTGGAAATCATCAGGAGGCCTCTTCCTGCCGATCTACTGGCCCCAAGGCGTACACTACTCATCTCGTTCTCCTCATGCTAGGATCGCTGTGGCGTAAGCGGGGCTTAAAAGGAGCTTGAAAGCAATAAGATGGACAGCGATCCTGCCTTCGGCCTTCTGTGAGGTTCGCTCGTTTCTCCCGAGATCAAGCTGGTGAGGGCAATGATGATGACATTCCGAAGAACATCTTGGGCTCTCGTCATCTTGCTGACACCGGCAGCCACCGCTTCCGCCCAGCACCAGATCGTTTGTTCCGGCCAGTCAGCGGGCGGTTATGCAGCCTTCCCGGATGTTTGTCGCCTCAAGAATGGCGACCTTTTCTGCGTCTTCTATTCTGGTTACGGCCATGTTTCCACACCAAACGCTGCCTGGCCCAAGGGTGGACGCATCATGGCGGTACGCTCCTCCGATAACGGCCAGATTTGGAGCAAGCCAGCGGTCATTATTGACACGCAATATGATGACCGTGACCCATCGGTGGCCTGTCTCAAAAACGGAACGCTGCTGCTGAACTGGTTCACCTACCGCCCCGACCAGCCGGAAAAAAAACAAGTCCAGGTAACGCTCGCTCGCTCCACCGACAACGGGAAGACCTGGAGCGAGCCGGTCAAGCTCACCCTTGATTCCCCCTATCCCTTCGCCTGTTCCTCACCCGCCAGGGAACTCGCCGATGGCTCGCTGATTCTGGGCCTTTATCACGAAGACGAGAAAAAGAACCTTGCCTTCGGTGCCACAGTCAAGTCCTATGACGGCGGCAAAACCTGGAAGGATTTGGCGCTCATTGGCGAAAAAGACGGCGTGTTCCTCGATGCCGAAACCGATGTGCTCCCATTGAAGAATGGCAAGCTGCTGGCCGCCCTCCGTTCTTCCAAAGTGGACATGCACTACGCCATTTCGGAAGACCTTGGGAAGACCTGGGGACCGGTGCACTCATTCGGCTTCAAGGGGCACTGCCCTTACTTTTTGCGGCACAGCAGCGGCGTCATCCTGTTGGCCCATCGAGTGCCTGCTACTTCGCTGCACTGGACAAGCGATGACGGCAAGACGTGGCACGGGCCGGTGAGGATTGACTCGGTAGGCGGGGCGTATCCGAGCATGGTGGAGTTGCCGAATGGTGAGGTTTATTGCGTCTACTATGAAGAAGGAAAGGGATCGGGCATCCGAGGAGTGCGACTGCGGGTGGACGAGAAGGGCGTGAGGATCGTGGGGAAGAAGAATTGAAGGTCCGTTCAGGATGGTTGTTCGTAGAGGAAACCCCCATGCCCCACAAGAGGCTCCCTGGCAACTCCCCGTGTCCCTGCGGCAGCGACAAGAAGTAGAGATCAACTGTTACGATAGAAGGGCGAGGCGGCGGCTGGTTATTTTCCGGCAAGCAGAAGGTAGCTCATGACCAAGAAAGATCTGGGCAAGATGATTGCCGAGGCTGCGGGTATTACTCAGGCGCAGGCCCAGGAAATCGTGCGTTGGGTCTTCAACGGGATTATCGAGGCGCTGGTGGAGGAAGGGCGGATTGGAATTCGGAACTTCGGCGTGTTCCAGGTCAAAAAGTGAAAGCCCCGACAAGGACGCAACCCTCGCACAGGAGAGAAAGTCTTAGTGCCGCAGAGGACCGTCGTCACCTTCAAGGCAGGCCAGGAGATGGAGGAGCGGGTTCGTCAGACGAATGGCAGCTAGCCATCGAGGAGTACGCAATGAAACGCCGGAAACCGACGAAGCCTCCAAAATACCCCATTGGCACGGTGGCGATGTACGGCCCCGATGATGAGACGACGACCAAGATCGCCGCTGGCGTGATCCTACATGACGGTGCCGAGCCGATTATGAAGCGATGGATTGCCCCAGACGTTACCATGAACCCGAAGGTCAAGCATGAACTGAAGGATTTCTTTCTCCAGCATGGCGTAAATACCGTGACCGTTAGCGAGGGGAACATGGGCTGTGTGCACGAAGAGGGCCTGGACTTCCCTCACGGCAAGGACTGCCCCTTTTGCCCGTTCTGGAAGGGAAAACAGGGCAGCAATCGAAAGGACTGAAGCGATGCCAAAAAAGAAACCCATGACCTGGATGGTGAGGCCCGCCAGACCCAAAAAGCCATCCATCCCCGAATCGGTCAAGGCCCTGGTGGATGCCAAGGCCAAAAAACTTGTCGCGACAGCCCTCAAACCCAAGTTCATCCAGCGACCGCCGAGGACGCCCAGGTTCAACTACATCATCGACGTGGCGGTGAAGTGGCATGGAAGCTCTCTCTACTTCATTTCCACCTACGCCTGCCCCCGCACCTACGCCATCTCGCCAACCTTCGAGACGAAATTCGCCAGGATGGAGTACGTTGGCGACGGTAAGTTTGCTCTATCATTCATGCGGTACACGGGCCAATGGGTCAGACTTTACGATGCCCTTACCGTGAACGAGTGCATGAAGGCAATCAAGGATGATCCCTGGTTTCAGCCGTGAGCGACTGGAACGATCACCCCAAAAACGATGGAGCATTCCTATGAGCGTGCCTGACGAAGTGCGACGTGACGCTGAGAAGACGGGCGAACTTGTCCGCAAGAAGCTGATGGAAATCATGGACTTACAGGCCGACATCGACGCCCTGTTGCGAGACGACCATCCCACGCCGTTTGGGTCTAAGAATTGGCAGTACGCATGCCCGGAAGCATTGTAACGCCTTGTGGCAATGACGGCGATCCAGTTCGTCCTTTTCGAGCCGGCGGGGAGAGTGAAGAGCAACGAGGAAATCAAGGTTGCTGCGGAGAAGTTGGTGTCGATGCTCTCGAAGCAATTGAAGACGCTCAAGACCAAGAAATCCGATTGGTGACGATTATGGACCCCATGACCGTCGAGAAACTGGAAGAGAAGATCGAGGAAGCCGTTGCCGAGATCATCGTGAAGATGGGCCTCAAGAAGCTGCCGCTGCTGCCTGCTCGCCACACGATGCACCTGATGGCGAAAGCTGCCGTGACGGTCTACGAGGCGGCTGTAGAGAACCCAGGACCAGAGGATTGAAAATGACCGACAAGGAGACTCTAACCGCTCGCATTCATGACGCCCATCCTTCCTTGACTTCAGCTGAGAGAGCTAAGTAACGTAGGGTAAGGTTCGATATCCCCCCGACGCTGGCCCACCTACTTGCATCGCCAATACACTGCCTTCCTGCTCGCTCGGAGTGAAGGAGTCTTTCGTGGGATCACGGCTCGTTTCCTGTGACGGTCCAATAAAACGTCGTCATTTCCTCACCCTTGGACTGACGGGGATAATCAATCTCTCTCTGCCGGGCCTGCTTCGGTTGCGTGCGGGGACGAACAACCCAATCAAGAATGAGCGAACGGCGCTTCTCGTTGTTTGGCTGCACGGCGGGGCCAGCCACCTGGAAACTTACGATCCCAAGCCCCTGGCTCCGAGTGAATATCGAGGCCCTTTTCGACCGATTTCCACCACCGTCCCCGGCCTGCAAATCTGCGAACTTTTGCCCAGGCATGCCACGATTGCGAAACGTTGCACAATGCTGCGATCATTGGTTCATACTGGGCCGTGCCACGATAGCGGGCCTCAGCAGATTTTCACCGGGCACCCAACGACAGTCAACAAACTGAAGCCAGACCACCCGGACCTGTTCGCTATCGTCCATTCCCTCCGTGCCCATCCCACCGATGTCGTTCCAGGCTACGTCGGCGTTTCTCCCATACCTTATCTCGGTTCGGCTTACATGGGTCCGGCACACGAGGCATTTGCGGTCTACGGCGACCCCAACGATCCACATTTCGAGGTCCCCAGTATTGGTCTAAGAAACCGGCAGGATGTGCAACGGCTGGACGCTCGCATGAACCTGCGGCAGCGAATGGATAAGCATCGAAAGACACGGGATCATCTGGACAAATTCAATGTCTTCGATTCTTTTCAAAACCAAGCGTGGAATTTGGTGACAGGGCCGGAAGCTCGCAACGCATTCGATATCGGCCTAGAAGACCCGAGGGTCCGAGATCGCTATGGGCGCAATACTTGGGGGCAGCGCTGCCTGCTGGCTCGTCGGCTTATCGAGGCAGGGGTCGATCTGGTTACGGCGACGTTGAACGGGCCGATTTGTGGGCGAACGCAGAGTTGGGACGACCACGCAGTCAACCATCACGTCTTCGACGCAATGAAGACTCGTGCCCCATATTTCGATCAAGCGGTCACGGCTCTGATCGAAGACATCCACGAAAGAGGATTGGACAAACGAGTTTTGGTCATCGTGGCCGGCGACTTCGGACGAACGCCTCGGATTTCCTATGCGGCGGATAGTGCGTCCGGTGTCAAGCAGCCAGGCAGAGACCACTGGCCCCACGCCATGTCGTTCTTGTTTAGCGGAGGCGGCATTGCTGGAGGTCAAGTCATCGGTGCCACGGATCGTCGGGGCGAGCACGTGGTCGAGCGGCAGGTGGGTGTGGGAGATTTCTTGGCGACGGTTTATAGACACCTGGCGATAGACGCCGAACGAATCGAAATCCGAGACAGTACGGGCCGACCTTTCCCAACCCTCCGTCAGGGAGTACCTATTCCCGAACTCACAGCCAGGAGCGGCTAATCCGTTCGCTCGACTGCAACGGGGTCTATCTTCACCTCGGCACAAGTGAGCTATTTTGCGTCTCTCATCAGAAGGGCTAAACAGTTCCGCTTCGCCAGGTGCCGCAAAAGAAGCCCGGCACAGCGACAAACCAATCCCTGCACATCACGATAATCGGCTCAGTTTCACCCTCCGTCTTCTCTTCTTGCGTGACGAGCTAAATCGGCAAACAGGCTACGAAGAGAGTCATTTTGGCGTGAACTGAGCGAGATCATAAATGCCCAACTGCTTTTCGATGGAGGCGACCTGATCTACCGTCTTCTCGAACCCCTCCTCCCCAAACAAGCGATCCTCTTCCTTCTCGAACTGCTCGCCAAGATCCTTGATCCGTTTCGTGGTGAGGACCGTATGCAGGGCGGGGAATAGCACCGTGTCCTCACGGGCCTCGTGCGGGCGGTACATGTGGATAAACGCCCGGCAGGAGGCCACCAATTCCTTGCGAGCATCTTCCTTACGGAATTGTTCCGGCACGGCGTTGCGCAGGATCACGTCTGTCACTCTGCGACCGGCCTGGTGCTGTTCCCGCAAGACTTTGACCAAATCGACCAGCTTCTTGCGTTTCTCGAATTCCGGGAAAATGAAGTTCTCTTCCAGCTTCTCGTGGTAATCCTCCACGAACTTGCGGACCAGCAAGGCCGGTTTGTGGAAGGCGTCGGGCGAAACCTCTTCTTTGTCCCGCAGCTGCCGCAGCCCTTCCTCGTAAATGAGCAGGATGCGGTTGAGGACGCCATGTTCCCGCATCAGGTCTTCGGCGGCGGCGACCTCCTCCGGTTCGCCATTCTTATCGTCTTTGGCCTTATCCTCTCCCTGGAGCGGCACAGCTGCCGTAGCGAGGGTGCCGATGCCGAGCGCTGCGGTCGCGGCCAAGAATCGCCTGCGTTCGCTTTCCATGAGATCATCCTCCCGTTTGTTGAGTGGTACGTTTGCCTTTCAGGGCTTCTTCCCAACAAGCAGACAGTACCCCATGTGTTCACTGCGGAAAATACGTTCCGATTCCTGGATCGTCCATAAACCCCGAAATCCCCACCGATTCAGGATTTTGCAAATGGTCCACAACTGGCCGAGGATTCCCAGCCGCTTCTTGAAGTCCTTTGTCCACTGCGGAATCAGGCTCGAATTATCCACCGCCACGACATCGGCCAAGCCGGCTCCAACCGCCAGACGTTTCCAACCTTCGAGGGTTTCTGGATATTCTGCCTCGATCTCTGCGAGTCGGCGTTTCAGTTGCTCCGGGGCGTTTCCCTTCCAATATAGGTCGTGAAAGCCGACATACCCGCCTGGCTTGACCACTCGCACCATCTCCTCAAGCGCCGGTTCCTTGTCCAGCAGACAGAGTGTGCATTCGGAGATCGCTATGTCGAAACTGCCAGCGTCGAAGGGAAGATGGTGGGCGTCCCCTTGTTGGATTTCGACGGCGAGGTGTCGTTCCTGGGCTTTCTTCTGTGCTCGCCTCACCATCTCCTTGGAACCGTCCACGCCGACTGCCTGGCAATGAAAGGTCTCGACCAGGAAGCACAAGGGTTCGCCGGTGTCCGATGCAACGTCAAGGACTCGTGAATCCTTCCCGACATGGCAAAGTTCGGCAAGTTGCCTGGTCGTGTCGAGCCCTCCAGGGTGTAAGACCTCCTCGCCCAAGTCGAAGCTCTCGACCAGATTCTCTAGCGACGGGCCACTTTTGTCTGGATCAATCATCTGCGATGGATCCTTTTCGGGGTGGAAGCAATGCATACCTGGAGTTCACAAGACCGAAATGCTCACCGAGCAGATTTTAGGGCTTCTTCGAATCTTCCGCCGATGTTTTTCAATCTTACTCCTGGGGTGTTTCTACCTTCTCGAATCGAACGAGGTAGTTCTCCTTAAGGAACTTTTCTTCCCGTACTTGCCTGAAGCCCGCTGCCAGAATCTCCTTAGTGAAGACTTCCTGCCCCGCCCGGACGTGATTGAGTACCCATTCCGAGCTTTTCCCTTTGATGCGGTGGAAATCGACCAGAACCACTTGTCCTCCTGGCCGAACGGCTCGGTGGATTGAGGCCATCGTCTTAAAAGGAAACTCGAAGTGGTGGTAAGTGTCGCAGATGAAGGCCAGGTCGATAGAGTTGGCCGGTAGCTCTGTGGAGTCCTGTTTGCAAACGATCCCAACCACATTCTTTAAGTCCTGCGCCTTGCAAGTCTTTTCGATGTGTTCAATGAACTGCGGAGCGATGTCCACGGCAAAGACCTTTCCACTGGGACCGACCTCCTTGGCGAAGAGCCGAGTAAAGAGACCTGTTCCCGCCCCGATGTCGGCTACGGTCATACCCGGTTTGAGCTTGCAGGCGGCAACGATCTCCTGGCGCTTGGCAAAAATCTCCCGGCTTTCTACCTCAAACTTGCCGGTAAACTCTTTAACGTCGGGCTTCTCGAAGGGCTTGTTGATGCCAGGACGAACGCTCTTCTCCTGAGCCGTTCCGGGACGAGGAGCGGTGACGAGGACCGTCAGTATCAGTACGAATCCTAGCACTACACGCCCATGGAACCGCTGCATGGCATTCCTCCGAGACTTGGCAAGGATGACTGAACTATCTGGTCCAGAGATGTTCTACTCGACTGCGCCATTGGTGGCTTGCCTTCGAAAGAGAGTTTAGCGTTCCCGGCGTCCACCCCTTGCAATGTGGCCTTTCCATTGTCCACGAATCCGCAGCTGGAAGGTGTCCAGAACGACGACCAGTTGAATGGCTGGATTCACCGAGCGTTGGAGTTTGTCGGGTCGCTGCCGGCGAAGTGACCGCAGGACTTTCCTGCATGGGGCAGGGATGACCTTGCTGCCCCGTACTGGTTTATCCAGGTCATTGGTTACGGGCGCTCTCCAGGCGATCCGGGGAGCTACCTGCTCGATGAACGGGCCGGGCGAGAAAGTAAACCAACGCCCCAACAGGCACAGCCGGTGGCCCCTCGAAACCAGTCCACCACCAGGGCATCCCCGCTGCCAGATCGACGCCCGTAAAGACAATGCCGAGCAGTGCGAGGCACACACCAAAGAACCGCACCAGGGGACGGTAGCGATCCAGATCAGACGCCATCACGAGGCAAAGAGCGCCGACCAAGGCGTAGAAGGCTGAGAGCGAGCGGGCCAGGTACTCCACAATTGGGCCGGTTGGCATCTCGCCCAGCCCCAACCAGCGATGCGTAGCGGCCATCCAGGACACCGGCATAAACACCGGGACCAGGGCGAACAGGCTGCCGATGCCAAGGAGATAGCGGAATAGGATCACCAGCACCTTGTCGGTTTTCGTCATGGTCGGCTATCCTCGGAACAGCCGAATGGCCCACAGAATCAGGCTCAAAAGCACGCTCAAGAGCAGGCACGTGGCCAAAGGGAAATAGAAGCGAAAGTTCTCACGCTCTGTGCGGATGTCACCGGGCAATCGGCCCAGCCAGGGAATCGACGGAGCCAAAATCCACACGAGGCCGACGCCGGCGATAACAAGTCCGAGACCCAGCAGCACCCAGCCGAATCCGCCATGATCGTTCATCTTCGAGAAGCCTCCTCTATTGGCATTTTACACCGGCCAATTTCCATGCGCCGCATCTGGTCATCGCAGCCCGTCGTATCGCCCAGCCAAAGCTACAATGTCTCCATGAAAATCCTCTTCCTGCACGGCTGGCAATCTGTCCCTGGCGGCATCAAACCGACCTTCTTGGCCCAGCACGGCCACGAGGTCGTCAACCCGAAATTGCCCGACGAAGACTTCATCCTGGCCGTCAAGATCGCGCAGGAGGAATTCGACAAGCACCTGCCCGATGTGGTCGTCGGGTCATCGAGGGGCGGCGCTGTGGCAATGAATATCAGCAGCGGCGATGCGAAGCTCGTCCTCCTCTGCCCGGTGTGGAAAAAATGGGGAACGGCGAAGACGGTGAAGCCTGGCACGGTGATCCTGCATTCACGGGCCGACGATGTGGTGCCGTTTGCCGACAGCGAGGAACTGGTCAAGAAAAGCGGATTGCCTGCCTCGGCGCTGATCGAGGTCGGCAGCGATCACCGTCTAGCCGACCCGGAGCCGTTGGAGGCAATGTTGACGGCGTGTGCTGGCGATTACGAGTCAGAGAAGTTGAGAAGGTAACGTGGAGTTCGAGATGCCATGCGGAAACGGCAAACGAACGGCACTGAGCCGAAACCGCTCTGGACCTGTCCCCGCTGTCGTCGCCAATTCGCTAACCGCAATCAATCCCACTCCTGCGGCCAGTTCACGGTGGAGCAGCTTCTTGATGGCAGGCCGCAAGAGATTGTCGAATTGTACGAGCGGCTTGATGACTTGATCCGAACATGCGGCGAGGTCGTGGTTGCGCCGACGAAGACACGAGTTCTTTTCAAGGTGCGAACGGTCTTTGCGTCCGTGGCCGTGAACAAGAACTGGCTCGATGTCATGTTCGTCCTGGGCCGACGCCTGAAGCACCGCCGCATCAAGAAAGCCCAAGAGGAATATCCCGGTATCGTCCACTCCCTGCGCATTGAGAAGGCTGAAGACGTGGACGATGACCTTGCCCGTTGGCTGCAAGAAGCCTGCGACCACCGCAGGCAGAAGGACCAGGGAGAGGGTGAGGAGTAGCTGCGTCCGTGGCGCCAGTGAACAACGAGGAGAAAGGTTCGTTGGCGATGCCCCTGGTCCGGCGATTCCTGGCGATCCAGTCGATCAGCGAGTTTCGTCGGGAAATCGAAGGTTTGAACGAAGCACACCGGCAAGGGCATCTTAAAGCAGTGGGCAACTGGTCCTTGGATCAATGCTGTCAACATCTGGGTCGGTGGATCGAATTCTCCATCGACGGATTCCCGTTCAGGTATCCGTGGCGTTTTCGCCTGTTGTGTGCACGAAGAGGGCCTGGACTTCCCACAGGGTGAGGACTGTCCTTTTTGTCCATTTTGGAGGGGAAAGCAGGGCAGCAGAGCAAGGTGAACATGACCGACACCGACGCTTACCAGAACGATCTCGCCTACATCCACGACACCGGCTTCGGCGGGTTTGCCCGAAGCACGGCACCCAACCTCCTGACTTTGTGCTGACTATACGGCCGTGGTTTGAGCCTTAAGTTACCCCCCGAATTCTATACCTGAGTTCTCCAAAACTAAGTGAGCTTTCGGTTTTGTAAGGTTTTCACAGTGCGGGAGAAGAGTAGTCGGTATGCGCTCCGTGGCGAAGAAGGAGGCAAG
>Ga0208044_1001359_pt1 | contig 13461 bp, 14 predicted proteins | sample Sb_taG_8_FD_187712 | JGI IMG/M metagenome (GOLD analysis project Ga0208044, IMG submission 187712) | Peat soil microbial communities from Weissenstadt, Germany - Sb_50d_c_BC metaG (SPAdes) (version 2) | ecosystem: Environmental > Terrestrial > Soil > Wetlands > Peat | place: Germany... | reverse complement strand
AGCCCTCAAGTGCATTTCGCACACGTACGCGTACATGCGTACTAGCCAGAGGCATCGAAGGAGTGATCGCCGATGAGCCTTTTCCATGATCCTGTCAGTGTTCCCGCCCTCAATCTCAAGGCGCAGTACCAGTCGATCCGCGATGAGATCGAGCCGGTCGTCCGCGCGGTTCTCGAGAGCCAGATGTTCGTGCTGGGACCGGAAGTCACCAGGCTCGAGGCCGAGGTGGCCGACTATTGCGGCGCCGCAAGCGGTATCGGATGTGCTTCGGGTTCAGACGCGCTCTTGCTGCCGCTTCTGGCCATCGACGTCGGGCCGGGAGCCGAGGTGATCACCACGCCCTACACCTTCTTCGCCACGGCAGGATCGATCTGGCGGACCGGTGCCAAGCCGGTTTTCGTCGATATCGAGCCCGACACCTACAACCTCGACCCCGTGCGAATCGAGGCGGCGATCACACCGCGAACGAAGGCGATCATTCCCGTGCATCTCTACGGCCAGGTCGCCGAGATGGGTCCGATCCAGGAGATCGCCCGGCGGCATGGGCTGACGGTTCTGGAAGACGCCGCCCAGGCGATCGGGTCAGCCTATCATGGCACCCGGGCCGGAACGCTCGGCGACGTCGCCGCGTTCAGCTTCTATCCCTCCAAGAACCTGGGGGGCTTCGGCGACGGCGGCATGGTCACGACGAATCATCCTCAGCTCGCGCGGCGGATGGCCCGACTTCGCGTCCACGGCATGGAGCCCAAGTACCATCACCACGAGGTCGGTTTCAATTCGCGGCTCGACGCGCTTCAGGCAGCCGTGCTCAGAGTCAAGCTGCGACACCTCGATGCCTGGACCACCCTGCGCAGGGATGTTGCCGACCGCTACCGCAACCTGTTTGGCTCTCATGGTCTGGAGGAAATGGTCGGCCTGCCGATCGAGCGGCAGGGCAATTACCACGTCTACAACCAGTTCGTCATCCGGGTTCCGGCGACCCTCCGTGACTCGCTCCGGGACTACCTCACTGCGCGGAAGATCGGTTCCGAGATCTACTACCCGATCCCGCTCCACTTGCAGGTCTGCTTCGCCTCGCTGGGGCATAAACACGGCGACTTCCCGCACTCCGAGGCGGCCGCCCGCGAGACCATCGCCCTGCCCATTTACCCGGAGTTGACCGACGCCGAGCAACGTTACGTCGTGGGCTCGATCCGCCAGTTCATCGACGAATTCGCCTACCCGTCGCGAAAATCCGACCGGGCGGCGTGAACGGCCGAGAATGCTCGACAGAGACTTCATTCTGGCGAACGGTCTCGGTCTGTTGCCTCGAGGCACGGATCGACTGCTGCGGTCCACGCCTCGCGGAACAGAATCAGGCGCGGACGCTCTCGGGAACCTGAGAATGACGCTCAGTCTTCTGGTTCTGACGGAGCGCGCGCGGTCTGGAACCTGCACGTCTGTTGCAGCGATCTTAGACCCTCGCTGTGCATGCGGTTCAGGTACGATTTCGAGCAGCCAACCAGGGCTGCTGCCTCTTTCTGCGTCTTGCCGTCGAGATAGATGTGGCGGAACGCCTGGGCTTGCAGACGGGGAAGCTGCCCGATCCAGTTCTGAAGAGTTTCGAGGGTTTCCAGCTCGGAACCGACCGGCTCATCGGGCTCGACACCGATCAACCGGCCGCCGGTCTCGTAACCCGTTGCCAGCTTCATCAGGACCAGCTCAGCCTCGCCTCCGCCGCGCTGGACTCTTTTGATGATCTCACGGCGAAGATCGCACAGGGCACCCCAGATCCGGTGGCGAGCGAAGCTGGCGAAACCGACGCGTCGGGAGCTATCGAACGACTGAGCGGCTTCCACCAAGGCCAGAAAAGCCGCGGATTGAAATTCGTCGACAGCGTCTGGGAAGCTGTCCTTCATGCGTCTGGCCAGCGAGTGAGCGAGCGGCAGATATCGTGTTGCCAGCCCCTGCTGGTCATCGTCAAGCGGCGGCCTGGTGCGATTGGGATTGCACCGCTCGGGGTATCGACAGTTGCCGCGCTCGGATCTCGAGTCGATCCGGTTACCACTGTCGGGAGGACGATCCGGATGAGTGCGGGGGGAGAAGGACTGCCGGTCCGGCTGGATCGGACGTTGGCTGCGCGCGGTTTTCTCGTCCACGGTCCACCTCGTAGGGCGGCATTGGAAGGTGCGGGCTCAGAAGATGCAGTTTCCATTGGCGACAGCGCCGTCTGCAGGACCGATCAGGGTCGGGCGAGCCTCGAAGGCAGAGCGGTTGCCCTGCAGCAGTGGTCGCAAGATCGGGACGGGAGATCGTTTGGTCAGGCGTACCAGCATTGCGTGGTATGCCGCCGCGAATCGGGAATACACGAGTCCCTGGCTCGCCCCGAGCTCCAGAGAGACTCGGTTTCCGCCTGCGGGGTTAGGTCCGCACCGAGTTCGGCCATCAGTTCCCAGGCTGCGCGGCGGTTGGCACGCAGCCGGGCGAGATGCTTCCGGTGCAACGTCTCCAAACGCTCGAGGCAGGCATTGCCGAGCAAGCGATTGCAGCCCGGAGAGGCCAGGTAGGCACGAGTCTGAGCCATCTTCAACCGCAAGGCTCGCAGCTCGGCGAACTCTTGTTCATTGCTCGACCAGATCTGGACAAGTCGATCGGCGACGAGGAAGATCGGACGAGGAGAGGACTCTGGCTCTCGAGTGCGAGCCCGGTGAAATTCAGAGGGGACGTAGGATACCGCATCATCGCCCCCAGGTGCTCGCCTGGCAGCCTGTCGGACGATTCCAGGATCGCGACTAGCAATTCGATCGACCATGAGCTTGTTCCTTTCCTGAGATCCGGATGCGCACGATCGGAGCGATTGAACCGGATGCGCGCGATTGCTATTCCGCTGGCCGTGGACGCTGGCCGGAGGACCAAGGGTTCTCTTTGGCTGATCCCTTAAACGGTAAGTGCTCACGCTTAAGGGATTATTTTTCCTATTTTCTCCCGTCGATTCCAATATGCTTGGCAGTGACAGAAAGTCAAAGAGAAAAACTAGGAAAGATAGTCGCCAAAATTGGGATGACGTTGTACTTTCTTTGTCTACCTATTGCAATGATGCGATACTTTGCGCGATTTATTTTCCCTTTTCCGGGATTTTTTTTGGGACTGGAGGTAGAATGGGCCGGAAGGGCACGGGTGGACGTCTCAAGAATCAACAGAAGCCGTTTCTGAATTGCGAGTTAGAGAATGCAAACCAGGTTCGAGATCAGGATCTTGATCGATCATGGATGGATTCGGTTCGCCAGCAATTGATTGCGTGGTATGAAGGGTCCCAACGCGACTTTCCGTGGCGCCGGGGGAATGATCCTTACCGTATACTGGTCTCTGAGATGATGTTGGTGCAGACGACAGCAGCGGCTGTCATCCCATACTTCGAGCGGTTTCTCCGCCGCTTCCCCGATGTGCAAACTCTCGCCAGCGCCGATGAGGCAGATGTTCTGAAGGCGTGGGAAGGGCTGGGGTACTATCGCCGGGCCAGGCACCTTCAAGCAGCGGCACGCACGATCGTGGATCGACATGCAGGCCAGATGCCCCGAGAGCTGGACGCTGTGCGGGCGTTGCCCGGCGTCGGTCGCTACGTCGCGGGTGCGATCTTGTCGTTTGCCTTCGATCTGCCTGCGCCGATCGTGGAGGCGAACTCGCAAAGAGTTCTGGCGCGGCTGCTGGCCTGGCGGGGAGATCTGAAGACGTCCGCGTCTCAGACCCGTCTTTGGACGGCCGCGGAACGGCTGGTGCCGCCTCGGGAAGCCAGTAAGTTCAACCAGGCGCTCATGGACCTGGGTGCCCTGGTTTGCACCCCGCGCTCGCCTGCCTGCCTGCTCTGTCCCCTGGCTTCGCTCTGTGCGGCCCGCCGGCTCGGAATCCAGGATTCCGTACCGGTCGTGACTCCAAGGCCGCGCCCGCTGGCGGTGACCGAGGCCTGTGCCGTGGTGGTGCGCGAGGGGACCGTGCTGGTCGTGCAGCGGAGCGACGGGGGCCTCTGGTCGAGATTCTGGGAGTTTCCCACGATCAACCTCGAGGGAGCCGATCCCGCCGGACGGTCCTGCGGTGCTTCCGTGAGTCTTTCGGAAGGAGTGGAGCGGTTGACCGGGATTCGCGTCCGGGTCGGTCCCGAGATCAAGACGCTGACCTACGCGGTGACCCGGCATCGAGTTGTGCTGCGGGTTCACCTCGCCCAGGCTCGTTCCGGCAGTTTGCAACCGGGACCTGGCCTGGTCGACGCGCGGTGGGTCGCCACGGCGGAACTGGCCGAGCTTCCCTTGGGCTCGGCGGCTCGCAGACTGGCGGCCTGGATCCATCAGCATTTTCAGGAACTGTCCGGACACTGAAGCTCACCCATGCCCGCATCTTGGCCTGCATGCGCTCACAAGCTCGATCTCGGCGATCAAGATGGCTCGCCAGCCTGTGCCGCCAGGAACGTTATCAGCCCGGGAAATGACAGATCAAGCATGGCCGGTTTTGCAGAGGCAGAGCCGGGCGATTGCCCGAGCGGCCTTGCTTGGAGTCGAAGCGTGCTCTAGAATGCCTTGCAGACAACCTTTGGTCAGAGCCAGGATTCATGAAGTTGGGGAAACCGGCGTCTCCTAGCCGTTCTTGATGCACGTCGCGAAGATGACGGCATCGGTCGGAGCTTGCTGTTGCCGTGCGAATGGCATTCTAGCCCGTTAGCCCTGGCAGAACGCGTTCTCTTGGCCCGTCGCCCGGTCTCTTATAAAATGTCGCGACTCTGACGGCGCGGGCTCGTGGCATCGTTCTGGACTGTGTCAGGACGATCTGGTTCCACGTTTGGAGTGAAAGGGTGTTGCATGCCATCAGGTAAGGACGTCACTGGGGGTGGCTCGGGGGGCGGGGGCAAGCGGAATGGCGGGGCGAGCATGTCCTCGGGAACATCGGGCGGCACCAAGAAAAACGCCTACTGCTCGTTTTGTCGCAAAAGCTTTCGTGACGTTGGTCCCCTGGTCGAAGGGCCCGGAGATGTCTACATCTGCGGCGAATGCATCGAGCTCTGCCAGTCGATCCTCGACCAGGAGCGGCGTCGCCGGGGTGTGCCCAAGACGCTCTTCACGGATATTCCGACTCCTCGCGAAATCAAGGACCAGCTCGACGCCTATGTCATTGGACAGGACCGGGCCAAGAAGGTGCTGGCCGTCGCCTTGCACAACCACTACAAACGGCTCGTTCACGGCGAGGAACCCGACCAGGAAGTCGAGCTCGACAAGTCAAACATCTTGCTGATCGGTCCCACCGGTTGCGGCAAGACCCTGCTGGCGCGGACCCTGGCGCGGATTCTCAACGTGCCCTTTGCAATCGGCGACGCCACGACCTTGACCGAGGCAGGCTATGTCGGCGAGGACGTCGAGAACATCCTCCTCAAGCTCCTGCACGCCGCGGATTTTGACCTGGAAGCCGCCCAGCGGGGCATCGTCTACATCGATGAGATCGACAAGATCGGCAAGACCACCCACAACGTCTCGATCACCCGCGACGTCTCGGGCGAGGGCGTGCAGCAGGCGCTTCTGAAGATGCTCGAGGGCACGGTCGCCAACGTTCCACCTCAGGGCGGACGCAAGCATCCCGAGCAGCAGTACATCCAGATGGACACGAGCAACGTCCTGTTCATCTGCGGCGGGACCTTTGTCGGGCTCGAGCACATCATCGCCCGCCGGGTGGGCCGCAAGACCATCGGCTTTGGAAGCCAGTCCCAGGCCGAGCAGCACATGGAGCTGGGTGAGCTCCTGGGCAAGGTGACCTCCGACGACCTGCTCGAGTTCGGCATGATCCCCGAGTTCATCGGCCGGCTGCCCGTGGTCTGCCCCCTCATGCCTCTGGACGTGGATGCCCTGGTCCAGATCATGACCGAACCCAGAAATGCCCTGGTCAAGCAGTATAGCCGCTTCTTCGACATGGAAGGTTCCGACGTCGAATTCACCAATGACGCCCTCCTCGAGATCGCCAAGATGGCCAAGGCCAAGGACACCGGAGCCCGCGGCCTGCGGTCGATCGTCGAGGAAATCATGCTCGACATCATGTTCGAGCTCCCCGATCGCGCCGCCAAGGACAAGGGCAAGTTCGTCGTCACCGGCGAGGTCGTCCGCAAGGAGAAGAGCCTCTTCGACACTCCTCCCATTCCTCTCACCCCCGCCAAGTCAGCCTCGGAGCGGAAGAAGGAAAGCGCCTGAGTGCACCGAGCTTGAGCCGGTTCGCCTCGAGGTGACTCGCTTATGCCTCCCGACGAATCAAAATCGTCTTTCCCGTGGGAGATCCGCCGGCAGGGCCGCGCCTGGACCCGCGACGAATGGGAGGCTCGCCGCGACTCCACGCCCGAGAAGATCGAGCTGATCGGTGGCAAGCTGTTTTGGACCGACGAGGATCGTCTGACGATGCTAGCGCTCCTGCTGGAAAATGTGGGCATCGATCAGGTTGTCACAATTGGGAATCCTGAGATCTGGCGCGAGGCGATCGCCGCGCTGGCCCAGGATAGGAAATGAGCACTCCACGCGCCGACGAGAATCGTTCATGAGCGTCATCGATCAACACAGCCTCGTATCTTTCCCACCGCTCGTTGCCGGCGAGCGTCTTGATCAGCGTACATTCCACGATCGATACGAAGCGATGCCTCCGGATGCGCACGCCGAACTGCTTGCCGGGATCGTATATCTGACACCTGCCCATCGAGCCGATCACGCCGAGATCCTCTCGACTGTGGGCTACTGCGTGTTCAATTACCAGATGGCGATCAAGGAGTTGGACGGAGCAGGTCGCGTCACAATCAAGATGGATGATCTTTGCGAGGTCGAACCGGATTGCGGGCTCCGAGTTCCCAAAGAACTTGGCGGACGGACCTGGGTTGATGAGGATGGCTATGTCTGCGGTGTCCCGGAATTGCTCATCGAGATCGATGATCACAGCCGCGACCTTGATCTCGGATTGAGGAAGGCCGAATACGAAAGGCTAGGGGTGCTGGAATACCTCTTCTTCGGTCTCCACCCCCCGGGATTCTTGAGTTTCATCCATCGAGAGGGTCAATTCGTCGAGCAGCCCGGTGATGCTGACGGCATTTTTCGTTCGGTGGCTTTCCCGGGCCTGTGGCTCGATCCTCGGGCCCTCTACGACGACGACGTGGAGACTCTCTTGGTGGTCCTGCACCAAGGCCTGGCCACCCCCGAGCACGCCGCCTTTGCCACGCGGCTGGAAAAAGCACGCCAGGGAGCCAGCGGGTCAACATGAGCGTCTTTGATCCACGAGACTGGGGCTGAGCCGGCATCGTCAACCCCAGCGACGTCTCGTTCTCAGATCTGGTTGACATCGATTCAACGACTCTTGCCGTTCAATCGGCGAGAGCCTGGATCAGGGTGGTGATCTCTCGCTCGATATCGGCCGGGTCGTCCACGGTGCGGGCGATCTCGTCGCGGAGCAGCGCGCGATAGCGCGTGCGATAGCGATGCACGGTCACCTTGAGCGTCGTCTCGCTCAGTCCGAGTTTGGCGGAGATCTCAGCATAGGATGGCCCGGCTTCCCTGCCCAGGATCACGGGCCGCACCTCCTCGAAGACCTGGGTCTTGCCTTTCAGAGACGCTTCCGCCTGGAGCGAGGCCATGACCCGATCCAGCAGGGTCAAAGCCCACTGACGAACGAACGTCTTCTCCGGAGTCATCTCGTGGAATGGCTCATGACGCAGCCGGTCCTCGGCCTTGAGCTGGTCGATCGAGACGAGGAAGGTACTCTGCGGTGGTCCATTCGTCTTTACTGGCAAGACTCGGTGCTCGGCCAAAAGGCATGGAGTGAAACGGATGAGTTGAACGGAGGGGTGTGGAGTTGCAGGCGTGGTCAACCAGGAAAGCTGGCCGTGCCGGGGAGGTGGGCAAGCTGGCGGAGGACGTCGAGCCCGCGCTTCAGGGTGGTGTCATCGACTGCATAGGAGATGCGGAAGTGGGTGTCGCGGCGGCTGAAGATGTTGCCGGGGATGATCAGCAGGTTGCGGCGGATGGCCTCGGCGACGAAGTCGGTGGCCGTGCCCCAGGGAGCGCGGGGGAAGGCGTAGAAGGCGCCTTCGGGGAAGGGGAGCTCATAACCATCGCTGAGCGCGGCGACAACCATGTCGCGCTTGCGGCGGTAGGCCTCGATGTGCGGGGTCAGGTCTTCGTCGAGGGCCGCCCTGCCGGCGTATTGCACGATACTGGGCGCACAGACGAAGCTGAATTGCTGGAGCTTGGCCATCTCCTGGATGATCCGCGAGGGGCCGTGGGCGAACCCCAGGCGCCAGCCGGTCATGCCGTGGGCCTTACTGAAGCCATCGACCACCAGGACGTACTCGTTCCAGGTCGCCGGCGACGCGAACGAAGCGTCGTAACAGAAGGCCCGGTAAACCTCGTCGCTGATCAAGAGGACGTCGCGCTGCTTGCAAAGCTCGGCGAGCGCCTGCATCTCGTCATCGCTTGCAACAGCTCCCGTCGGGTTGACCGGCGAGTTGACCACGACGCACTTGGTCCGCGGAGTGATGGCGGCCGCGACCACCTCGGGCTTGATCCGGAAGTCGGGATAAGTATCGATCAGGACGGACGTCCCGCCGGCCAGCGTCGCTTGATGGCGATACATCACGAAGTAGGGGTCGAAGATGATGACCTCGTCGCCGGGGTTGACGACCGCGCAGATGGCCAGAAGCAGGGCGCCCGCCGTGCCCGAGGTGACGATCACCTGACGATCGGCATGATGGAATTCGGCGTCCACTGCGGCCTGAAGCGCGTTCCGTAGCTCGGGGATGCCCTGGGTGAGGGTGTACTGGTTCTTGCCCGAGCGGATCGCCTCGATGGCCGCCGCCTTGACCGGGCCGGCAACGTCGAAATCGGGAAGACCGATCGACAGGTTGATCGGGTCCTTCATCGTGCGGGCCATCTCGAAAGCCTTGCGGATGCCCGATGCGTCGATGTGCTGCATCCGCTCGGCGATCCAGGCGTCGTTCATGGGCCACCCTCTCAGTAGGTGATCAGGCTGAAGACCTCGGCTGGCTCGAGCCTGGCGCGGCCGCCGAGGAACGAGAGCTCGATCACGAAGGCGCAGGCGACGAGTTCGGCGCCGGTAGACTGGACCAGGTCTCGACAGGCGCGCATGGTGCCCCCGGTGGCGAGCACGTCGTCGAGCAGCAGCACGCGGTGCCCGGCCGAGAGGGCGTCGGTGTGGACCTCGAGCCGGTCGCTGCCGTATTCGAGCTGGTACTCCTGGGCGATCGTGGCGTAAGGGAGCTTTCCCGGCTTGCGGATCGGCACGAACCCCGCCTCCATCCGCATGGCCAGAGGCGCGCCGAAGATGAAGCCCCGAGCCTCGGCCGCCGCAATCACGTCGATGCCGCGCCCTTGGAAATGCTGTTCGATCTGCTCGATCGCCGTGCGAAAGGCCAGGGAACTGCCTAACAGCGGAGTGATATCCTTGAACATGACACCCGGCTTGGGAAAGTCGGGAATGTTGCGGATGTAGTCGCGCAGGTCAATCGAGGCAGGCACAGCCATGAAAAAACGCTCCCGGCGCGGCGAACCAGCGAAACGGCCAGACGCGCCCGGTCATTCCGTCTCCCTCGGCTCATCGATATCAGACATTTACTATCGATGATGGCTTGCCTGTTGTCTAGTACGGCGCCGCTGAGCAGAGGATGGCAGATGGAACATGACAAATGACAGATGGCAAATGACAGATGACAAATGGCAGATGGCAGATGGCAGATCACAGCGGGCAACTGACAACTGACAACTGGCCACTCCATTCTCACGGTGCGAACGACTCGTAGTCGCTGGCCGAGGCGGGTGAGCGGATGGGAGCCGCTGTGAATGGTACGGCCGGGCGGTCCTTGTCTTTCTCGCCGGCCGCGGCTCCCGGACCGAGTGCGTCAGAGGGCAGGGGAATCTTGGTGCCGATGAACTTGGTGCCGCCGCGAATCGTACCCCCCTGGATCGGGCCAACGCCACCGACGTACAGATCCTTGGCGCTGGAGGTGGCCATGGACGTGCCTGACGACCAGACGAGCTGGCCGCTGGCCCGGTCATAGGCGAACAGGGCAAGCTTGGCGATGCCTTCCTGGTGGCTCTTTTTCAGCAGCGACATCTCGGGGATCGTCCCGGCGGGGACTCCCGGCAAGGTTGGTGGAACGGTGGTCTGGGGAAGGCCCACCAGCACGTTGTAGGCGTCAGTGCCATAGGCGCCGACGCGGGCCTCGACGATCCACTGGGCCTGCTCGGGCTTGGTGCGCAGCAGGACGCCCTGGGTGAGCATGGCCTGGTGGAGACTGGAGACCACCCACCCCTGGTCAACGGCCGCGACGTTGGTCGTGTCGAGGTAGACGGGCACGCCGGTGAGAGGCCGGAAGTCCACCTTGGCCAGGGCGGAATCCCAGGCGTTGGTCAGCAGTAACTGCTCTGTGCCCGTGCGCGCAGTGCCCGTCATCTTCACGGTTCCGCAGCCTGGGAGGGCTGCCAGCGTGAACAGGCACACCCCGAGCAGGATCGCCGAAGTCACCGGCGGGCCATTGCAAGGAACGGTCGTTGCCATGGGGTTGGAACCGCCTTGAGAGAGGAATGGGGCACGACGGCCCCGCAACGCAATTGCGCACCGAACATGAAGAAGTGATGGGGCGATCATTGCGGGGCAGGGCTCGTCCAGCCGTGAGATCCGGCGCGATGAGCCCTGCCCCAGGGGGTGATACGACTGTCACGGACCAGTTTACTGCGGGGGAGCAGTTGACGGCGCGGGCGCCGCGCCGGCTGCATCCTGACTGCTCCTCAGAGGGCGCTTTTGCATGTTCTCGAATTGCTGAATGGCCTCGGGCGAGGCCCCAACCGGCGGAGGCAGCTTGGCCTTCGAACCACCGCCCGCGGTTCCGGAGGCAGCGGCACGGACCGCACTATCGTCCACCGTGCTGTCACCACCGGCGTTGTTCATGAGCTTGACCTTGCTCTTGTCAACGCTGTTGTAATCGTCTTGCTGCTCCTCGTTGGCCAGTTTCACGGTGCCAACCAGCTTGTTCTCGATGGCGGACATCTTCACCAGCTCCTGGAAGACGATGCCCATCATCTCCTTGAGCTTGACCTCGTAAATCATCTCGTACGTTTGCTTCTTGACCCGTTCATCCTTGAGGGACGCTCCCGGGGTGGCCGGGATGATCGCGTCGCGGCGGAGGATGACCCAAACCGTCTCGGCCGCCTGGATGGGCCCGGTGATGTCGCCAGTCTTGGGCTTGTGCGTGGGATCCTTGTCGTCCGGATCGCCGTCCACGAGCTGGCGGAACGCCGCGTCGGCCACGTTCCTGGGGTAGGCATGCCGGGTGATGGGCTCGGCGAGCTGGCCGCCCAGCGAGCGACTGCCGGCATCCATCGATTCGTCCTGGGCGATCTTCTCGAACCCGCCGGGGTTCCTGCGCAGCCGTTCCCAGATGTCCTGCGCCTTGGCGAGCTTGTCAACCATGATCATCCGGCACCGCAGCTTGTCGCCATACTGGGAGTCGAAGGCTTCCTGGAGGTCCTTGGGGGTCACGGAGACCCGGCCGGTGCAGAGCTTTCGCAGGGCCAGCGCGGGATAGATGATCTCGCGAGCGTACTGCACGGGGCTGATCCCGCGCTCCTTGTCCAGGGTTCGCAGCCAGGCTTCGCGGCCGATGCCGAACCGGCGGGCCACGTTCTCGATCTCCTGATCGATCTCGGCGGCCGTGATCTCCTGCTTGGTGCTCTTGAGCGCCTGTTCGATCAGGACCCGGTTGATCAGGGTCTCGAGGATCTCCTTCCCCCTGCGAGCCACGCACTCGTCTGCGAGTTGCTGGCGTGAGATCACCTGGTTGTTGACGATCGCGATCGGGTCGCTGGGGTTGACGGGAATCGCCGTCACCTTCACCCCGGGAACATTGATCTGATCGAGCCGGATTGACTGTGGCGTGTCGGTTGCTGGCGTGAGATCACCTGGTTGTTGACGATCGCGATCGGGTCGCTGGGGTTGACGGGAATCGCCGTCACCTTCACCCCGGGAACATTGATCTGATCGAGCCGGATTGACTGTGGCGTGTCGTCGGCGGGGTTGTCGTCGGCCTTTGGCGCCGCAGTCTGCGTTCCGCCGAAAAGCGAGCGTCTCTGCTGCTGAGCCTGGGCCGGTCCGGTGGCGAGAATGCCGGCGATCGAGATTCCCAGCAACCACCCGAGGGTCCTCCGACCGCACTCCTGAGCGATCATCACGTGGCGTCTCCCCAATCCATGGTTCCGTGTTGTAGTTTGCCTCAAGTTCTGAGACGGTTTGGCCGAAACTCTAGAAGTTTGTCGAGGAACGGTCAATCTCAAAAGCGACAGGACGGGAGGGCGAGGGCGGGGGTGCACGTCAGCTTTTGCGCGTGCCGGTGGAGGGGGGAAATCGTCAATGGGAGAATCCCAGATTCTTTGGTAAGGTGCGGCGGTTTTGGAGCCTTGGAGAATGGGACTTGTCAGGAAGGAGCGGGCCCATGGATGGGGCGACGCCGTGCTGAAGGAGAAATTGAACCGGCTGCTCAAAGAAGCGGCCCAGGTCTCGGTGGACCTCGGTCGTGCCGACGGTACGATCACCGGGGTTCCCCATTATTCGACTTGGTTCAAACCGAGGTAACAAGAGTCCGATTGCTCGGTCTTTTCTAAAATGCCTGTTTCCTCCATATTAGGGGTGTTTTAGCCCCACGGACCCTGTTTCACGGAGGAAACAGACATGGATTGCCAGGCTACTTCGTTCGTCTCGGTCACACAATGTGATTCCACATCGACCACTGACCCAATTTGCTGGCCCGCTACGGGAACTGGCAACGTCTCATGTCCCGCCAAGCAACTCCTGCCTCAGCAGAGGCAAGACCTGGCTATCCAGGTGCTCGCCGGGGCGGAAACGGTCTCCGATCTGGCCCGGCAGCACGAGGTCAGCAGGAAGTTCCTCTATCAGCAGGTTCACACCGCCGAGCAGGCCCTCAGCCAGGCTTTCGCCCCCCCTCCAACACCTCCCGACAAGGTCCTTTTCTACCTGCCAGTCACCAAGGCCTGGCTGCGGCAACTGGTCCTGGGCTTGGTGTTGATCTGCCATAGTTCGACCCGCGGTGTGGTCGAATTGCTTCGCGACCTCTTCGATTACCGGATCTCCCTGGGGTCCGTGCACAACATTGTGCACAGCCCCGTTCCTGATGCCCGGAGAATCAACCAGCAATACGACCTCTCCCCCATCCTCGTCGGCCTCCTTGACGAGATCTTCCAGGCGGGCGATCCCGTCTTTGTGGGGGTCGATGCCCAATCCACCTTCTGCTTCTTGCTGAGTCAGGAAGAGCATCGCGACGCCGATACCTGGGGCATCCGGCTGCTGGAACTGGTCGACCAAGGCTTCGCCCCCGAGGCCACTGTCGCCGATTTCGCCAAGGGGCTCCGCGCCGGGCACCAGGAGGCTCTCCCTGAGGTCCCCTGCCGC
>Ga0208044_1001356_pt1 | contig 13486 bp, 11 predicted proteins | sample Sb_taG_8_FD_187712 | JGI IMG/M metagenome (GOLD analysis project Ga0208044, IMG submission 187712) | Peat soil microbial communities from Weissenstadt, Germany - Sb_50d_c_BC metaG (SPAdes) (version 2) | ecosystem: Environmental > Terrestrial > Soil > Wetlands > Peat | place: Germany... | reverse complement strand
GGGCGGCAACCCCGGGTGGTAGAAGGTACGTTATCAGACAAAACATATGTTTGCTTCATTTGAATATAGGTTGATTATTATATTACGCTTGTTTTGGGACTAGTCGATCGGCGGGGATTCCAGGGCTATGCAGGGCTATGGGGTCAGACCGAGTTTCAAGTTAACTCGAAACTCGGTCTGACCCGGCGAGGGATGGGAGCGTCCAGCGAGTCGGAGGGCGCCCATCTTGGAGATCTCCGTTCGTATGACGACTCGTCGAGTGGCCGAGAACCTGACTTTCCAGACTCTCTCCAAAACACCAAGTGATGAAGCGGCGTCATGCGAGGGCATCTCAGCGCTTCTTGCCCAGCACCAGGATAGAAAGAGGTTGTCATGGCGATTGCTCGGCTCCTTAAACTGGCGTCACTGGACAGCTTGGCCGGCGCGGTGAGGCGCGAACGACCGCTCTCCAATGGAAGCTTGCGCCACCGGGCGAGGCCTCGCCTGGAAGTGCTTGAAGATCGCTTAGTCCCAAGCAGCCTGGTTGTCGTGAGCGCGTCCGGATCAGGCTCTTACGACTATACTGCCATCACGAGTTCCGGTACGATTTTCCGCCCTACGCCGTCTCCCGTCACCACTTCGACTTTTAATGTGGAGCCGAACGAAGCGGCGCCATGGGTCAGCATCGCTGCCGGCACCACAGCGGCTGGTTCCGGCTCCGACTACACGGTCGTCGCGCATAGCAACATGATCCTGACCCCCGGGGCGGTCACGACGAACGCCACGGCTCAGGCGAATGCTAATGTCACCTTGAAGATTCAGGCGGACCCGGGGGAGGACCCGAATGCTCAGGTCCTCGTCGAAGTCACGATCATCAAGGGTCAGGATGGCACCGTCACGGTTTCGGCTGGGAATCTCACAGCCAGCGGACAGTACCTGGCGAAAATTAACGATGAGATCCCGATCCAGATCAGCACCAACTTCACCGGCTCCGCAACTAATCCGCCCGATTACGTGTATTTGAACGCGGACACCTCCGTGGAAGTCGACGTCGCGCCGGCGCCGTTAGCAGACATCACCCCGACGGACTTGGCGTTCGACACCGCTGGCGACGTGAACTACGGCTACACGATCAGCAGCGCCGACCTGTCCGAGGCCACCACCGTCGACCTCTACTGGGCCAGCGGAACGACCCCAAACACGAAAATCGGCAACCCCATCGTCACGACGACGACCGACACGGCGCAAGGGACGTATCCGCTTGAGGAACCCCGATCCGACCTTGGCATTCCACAGGCGGGAGCAGAATACATCCTCGCCGTTGTCGATCCCGATGGCGATCTCCCACCGAGCGAAAACCCCGACGGCGTGCAGTCCCTCGAGCTCCCTGAACTGGATGTGAACTCGATTACCTTACATCCCGACACCGCGGATACCTGGGCCAGCGATCCGGACGGTGCCGGCGGGGTTGACGTAACGTACCAGATCACGGGAACCGACCTACCCGCCCCAGTGCCGATTGCCTTGTACTGGGCTAGCGGAACGACGATCAACACGGCCAACAGCGGAGCGTTGACGCAGGGTGACAATGGCCTGGTGCTGATGACCAATACGTCCCAAGGCGGCCCCTACTCCTTCCATGTTCCCGCTGAATATCTAGAAACACCTCCGCAGGGCACAACAAACCTCCTCGTGGTCCTCGACCCGCCCACGACCATGCTGAGCTCGACCCCGACGCAGGCGCCCGCGGCGACAACCGACGGGTACGGTCAGCTCATCGAGGCCACGGATCAGAGCAACGTCGACGCACTATCGGTATCCGCCTCGGTCTTGCTGAGCAATTCCGTTCACGCCTACGTCGATCCCGACAACGGTGCTCTCATTCAAGGCGAGTTCATGCCCGCGGAGGGGCCAAATCCACCGCCATTTAATCAGCCAGCACAGGGCGCATTAACTTTGTGCCAGGCCGAAGCAATCCTCGGGGTTGACCATTTCAACTGGTTGCAGCAGGTGACCTACACTCCACCCACTTTACAGCCCGAAACGTTCAAGAACCTCACTTCAGAAAGCGGTCTCTTCAAGGTGACTGGCGACGGGCTGAGATATGTCACGTACCAAAACGGGAATTATGCCGTTGATCCGAACACGTCAATTACTGCACTATACCGTTCCGCGCCATTCGTCGACCCCATCGTGCCTGAGGCCAGCGCGAACTATGTGCCGGGTACGCCCCCTAACTATGCAAGAGGTTTCATTATTGATAACAAATATGCCTATGCGTGGGCTGTTGATCCGCCTCCGGACGGATTCTTTTACTACTGGAACGAGCCAGTTGTCTCGCCAGAAGACCTCAGCTCAAACACGACAAGCTTTGCCCTCTATTTTTCGGACCAACCCGAGCAGCCGTCCTTCACCGATCCCTTCGACCCTTCGTCCACCATCTCCCCCTTCACCTCGGATCCAACCGTCAGTTATCTCGGTTTTGGGACAAGCCTCGTCGGTGTGATCGACGACAAGAGCCCACAAGATTACACGACGTGGTCTAGCGCGGGCTACATGACGAACTTCGATTGGAAGAGCAATACGGCCTATAATGCCGATACAGGCGACAAGGATGATACGAGTGGCAATGTTTCCGACATCGCGGGATGGGGAACATCTCCCGGTTCTGGTGGTGAGCCCACCCCATCCTCGGGCGGGGTCTTCGGCATAGAACCTTCCGACGAGGTTGCCGCGGGGACTCAGCTCTTGCTCAATCCGATCCCTGACTCTACCGGCTCGCCCGGCCAGACTATCGCGCTCACCGCCCTGGCTCAGGACCCTGCGGAAGGGCAGACCTTGACATACAGCCTTGCACCTGGCTATCCATCGGGTGCGTCCATCAACCCGGCCACGGGCTCGTTCACCTGGACAATTCCCGCAACCGAGCCTCTCGGCGCCTACCCGGTCACGATCAATGTCACAGACGACGCCAGCCCTCCGCTGACCGCCTCGACATCATTTACCATTCATGTTACTGCTCCCCCAACGCTGCAATCTTCGAGTTTCTCGAACGTTTCAGGCAGCGGGGCCTTCGGCGGTACGGCCACCCTCACGGCGACGCTGACCTCTGGAGGCTCGCCCTTGACCGATGAGGTCGTGTCCTTCGCGCTCGACGTCAATGGCTCCGTCACGCCACTCGGCACGGCTACGACCGATGCGAACGGAATCGCGACTCTTCCCGACGCAAGCATCGCCGGCGCGAACGTGGGCACCGACGCCGGCGTTCTTACCGTCAATTTCGCAGGCGACGCGACCTATCAGGGCAGCACCGCCAGCGGCTCCCTGACCGTCAGCCCCAGGGACGTCTCCAGCCAGGTGAGTGTCACCAGCTCGGGCCTGGTCTACAACCGCTCCACGCAGCGATTTGGCGGTACGATGACTCTCACCAACACGGGAACGTCAACGCTTGACTTCTCGTTCGAGGTCGTGCTGACCAACCTGCCCGCCGGGGTGACACTGGCCAACGCAACCGGCTATACTGCCGACGGTGATCCCTATATACTTGTCAACCTCCCAGGCGGTGCACTGGCTCCGGGCCAGTCTGTCACTTTCACGGTTCAGTTCAACAACCCCAGCAAAAAACTACTCCAGTACGGGGCCATGATCTTCAATGTCTAGGCGACAAGCACGCTACACCGCGGCGGTCCTGACCCTCTTTCTGCTCGTCGAGATTGCCTCTAGCTCGGGCGTCGTTCGCGCGGGCTCCGTGTCGTATCTCGTCGACGTCAACACCAGCGCGATTGCGGCGCAGGCCGGCAACCTGGATTTCCAGTTCAATCCTGGCAGCGCCAGCGCCGAGTCGGCAACCGCGACGGTCACCAACTTCCAGTCCGTGGGTGGAGTTCTCTCGCAACCCGCCACACTCACAGGAGACGCGTCTGGTTCGTTGCCCGGCACGCTGACACTGAACAATGGCACGGGGTACAACGACGTCTTTCAGGGATTCACCTACCCCATTGCCTACACGTGGGAGGGAGAAGGGACGCTCACGCTCAGTACAGGGCACTGAGCAGGGGTCCGGTGTCCTCTAGCCCGACCCCTCCTCGAGGTCGAGACCGAGATCGTCGCCATGGACGATGTACCAATTCTTGATCGCTTGCCGCCGATTCTGATCGCTCGAGATGAGGCTGGACGAACCCTGGAGCACGCGTTGCCTCAACTCTTCCTTGTTGAGGTTGGGGGACAAGAGGCGGAAATCATCGAGATCCTTGGGCCGGGCCGAGAAGACCTTTCCAGCGATGATGTCAAGAGCGTCCACGAGCCTCACCTGAATCTTGCCGAATGGACCGAAGTCGATCGTTCGAGACTCCCACCCTTGTGGCAGGCAATGGCTCTGGATGTGGGTGATGCGCAAACCATAGCGGGCCGAAAGGTCCTGGAGGACTTGACGCTCGTCACGGATTTCCACCGGAACCTCGTCGACGATGTCCACATCCTCCGTGGCCCTGGACAGGAGGCCTCTCAGGACCAGCGATGCGGCCCCCTCCATCGTGATTGTCGCGGGGGAAGCAATCGCGCTGCCCAGCTCTCTCAGGAACTGACGAACCGTGATCGGGCTCAAGTGAGGCATCAGACGTTCCTTGAGCGAGGGAAACTTGACATCGCGATGACTCTTCGAGACATCGGCTGTTCGCGCCCGAATGGCCTCCGTGATCTGGATGGTCGTGCGCTCGAACAGGTAATCGTTCAACAACGGCGGTTCGATGAACTTCTCGAGAGCCTCCCAGCCCTCCTTGACGAGCTGGAGGGTCCTCCAGTCCAGGTTCGGCTGGACGAGAACGGTCTCGATGGCTCGGGCGAGAGTCGCCGGGTCAATCGTCGGGCTCGCGAGCAGGTTCCAGAGAGTATCCATGGTGCTCGAAGGGGACATTCCTAATTGCTCTGGTAAACTGCACGATCCAGTCAAACCTGCTTTCCGCAGACTGGGCATCTTGCCGCAACAATTAAGAACGTCCCCTTTGTTCGTCCAGGCCGGTCGAGAACAGGCTCATCCGAGATTCGTTCCCTTCAGATCGTTGATCGCCCAGGAACGGATTCGCTGCACCCAGGCCTCGTAATCCGTGAGATCCTCGTCAAGCAGCCAGGGCGGCACCTGGTTGGCTCTCAGCGGTAGGAACCCACTCGTCTCGGAGTCGTGATAGCGACCGTCTTCACCAAGCCTGAGAATCCTCAGGCTCTTGCCATCGAAGATCCAGACCTCCGCGACTCCCATGGACGCGTAGATACCGGCGCGGTCGGCTTCGGGTGCGGAGATATCGACCTCGATCGCCAGGTCGGGATTCGGATAGTCCTTGACATCGTTGGACCCTGACTCTCTGGCTGCGAGTGCCGAAGCGATCTTCACCGAGTCGAGATAATAGCACCGGTCGCACTCGATGCCCTTGCCGATCTCCGGCCGCTTCCATGTCGTCTGGCTCTGGGGCTTGTATCGGATCCCCAGGCTGCCGGCGACCGCCTTGAAGAAAGCGTCCAGCAGGTCGCCGAAGTCGTCGTGCAACGGCCCCGTGACCATGATCTCCATGTCCTTCCCATCGTACGTGACGCGGATCGGGGATCCCTCCGGGAGCAAGTCGATGAAGGACTCGTAGAGGCCCCATGGGGCTCCTGGGACCACGATCCGCGTCTCGCGCCTCGCGGGGCTCGCCTCTCGGAGCAAAGATTCATTCAATGTCGTGCTCATGGCCGCTGGTTCTCGTGGGTCGGAGGCCTGGGCCGCCACTCGGGACCGTCGCAACGCGTCTCACCCCTCGTCGGCACCCTTGAGGTCCACCTCTTCCAGTCCCATCTGCTTGGCGATCTTGGAGAGCTGATCGCGGACCTCGAACATGCCGGCCGGGCGCTTTTCGGGATCGGACTGAAGGCAGGCGACGATCAGGGCGTTGAGGTCCGCGGGAATGCGCGGATTGAGCTTGTTGGGAAGCGTGAATTTTCTCTCGTCTCCAGGCTTGGGAATAGCCCCCTGCACGAACCGGCCGGTGAACATGCGATACATCGTGGCGCCGAAGTTGTAGATGTCGGTCTTCTGGTCGACCACCTTCTCGACGGCCTGTTCCGGGGCCATGAACTGCGGGGTTCCCTGGATCCGATCCTTGGCCTGGCCGCGAATCCAGGCGGTGCCGAAGTCGATGAGCTTCACCTGGCCGTTCTTCGACAACATGATGTTGTGCGGCTTGACGTCGCCGTGAAAGACACCGCGACGGTGCATGTGCGAGAGCGCCGAGGCCACCTGGCCCAAGATCAACACGAGCTGGCCCAGTTGGGGCGCCTCGACCTCGTCGAGGCTCTTGCCATCGACGTACTCCATCAGCAGCTCGCAGCCGGTGACCTTGAACCATCTCTTCCGCTGGCGAAAGTCATAGATCTTGGCGATGGTCGGATGGTTCAGCTTCTGGGAGGCCTCGAACTCGGTCTTCGCCTGCTGGATGTAGATGTCGTCCTCGGGCTCCTGCTTGCGGACGATCTTCAAAGCGTAACGCTTGCCTCCGGCGGTCTTGTCGCTGATCAGAAAGATCTTGCTTCCCGCGCCCTCGCCGAGCTCGTTGACCACGCGGTACTTCATTCCGGAAAACCTGGGCGTGCTCGTGACGTTCGCCATTCGGAGCCTCTTCAATTGAGAACCTGCAATAGCTCGACCTCGAAGACCAGGTTGGATTTGGGGGGAATCTTCTGCGCTTCTCTGTCCCCATAGCCCATCGCAAACGGCACCCAGAGCTTGCGGGTCTCGCCAACCCGCATGCCGGGCAAGCCCTCTTCCCAGCCCTTGATCAACTGTCCGGTTCCGATGGCGACCTTGTGGGGATTGCCTCGCTCCCGGGTGCTATCGAAGACCGTGCCGTTCTCGAGGGTTCCCACATAATGGAAGATGGCGACCAGGCCCGGCTTGAGCTCGTCTCCGGTTCCCTCCTTGAGAGTCTCGTACTTGACCCCGTTCTTGGTGGTCTTCGTCTCTCCCTTGGCCGTGGGAAGTGCGGGTGTGTATGCCGCAGCCTTGCCGCTCTCTCCCGGTGCCTTGGGAGTAAGGACAGCCGCCTCGCCCTGGGCCTGCGCTGGATCGTTACTGTCCGGGGCCGTCCGCGGCAGGACAGTCCCCGGCGGGGACGTTGGCACGATCTCCTCCGGCGCATCGCACCCTACCAGGATCAATGCCAATCCCAGGCATCCCCGGGTCGCTAGCTGCCATGAGCCCATTAGCTTCTCCCCACCTTGGACAAACGCAAAGCACGACCAATGATGAAGGATCAGGCTGGCCAGGTAGGGGCGACAGTCAGCCACGTCGCCGACCTACCATCCCTGCCGCGAAGACACCCTATTATGTCATGAGCGAGGAGGGATCGACCAGATCTCAGGGGTCCGGCTTTTTGGCTTCGCCGGCACGGAAATCCCAGGAAGCTCCACGAACCGATTCGCCCGGCGGATCGAGCAGCCGGATCTGAGTCACGGCGATCTGACCGCCAATGCAGACTGCGACGTCCGCCCCGGGCCGCCGGGTCCGGCCCTGATAATCGCCCGTATACGTGGCCATGTCTCCCGCGATGCGATAGTTCAGTGGCAGCGGTGCCGCGTCGAGCGGGCAGAGGAGGATCTCGGGCTCTTCACTTCCCGGGGCCGGGTGGGGAAGGTTCACGTTCCAGAACGTTCCCGGTTCCCACGGTTCGGCCATCAGCATCCGGAGCACCCGGCCGGTCCAGACGGCTGCGCGCGGCCAGTCGATCGCCCGTCCTCTGGCGATGTAGTGCGAGACCGCGATGCCCGGCACGCCGCGGATCGCCGCCTCGCGCACGGCTGCCACCGTGCCCGAACTGTACACGTCTGTCCCGAGATTTGCACCGGCGTTGATGCCCGAGAGGACCCAGCGAACCTCGGTCGCCAGCGAGAAAATGGCCAGGCGGATGCAATCGGCGGGCGTGCCGGCGACGGCCAGATGTCCCTGGCCATCAGGCGTGATCCGGATCGGCTGGTGCGTCGTCACCTGGTGGCCGCAGCCCGAGAGGGGTCCGCAAGGAGCGATCACCCGGCACCGACCCAGACCACCCGCCGCCTGGAGCAACGCCTGCATTCCCGGCGCATCGATCCCGTCGTCATTGGTCAGGACGAGAACCGGCTGATCGTGGTCTGTCATCGTCGCTCGCTGGCGGTTCGGGGGCTTCGGGCGCGTCGGATCGGTCAAGGGCGTCGAACATTTCCTTGGCCCACCGAGGGGGTCATGTTCGACGCCCGAACTGCTGACGCTTGGTAAGTGTAGCGAAAGGCCGACAAACCTGATAGGTTTTCACCAGGTCGTGCAGGGTCCCAAGTTCTTCGCATTCTGTCGATTCTGGTGCATAACCATGGCGGGATTCTTTGATTTGACCGGCCAGGTGGCGCTCGTGACCGGCGCCGGGCAAGGGATCGGGGCGGGAATTGCCCGCAGGCTGCACTCGGCGGGAGCCAGGATTGCGGTCTTCGACAGGGATGTTGCGCGGGCGGAGTCGGTCGCCGCGGGTCTCGAGGGCCTGAGGGGGGGCATCACGGTCAACGCGATCTCGCCGGCCGTGATCAGGACACAGATGCTCGAGGGTCTCGCCCCGTCCACGGTCGAGTACATGATTGCAAAGATTCCGATCGGCCGGACAGGAACCATTGACGAGGTGGCCGCGCTGGTGCACTATCTGGCAAGCCTGGAGGCAAGCTTCACGACCGGTCAGGGTTACGACATCAGTGGGGGCCGGGCGACGTATTGACCCTCCTCTGTTCGATGGACGGATACCTCCGGCCGCGGTTCCCGGTCTGCCCCGGCAAGAACAGACGGATGCGCGGCGTCCCCTCTACTCTCCTCGGTGCCCGGAACGAGCCATGGACGAATCACTGCCACCCCAACCGAACCCCAGCCGGCGCGGACAGGGACGCGACAACGACATCCTCGTGCCGAGAACCGAGATGGAGGTCGGGTCCGCGGATGAGGGAGATCCACCGCGGGCGGCGGGATCGGTTCTGGGGTCGGCCCCCGCGCCGCTGACCACACTCTTCACGCCTCCTGTCTCCGCGCTCGGCCCACTCTTTCGCCAGCGCTTCGACAGGATCTACGAGTGTCGCATCGATTATGACCTGGACGTCAACAACCGGGCCACCATGCGGGTGCTGGGGGGCTATTACAAGTCGCGCCGGCTGATCCGCATCTATGCTCGGGACCGCGAGCAAGGTCTTCGGCCAGTGGAAGAGCTTTTCGACACGTTTCTCCACGAGATGGCTCACCACCTCGAGTACACCGAGCCCTTTTCGTTCTCGGCCCGGTCGTGTGGACGCGTGCCGGGCCGGATGCACAGCCGGCTTTTCTGGAAGATCCTCGGAGAGTTGAAATATCGCTGGGCCCGCTTGCAAAGATTGCAGCGAGATGGAGCCTCGCCAAGGACGTGACCGCCGGCAAAGCCGTGGTGCCGCTATCGTGTGAATGCATAGATCATAGGAGCGTGTTCATGTCCACGGTGAGTCCTCCAGAGCCGCGACCCCGGTCCGCGACTGCACGGTCGCGGCCGGGCCAGGAGATCGGCTCTGCCGAGCGGCCGTCCTGGGGGCTGCGGGTCATCGACGCTTGCCTGATCGCGCTTTTCCTGGCGCTCACCTTCCTGCTGGGCATCTTCCCGCTCAAGGATGCCGACTATTACTGGCATCTTCGGACCGGCGACCTGATTCGCCAGACCGGCCAGGTTCCCCGCGTCGATTTCTACACGTTCACACGCCAGGGCACGCCGTGGATCGACCTGCACTGGATCTTCCAGGTCGGGATTAGCTGGGTCCGCGCGCACGGCGGCGTCCCGGCGCTCACTCTGGCGAAGGCGGTGATCACATGCCTGGCTGTATTCCTGCTGATCACCGCGCGCCGGCGATCGTGGCCAGTCTGGACCATGATCCTTGCCTGGCTTCCCGCCCTGCTTGTTCTCAGCGGCCGGATGTACGTCCGGCCGGAGACCCTGAGCCTGCTTTACCTGTCGATATACCTTGCGGTGGTCTGCCGCTGGGACCGCTTTCCCGGGCTGGCCTGGCTCCTGCCGCTGGTGCAATTGGCATGGGTCAACACACACGGCCTGTTCGTGCTGGGCCCGATTGTCCTGGTTTTTGCGCTCGTCGATGCCGCCCTGCGCCGCGGCGCCCTGGCCCCGGAGCACATTCGATGGTGGCAGACGGTCGTGCCGGCTTGCGTGGCTACCGGGCTTGCCTGCCTGCTCAATCCCTACGGCCTGCGGGGCGCAATCTATCCCCTGGAACTGGCCAGGACCATGAGCAACCCGATCTTCTCCCGCAGCATCGCCGAGCTGACACCGATTCCGCTCTTCATCGAGAGGTCCGGGCTGGCAAACCTGCCTCTCCAGCTTCACCTGGCGACGATCGAGGCCTTCTGGGCGATCTTGGTCGAGATCCGTAGGGCAAACCTGCCTCTCCAGCTTCACCTGGCGACGATCCTGCTGGGGGCCCTGAGCTTCCTGGTGCCGATTGGCTGGCTGATCGCGGTTCGCCTGCGCGGACATCAGGCGGATTCCGGTGCTGCCGGCAAGCCCGGTGCGGCACCCGTGGGGGGAAACTCGCGGCGCTCGCCGGCCGCCCGGAAAAGCTCGCGGTCGTCCCGAGCCGGGCGGAAAAAGTGGGGTGCTGCGCTCGATCTGGACGGGGGGGAAGGAAGCTGGCGGATCAGTCCGTTCCGTCTGCTCTTGTACGCGGCCTTCAGCCTGCTCAGCCTCCAGGCCACTCGCAACAGCCATCAATTCGCGGCGGTGGCCGGCTCGGTCACCGCGTGGAACTTTGCCGAGTGGACTGCGGCCCGGCACAAGCTCGCGGCCGCACGGGATCCGGCGCGGCTCGTTGCAAGCGGCCTGAAGCCTCGCCTCGCCACACTCATCGCGGTGGCAGTCTTGCTGCTCTGGGCCGGCACTGGACAGTTCTACGCACAAACCGGCGAGGGCCGCACGATCGGCTGGGGAGAGGAGCCGCTCTGGTACCCCCACGAGGCCGTGAAGTTCGCCGGCAGCGCGGGGATGCCCGACCGCTTTCTGAGCTACCATAACGCCCATGCCTCGGTCTTCGAGTATTACCATAGCCCGGAGCGGGAGAACGGGCCGGGCCGTACGGTTTATACCGACCCGCGTCTGGAAATCGCCGGGGTCGAGCTGTTCGACCAGTACCAGACGCTGGGCAAGAAGATCACCGACGACCAGCCCGGCTGGGAGGACGAGCTGGATCGACTGGGCCGGCCCAGCATCCTTGTCGATCACGTGGACAACGCCGGGATCGGGGCCAGCTTGCTGGCCAGCCGGCACTGGAAGTGCGTCTGGTTCGATCCGATTGTCGCGGTCTTTCTGCACGACTCTTACGCACCGGTCAAGACGCACACGGTCGATTTCGGGGCACGCCATTTCCGGCCCGACCCGGCGACCGAGCCTCATGGCCTCGCTGCGCTGCTGGCCGCCGCCAAGGGTATGCGCAACTACCTGAGCTTCGCGATCGGCCGGGGAGACGCGGCCCGCCCGCTGGTCTGGCTCGCGCAGGACTACGCGCGGCGGATCGTCGAGACCGACCCGAACTCGTTCGAGGGCTGGAAGACCCTGGGGCGGATCGAGCTGCTACGCGATCCACCGGCCCGGCCGGCTCCCCGGTTTCGATTGCCGTTCGACCCGGTCTTCGATCTCGCGCTCGTTCGTGCCACCTATGCGTTCCGCCGCGCCGTGGACCTGTCCCCGCGCGATTTCATGGCGCTCCTGGGCCTGGAGCAGGTCTTCGAGGCCCGGCAGATGGATGAGGCCGAGCTGCCGGTGCTCGACCGCCTGGTCGAGGTGCAACCGATCAATCCCTTGCAGAGGACCCTACTGGCCCAGGCCGACGCGTCTCGGGTTCAGATTCAACAGCGGCTTGGCCCTCCTCCAGCTTCCACCTGGAAGAACCTGGGTGAGCTCAATCAGGTCGTGACCGAGCGGCTTGCCCGCGGCCGGGCCGGCACGGCGGCCGAGATTCTGGAGCGGGCCTATCCGCCGGAGAAAGCGCCCTGGGATATCCTCGACCGCATTGCGACCTTGCACCTGCACCTGGGCGAACCCGAGCAGGCGCGCGACCTTTGGCGGCGGGCGTCGGCGGTCCCCCGGCCGGCTGTCCGCGACGCACGGCTCGCGGTCGCCTACTTCGCGGAAGGCCAGCTCGATGCGGCACGCCAGGCCTACGAGCAGGCCCTCGCAACCGATCCTTCGCTCTTCGAGGCGCGCTATGGCCTGGCCGTCCTCGAGCAAGATGCCGGCCGCGCCGCGGCGGCCTATGAGAATGCCCGCGCCGCGATCGAGTCGGCCCCCAGCGAGGTTGCCCGTTCAGCCGCCCGCGCCATCGCCTCGGCCGTGAGCCGGTTCGCTCGCGCGGAGGTGAACAGGTCAGATCGTGATTTCTGACGCAGCCTGTTTTCGAGGTTCGTTTATGCGTGCTTCATCGCTCAAGGCTCTGGCGTTCACCGGCCATCGGCGGCCCGGCATGAGCAAGGGGCTGATGCTGCCGGAGGGCTGAGCGACAGGCTCAGGAGTTCGAGGGCAAGATCCGAATGCTGGTCGTGGCCGATCCTTGAACTTGGAGCCTTCGTTTCCGATCAAACGGAGACGCTGGCCTTCTTCTTGGACGGCTTTTCACGAGCGGTCCTCCAGTCGTTGTGGAGCGACTTCAGTTCCTCGAAGGTGACCCCGCCGTGCTCCTCGCCGGAGTTCCAGCGGTCCATCAGCACCTTGAGGCGGTCGCGCAGCGGGCCGCGGGGCAGGAACTTGCCGTGAAACTTCTTGAGCACCTTGAGCCGGGGATCGGCCGGGGGCCGGGGCGGAGCCTTGGGCTTCTCCTCCTTGGCCGCCTTGGCGGCCTCGGCGCCTTCCTTGGCCTTCGCCTTCTCTTTTTCCTTTTCCTTTTCCTTGTCCTTCGGCTTGGCTTCAGCCTTGTGCTGCTTGCCATCGCCCTGCGGATGTGCCTTGGACTTGGCTTTGTCCTTGTCCTTATCCTTATCTTTTCCCTTGTCGGCGTCTTTGCTGGCCATCAATCCGATCCTGATCTGTGCTCGTAGGATGCCGCGGGAGAGAGTTGGCTCCGACGAGTTGCCTCGCAGGAGCGGCTCCGTCCCTCGACCCAGGTATTCTGACCCTGGGTCGCGTTTTTGTAAGAATGCTCACGTCGCCGCTGCAAGAGCGGGCCAAGTTCGCGCCGACCCCTCATCGACTGCCTCGGAGCGAGTCAAAGCCGGCCCGGAACGATCGAGTCAGTCTACTCCAAGCATGGGCAGCCTGACAAGCGAGCCAAGAGAGTGGCAAGTGAAGAAGGAGTGGCGACAGAAGAGTGGCCAGTGGTCAGTGGCCAGTGAATCTGGTGGCAGGGAGTTAACGCTCCATGGGGAACAAAGGGGACGTTCTTAGCGCGGTTTGCTCGCGCATTGCATACAGCGATCAAAAAAGGCCGTGGTGCTCATACCTTCTCCCCACGG
>Ga0208044_1001348_pt1 | contig 13536 bp, 9 predicted proteins | sample Sb_taG_8_FD_187712 | JGI IMG/M metagenome (GOLD analysis project Ga0208044, IMG submission 187712) | Peat soil microbial communities from Weissenstadt, Germany - Sb_50d_c_BC metaG (SPAdes) (version 2) | ecosystem: Environmental > Terrestrial > Soil > Wetlands > Peat | place: Germany: Weissenstadt... | reverse complement strand
AACAATTTGCTGATTGCAGAGATAGGGTCCAGTTCGGGTGCGGGCCCCAGTTCGCATGATAGTTCGCAAGATAGTTCGCGTGATAGTTGGCGCGATCGTTCGAGTGACAATTCGAAAGCAAGCCCGAGTGCAAGCGCGGTGAGCCTGCTGAATTTTTTCTGGGGTGTCGGCGCGGTCTTGTGCTCGCTAATGGTGGCGTGGACGGCGGCACACCGGTTACTGCCATTCTTTCTCGGCGCGGTGGCGCTGCTCCTTGTGTTGCTGGCGTTGGCCATGCGCCATCTGCCGTTTCCGGCGGCGGCGAAAGCGTCGTCGGCGAGATCCTCGGAGTCAAAATCCGCGGAGTCAAAATCCGCGGAGTCAAAATCCGCGGCGGCGACATCCGCGGAATGCTCGGCTTCATCTTCATGGCTCGAGCTGGCCAAGAGTCCGGCGATTTGGCTTTTCGCAGCCGTCTTCTTTCTCTATCCGGGAGCGGAAACAGCAGTGGGAGGATGGATCGGCTCCTATGCCTCGCGGCTGGGATCGCGCGGGGCGGCGATGGCGTCCATGATGCCCGCATTTTTTTGGTCGGCGCTGACGGTGGGCCGGGCGTTCGCAACCGCGTTTCTACATCACTTCTCGGAGCGCCGCGTCTTGCGGGCAGGCTGTGCCGCGGGAGCGGCGGGCATCGGGCTAATGCTCTGGGCTCCGGCGCTCGCGGGAGTGATTGCCGGAGCGCTGATTACGGGACTGAGTTTCTCGACGTTGTATCCGATCACCGTGGCCCGGTTTTCCGAGCGCTTCGGAGTTGCCGCTCGCAGCATCGGCGCGCTCATGTTTTCTCTGGCGGCGGTGGGGCCGGCGGTTATTCCCTGGATGGTGGGCGTGATCTCTCATGCCACGGGGAGTCTGCGCGCCGGACTGCTGCTGCCGCTGGGCGCTACGGTGATTCTGTTTCTCATCCACCTTTTCGAGTGGTGATGCGGAATGGTTATGCGCTGTGGGCCATACTTGAAAACGGTCGGTTGCGACCCCCGTTTCTCCGTCGTCGGATTCGCGTATTTTTTGCCTGTTAACTCCGAAGGTATTAACCCGTGTTTACTACCACCCCCCCCCCTATCTATTGGAATCATAGTGTTAGGGGGAAATTCCCGCAAGAGGTAAATATCCCTTGACAGTATGTAAGCAATCTGCTACAGTTTTGGTAGTGACGGTAGGGACTGAATATGAACCGCAAACCCAAAATGCAGCGTTTTCCACTAAAAGCCTTCCAAGCACAGTTTCCCAACGATGTCGCTTGCCTCGAATGGCTCAAAAATCGTCTTTATCCTGACGGTATCTTTTGCAAGAACTGCGAGCAGATCACGAAGCATTACCGCGTGGTGAGTCGCCCGTCTTATTGCTGCGAACACTGCGGCAACCACGTGCATCCGACTGCGGACACGATCTTTCACAAGTCGCCCACACCGCTCACCACTTGGTTCTATGCGATCTATCTCATGTCGGCTACTCGTTGCGGCATCTCTGCCGCACAGATTCAGCGCGAAACTGGAGTGACGTACAAAACCGCGTGGCGCATGTTTAAGCAGATTCGTTCTATGTTGGATGATGAAAACGCTCCGCCGTTGGGCGGCAAGAATGGCCCCGGTGTCGAGATGGACGAAATGTATTTCGGCGGACGGCGCAAAGGCTTGGTTGGCCGTCCTCTGGGCGGCGATTTTAAGGACAAGAAAACTACCGTTGTCGGCATGGTAGAGCGCAAAGGCCGCGTCAGAGCCGTAGTCGCTGCGGACGTGAAAGGCTCCACTCTGCTCGGGTTGGTTAAGGAGCACGTCCTTCCCAAGAGCACAGTATTTACGGATGACTTCTGTTCTTACGATGCGATGGATCGCCATATCAACGAGTACAACCATCGGCGCATCAACCACAGCGAGAAAATCTACGTGTCTGGAGATGTTCACACGAACACGATTGAAGGCTTTTGGTCGCTGGTAAAAACCGGGATTCGTGGTGTGTATCATTCGGTTGGTCGTCACTATCTACAAACTTACTTGAATGAGTACAGTTTTCGCTACAATCGGCGTTTCGATGAGCAACCGATGTTCTGGAGCTTCTTGCAGCAAGTCGAAAAGCGCGATGTAGTTGTTCGTCAGACTGAAAGCATCCCCGAACCATTCTGATTCGGCTTTAGTCGCTACGAGAGAACACATAGTTCGCCGTGGCGTCACTCCGCTCGTGCAGCGGAGCTAATCCTTTTTGCGACTGGCCTTTTCAAAATCCGCTAACACTTGGTCTTTAGTAGGCACTGGAATCTTTATTCCAGTGCTCGTTACTTGTGCCGTCACATTGGGTTGCGGCAAACTATCCATAACAACATAGGACCGCTTTTTTTCACGTGCTCTTTCGGCCTCTTGTTCTTCTTCTTTCATAAACTGCTCCAATACTTCCATGATCTTTTCTGCCGGAACCACAATTGCAATACCCATGTTGACGCCGATCTCTTCTTTGCCGTCATCGGCCACGGCATCTGGCTCTACATCAGGCCAGTCAAAATGACCGTGCATCACTCCAATGAGCCTGAATTTGAATGAGTCTTTTCCTTTTAAGTAAGCGTGCTTCCCAACAAATGCCGCCTTAGCAGTGAGCACATCAATAAAAACCGGAGAACCGCTGAGACCACCAATGGAACGACTCTCTACCAAGTATGCGTCCATCAAATGTCCGTCCCGATTCAATACTGGCTCTCCTCGGAGTGCGGCCACGTTCGCCATGCGAACAATTGGAATGTTTTTCCTTTCCCCCTTGTGCGGCCAAAATAGTCCAGCGCAAAACAATTCATCTCCCAATTCAATCTGCCTGCCATCATCCTCGATGCTTTGGGCGCTAACAAATCCTTCAGTCGGCCATGCAAAATGATCGAGAGTTTTATCAAGACCAATCTTTAGCACAGCCAAGTCTACCGCTGGGTCAGGATGTGTCTTCCAAGAAGGCAAAGGCGTATCTATCCACGGGTCTTGGCCTTCTGTTTTCCTATTGACGCGGATACGCACGCGGTAATCCCCCGGTGGTAAATTCTTTTTCACTTCCTCAATCACATGTGCTGCCGTAACAAGATAAGCAGGACGGTATTCGTTCGCAATGTCTTCTGGCCCTGGACGCGAAATCCAGAATGCCGAACCAGCGAACTTATCCTTGCCGTCTGCCTGACGATAGCCGATGAACACTACGCACTTTAGAAGATCATTGGGAATGTAGGCCATGAATTCACCCTCTGGAAGATAGCTGTAGCGGGGTCTTCCTGCAACCCGCTCATCAAGCCATCCTACGAGGGTCATTTACATACCGTCAAGGGATATTTACCCCGCAAGATCTTTGAGTTTAAAGGACTTATATGGAAAATATTCCGGAATAAGGACTTAGCTCGATTTCTCGCTTCGCTCGGGGGTTCGGCGGCTGCCCACGCCCGCTAATCGCCTCAAGATTTCAAAGAACGCTGAAAATGGGTTTGGGGTAGCTTCGAGAGCCGTCTTGGGAGACGGGCACACTCGTACGCTGCTCCAATCAGATGGCTATTGTCGCAGCGGACTGGCGGGCATGTCTGTGATGGGGCACACAGTTTGGGTGTGATGAAAAATCAGTGGTCAGTGAAGACCCCCGCCTCAGGGGAAGCTTGGACGGAGCGCCCTGAAGAGTGGGGCGGCGCGCACGCCCACACATTCGCAAAGTGCGCGAATGTGTGGGGCACCCGGCAAAGGAAATCGAGGCGAAGATCTCCGACGAAGTGTGGGGCAGGCAGCGAGTGTGGGAGATGAAGAGGGACACGCTCTTTACCCTGATGAAGGCGGAGAGCGTGGCGGTGAACGTGCTGCTCAGCCTCGATGCGGCCTGGGAGGTCACCAAGACCCAACCCCCGGAAGAAGCCGCCGTGCTGCAAACCAAGAATACCGCTCTGCTTGCCTGGAAGGCCGCGTCCGTAGACTTCGATTCGGCGCGGGCTCAGTCTCTGATCGTGTGCGGACCAAACGTCGAAAAGCAAATTAATGCCATAACCGACCGCCTGAGATGGGCGGCGAACGCAATTACGAAAGGGCAGATAAAATTCAGGGAGTACAACAAGCAGCTGTTTCAAGAACGCCAGGCTCTGCTCGACGCTATCCGAAAGGAACTTGCACCTGGCCATTGACAGACACCCACCGTCGCTCCCCGCTCCGGGGACACGGAAAGAACCTCCAACCAACACCAACAGCCGGGTGCCCCACTCATTCGCGTTCTTTGCGGATGAGTGGGCCGCTGCGAATGACGGGGAGGTTGGCAGCGTTTGGCTCACCAAAGGTCGCGACTGGACGAGCCTTGATCTCCATCGGCCACTCCTGAAATCTCACCCGTACCGGGCCGGTCTCTCCGAAAAGGTAAGATCGAAAGCTGCTCCACTCCCAGTGCTCTGGACGGTCGACTAGTCCGCGCTTCACTGGGTTACGATGCATGTAACGCAGCTTCTCGATTTCCTTCTGTTCGGTCCACACGTTGAAGTCGTAAAAGCGTTTCTGCCAGACGGGAGCGGGTTCGGGGCAGGAGAGCCCACTCATCGCAAAAGACGCGATGAGTGGGGCACCCTCGGTTCTTAGCTTCCTTGTGAACCTTTCTTTTAGGACTTTCATTACTACCGAGGGATCGCCCACTTCCGGTTCGGTCATTAGCAGATGAAAGTGTTCGGGCATGACGACGTATCCGTGAACCACGCAGCGGTACTTCTGGCGCGCTTCTTCGAGGATGCTCAGGAAAAGGTCGCGGCGTTTGGCCGTGTCCAGTTGCGGCTGGCGGTGGTAGCAACTGCAGGTGATGAAATGCAGGTCATGGTTGCCGTAATAGCGATGCAGGCCCTTAGTCATCCCGTTAGAGTACGCGCGGAATTTCAGTTTGACTGTGACCCTGCTCTCAGTCGGATTGTGACGAACCCACTCATTCGCACAGAACGCGAATGAGTGGGGCACCCGCGGGATGCAGGCTCTTAGTCATCCCGTTAGAGTACGCGCTGAGTTTCAGTTTGACTGTGAGCCGGCTCTCAGTCGGATTGTGACGAACCCACTCATTCGCACAAAACGCGAATGAGTGGGGCACCCGCGGGCTTAGAGTCGCGATGCCTTCGCGTGTTTGCTCTCGGCTAGTCGAAGCGGGGCTGTGGAAGCCAGTTCCACGCGGTTCCTTCCTTTATTCTTGGCGCGGTAGAGAGCCTGGTCTGCCGCCTGGATTACCTGCTCGGGCTGGCGATAGCGGGTGCTGGGCTCGGCCACGCCGATGCTGACTGTCACGGATAGGTAATCGGGTTGCCGGTTCGGACTCGCGGCGGTTTTCTTTTTTGCGGGCTTTCTGCGATCCAACTCACTTGCCCGGCGATTGCTGCTTTTCTCGGCGCTTGCGCCGGCCGTTCTCTCGGCTTTTGCTTCGGCTCTTCTATCGGAACCACGCATATGGAACGTGGATTTCTCGACGATCTGGCGCAGGGCGTCGAGATGGTCGAAGGCTTCTTTGGCGGACATGTTGCGAAAGACTATGGCGAACTCTTCGCCTCCGCAGCGGAACGCATGGCCGTCGCCTCCGACCCGCGATAGACGCTTGGCCACCATGCACAGCACCTGGTCGCCTACGTCGTGTCCGTAGGTGTCGTTGAACTTTTTGAAATGGTCGATATCGACTATGGCTATGGCGTATTGCTGGTCGAGCGAAAGCAAGGACTCGTTGAAGGCGCGGCGTCCGCGGATGCCGGTTAGCTCGTCGTGGTAGGCGAGCACGTAGGACGTTTCGATCAGCGACGCGGCTAGGATTAGAGCGGCGGTGGCTACGTAGGCGTCCGACGCCTTGCCGACTGGGGCGAATTCCAGCCACATGAAAACGGCTGCCACTGACCAGACAAAGCCGGGCTCGATGGGCTTGCGCGTTTGAAAAAAACGCCGGACGAAGACTGCGATGGCAGCTACAAAGCTCAACAGAATCCAGATAGGAATCGCGGCCGCGCCGGGATGATGTGGATTGGCTGGGCTATTTTCCGGCCGGCAGAGCACGGCGAAGACAACCGATTCGAGGAAGAGCAATCCGAAGCGCGGAGCGATTCCGGCAATGATCAGGCCGCGCTCGCGCATCGCGGCGAAGACAATGAAGTTCAGCGGGACGAGCAGGGCGGCGAGCGCTACGGCGGTGCGCCCGGGTCCGGTGTGAAACTGGCCAGCGGCGAAGAAGTCGACCGCGCGATGCGCGACCAGCAGAACCAACAGGGAAAACAGAACGCGGCTGGAATTGAAACGCCAGGCAAGAAGCAATCCGGCGGCGAACCCGCCGACGTAGTAGAAGGGCAGCGAGGGCGCGACCTGGACGAACAGAGAGCTGTTGACGAGCGCCGCCGCCAGCGCCAATAGCAAGCCGCCGGGCACCAGCCACGCCTTCCACGTTCTCCCGTTCACTGCTTCAGAATACGGCAGTCGGGGTTAGGGAGGCGGTTATGTTTCGGGCACGGGCGGAGCCGCTACTGAGCTTGCGAGAGGTAACGATTGGCCGATGGCGATCCGACTGTAACGAGTCCAGGGTCGCGGTGACCACTGGCAGCTGCCGAGCTGCGCTCGGCATGGACGGGCGAGGGCGCCCGTCCCCACGCATCCCTCCCGACACGCCCGTCCCCACGCAAACGCGGCTTACTCTTCTTCGGGTGCTCTCTTTTCCTCGATCGCCATGTCCTTCAATTCGCTGGACTCGAAAACGTCCCCACATTCCAGGCATTCCACATATTCGGAGTCTTCGTCGCGGGAGACGATCTGCACCTGCGGATGCTTGCACTGTTCGGGACTGACTTTCTTCTGGGAAGGTGGCGAGGGCTGGCTAAGCGTCATAAACGTGTCGACTGTTCAACTCTTGAGAGGAATGTGCGTTTTTGCTGGATTTGCGATATTTTGCGGCGGCGAGCTTAAGGATGTCAAGTACCCCTAGTGCTGCATGTCATCGGCTTCGGATGCAGGAATTGGCACCAAATGCGCTGGTGCGGTAAAATGTGACGACGAGCGGGAGTAACTCAGTGGTAGAGTGCGACCTTGCCAAGGTCGAAGTCGCGGGTTCAAATCCCGTCTCCCGCTCCAGTTTTTGAAGCCCTGCTGCTGCGAGGGCTTTTCGTTTCAGCGTGTCGTTCTAGAGAGCTATTTAGAGAACTATCCGGCGCGGTAGCCAAGTGGTAAGGCCGAGGTCTGCAAAACCTCTATCGTGAGTTCGATTCTCACCCGCGCCTCCAGTTTCGTCCTGCACAAGTCTCGACACAGAAAAAAAGGGACGGCCCGCAACGTGTGCGTAAAACTACGGTCGTCCCTCCGGGACTTGAGTCGTCGTTTCCGCTTTACCCCGCGCTGAAGCGCGGGGCTAAGCTAGGCCGCCCCTCCGGGGCTGGGCTTGAGCTGCCCTCGCTTCACTGCGGTAGGCCGAGCTGCGCTCGGCTTGGACGGGCGGGGGCGCCCGTCCCTACACGAGCCTACACTACAGCCTTGCGCACACCGCCTTGGTCTGCGTGTAAAGGTTGAGTACGTCTTTACCCATCTCGCGTCCCCAACCGGACTGCTTGTAGCCGCCAAAGGGCAGCGCGGCGTCGAAGATGTTGTAGCAGTTGATCCAGACGGTTCCGGCGCGCAGTGCGGACGCCAGACGGTGCGCTTTCGAAATGTCCTTGGTCCAGATGCCCGCCGCCAGGCCGTACACCGTGCCGTTGGCGCGCGGCATGAGTTCCTCCGGATTGTCGAACGGAATCGCCGTCACCACCGGTCCGAAAATTTCTTCCTGCACCACCCGCATGTTGTCTTTCGTGTTCACGAGCACGGTCGGCTCGACAAAATATCCCTTGTCGCCGAGCTTCTTTCCGCCCGTCACAGCAGTTGCGCCTTCCGACAAGCCAATCTCCAGGTAGTTGCACACCCGCTGCAACTGCTCCTCGGAGACGAGCGGTCCCATGGCCGTGTCCGGTGCCAGGCCCGAGCCAACCCGAATCTTCTTGGCTTTCGCCGCCACGCCTTCCACTACGCGATCAAACACCGGGCGCTCGACGAACAGACGCGAACCGGCGCAGCAGCATTGTCCGTGATTGAAGAAAATGGCGCTCGCGGCTCCGCCGATTGCCACGTCCATGTCGGCATCCTGGAAGACGACGTTCGGCGACTTGCCGCCTAACTCGAGCGAAACTTTCTTCAGATTTCCCGTGGCCGCGTGAACGATCAGCTTGCCCACTTCCGTGGAACCGGTAAACGCAATTTTATCGACCAGATCGTGCGCTGCCAGAGCCGCGCCCGCTGTCTCGCCGTATCCCGGAACGATGTTGACCACGCCCTCGGGGAATCCGGCTTCCATAATAAGCTCGCCCAGAAGCAGCGCGGAGAGCGGCGTCTGCTCGGCCGGTTTCAATACCACCGTGCATCCCGAGGCCAGCGCCGGCGCCAGTTTCCAGGCCGCCATCAGCAGCGGGAAATTCCACGGAATAATCTGGCCCACGACCCCGACCGGCTCGCGCAGCGTGTAGGCGTGGTAGTTGGCGCCGGGCGTATACGGCACTGAGAGCGGAATGGTTGTGCCTTCGAGCTTGGTCGCCCATCCCGCCATGTAGCGGAACATATCGACGGCGAGCGGAACATCGGCGCCCCGGGCTATGGTGAGCGGCTTGCCGTTATCCAGTGTCTCTAACGTGGCGAATTCTTCGGTGTGCTCTTCGAGCAGGTCGGCCAGCTTCCACACCAGCTTGCCGCGCTCGGAAGCCGTGAGGCTCGACCAGGGACCGCTGTCGAACGCCTTGCGCGCGGCCTTCACGGCCGCATCAATGTCCTGCCGATCGCCTTCCGCGACCTGCGTCAGGACTTCGCCGGTGGCAGGGTTATAGGTTGGGAAAGTCTTGCCCGACGCGGCATTCACCCACCGGCCGTCGATCAGCATTTTGTGCGGCTTCTCAATGAAGTCGCTGACGCGCGAATCAATTTGGATTGGGGAAACTGCGATGCCCATACATCCTCCTTCGAACGAAATTGAGTGAGAGGTGACGTTGCGGCGAACTGAACTTCAGAAATAGTAATCCCGCCGGGATGGCGAAGGCAACTGGAGGGAGCATTGAATCATTGAGCCATTGACGCATTGAATCATTTGGCTAGCGACTCAATGAGTTAATGACTCAATGATTCAATCACTCAATGACTCAATCACTTGATGTCCTTCATCGCCATAAGCGTACCGTAGTCGCGGCCGGAGGGGTCGACGGCTCGCGCTACTACTCCGGCAAAGGCTTCGCGAAATTCGGGAAACTTCGCCACCAGCGCCTTGATCACGGCCGTGTTTTCTTGAAACGTGAGCGCGGAATTCGATACATCGGCGGCTTGATACTTTACTACCACGTCAAGATCGTTGCCCACGGCCAGCGGAAAGATATCGGTGAGATGATAGACCTTGCCTCCGGCGCTCATATCGAGAGGGCTTCCGTTTGCAGGTACATCGGCGGGTTGCGCTGCCTGCGCCTCGTCGTAAAGTTTGTCGGTGGCGAGCGTGCTCATGAAGTCCACGGGAGCGGACAGGGCGGTCGCCTCACGGTAATACAACCAGGCGTTGTGAATCTGTGCCTTAGCCTTGAAATCGCGGGCTTGTTGCGTGAACCATGCGGCATCGTGTCCCGACGCCTGCGAGGCTTTGGCGTAAAACCCCGCCAGTTTCCAGTCGGCGCCTGTCTGCTGTAGGACGAAAGCCAGCGTCCTCGGATCCGGGCCGCCGTTCACGTCGAGAATGGTTACGCCGTACTTGCCGGGCGGCAGATTATTCAGGACAAATACGGCGCTGTCTTTCGTCTGACCCGACCGCCCGAATACTCCGCACAGAAATTCAGCGCGTGCGAGCGGTTCGGGGCCATCGGCGGTCAGCAAAAAGGGTGGCCGAACCGTTGCTTTTGCCCCGGCGAAGGCGGCCTGGTTCTCTTTGACTGCGGCTTCGATTCCCGTAAAGCTGGCAGCCACGGAGGCGATGGAGTTCTGCTGCAGGGCAGACACATCGCCGTGCGCCGACATTTCGAAATAGCGCTGGGCCGCGGTTTCGAGCGCCGTGCGCACCGGGGCAGCCATGTCCGCGGCGCTCTGGCAGGTTTGGGCGTGGGCCGACGCTCCGAGCAGCAGCACCCACAGCCATCGCCCTGGCCGGCTGCGCCGTCGATTCCAAAGCGTGGGTTCTGAAGCAATACCCAAAGGGAAAGCCTCCGCTGGCATTTTACGCGCAGTTAAGGTCGCAGGCGGTCTAAATGCTTGCAAGGGCTATACCTGCAACGTGGGCTAGGTTATCTATGCGCAAGAAATAAGGCCGTGCTGCGTTCTATGGCGGTGGTAGAATCAGCCATAGCGCAGTTTCTGCGGAACCAGCAGCCGCGCGCAAAAACGGGGAGATTCTTGATGCCGCGCACACGCAGATGGATTGCTTTGGGGCTCTTGCTGGCAACTCCGGTTCTTCTTGCGCAGACTTCGGCCCCGGCCCCGCCCGCCGCGCCGACACCGGCCCCGGCCGCTAAGTCGACACCAGCCCCGGCCGCCGCGCCGACCTCAACCGCGACCCCCACCCCGCAGCATAAGTCCCACAAGGCTAAGCCCCTGAAGCCACTCGTGCTCCCGCCGTTGCAGAGCGGTCCGCTGAGTCAGTTGCCGATGGACCAGATCCCGGCAACGCCCGCGAAGGTCAGCTATGAAGGCGGGTTACTGGCGATCTCGGCCCACAATTCGACGTTAAGCGAAATCCTGCGCGATGTGCGCAAGCTGACCGGGGCTTCGATTGAAATTCCTCAGGGGGCAAGCGAACGCGTGGTCGCGGACCTGGGCCCAGGAGCGCCACGGGATGTGCTGGCGCTATTGCTCAACGGCACCTCATTCAATTACGTGATGCTGGGGTCAAACTCAGATCCCAAGGCGGTTTCGAGCGTGATCCTTATGCTAAAGCCATCGGCGGCAGACACTCAGGCCGCCGCGAGCGGTAACCCAGGGACGACGCCTTCAAACGGCGTTCCCCCGGTTCAGCCGTTCAACCGGCAGCCTAACTTCCCGCCGCCCCCGCGCGGAGCTGGGAATGCACAAATGGCGCAAGACGACGATAAAGATGATGATCAGGATAACGCCGAAGACAACGCCGACGAGCAAGCCCAGCCCCAGCCCCAGCCCGCACAGCCTGTACAGCCCAGTGCCCAGGATCAGCAGCAGCAACCGCAGCCAGGTCAGCCCAACGCGGGGCCGAAGACCCCCGAGCAGATTCTGGAGGAGCTCCGCAGACAGCAGCAGTCCGGGGGAGCCATGGTTAATCCGACTCCGCCACAGCCGCAGCCGCCGCCTCAGGAGTAGCCTGTTCTCTCTGGGCGCCCAACGGAGACACTATTCGTTATAGATATATAGGTAAAGGTTGCGACGGTGCGCTTAGTCGCCGCCCACGTGGCTTTGATGGGGTACCAATGCCGCAAGGGCATTGGATGATCGAGAGGGGTTGACGGCGGCCAACACGCCGCAAATCGCGCAATACGCTCCGAATACACCCAGAATCACGCTTAAGATTGCAGTGCTGCTGATTAAGAAACCTACTAAGACTGCGTTCACGTTACCAGCCCTTGCCGGCAGCCACCCTTGTGAAGCACGCGGCTGCTAATAATTTACTTTATCCGCATTTGACCCCCGCAGCTGTTAGCAACTAAGATACGGAAATCGAACTGCGTATCTCCACTCTCCAACAATTCTTGGGACCCGTCCACATTACGGAAGTCCACAAAGTACTGCGTAAATGGCCATCACCCAGATTTCGGTGCGCGGTGCGCGCCAGCACAACCTGAAGAATATTGACGTCGAGATTCCTCGCAATACTTTGACGGTCATAACGGGTCTGAGCGGCTCCGGCAAATCCTCGCTCGCGTTCGATACGATTTACGCCGAAGGCCAGCGGCGCTACGTGGAAACGCTTTCGGCCTATGCCCGCCAGTTTCTCGACCAGATGGAACGACCTGACGTCGACTCGATCGACGGTCTGAGTCCAGCGATCTCGATCGAGCAGAAAACCACCAGCCGCAGTCCGCGTTCCACTGTCGGCACCATTACCGAGATCTACGATTACCTGCGCCTGCTCTACTCTTCGATCGGCGTGCCCCACTGCCCGAATTGCGGCAAGCCCATCAGCCGCCAGTCCGCCGAGCAGATCGTGCAGCGCGTCATGTCGCTGACGCCCGACGATCGCGTCATGATCATGGCGCCCATCGTGCGAGGCCGCAAAGGCGAATTCAAAAAAGAAATGGAGAAGCTTGTCCAGCACGGTTTCGCGCGCGCCCGCGTCGATGGCGAACTGGTGAACCTGGAGGACGACCTCTCCCTCGACAAGCGCAAGAACCACACCATCGAAGTCGTTGTGGATCGTCTGCTGGTGAAGCCGGGAATCGAGCACCGCCTCGAACTTTCGGTCGGCCTGGCTATGAAACTTGGCGGCGGTCTCGTCCAGGTCGCCGTCGTTAACGGAGAGGAGACGCTCTACTCCGCGCGTCTGGCCTGCCCCGACTGCGGTATCAGCGTTCCGCAGTTGGAGCCGCGATCATTCTCGTTCAACAGTTCCTACGGAGCTTGTCCCGAGTGCCACGGCCTCGGAAGCCGCTACGATCTGGATCCTGGCAAGGTGATTGTCGATTGGTCGAAGCCGCTGCTCGATGGCGGCCTGGGTCCCGGTTCGTCATCGCAGAACCTGATCCACGGCCTGCAGTTGGTGGCCCAAGCCTATCGCCTCGACTTGACGACGCCCTTCGAGAAATTTCCCGACAAGATTCAGAACCTTCTGCTGTACGGCGAGCCGCAGCGCGGGGGCAAAACAGGTTTTCTCGGGGTTCTCGGCCACCTCAGGCAGAATCTCGACGCCTCCACTTCCGAAACTTATCGCGAATATCTGCTCGATTTCATGTCGGCCACCGAATGTTCAGTGTGCCACGGCAAGCGTCTGCGTCCGGAAAGCCTGGCGGTCAAAGTAAACGGCATGTCGATTGCCGATTTCACCAGTCTGCCGATTGCGCGCGCTCTCGAAGCGGCGCGAGACATCAGACTGACCGGCAGGGAACTGACCATCGCTGGACGTATCGCGCACGAAATCACCGAACGCCTCGAATTTCTGCACAACGTCGGACTCGGCTACCTGTCGCTCGGCCGCTCCGCCGCCACGCTCTCCGGGGGGGAAGGCCAGCGCATCCGTCTGGCGACGCAGATCGGATCGAAGCTGCGCGGCGTCCTCTACGTCCTCGACGAACCTTCCATCGGCCTGCACCATCGCGACAACGGGCGTCTTCTCGCCGCGCTCGAAAATCTGCGCGACCTCGGCAACACCGTGCTCGTCGTCGAACATGATGAAGAAACCATCCGCCGCGCCGACTATGTCATCGACCTTGGCCCCGGCGCCGGCCGTCATGGCGGCGAGTTGGTTGCGAGCGGAACGCCCGCCGAAATCATGAACTCGCCCGCCTCGCTCACCGGCGCCTACATTGCCGGACGCCAGCGGATTGCCATGCTTTCC
>Ga0208044_1001347_pt1 | contig 13556 bp, 12 predicted proteins | sample Sb_taG_8_FD_187712 | JGI IMG/M metagenome (GOLD analysis project Ga0208044, IMG submission 187712) | Peat soil microbial communities from Weissenstadt, Germany - Sb_50d_c_BC metaG (SPAdes) (version 2) | ecosystem: Environmental > Terrestrial > Soil > Wetlands > Peat | place: Germany... | reverse complement strand
GCCGCCATCGCGCGGGCGGCAGCCCGCGAGGGCGCGCTGGTCGCGGTGACCGGCCGGCGGCGCGAGCCGGGCGAGGCGCTGGCCGCCGACCTGGCCGCGGCCGGCTCTGAGGCGGTTCAGCGGTCATCGTCACATGCTCCTGACACTGGCCGACGGCCGGCTCCGGGCACTGCCGCCGCATGCCTGCACCTCCGTCAGGCCGGCCGGGTGCTGCGCGGGCCCTATGCCCGGACAGGGCGTGGCCAGGAAAGCGCTGATCAGGCACACCATCAGTGCTCCAGCCAGTAGGTAGGTAGCCCTTGCCAGGACGCCCGCCAGGAAATCTTCCATCGCTGTTCCGGCCCAGGGTGGATTGGGCAGACGGCGGGCTGCTCGCCCGGGGATGGGGCGGCGGCGTTGCAGCACCGTAGGGATTGCCCCGTCCGCGCAAGGGCCGGAGCGCGCTGTTGAAGCCCTTGCCGGGTTGCCTGCACCCTCGGCCGGTGATTCAACGGAGACGGCTCCAGCCGACAGGTCCAAGGGCGCAGGCGGGCGTTCACTTGGTGGCCGGGCCGTCGCCGTCGCTTGTGCCGGATCTTCGTTGCCGGCCGCGGTGCACCGCCCCCAGCAGCACCCGCGCGCCGGCGCCCAGCAGTGCCAGGTCGGCGAGCATCTGGACGATGAGCACGATCCGGGCGGTCTCGGACTTGGCGGTGATATCGCCGAAACCCACCGTGGTGAAGACGGTCACGCTGAAGTACAGGGCGTCGGTGCGAGTCAGCGGCTGGGTGAAGTTCGCCGCGGAGGCTCGTTCCATCAGGAAGTACGTCGAGGCGAACAGCAGCAGGTACAAGGGAATGATCAATCCCAGCGCCTCAGCTGCCCGCAGACCCGGGTAGCGCGAGCCGGCGACCGCCCTGACCTGCCACACCGTGACGCCGACGAAGACCAGCAGGCCGATCAGCAGGCGCACCGCCGTGCCGGTGTCCAACGGCCGGTCCAGCGGCAGCAGGTAGTAAAGAACCACCAGCACCGTCGTGATCACCAGGCCGCGCAGCAGCGCCGCGATGATGAGCCGCCTTCGCTTGGCCGACGGCAATTCCTGGTTCGGCTGATCGGTCATGTCCGCCCCCCCGAAGCGTGGTGAGGGTTCAAGGCTGGCAGGCCAGCCGCCAGCCGCCAGCCCCCTGGCCTTGCCGGCTCCTGCCCTGGGCGGGCAGGGCTTGCGCCGCGTGTCCGGCGTCCGTAAGCCGCTGGTTTCAGGCCCGATGTGATTCTCATACGCGGCAAGGCCTGCCTCTAGCGTGTACGGCCCGCGGATCTGCTGCAGCCGCGGGGGGATCTGGGAGTAATCCAGGTAGGGATGATCGCCGCACTGGCCGCAGATGAGCTCGAACGCGCCGGTGTAGCCGCCTTCCATCCGGCCGTCCACGATGCGGGCCGGCTGCCGCCGCAGGTACGCGGTCCTGCCGTGGCCGGGCTGGCCAGCAAGAGGGAGCGTAGCGCCAGCGTCGGTGTCAAGGCGCAGCCACGGGTCACGGGGCATGGTGCGCTCCGCGCGATACGGGGTGGGCACGTGAACGGCCAGGCATACGGTTGCTGGTCATGAGCCGTCTCCGGCGTGCTCTGCCGTCATCCCGGCCGGCTGTTTCAGCTCCTGCTGTCGCCGCGCTTGTCGTGCCCGCTGGTCGTGATCGCCTATGCGATGGCGCCGGGCGCGACACCCGTGGTGCTGCTGCCGCTGCGCCTCGCTCATCGCCTCCGCCTCCTGCATGCCCCGGAATGACGCGCCTCACGGCTTGTAGTTGCTGTACGCGCCTCCGACCCGGTCGTAGGTATTTCCCAGCTCGTCCTGGGTGATCTTGGCGGCTCCGTGGTCGGGGGTGAGGACCAGGTCCTGGCCGAGGATCACGGCCCGGAATTTCCAGCCCGGCGGGGGCGTCAGGCGGCCGCCGAGGTCCTTGAGGCTCTCGTAGGTCTGGCCGGGGTCGACGATGAGGCTGGCCGACTTCATGCACCACGAATCGCCGTCAGGGTCGTCCAGGAGGAAGGCGGGCGAGCCCTTGCTGATGCCGAGCTGGGTGTCGCGCTTGCCGGTGATCGGCTTGTAGGCGACGCTCTCGTGCTTGCGCATTTCCTTGGGCACGTCCAGCCACATCACCCACCGTGCCGTCAGCCCGCTGAAGTCCCGTTCGGCGCCCACCATGGCCTCAACCCAGTCCAGGCACCACAGCCTGGGGCCGTTCTTGAACGCGCCGAGGAGGTCGTACTCCTTCGTCAGGTCATCGACATCGACCTGGTCCAGCACGGCCTGCGCGCAGGTATCTCCGGTCCCGGCGGGGTCGTTCATCCCGATTGTGTTGTAGACCCCGGCGACCAGGTGGTGGGTGATCGCGTGGCCGCCGATCAGGAAGATCTCGGTGTACCGCTGGCCGCGGATGTTCTCGAAGCGCATGAGCTTGGCGCCTTCGTCGTCTTGGGGCAGCTTGGCAGATAGCTTCATGACCCGTACTCCTCTTCTATCGACTCACCGATGTTCGTCATCGGCGGGAGCGTGCAGGTGCCAGCCTGGTGATCAGGTGACCGGGGTGATGCCCGGGCATTCCCATTTGGCCTGGATGACCGCGGGATGGGGCCGGTACATCCGCAAGATCACGAACCATGGGTGCTGGGCGGAGGTGGGCAGCCAGTTCGGTTCGCGCTTTTCGCCGGGCGAGCCGGGCTGCAGGTAGATGGTCAGCCCGCCGTCTGGGTCGCGGGCCAGCCCGGGGGTCCGGTCGCCGACCGAGTATCGCCGGGCGGGGTTAGGGATCAGGTTCATGTCTTGTTCGGTGTAGGCGGCAAGTGACCAGAACGAGTCCACCGGGGGAAGGTCGCCGGCGCTGAAACGCAATGCATAGCGGCCCTGGGGGGACAGCTTGGCGCCGCGGGCATCGTTGAAGTTCACCAGGTAGACCGCTTCGGCCGGGTCGTTGGCGGTGATGCCGGCCAGCGACTGGTCGGCGGCGCGCTGCAGGAAGTCATCCCCGAACCGTCCTTCCCCGGCCGGCGGGTAGCGCCAGCCGTTGACCACGGTGGCCCAGTCCCCGCTGAGGAACTGCTGCTGCAGCAGCGCCATCCCGGTCATGGCGGCGCGGGTCAGGCCCTGTTTGACCGCGTCGGGCTGGGCGTCCACGTCCAGGCCGGGCCCGATACCGAGGCGGGCGAACTGGCCCAGCACCACGGCGTGATGCGGCGGCGGAGGGTTCTCGGCCAGCATGGCGTTCAGCGTCTTCCACGGCCCCAGCGGATCCTGTGCCGCCTCGGCCGGGGCGTACACGTCGCGGCGTTCGGGCACCTGGGCGCCGGGCTTGCCCCACAGGCTCAGCGGGGTGAGCCGGTACTGCGCCTGCAGCGCGTGCACGTTCGCCAGGTCCGCATCGCCGTCGACAAGGGTGCGGCCCAGCAGCAGCACCCAGGGGGTAGGCGCGGGCCGCGTCGCCTGGACCCCGGGCGGCAGGTCCCCGTGCCAGCCCGGCCCGCAGATGGCGAAATGCCCCGCCTTGCTGCCGGTGGTGCGCTGCCCGACATAGTCGAAGTTGTCGGAGGTGAACCCCATCAGCTCGAATGTGAAGTAACGGCCGGCCATGTCCGGGTGGGACAAGATGACCGGTTCGCCGCCCAGATCCAGCCACGCCAGCGAGTACAGCGTGTCGTTGTTCGGGCAGCCGCCATCCCGGTAAGTCGCATCCAGCACGCGTGCGGCATGCCAGAAGCAGCTGACCGCGGCGTACGGCACGACGTCTGGGTCGCGCTTGCTGGTCACCCAGTCGTGGCGGAGCTTGGCGTTGTAGATATACGGAAACCCGTAGATGAACGCCTGCATCCCGGCGGTGTAGGCGTACTCGGCCTTCCAGTCCAACTGTGACATCTCCGTATTCCTCCTGCTGAGGGAAGCCAGCACCGGATCGCTACTGGCACCTGTGACCGGCCTGATCGTCTAGCTCACGGTCACCTGAACAGCCTGGGCCCGCGGCGACGGCGGTCTTGCCGGTCGTCGCGCCGGTCGCGACCTCCGCCGGTCAGGCCCGGCCAGCCAATCCGATCTCTGAACACAGGCATCTCAGACCCCTTCCGCACTGGCGGCGCGATCCGCGTCGACCGCGGCCAGGATTACCTGGGCCGGGAGCGCGGTACCGGGCCGCGCCGGCACGTGCCGCGAAGGGTTGCCCCTTCGCTGCACCCCCGTTGGCGCTGCCGCCGCAGGGGATGCGGTTCTCCGTCATCGACGTTGCCGCACCGGGTCGTTCTGCGCACCACCCAGGCATCACCCTGGAAGGGGTGATCAGCGGTGATCGTGATAACAGCTCGATAGGCCGCAACCTTCGCGAGGCTGGCCCTCGCCTGCCTGCAAGCACGTTGATCCGCACCCTGGACGCGGCGCCCGGGGATCATCGCGCCCGGCGTCATCAGCTTGGTCGTCAGGCTCTACTTCCATGACAGGTCCGACCGACGATGGAGCCCGGGTCTTTCTCCCGCACGGAGGGGTCAGCCGATGCCGGGCAGGACCCCGTGGTCAGCCGCAAGTGCGCACACGCGTCGGTCCGCCACACCTCTGACCAGCAGCATCGCGCACCGAGGTCTCCCGGGGAAGCATCCTGCGCCGCTACCGCGCCGTCAGGCAACCTGCGCGTCCTTCATCGTGGCCCATTGCTCGAGCAGGCTGGTCTTGCCGAAAGCTGGAGGGAGTCACCACCAGCACCAGCGGCTCGCCAACGACTCAAGCCTTCGGAGCAGGACGGCGCGCTGCACCCCGGGCCCGGTGGGCTGGGCACAGCGACCGGCCGGCGCTGGGACGGACATACTGTTTTCGGTTCCTATGAGATTGTGCCGCCGGGCGAGCTGGGACGCCGCGCTCCCCGGGAGCAGGCGCCGCGAGGTTCACCCTGCCGCGGGTGATCGGTGGGTGATGTCCGGGCGCCACCTCCGGCCGATAGTGGTGTGAACGCCACACACGAAAGGGCAGGTCACGTGACGATACGTCCCCGCGTATACGAGCTCAAGATCCGTGGAGTGGCCAGCGACCTCGTGCGGGCCGAGTTCGACGACGTGGCGCTGTGGGAGGCCGCGGGGGCTACCTGGTTGCGAACCGGTGGGACCGACACCGCGGCGCTGTACGGGCTGATCAAGCGCATCGAGGCGCTCGGGCTGGTCCTGCTCAAGGTAGACGAGGTCGACCCCGGCGAATCAGACCACCCAGCCCCCTCGTAGCCACCCGGCCGGGTCGCGGAGGGTCAGCAGGCGGGTGCGGTAGGTGGAGGGAGTCCTGGCATGTTCGAGATCACGGACCAGAACCAGCCGGTCAGCCATCCCGCGTCGCTGACCTGCGCGTCGTGCATCCTGGCAGGCCAGCTGGCGGCAGCGGGGAAGACGACCCGTGCCGGGCCGTGCGGACGCGGGCTGCTGGCGACGGCTGTGGCCTCTGGCCCCCTGCAACCATGCGACTCTCTGCTCGCGGCGGGCGGCCAGTTCGGTCCTCGCCTGGTCGGTCACATTGTGGTGTGCGGGGGTGCGGCGGGCTGGGGCTCAGCGGCCGGCGCGGTGGGCGTGGCGGGGCCCGGGGCTGGGGACAGTGTCTGGATGGTGAGGTAGGCGACCACGACCGCGACGATGATCAGCGGGGCGGTGGCGATTCCGGCTTTGGAGGTCAGCAGGAGGACGATGACCGTTGCTGACAGCGGGAGCCTGAGGATCGACACGGCCGTGGCGGCCATCAGCACGGCTACCGCGGGGGTCTCGGAGAACCCGGGCAGGTGCGCGGCGAGCAGGCCCCCGGCCGCGCCCATGAACAAGGCCGGGAAGGTCGGGCCGCCGCGGAAGCTGCCGAGTGAGATGCTCCAGGCCAGGCCCTTGAACAGCAGCAGGAACGCCAGGGTGGACAGGGCCAGGGTGGGGCCCTGCTTGATCAGGGAGCCGAAGGCGTCCTGGCCGGAGAACAGCACCAGGTCGGCCGGCTGGTGGGTGATCTGGGCGAATGCGATCGCCAGGCCGCCGACGGCCAGGGCGGCGACCGGCAGCAGCAGCCTCGGCTTCCTGCCGACGACATGGGCCGACCTGCGCGCGCCATCGACGATGGCGAAGGTGATCGCGGCGGCGGCGAACGCGAGCGCGATGGCCCAGCCGAAGTCGGCGGCGGTGAGGGTGGAGAATGCGGGCAGGGTGAAGGGGCTCAGCGCGTAGGCGCTGGAGCTGAGCCCGGTCCAGTGGCCCATGCCGATGAAGATGACCGAGCCGATCCCGGCGGACATCAGGCCGGGCAGCAGGATCAGGGGCAGCATCGGCCCGCCCAGCCCGGCGGCCTCGATCAAGATGATCGCGCCGATGACCGGCGAGCCGAAGATGGTGGCGATCGCGGCGAACGCCGCGCTGGCGGCGAGTACGGCCATGACCTGGTCGGGGGTGTCTTTTTTCACCAGCTTCACGGCCAGGATCGCCAGGCCGCCGCCGAGGGCGATGAGCGGGGCCTCCGGTCCCAGTACCAGGCCCAGGCCGAGGGTGGCCAGCGCGGCCAGCAAGATGCCGGGCAGTTCGGCCGGCTTGGCGGTCCCGGCCTTGATTCCCTCGTAGGGGATGTGGCCGCCGCGGCCGGGCAGGCGCATGATCGCGACGGCCGTCAGCACGCCGGCGATGGCCAGCACGGGCAGCGGCCACCACCAGGGGACGGGATGCAATCCCAGCCCGCTGGGCAGGGTCTTGTACACCTCTTGCTGGATCCAGTGGACCAGTTCCAGGAAGCACCAGGAGGTGAACGAGACCAGCACGCCGATCAGCGCGGCGAAGACTAGCAGGACACGGTAGTTCTCGCTCCGGATCGTCGCGCCCGGATCGGCCGGAGGCGCAGCCGCCGCACTCACCGGCGGTACCCGCGTTCCCGGCCGCCGGCGTTGCGCCGGTGTCCGGGCCCGGCGGCGCCTGACCCTGGGGCGCGCGTCACTTCAGGCCCAGCCGCTTCCCCGAACGGGCGCGCGGCGCTGGGTGCCGTCTTAGATCGCGGTGGCGGCTTCAACCTTGCCCTCTTCCATGGCGGATCTTGCGGCGGGCCTTGGCGGTAAACCCGTTGTCCCGTCCGGCCACCGCCAGGCTCGCGGCGAGCCGCTTGACATCCCACTCGAACGGTCCGGGCAGGGTCTCATCGAAGTCGTTGACGTCGAAGACCAGGCGCCGCTCCGGCGAGGCGAACGCGCCGAAATTGGACAGGTGCGCATCCCCGCACAACTGCACCCGCAGCCCGGAGGCGGGCGTGCTCGCCAGGTCCGCCGCCATCGGCAGCGCGGCCCCCCGGTAGAACGTGAACGCCGACACCAGCATCCGCCCGTGCCGGACCGGCACTAGCTCCGGCACCCGCGACTCGGCCTGCCCCAGCAGCAGTCCGACGGGATCCCGCGACCCGGCCGGCCGGAACTCGACATGCGACTCCAGCGGGGCCACCGCCCGGGCGTCCTTCCCCCGGGCCACCCGGTCCGCCCGACTCAGCTGCTCCCCTGCTTCGGCCCGCGCCGGACCTGGGCGAGATGCCCGCGCACCAGTCCTCCTAGCCGCGACACCATCAGTCTTCACCGTCATGACCACTCCTCCCTCCGGGCCACGGCGGCGTACGGCCCGCGATGCCACGGATCCTTATTGACCTCGGATGCACGGGGACGTATCGTCACGTCACCTGCCCTCCCGTGCGTGGCGCTCACGCCCACTCTCGTCCGCCGGGTGGCGCCCGGGCATCACCCAGGGATCACCCACGGCGGGGTGAACCCGGCGGCGCCTGGCCGGGCAGGGTGCCGCGACCCAGGTCGCCCAGGGGGGCGATACCATCCAGACCGAAAACAGCATGTCCGTCCAGAGCCAGCAGATCGCTGTGCCGCGGGCCACCGGGCCCAGGCTGCAGCGCGCTGCCCTGCTCCGAAGGCTCGAGACCGCTGCCGAGCCGCTGATGCTCCTGGTAGCCCCCTCCGGCTTTGGCAAGACGAGCCTGCTCGCGGAGTGGGCCATGACGACGGACGTGCAGGTTGCCTGGCTGTCCTGCGATAAATCCGACGGGGAGCCAGCGCGGTTCTGGTTCCGGCTCACTTCCAGCCTCGCCGCGCGGTGGCCCGCCATGGGTAGTGATGCGGCGCTGATCGTGGAGCGGCCTTCGTGGGATGACCCAGAGCTGGTGGACGCGCTCGCCCGCGACCTGGCGGAACTGCCTGCCGCCGCGCTCGTCATCGACGACGCCCAGTTCGCGGAGGCGCCACAGCGCACGCTGGCAAGTGTTGCCCAGCGCCTGCCAGCCCATGTCCGTCTGCTGGTGGCCAGCCAGCACAACCCCGTGTTCTCCACGTCCCGGCTCCGGCTGGCAGGCGTGATCACCGAGCTGCGCGCCGACGATCTCGCGTTCACCCAGGTCGAGGTCGAGCAGCTGCTCGAGCTGGCGGGCCTGGGACGCGAACCCATCGATAGCCGGCGGCTCCGCTCCCTCACCGAGGGCTGGCCCGCCGGCCTCCAGATGGCTGTCATGGCGATGCGCAGCGCAGGCGACCCGCGCGAGGTGATCGACGCCTTCGCCTCGACGACGCAGGAGACGAGCGACTACCTGGCCAACGAGGTCATGAACCGGCTGCCCCCCGACCTGACCGGCTTCTTGATGAAGATCTGCGTCCTGGACGAGTTCGACGCCCAGCTCTGCCAGGCGCTCAGCGGCCGGGATGACGCTGGCCGACTCCTGGACCGCGTGGTCGCTGATGACCTGTTCATCTACCAGGTCGACCGCGCGGGAGAACGGTTCCGGCTCCACCAGATGTTCGCGGCCTTCCTGCGGGCGCGGCTGAAGTCCCTCGGCGGCACGCAGTTCCGGGAAGCGCACCTGCGGGCTGCGGCAGCGTTGCAGGAGCGCGGGGACCGGCTAGGCTCATTGCATCACGCGATGGCGGTGGCCGATATGCAGCTGGCCGCGGATCTCCTGGTCGACTCCATGCTCACCATCCTGGACGTCACCCACGCGCAAGAAGCCAAGACGGTCGCCCGGGCGTGGCTGGCCAGGTTCGGCGACGCCGCGGCGGAAGCCAGCCCTGAGCAACTGCTCCAGTTCGTGCTCCTGCTGGCGGCAGCCGGGCACCAGGAGGCCGAAGGCTGGCTCACCAAGGTGAACCGGGCCCACCCCAACCCCGCCCCGGGCCTGGACGCCCTGGCGCACGCCGTCTGGGCGGCCTACCACTTCAACCGGGGCAGCGCCGGTCTGGCGCTGCAGCGCAACAGGCTGGCCCGCCAGGCGGTCAGCGTCGCGGCCGGGCAAGGCCCGCTGTTCCCGATGCTCACGGAGCTGCCCATACAGGAAGCCGGAGCGCACCTGCTGGCCGGCGACCTCCCAGCTGCGGCCGCCGCCCTCCAGCACGGCACCCCACCATTGTCGGCTCCCATCGTGGATGAGTTCCGGTCACCCGTCACTGAGGCCTGGGTAGCATTCCTGCACGGCGACCTGGTCTCCGCCGAAGCGGCGCTGGACCGCGCTGCCGGGGCCGCCGCCGAACACGGCGCCGTGGCGCACGGGGTGGGACAGATCATCGCCAACCTGGCCGGAGCGGGCATCCACCTGGAGCGGCGCGAACACCAGACCGCCGCGGCCATGCTGACCGCAGCGCGGGCGGCGGCACGGATCAACGGCCGCCCGGCCCTCCAGGCCATGGTCGACACCTGGATCGCCCGGCTGGCCACCGCTCAGGGAGACCGGGCGGGCGCGCTGGCGTCTTTGGCCCAGGCGCGCCTGGCCCTCGCCGCGCCCGACGACAGGGTCCGGGCACAGTTCGCGCTCGAGGAATTCCGCATCGCGCTCGCCCTGGAGCCAGCCGAAGCGAGCGCGCTGATCCCGCAGCTGCCGGACAACACCGCGTCCCGGCTGCTCCAGGCCCGGCTGCACGTCCTGCGGCGGGAGTGGGCGAAGGCCGAGCAGATCTTGGAGGAAGTGGAGCCTGGCACTATCCGCGAGCGGGTGGAATGGGGGGTCCTCCGGAGCCTGGCGGCCCAGGCACCCGACCTGACTCGGGCGCACGGCTACCTGCGGACGGCCCTGGCGCTGGCCAGCCCCCACCGGTACCTGGCCACCATCATCGGGCAAGGACCCGGCATCACCGCCTTGCTCCATTCCCTGCCGGCCGGCCCCGATCTCAAACCCTACGTGGATGAGCTGTCGGTACGCGCAGAAGCGGTCGCTGCCTCATCCAACGGCCCGGCCAGACAGCCACCCGGCGGGGTCCTGAGCGACCGCGAACTGACGGTACTGCGGTTGCTGGCCAGCCGGCTCACCACCACCGAGATCGCCGGCGCGCTGTTCATATCTGCCAACACCCTCAAGTCACACATGAAAAGCATCTACCGCAAGCTGGATGTGAACTCCAGGGCGGACGCAGTCCGCGAGGGTCAGGCCCATGGGCTGTTCTGACCGGGCAGCCGGCAACGACGGGAGGGACCGCATGGGGTGTGCTAAGCCCTGAGCTGCCCGGCATTGGCTGACCGTCCATGCGGGAGAAGACCCGAGTACCATCGCCGGCGGACCTGCCATGGAAAGAGAGCCTGACGACCAAGCTGAACGACGCCGGGCAAGATGATCCCCCGGCGCCGCGTCCACGGTGCGAATCAACGTGCTGGCAGGCACGCGTGGGCCAGCTACGCGAACGCCGCGGCTCATCGAGCTGTTATCGCAATCACCGCGGATCACCCCTCCCGGTGTGATGCCCGGGTGGTGCGCAGAACGGCCCGGTGCGGCAACGTCGCTGGTGCCGACTCTGCCGTCCGGCAGCAGGCAAGAGCGTTCGTACGAACGCGGAGAGGAGACGGCCATGCCCGTCCTCTGGTGGATCTTGTTTGCGATCATCTGGATCGCAATCGCGTTCTGGCCCGCCCGTGTCGCTGGCCGAAAGGGCCACAGCTTCATCGGGTACTTCATCTTCAGCCTGTTCTTCTTCCCGGCCGCGATCATCGCCGCCTACCTCGTCCACGATCGCACCCAAATCCCAGCCGGGGCTACGACCGCTGTCAGCTAGCGCTGAGCGCCGGACCCGCGCGAAGGAGGAGAAATGTCACTGGCCGATTCGTCCTACCCGCTGCTGAACCTTTTCTGGACGATGTTCATTTTCTTCCTGTGGGTGATCTGGATCTGGATCCTGATCATGGTGTTCATCGACATCTTCCGCAGTCATGACCTGTCCGGCGGGGCCAAGGCCCTGTGGTTCGTGTTCGTGCTGTTCATCCCGCTCATCGGCGTGCTGGTCTACCTGATCGCCCGCGGCGGCACGATGGGCGACCGGGCGGCGGGGCGGGCTCAGCGGTAGGACGCCGAGTTCCGCAGCTAGATCCAGCAAGCCGCAGCGAGCTCACCGGCCAGTACGGCGGACCAGCTGGCCAAGCTAGCAGACCCCCGCGACCGGGAAGTCATATCCCCTGAGGAGTTCGAGCGCGACAAGGCCAAGATCTTGACGGCTATTTCAGCGACCGGACCGCGCCGTGCTGGCGCACAGAGCGCCCGGGCCTGCACGCTGCCCCAGGTCACTACGGAGCCGCGCCGTCACCGCGAAACGGCTGCCGGCAGCCGTTCCGGCTAGGGTCCGAGCAGGCACCTGCCACCGGCGGGTGCGCGGCCGACCGGCCAAGCCGGCCACTGTGGATCCGGGTAAGAGTTACCATCTCGCCCCATGATCATCGGGTGCGCAAGGCGTGCGCGGATCGCTCGGCGATCTGTCAGGGTCTCCTGGTTCGCGGCGCGCTGCCGTCCCACCGCAATTTCTTGAGAGCAGCCCGGAACGACAGGTTCCGCTCCTGCCACACGATGCCGGCGACCGCGCCCAAGATGATCACGACCCCGATGGCGATCAGCCAGGACATCAGGGCAAAGACCACACCGATTGGCCCGTACTTCTTGTCGTCCGAGGTCACCATGCCGGAGAAGATGATCGAAAAGACTGCCTCCATGCCCACCCACAATACGGCCGTGGCGACGGCGGCCGGGAACACGTCCCGCCAGGAGATCCTGCCCGTCAGCAGGAACCAGATCGTGAACCACCAAAAGCCGGTGAGCACCACCACGCCAATGACCGCGAGCAAGACCGGGCCTCCCGCGCCGCGCAGCCCGGGGCCGGCCCAGCCGGCCAGGACGGAGCAGCCCACCAGCACGGCCAGCCAGACCAGCCTGCGGGGCATGTCCCTGGCCCCGCGGCCCTCCAGCTCGAAGGCCGACTCGTACAGACCCTGAATCGCCGTGGCCGCAGCGATGCCCCCCAGGATGAAGAACACCCAGGCAGTCCCGGTGATGGCGCTGGAGGTGGCAGCCGAGGAGGTGAACAGGGCACCGACATCAGCGGCGGCCTGCTTGTCCAGGCCCAGGTGCCGGGCCAGCCCGCTGGCCGCCGACCGGCCGGCCAGGGCATTGGCGATGATCAGGAACGGGAACAGGCACAACAGCAGCGTGGCCGCGAAGAGCATGCCCCGGTTGATGAAATCCATCGCGTCCAGCCGGCGCCACAGATGCTCAGCCGGTGAACCGGCATACTTCCCTTGGGCGACCTCGATCCCATGCCGGACACGCTGGCCGCGCCTGCCGTTCGCGGTAACCCCCGGCGATTCCTCATCCTGGCCAGCGGACGCCATTAGCCTACGGCTTGTCCACTGGCGGCCTACGGCGCAGATTCCGTCGTCTGCCCCAGGCGGCGGGCCTGCCGGGATCACTGCCGCTGGCGGCATCCCGCGTTGATCCAGCCTCAAGCGTCACTTCGCCCCCCTCGCTCTAGCATGGCGTGAGCTTTGGTTCACCCTGCAGGCAAAAGTTGTCGGACCTGCTTCACCAGGCCAGAGCAGGTCGGCCCTTCTGCCCGGGACCTAGGTCCCGTTCCCGGTCCCGATGCTGCGCGCGTCCCGACAGCTGCCAGGCGCCCAGGCAGTCGGCGTCAGTGGCGGCGGAGCCGGAACCGCTGGCGCGAGCCGCCGTCTGGACCGTTCGGGAGATACTACGCAGGCACGAAGCCGAAGGATTCGCAGAGCCTCCGCGCCGGGTGGGGCAAGCTGGGGCAGGTCGAGGAGATCGCCGACTTCGTGGTGTTCCTGCTCTCCGACCGCTCCGGCGTGGTCACCGGCTCGGTGATCGACTGGGACCAGAACGTCCTCGGCGGCCTGGACTGACGAACCCGGCCTCCTCGGCCCGGCCTCACCGCGAGGTGGCATGCTAACCAGGGCATCAAGGAGAGAGGGGCTGCGGTGGGCGCCGAGCGTGAGCGGGTGGCGGGATTCGGCAAGCTCGAGGACGGGCTTCGCCAGGCTGGTGACTGGTACCGGTGGGGGCCGTATGTCAGCGAGCGGCAGTGGGGGACGGTCCGGGAGGACTACAGCCCCGACGGCGCGGCGTGGGAGTACCTGCCGCACGACCACGCCAGGTCCCGGGCCTACCGGTGGGGCGAGGACGGCCTGGCCGGGTTCTGCGACATCGAGCAGCGGCTGTGCCTGGGCCTGGCGCTGTGGAACGGGCGCGACCCGATCCTGAAGGAGCGGGCGTTCGGGCTGACCGGGGCCCAGGGCAACCACGG
>Ga0208044_1001341_pt1 | contig 13565 bp, 12 predicted proteins | sample Sb_taG_8_FD_187712 | JGI IMG/M metagenome (GOLD analysis project Ga0208044, IMG submission 187712) | Peat soil microbial communities from Weissenstadt, Germany - Sb_50d_c_BC metaG (SPAdes) (version 2) | ecosystem: Environmental > Terrestrial > Soil > Wetlands > Peat | place: Germany... | reverse complement strand
TTTCCAGGGCCCGCAGGTCGCGAGCGGTCAGCCGCTCCAGGTGCTCTCCCAGCCGGATCACGGTCAGCGAGTCCAGAGCCTCGGCCTCGAAGCCCGAATAAGCCACCACCACGCGGGCGCCCGCCTTGAGCTGGTCGTTGGCGACCGCCTCGATCAAGGCCAGGGCGATGCGCTCGGCGATCGCCGCCTCGGAGGGCTCGACCTCGATGGCCTGGAGGCCCAGCTTGCGGATGGCTTCCACCTGCCGCGGCGAGGACGAGGCCACAAAGATAGCCACGCCCCCCGCGCAGACGGAGCGCACCAACTCCCACTCCATTGGCCCTTCGGGCATGATCAGCACGCCCGATGCGCCCAGTCGCATGGCGGCCTCGCAGGCCAGCGACAGGATCGGCAGGGGCGCGGTCGTCTTGGAGACAAGGTTGGGCGTCACGGCGTGCGGCCTCGATCGGATGACGAACTGCCAAACGGGATCGACGCAAGAGCGAAGTCCAAAGGGCTGATCCCTGACTCGCGCCGGCTCGATCCGGAGGGCTTTGCGAGCCGGTCAGCACGACCCCGCTGGCATCGTCGCGCCGCAACTCCGATCGAGAGCCGCCATTCACTTCTTCGTGGCCTCTTCTTTCTTGACCTCGGCGGGCTTGGCCTGTTCCTTCTTGACCTCGGCGGGCTTGGGCGCTACCGCCGGTCCCTTGGCCTTCCGCACCTCATCAATATACTTGTTCAACATGTTGGCGCGCTGGTCATACCATGCCTTCAAACCGGCGCTGGGATTGATGAGTCGCAGGTCGTTCATGGGATTGATGTTCACGCCCTCGAGCGTCTTGTTGTAACCGGTAAACCAGCCGCAAAAGACCTCGGGAGTCACGGCCCAGAACGTCTTCTTGGCGCTGGGGTTCTTCAAGGTTCGCGCGTCGATCGCATAACCCTTGATCAGGATGTCGAGGATCGGCGGCGGATCGATCGAGGAATCGACCAGTCCGGCGTCCTGGGCGGCAACGATGGCTTCGGCCACGGCGAGGCGCGCCTTCTCCAGCTTCTCCTCGACCTCCTTGGGAACGGTCGGAGGAGGAGCTTCCACGACCTTCTCGGGCTCCTTCTTGGCGGCATCCTCTTTCTTGGCCGACTCGCCCTTGGCCTCGTCTTTCTTCGCGGCGTCGGTCTTGGGGGCCTCTTGCTTCGGGGCAGGGGCAGGGGCAGGCTCTTTCTTGACCTCCTGGGCAATCGCGGGTCCGGGCCACGCCATTGCCATTGCCACGGCCAAGGCCATTCCAAATAAAAACGCGAGCGGAACAACTCGACGGACCACTAGCAGATCTCCTTTCTGAATGCCAACCCGGTTTCAACCACTCCCGATTGTGTCAGGGTGTTTTGGAATCCGGTCGGTTCAGTTCGTCCAGGCACGTCCACGCCTCCGGACTGTCCGGAACGCATGATTTCGCCGAGTTTAACGGCCATGGCGCCGCCATGCTAGGGACATCGCCTGCGATGTCGCGCCGATTCGAGCGATTGGCCGCTTCGCCTCCCCCGTGAATGCTCCGACAGCCTCGTTAGTTTCCCCAGTCTTCCTGTCTTTTGGTGGTCTTGCTCAGAGCTCTGGTATTCCGGACTGGCGTGGCTGACGAAATTCCTCATGTCCCGGCGGCTGCAAGATGCTGGAGCGTGGAATCCATGACACCGGTTGTGCACCAGTTGCTTGGAACTTGGGTTATGCGGGGAAGTCGGATTGCCGAAAGAATAACAGGTAGTCTGGCAGCGACGGGCCGCCGCATGGCGGAGGCCGTTTCGGGATACGCGGTGGTCAGGGAGGATCGTGATGGGGCGCACATCCTCAAGCAGCCCGAGCAGCCCGAGGCGTCGAGCCCGGCCGATGCTGGAAGGGCTGGAACAGCGCTGGGTTCCGAGCCAAGCCGCTGGCGGACTTCCGATCGTCCCGGACTCGAGCCCTCCCAGCGGGGAGTTCTTCCATAATTATCAGCAGTTCAACTACACCACCCCCAGCGGGACGTACGTTGAGCTGAAGATCGTCGGCCGGGGAAGTCTCCAGGGTACCACCGTCGACTCCAGCGGTGCGCTGCACCTTCTATTCAGCAAGACCAATGCCTATACCAAGATTACCACCAATGTTCACGGCGGCACCGGGCAGGCCGATCTGGCCAGCATCTACAGCGCGGACCTCTTCAACCATCAAGCGGTGACCAGTCTCAGCGGCATCGGCGCCAGCGTGCTAGGTACGATTAACCTGGGCAATTTCAACCTGATCGCGGGCGGCACGATCGACGTGACCTCGGGTATCGACATCCTGAATCTCAACTCGGTCGGGCCCGACACGCAGATCCAGCTCCGTGAGCTTCCGTCCACGGTGACGGCCGGCACGAGCACGACCGCCAGCACAAGTAGCAGTTTCTCGAACGTCATCGTCAGCGACGCGTTCCTGGTGCAGAGCTTGGCCGGGATCAATGGTGAGTTCGTCTCGGCCGGCAACATCATCGAGGTTCCTACCCCCGGCGCCCCAGGCCCGCCGCCCGCACCTCCGGGCATCGTCCTCAAGATCAACCACATCAACGGCAACATCGCCCCGGCGCCGAACTTGTTGACCGATAACGTAATTTTCGGTATCGACGCGACGACTGGGAAGGTAGTCCGTTTCAACCTGACACCGGCAACCACCAAGACGGGCGAGCCCGACATGAGCCAGCAGACTGGCACGCTGGACACGACCTGGAAGCCCCTGAAGCCGCCCGGATCAGCCACGCCAGTCGCGATCTCGGTAGGACGCGACGGCAACCGGCTCGTCCTGCTGGTCAGTACGGGCTATCAGATCTGGGTTTACGACGCGACCTATGGAACACCCCTGGGTTCCTTCAGCACCTTGGGCTTCGACGCCACCGCCCTGGGCTCGACCGATACGCTCACGGTGATGGGCGACACCAAGACCAATCAACTCCAGAGCATCGATGTGGCTGCCAGCCTGAGCAAGGGCACGGCCCAGACGCTGGCACAGACCCCCTCCAACATCCCCGCAGCCGGCGTATTCCTCCTGGGCGGCCTGACGGGGCTGCCGGGCTCGAACCGGGCCTACGCCTCGGTATATGCTTCATTTGACCCGTTGCAACCCGGGGTCTTCGAAGTGGGTGTCTTGACTGTTGATACTTCGATCGCCAACCCTAAACCGGATGGGGGGCTGCTCTTGGTCAACGGGTTCCAGAACTCGACACAAAAGGCGTTTACAGAAAATGGTTCCTATGTTCCGCTGTTCAACCGTGAATTTCTTGGTCCTTCCATGGGCAGCGTTGACAGCAGCCTGGCGCTGAACACGATCGTGGGGACCACCGGGCAATATACCAATACCGTGAGCTTGCTGGGCCCCGTGTCGCTCACCCAGCGAGGGACGATCACGCTGGACACCACCGCCCCGATCACCGATCTGAGCGAGAGCTTCCGCCCCGAGCTCAACGGCTCGGCCACCGCCGGCACCGGCCCAGCCCTGATCGACGTCCAGGGCAATATCCAGTCGCTGCGCGACCTGACCGCCAACGGACTGGTGCTCAACGACACCGGCTACATCAACCTGATCAGGACAGGACAGATTTCCAACTCGACGATCCTCGCCCAGCCGCTCGGCCACATCAAGACTCCGCCCGCGCAGCGCAGCAACGACGTGCTGTTGATCTCGACCAACAACCGCGACTTCGGCACGCGCGGCGGCGGGATTACACTGGTGTCGGGCCTCTACCAGATCGGCCCGCTCTCGCTGACCAACAACAGCCCGAACCCGTGACCGTCCCTGGGCTTGGCATTGTCCTGCGCGCCAGCATCGCCCCGCGGTGAGACAAACAATGTCTCCCCACGGCCGCGCGCGCCGAGGCGCGGCCATGCCGCGAAACAAGCATGGATAGATCCAGTGGTTCATTAAATTTTCATCTGAAATAGAATGAACCCACACACCTCCCACCCGAGGATATGGTACTCTCCTCCGAGATTCGCAGTCGATTCGTTCATGCATGGTTGATGATACGAGGGACGAGCCTCGGACCTTCACCATCGAGCTGTCAACTGAGGTGAGGCTGAACATGAGAATGAATCATAGAGCCTGGATGCGATGCTCGCTTCCGCTGCTTGCTTTTCTGCTCGAGTGCGTTCTGGCCCCCGCCCGTGTGCTTGCCCAGGTTCCCCGGGTCGAGCACGTGGTCATCGTCGGGGTTGACGGTCTGAGCCCTGATGGCGTGCGGAAGGCGAAGACGCCCAACCTGGGGCGGATGATGAAGGAGGGGGCATACACCCTGCACGCGCGGGGTGTGATACCGACGGTCAGCAGCCCCAACTGGGCGTCGATGATCATGGGAGCGGGTCCGGAGCAGCACGGCGTCACGTCGAACGAATGGGAACCCACGAAGGCCGCCATCAGGCCGACGGCCGTGGGCACGGAGGGAATCTTCCCGACGATCTTCGGCGTCTTGCGGGCTCAGCGGCCCACGGTGAAGATCGCGGTCTTCCACGACTGGGACGGTTTTGGGCGGCTGTTCGAGCGCAAGGCCGTCGACCAGATCGAGGACAGTGATGGGCCGGTCAAGGCGGTCGAGCACGCGGTCGCCTATCTCAAGAAAGAGAGGCCCCAGCTTACTTTCATCCACCTCGACCACGTTGATGACGCGGGGCACACCCACGGTCACGGGTCGCCCCAGTATTACGCGGCCGTCGAGGAAGCCGACCGGCTGATTGGCCTGGTTCTGCGTGGACTGGAAGACGCCGGGATCGCCGATCGCACGGTCGTGCTCGTGACGTCCGATCATGGCGGCGTATCGAACCCCGTGATGATTGGTGAGGATGCGGGCCGCCCGGTCGGCTACAACCACAGTCGCCACATCTACGTTCAGTATGGCGCCCCCGTCGATGGTGTGATCAATCCGACCAGTGGCGGCGGCGGCGCCTGGGCCGACCCCTTCACGTACGCCCACCTCGACGGCGCCACGGCGGATGGCATCCGGGGTGACGGGATCTGCCTGATCAACTGCACCAGCAACAACGAGATCTATTCGTTCCATCCCGGCGGAGCGAACATGCTCTTCGCCGACGGCTCGGTGCACTTCATCAAGGAATCCGTCAATCCGTTGACGATCGTCGCACTGATCACCCGCGCTGGCGGCGAGATCATCAGCGCCGACCAGTACTGAGCCACCCTGCTTCGAAGAAGCGCCCCCCCCACGGCGCGGTCCTCGAATCGCGATCACGTCGTTCGTTCCCTCCCGAACGCCCGGAGCACCCCCTCCGGGCGTTTCGCTTTTACGAGGCATTGGCGTCGCAAGATTTGACTCGTCCGCACGAATGACCGGAAGATGGTAGCGACACAACAGCTCGAGCGCGACACGAGGAGTCGGGCGCGACACAAGGGCAGCATCACGTGAACGGGGGGCGATCGTGCGGGTGATCCATCTGCGGCCGGGCCGCGTTCTCGCGGGTTGGGTTCTGGCGATTTCGCTTCCCGCCATGACGGCTCTGGCAAAGCCCTCACCCCGAGCTCCCAGGAGCTGGAGTCGCGGGTCGAGGAATACATGACTGCGCGCGTCAACGCGACCACTTTAGCGGCTCGATCCTGATCGCTCGCGAGGGCAAGGTGCTCTTCAGCAAGGACTACGTCATGGCCAACCTCGAGCACGACGTACCCAATACCCCGCAGACCAAGTACCGCCTGGGCTCGATCACCAAGCAGTTCACCGCCATGGCCATCCTGATCCTCCAGGAGCAGTGGCAAGCTGAACGTCCACGACAAGATCAAGAAATACTTGCCTGATGCTCCCAATGCCTGGGACGAGATCACGATCGAACATCTACTCACCCACACTTTTGTCGGCAAGACCGGCGTGCACAGCCAGGGGACACTGCTCCAGACGACCGGTTTCAACCGGCCCGGCTTTCCCGCAATGGGGAGCTGGGTCTGCTACGGACTGGGCCGCCTGACCGACAACCTCCCCGCGTTCGTGGTCCTGCCCAACCCGCGCGGCCTCGCGTCCAACGGCACCAAGAACTGGGACGCGGCCTTCCTGTCGTCACAGTACCAGGGGACCGTCATCGACCTCGGGTCGAAGACCCCAATCGCCGACCTCTTCCCCGACCCGCGCGTCAAGTTTCCAACCCGTGCGAGCGATGCCGCGGGCGTCGCGCTGCTGAATCGCCTGAACCGCAACCACGCTGCAGCCGAACCCGGTGACGACCGGCTGGACGGCCGGATCAAGAGCTACGAACTGGCGGCCAGGATGCAGCTTGCCGCCCCGGAGGCGCTCGACATCGCCAGCGAGCCGGCAGAGGTGCTCAGGCTTTACGGACTCGACCATGGGAAGTCGTCGTTCGACAAGCAGATCAACCCACTCGAGGAGACCGACTACTTCGGCCGCAAGTGTCTGGCCGCCCGCCGTCTGCTCGAGCGGGGCGTCCGGTTCGTGCAGATCTGGAGCGGCAACGACAATAGCTTCCCCCGCCGCAACTGGGACTTGCATGAGGACGTCCAGCACGACCACGGCCCGCTGGCCCTGGGCATGGCCCGCGGCACCGCGGCCCTGATCCAGGACCTCAAGCGCCTGGGCCTCTTCGACGACACGATCATCCTCTGGACGACCGAGTTCGGCCGGATGCCCTCGAGCCAGGGGGGCAAGGGCCGCGACCACAACCCCTATTGCTTCACCAACTGGCTGGCTGGCGGCGGCATCAAGGGGGGAATCTCCTACGGCCCCAGCGACGAGTTCGGCTACAAGCCGCTCGACCGCAAGACCCCGACCGAAGTCCACGATATCCACGCCACCATCCTGCACCTCCTGGGAATCGACCACACCAAGCTCACCGTCCGCCACGACGGCATCGACCGCCGGCTTACCGATGTGCATGGGCACGTGCTCAAGGATATCCTGGTATGATCGCGGTGTCGGCGAACCGAGCACGACCCTCATAGCCAAAGGATTCCGCCCATGTCGGACATGACCGATCCCGATGACCTCCAACCGATCATCCGCACGGGTCAGATCATCGTCGGCGCCCTGATCATGGGCGTGATGACCTTCCTGGCGATCGTCCTGTTCCTGACTCAGGCCTGGATGAATCCCGCGCCGGCTCTCCCTGGAGGAGGGGCAGGGGGGGCCGCGATTGCCGCGCCGGGCAATTCCTCGCTGCCGGTGATCACTTATCTTGCCGTCGCCCTGGGCCTCATCTTGCTGATCCTGTCGTTCGTCGTCCCCAAGGTCATCGTTGCCCAGGCACGCCGCCAGATGGCCCTGGAGGGCCCGACCGCAATCACAAAGGGCGGCCCGTCTGAACCCAAACAACTCTATCCAGCAAGCTATACCGGCAAGCTCGCCCTGATCTATCAGACCCAGCTGATCATCTGCGCGGGCATGCGCGAGGGCGCGGCCTTCTTCGCGACCATCGCCTACATGGTGGAGCGAAACCCGCTCGCCCTGGCGACGGCCATCGTCCTGCTCGGCGCCTTGGCTGCTCGATTCCCCACCGCGGACCGCATCAATGCCTGGCTCGATCGCCAGCTCGCGCTGCTCCAGGAAGAACGGCAATCCGCCATTTGACGGCTCTTCTTTCTACGTGGGACAAAATTCCAATCCTGTCATTTTTATACATATTGACGGAATGACAGGATCGGAATCCTATCCCACGACGCGAGTGCTTGACGAATCGCTGACCCGCTCGCCCGCGTATAATGCCAATGAGTTCGTGTATGTGCCATGAGAGAAGCGAGAAACAGAAGGGAGCAATGATATGGAGGCCGCAACTGTGGGACAGGTCGTTGTCTCGGCGCTGATTGAAAACCTGTTCGATCTCAAGGCTGTCGAGGAAGGTCGAATCTCCGCTGATCAGGTTCGCCGCATCGAGTTATCGGATGCCAGAATCGACACCGGTGCAACCTTCGTTTCCATGCCCAGACATCTGATCGAGAAACTTGGTCTTGGACAGCTTGAGGTCAAGTCGGCCAGGACCGCTACCGGACCAGCCAGGTTCGGGATGTTTGAGCCGGTCAAACTCACGATCGGAGGACGCGACTGCGAGGTTCGTGTCACCGAGGTCGCAGACACCTGCCCGGTCTTGATCGGGTTTATACCGCTCGAAATGCTCGATTTCGTGGTTGATCCCAGGGGCCAGCGGCTGATTGGCAACCCCGACCACGGCGGGGAGTGGATGATCGACATGTATCTTCACGCGGTCGATAAGTCGTTCTAGCCCGGAGTTCCAGCCCATGCTTCGCCTACCGGCAATCTTCATGCTCGTCTTGCCCACGACCATGCCCCTCCTGGCCCGCGGGCAGACGGTACCCGTCCCCGAGAGCATCCGCGCCGAGGATGTGCCACCGATTCCGAGCTCGCTCTCCACAGCCCTGAACCGCTACCAGAACATCCGCTCGGCGAGCTTCCAGGACTGGGACGACACGAGGGGCCGCGCGATGTATGTCACCACGCGGTTCGCCGACACGCCCCAGGTGCACCATGTGGCCGTGCCCGGAGGCGCGCGGCGGCAGCTCACCTTTTTCAATGAGCGCGTCCTGAACGTCTCGGCACGGCCCAAGCACGACCAGTTCCTCTATGCCATGGACGAGGGCGGGGCCGAGAATTATCAGCTCTTTCTCCAGGATCGCGCCGGGGGCGAGCCGCGGCGGATCACCGACGGCAAGAGCCGCAACATCGCGCCTGCCTGGTCGCCCTCGGGCGAGCTTTCGGCCTGGAGCTGCAACGCCCGCAACGGCCGTGACATGGACCTGTACCTCGCCGCTCCCGCCGACACGCACTTCCAGCGCCGGTTCAAGGAGGTCTCGGGCCAGTGGACCGTTGCCGACTGGTCGCCCGACGAGACGAGGGTCGTGGCTGAGGAATACATTTCGGATAATGAATCGTACATACATATCATTGAAATTGGCAGTGGGCAGACCACGACGATCACCCCGCGGCGAGCCAGCCCGACGGCCGAGCCTGTCTTCTCCAGCGAGCCGAAATGGTCCCAGGACGGCAAGTCGATCTACTACATCACCGACAAGGGGTCCGAGTTTCGCCGTCTGTTACGGCACGACCTGGTGACCGGCTCCGACACTGTGATCACAGCGAACATTCCCTGGGACGTCGAGAGTTATGATCTGAGCGATGACGGCCAGCTCGTCGCCCTTGTTGCCAACGAAGATGGAATTGATGTCCTGCACGGATATAGCGCCGCGACAGGCCAGGAATTCCCCGTGCGCAAGTTTCCCCGCGGTCAAATATCCGGACTGAAGTTTCGGCAAGAATCTCATGAGCTGGGTCTGTCGAGAAGCTCGACGCAGGAAGCGTCCGATGCGTATTCGGTGCTGATCGATAATGTCGGTCTCGATCGCTGGACCGAGAGCGAGACCGGCGGGCTGGACACTTTGACGTTTGCCGAGCCGTCCTTGATCCAGTACAGGACCTTCGACGGCCGGCAAATCCCGGCGTTCGTCTACCGGCCCGCCGCGGCCCGTTTTTCCGGGCGGAGGCCTGTGCTGATCGAGATCCACGGCGGCCCCGAGTCCCAGTTCTGCCCCGGCTTCCTGGGGCGGCTCAACTACCTTATCAACGAGCTGGGGATCGTGCTGATCATGCCCAACGTACGCGGCTCATCGGGTTACGGCAAAACGTACCTGAAGCTCGACAACGGCATGCTTCGTGAAGGGGCGGTGAAGGACATCGGGGCCCTCTTCGACTGGATCGCCCGGCAGCCCGATCTCGACAAGGACCGCGTCGGCGTGAGCGGAGGATCGTACGGCGGCTTCATGTCGCTGGCGGTCCAGACCACGTACAACAATCGGATCAAGGCAGGCATCGACATCGTCGGGATCTCGAACTTCGTCACGTTTCTCAAGAACACCCAGGGCTACCGCCGCGACCTCAGGCGCGCCGAGTACGGCGACGAGCGCGATCCGCGGATGCGCGAGTTCCTGGAGCGGATCTCTCCGCTTGCCAGCGCGGGCAAGATCCGTACGCCGATCCTCATCGTCCAGGGCCAGAATGATCCCCGCGTCCCTATCTCTGAGGCCGAGCAGGTCGTCTCCGCCGTGCGCAAGAACGGCGTGCCCGTCTGGTATGTCATGGGCAAGAACGAGGGCCACGGCTTCGCCCGGAAGATCAACCAGGACTATCTTCAAGCCGTCGAAGTGCTCTTCCTCCGCCGGTTCCTGCTGGGTGATGGGAATCGGTCTGGCTCGTCGGGTCCGTCATGATCCCGGGACGCCTGCATGAGCGCCGACGGCGGTTCTCTTGCGCGCCCTCCGGGCGGACTTGACCGCTCAAAGTCGAGTTCCGTTCCCGCAACCGGCACAGCCTCATCAAGAATTTGCCGTTTTGTTCGGCTTCAGAAGCAGGAGCCTGTTAAGCTGGGCCGAAGAGCTGGGAGAATATGTGGACGGGGGCGATCCCACGAAAGTGCTTGATCGCTGTAAGGAAACAGCGGCTTCTACGTATTCAGTAGAAGGAATCATCGAGAATCCTCAAGGACAGAACGTGGCCCTGTCCGCCAGGACCTCCAGGAAGGCGACAAGACCCATGCAGATCGATCCAAATCGCCAAGGGAAACTGCCCCACGTGAATCCACCGAGCCCGTTTCAGAGCCGCGACGGCCGATTTCGCGGCTGGAAAGTGTGCTTCCCCGGCCAGCGCCCGCTAGCCACGCCGGCCGTGGTCGATGGCCGGGTGTTCGTGGGCGGAGGGTTCGGCAGCTATGAGTTCTACGCGCTTGACGCCCGCTCTGGCGACATTCTCTGGGAGTACCAGACCAGCGACGACGGGCCCACCGCGGCCGTGGTCGATCAGGGCTTCGTGGTCTTCAATACCGAGAGCTGCGAACTGGAGGTCTTGACGGTCGAGGGGAGCCCGGTCTGGAAAAAGTGGCTGGGCGACCCGCTCATGAGCATGCCCGCCGTGGGCGTGGGCCGAATCTTCATGGCTTACCCGGATAGCCGGGGAGACCACCGGCACTACTTGGCCTGCTTCGACCTCAGGACCGGGACGGAGTTCTGGAAACAGCCAATCGGTGGGGGGCCGACGCAGCCCACAATGGAAGGCTAGAGTGCTCCTGATCGCACCCGGGAAGGATCAACCAGGAAAGATGCGGTTGCCGGCCCGCTGCGAGACGATGAACAGCGATTCTGGAGCTCAGGGAATGACATCTTCATCCATGATGAAGCCAACTCTTGAAGTCGTTCGGGCAACCAAAACTCAGCGGATCTGCGAGATCAAGGGGGCGGACTTCCACATCGGTCGTCTGCCCAACCTCGACCTCTTCATCGACGACAACCGGATCTCACGTCCACACGCCCGCATTCAGCGTCTGCCTGATGGCTCTTATGACTTGATGGATCTGGACAGCCAGAACGGCACTCACCTCGGTGGCAAGAAACTGGCGCCGTTCCAGCCCGTGCGGCTCCGCGATGGAGACCGGATCAAGATCGTCGAGTACGAGCTGATCTTTCATCAACCAGGCCCCGTGGTTCACGAGCCCCAGGACGACGGCACGACCGTGGTGGGCTCACTCCATGACCTCAGCTCCGATCACCTGGTCAAGCGCTCGAAACACCCTGCCGAGGCGCTCAAGGCCATCCTCGATGTGGTTCGTGCACTGGGCGGCGGAGCTGATCTGGGTGAAGTGCTCAGCCGGGCGCTCGACGGCCTGATGGACGTGTTCCCCCAAGCTGAGCGGGGCTTCATCGTGATGGCCGAGGATGACGGGTCGTTTCCGCTGGCCGCGTATCGACGCCGGCAAGGGCACACCTCCGCCCCGACATTGAGCCGGACAATCCAGGACCGTGTTCTCCGCAAGGGAGAGGCCGTCCTGATCAAGGACATCACGGTGGACAAGATCCTGGGCGATGAGGGCAGCCTGGTGTCCACCATTCGTTCGGCCATCTGCGTTCCGCTTCGGTCCCACGACTGCAAGACGATCGGGATGGTTCAGCTCGACCGCCTTGGCGACTCCGATCATTTTCAGGAGCAAGACCTGGACCTGCTCGCGGCCCTGGCCTTGCCCATCGGTATGGTCGTGGTGAACGATCGGTTGCTCAAGGAGCAGGCATCCTGGGCGGCAGCCAGGGAGATTCAACGGGCACTCTTGCCCCGCGTTCAACCGCAGATTCCCGGGTACACGTTCTGGGAATGCTACCGACCGGCTCAGGTCGTGGGGGGCGACCTCTACGACTATATCCCGGTGGAGGAGGCCGGGTCATCGTCAAATGGCATGCAGCGATGGGCAGTCACGCTGGGTGATGTCGCGGGCAAGGGGATGCCCGCGGCCCTGGTCATGGCCGGCATTTGTCCAGAGGTCCGCCACCTCGTCCGCGCAAGGGTCACTCCTGTCGACGTGCTTTCCCAGGTAAACCGGCATGTGTACGACCATGGGGTTGCGGGTCGTTTCGTCACGCTGGTGATCACCATGATCGATTCCCGTACGCACGAGCTGACGATTGCCACCGCGGGCCATCCCCACGTGCTCATCCGCCGCGCCGGCGGTCTGGTCGAAGAGATCGGCGGTCTGGTCGAAGAGATCGGCTGCGATGGAACTGGACTGCCCCTGGGCGTATCCCGGGACGCCACTTACCGGGCGACCCTGGTTCCACTCCAGCCAGGCGACGTGGTCGTTCTCTTCTCCGACGGAGTGACCGACGCCATGGACCAGAAGGGCCAGTGCTTTGGGCTGGATCGCCTGCGAATTAACCTGGCCGAAGCGCCTACGGGCGTTGCCGGGGTCGGCGAGTCGATTCTCGCAGCCGTCCGCGACCACTTCGCTGGCCGGTCGCAGTTCGATGATATCACGATCGTCTGTTTTGGCCGGGATCCGTCATGAAGCGGGTATGTTTTCAAGAGACCGGGCAAGCTTGCATTTTCAGGAGTTTGCCCGATGATTGAGAACCTCGATCGCCAGCAAGAGGCGGTCGGGCCACCGCTGGGCAGCAGTCCGGCTCCTGTCTACCGTACATTCACGGCAAGCCTGGCTCCGGGAGACTGGGTTTTTCTCGCCTCGAACGTATCCACAACAGACCTTATCTATTCCTGGCGTTACTTTGGATTCGAGGGATACAGAGGCACCGAAACCCCGGGGGCGGCGATGATCGCCAGCTTCCGGCAGAGAGCGTTCAGAGATCCCCCTGCTACCGACGTTGCGATCTTCTGTTTCGGACGCAAGTGCGAGTGATGCGGGGCAATCGCCAGGGAGAGCGGCTCAATCCGGATTCCGCTGGCCCCGCAGGCCGCCCAGTTTCTGAACCTGGGGAAGCGCCTCAAGCTTGAACCTCGGATTGGAAGACGGACCCAGCACGTGAACGATAAGGAATTGCCCGCTGGCCTCGCGCATCAGGTCGCTGACGATCGGCAAGCGACGACCGCGGCCATACAGGACCCTGAGTTGTATGTCGAGGTTCCCCAGGGGATCGCGGTTGCCACTTCCTTGCAGGCTAACGGCGCTGCCGGTGAGCTTGATCGGGTCGAGGATCGCCGTGCCATGGTCGATCCGGAACGCGACGTCCGCGGAATCAAAGGCGGTCTTTCCCGAGGTCCGCGGCGAATCGAGCAGCGACAGGTTGC
>Ga0208044_1001340_pt1 | contig 13566 bp, 10 predicted proteins | sample Sb_taG_8_FD_187712 | JGI IMG/M metagenome (GOLD analysis project Ga0208044, IMG submission 187712) | Peat soil microbial communities from Weissenstadt, Germany - Sb_50d_c_BC metaG (SPAdes) (version 2) | ecosystem: Environmental > Terrestrial > Soil > Wetlands > Peat | place: Germany... | reverse complement strand
TGGCACCCTGGCAGGATAACACCGGGCGGCGGTTTAGTCTAATAGATTATGGCGTATTTCGCCACGCCTTACGGGTTTTAAGGAGGATAGGTAGTTCATATAACGCCATAAACTATTAGACTAATGCGGCGCAAAAAAAACGGCGCGGTGGCCCCTGCGCCGAAAAACCTGATAATCAATTAGGGCGACAAAATCGCTGTCGGATGGGGGAGACAAGCGACGATTGTATGGCCGCGCCGGTCGTAGTCTCTACGCCGGGCTGAACTCTGGCAAGCAGATAGGTCCGATCCCAGCGGACCGCGGAACTTCGGGACAGAACCTCGACTTGGCCAAGCTCCTTGAGTGCCGGCAAGTCGTGATCGCGGCCGATGATCATCATCGATGCCGGAGAGTCATGCGGGTTGCGCAGGGGACACTTCCCTATCCCATGATCGGCCAGTGCCCTCGCATCGTAATGCCAGCAGGCAGGGCGGTTTAGATAGAAGAGGCGGACCGCCAAGTCGTGGGGAATGGGTCCGAAGGGAGTGGGATACGCGTCGCGGTCCCAGTCGTCGTAAAGCAAGATGAGCGACGCCGTGGGCGGTAAGGTGCGGCCGGTGGTCTCGTAGAAGGCCCACTCGGCGCCGCGCCGGTCGAACCATGGTCCAGCTAGCCAGAAGCTCAGTCCATAGGCTGCCGCTAGGCCGCCGAATATACCCCAAGTCAGACGCCTTAGCCGCGCTGGTGACCAACCCCGTGCGATTTGCCAGGAGCCCAGCTGCGCTACCCCAAGTGCCGCCCAGATGGACCAAGGCATCAAAGCGTAGATCGCGTAATGCGCATTCCGGGCACTGGCCAGCGAAACCAGGACCAGTGGTGCTATCGCCCAGGAGCAGAGCAGCCGATCACCGGCAACTTGATTGGTCTCCAGGCCGTTAAATGCCTGGCCATTGCATCTGCGATGGTAACTGCGCAACGCCCGGTCTAACGACCCCCAGGCCCCGACCATAGCCAGGGGCGTCCAAGGGAGAGCTTCAGCCAGGATATTGAGCCCGTACCCGCGCCATGACTCACCGGCGAACGTCCCATGCCCAGTCCGACCGCCGACTCGCTCGGTGATATGCATCGCCCAGAGTTCCACAACCTTGAAACCGTGCTCGGCGATCATTGCCAGCGGCCAGACCGCTGCTAGCACCGTGACCACGATCCAACCGGCTGGAAATAATAGCCGGCCTCGTGTCGCCCAGTCGCGGTCCCAGAGCAACACCAGCGCGATCACCGACAGACCCAGAGCTCCTCCAAATCCTGTCCCCTTGACCAAGGCGGTTGCACCCAGCAGCCCGAAGAATGCCCACCGCCACGATCGCCAGCGATCCGGCCCAGCACGCGTCTTGTGGTCTTCACCACCAGGAACTCCAGCTACTCTGATCCGATCGAACGCCAGCAGTGCCCAGACAAGCAGGCACGCCAGCAGAATATCGGCTTCCGCGAGTCGCCCGCGGAGTACCGTCCACGCCGTCGTCGTCTGGATGGCCCCCGAAAGCATGCCGACCGCAGATCCGTAGTGGCGGGTAGCTAGGAGACCAATGCCCAGGACCAGGACCACCGCCGCCACTGCGGAGGGAAGCCGAGCTACTGATGGGCTAACCTCGCCTGCGCACCACCCCAAGCCCGCTACCAACCAGAACGGTAGCGGCGGTTTTTCCAACCATGGCAAGCCCCCAATTGTCGGATACCACCAGTGACCTGAGCTTAGAATCTCCCGTGCCCCTTGGGCCACGAAGGCTTCATGGTAGGTCAACCGCATGGAAGAGCCTAGGCCCAAACCGAAAGCCAAGCCGGACAGCATCCCCAAACATGCCAAATACCGCCAGCTTAGTTTGACGTCCAGCATTGGTTTCACAGCGGTTCTCCCAACGCCACTTGGCTATCTCGACCGATGCCATCGGCCGCACGGTGTCCCTTCTCGGTGATTGGTCGAACACCCGGCAGCAGCTAGCCCGATGAGCTGGGGTAATCTTATTGAGGTTGAACATAACCCTATTCTGGTAGCGAAACGCATGCTCCACGACTGATTTGGATCTGAGCGTCCTGACATTGTCAGTACCCACGGCCCGCTCGGTGTTCTTGAGCTCTGACACACTTTGAGATGCCAGCTCCCTCATTGTGTACCTCAGCACGGTGCTTGCACGCTTGCGCAACAAAACGAAGCCCATTGCCACGATCAGAGCAGCCGAAAAGGTGGGACAGGAGCATCGTCCACGTCCTCCCTCCGTGAAGCGACGGCCAAAGGCGCAACCTTATACCGCGCATTGGGAATCATCTGGCAACGCGGGGTAAGCGTCAAGATCAATGCATCGACGACTCGCATCAAGCCCGTGTGTGGTATGGTGTTACCATATTGGACCGGCGCATATGCTTGTCCGCAGCGTCGTTCCCGTTAGAAATGGTATAGTCCTGAGGATCTCGCCAAACGTAAAGCGATCATTATTTCATCTCAACTCTGTAGGTTGCGGCAGCCGAATCTTTGACAATGTTTACCTGCAGAGCGGAATTTGTGTCGCCGGGTGAGGTGGTCTTTGTCCTTTTCCGCGTGCCGCTCACCCTTTACTCTCGCCGGATCTCTAGGGGCGCTCCAGCCTTCGGGCCATCCGCCGCTCAGAGATTTGGCCGGAGAGCATCCGCACGAGACATCCTGTTCGGGCCTCCAGCGTGTCAACGGCTTAGAGGGCAAAACGCGTGGACAACCTGTCAAGCCATGGTGTCTCACAGGACCGGCGTCCACAGTGGACAGCAACGCCGGTAGGCCAAGTCCCTCAAGCCAACCGACCATGCCCGAGTCATCCACAGAGTTGTCGACAAGTTTTGCGCCGGCTAGCAAGGGTAGTTGTACTTGGTTAAGTTCTTTGGTATCATTAGCTTGTCCTAGCGGCCTTGTGGTTATCCACGGCGGCATTCCCACTCTACGGTTGATGCGGCGGTCAAGTTACCTTATCGTGAATTAAGAGATCCGGGATCGTCCCAGGCAGAAGACATCTTGGTACCCGGTTCACCCCGCCGCCTCGAAGGAAAACAACCAAGCCGATAAACTCTTCCCGCACCGTACCCCGACATCCCCTGCGAGCAAACTGGGGCTTTTCGGGTTGGCTGGTGCTCCATAGGGATCGGCACAGGCGGAGAAAACGCAAGCCTTCCAGGCTTAGGGTGATCCATACAGCACAAGACCACAGCCAGCCGAGTTGCGAGTTGCCCCGCTCGGGGCCTCAGCGCTTGACCAGAGCAAGACCAAGGGCTCGACGTGGCTCCAGGCGCGAGGGTTGGGAAGAGGGTCGACTTTCAAGGCCCTTGATCGTGTGCACGGCCAAGGTTCTGACGATCAGAGCAAGGCCGGACAAGATGAGCGCAGAGGGTTAAGACGTTCCGTCCATTCGAGGAAAGCGCATGAGGGCTTTTTGCAACCGCGATGGATTGCTAAGCGCATTTGCGATGGTCAGCGGTGTCGTTCCGGCACGGAGTCCCAAGCCGATCCTCCAGAACGTCAAACTAATCGCCGATGAAGAAGACGGTTCAGTGTTGATGGGGACTGATCTTGAGGTGGGAATTCGGCACCGGGTTTTAGGCGTCCGCGTGGAGCAGCCCGGCGCCGTGATCCTACCGACTGTGCACATTGGGTCGATCCTGCGGACCAGCGGCGACGAAGAGCTGGAAATCGTTACCGATGACGATCACCTGATCGTGCGGGGCCAGCATGCCGAGTTTACGCTCCCGATTGAGGATGCTAGCCTGTTTCCCGAGGTTCCCGATTTCGCCGCAACGAGCTATCATGTCATACGCGCGGGCAACCTGAAGAAGCTGATCCGGCGGACCATCTTCGCCACAGACTTGGAGAGTGCCCGCTACGCGCTGGGAGGGGTGCTCGTCGAACTAACCGCCGAGTCAATCGCCATGGTGGGCACCGACGGACGCCGGCTCGCACGAATGGTAGCGCTGGCCGAGGTAGAGAACGATCCCCCAGCTCCCGCTGGCACGCCAGTCATCCCGGTCAAGGCACTCAAGCTGATCGAACGTAACTTGGTTGACGACGAAGTCCTTGTTCACCTGGCCATCCAGTCGGGAACCGCCGTTTTGGTCCGGACCGAAAGCGCCGTGATTTATAGCCGATTAGTTGAGGGTCGCTTCCCACGGTATCAAGATGTGTTTCCCGCCAATATCGAGGTCAAGATCCCACTCGAAGCCGGCCGGTTGCGGCTGGCCGTCGAGCAAGCTTCAATCGTCACCAGTGACGAAAGCCGCGGCGTTGATTTCCAGTTCAGCTCAGGGGTGCTCAAGCTCTCGAGCCAGGCGGCCGACGTTGGAAGCTCGCATGTTGATCTGCCGATCGCCTACGAGGGAAAGCCGGTCGAGATCACATTCGATCCTCGTTATTTGGTCGATGCTCTCAAGACCCTGGATGACGCAACCCCCGTCACCGCCGAGCTGATCGATTCCAAGAACGCCGCCGTCTTCAAGACCACCGATCACTACACGTATGTGGTCATGCCGCTGACCCGCGAACGTTGACCCCTCGGAAAGGACTTGACAGCCAAAGCAAACCATGGTGAGGCCAAGAGGTCGTGGGGCCCGTTTTGCTCTGGGGTGGCCTTGAATCCCAGGAACCACCCCACGGCGGCGGTTGCCACCAACTCGAATCTAGATGAGGAGAAAGGCACGCGGATTGCTTTTCTTTTATTAATGAAATCCCAACGTGGCCGTCTGGGTAACTGTTGTGAGGTAGGTATCCCTACAGCCCCTGCCACGCAGTCGGCTATGCGATGCCGGTGAGCAAGACGCTTCGAGAGAAGTTGAAGCGGCGAAGACGGAGAACGCACACCTGACCGCTTCCAGAAGTCATATTCGCCCCTTTTTTTGGGTGGGAACGGAAGGAACCAGCATGGCAAACCCTAACCGTCGGGGCCCGCGACCACTGTCCGAGATTCTGGGTGAGCTTTTTACTGTACGAGGGTATGGACGACTACGGGCTTTGAGCGAGCTGGAGGAAGTTTGGAACACTGCGGTGGGAGAGCCTCATTGCCATCAGACCCGGCTAGGCGAAGTGCGGCGTGGGGTTTTGAACATCACGGTGGCACATCCCACGCTCCTGGAAGAGCTAGCCGCGTTTCGCAAGCCGGCGTTGTTGCAGGCTTTGCGTACAGGCGCTCCTGGGACGCCAATCCACGATATTCGGTTTCGGGTTGGGCCGATCGAGGAGCCGGAACCTACGAAGGTCGAGTCCTTACCTCCACCGAGTTCGGCGATTTTACCGCCTAGGCGATCCAAGGCGAGTCCTGGAGCGGCCGGCAAAGGGCGACGCTCGCGTAGCCGAAGCAATGATCGCGACCGGACCGTGGGAGAAGACTAAATCTCCAGGGCGGCAGTGAAAGACAACGCGCGCCCGAACACGATTCAATGCGGCATGACAGAACAGAGCACGCTCCGGCAATCCGAAAGGGAGCTGTGCTGGCAGTAACCGGCTTGCCCCCGTTGGCATTTGTCGGATGCTGGATCCGGTCCAGGGTGAGCCGCCGGGAGCAGATACTGCGTCCCATCTCGTCCGATAATAACCGGGGTCGGCGAAAAGGGAAAAGGTAACGCGTTGGAAGTGAAACGAGCGAACAGGACCGAGGTGAATGCGCAATGAATCTGAGCAAGAGCGACGGCGCAGTGGTCGAGACTCCCGAGGCCCAAGCGATGGAAACTCCCATTTCGCCGGACAACGGACATGCTGATAGCTCCAGTGGGTCGGCTACCTATACCGGGGCGAATATCCGGGTTCTTGAAGGCATCGAGGCAGTCCGAAAGCGCCCGGGTATGTATATTGGCGATACGACGGCGCGGGGCCTACACCACCTGGTATACGAGGTCGTCGACAACTCGATCGACGAAGCAATGGCCGGCTTCTGCCGGAACATTCACGTCACCCTGCATACCGACGGATCGGTGTCCGTCGTCGATGACGGTCGCGGCATCCCGGTGGACATTCACGCTGACAGCGGCAAGAGTGCGCTGGAAGTGGTGCTGACAAAGGTCCACGCGGGTGGCAAGTTTGATCATGATACCTACAAGGTCTCCGGCGGCTTGCACGGCGTTGGTGTGACGGTTGTCAACGCGCTGTCGGAGTGGCTGGAGGCCGAGGTCCGGCGCGACGGCCAAGTCTGGCAGCAGGATTACGAACAGGGCAATTCCAAAGGACCTGTCCGTGCCCTGGGGCCAGCCAAGTCCACGGGCACAACCATCCGGTTCCTGCCCGACGCGACGATTTTTCCGAGGATCGCGTTTGATTACGACACGCTGGAAAAACGGCTTCGCGAGCTGGCCTTCTTGAATAAAGGGGTGCGCATTCGCCTGAGCGACGAGCGGGACGACGAGCGGAAGGATGCCGAGTTCTTCTCCACGGAGGGCCTCGGCGAGTTCGTCGCTTACCTCAATCGCGCCCAGACCCCGCTGCACCCGCCGGTTGTTTTCCTGGGCCGCGATGACGAACGTGCCGTTGAAGTCGAGGTCGCCTTGCAGTACAACGATTCGATCAGTGAGATGGTTGTCTCCTACTGCAACAACATCCACACGGTCGAGGGAGGCACCCATCTGACCGGTTTCCGGGCGGCGTTAACGCGGACCCTGAACCAGTACGCCAAAAGTGCGGCTCCCGCCAAGAACAAGGATCTGACGATCACCGGCGAAGACTTCAAAGAAGGCTTGACGGCGGTCATCAGCGCCCATGTTCCCGATCCCCAGTTTGAGGGACAGACCAAGACCAAGCTGGGCAACAGCGAGGTCGAGGGGATCGTGGCGCGGATCGTCAATGAGAAGCTGGGCGAGTACCTGGAAACCACGCCGGCCGCTGCCAGGAAAATCATTGCCAAGGCCCAGCTCGCTGCCGAGGCGCGCGAGGCGGCCCGTAAGGCGCGGGAACTTGTACGTAATCGCAAGGGAATCCTCTCGGGCGGAGGGTTACCAGGCAAGTTGATGGACTGCACGACGCACGACCAAGATTCCAGCGAGCTCTTCCTGGTTGAGGGTGACTCAGCAGGCGGCACGGCTGAGGGCGGTCGCGACCGGCTTTACCAGGCCATCCTTCCCTTGCGGGGCAAAATCCTCAACGTCGAGCGGGCCCGGCTCGATCGTGTGCTCAGCAACGAGGAGATTCGCAACATCATCACGGCTGTGGGCAACGGGATCGGTGAGGAAGAAGACCCGGCCAAGCGGCGGTACGGGAAGGTCGTCATGATGAGCGACGCCGATGTCGATGGTTCCCATATCCGGACCCTGCTTATGACCTTCTTCTACCGCCAGATGCCCCGCCTTGTGGCCGAAGGGCATCTGTATGTGGCGCAGCCTCCACTCTACATGATCGTCAACAACAAGAAGAACCGGCGGTACCTCCACACGGAAGACCAGATGCAAACGATCCTGATGGACACTGGCTTGGCCGGTTCAGAGCTTTCCTCCCCATCTCCACCCGACTTTGCGATTGGCGGAGGCGGCTCGGAGGCTGACGGAGCAGACCAACAAGCCACGGGGATCCGTGGAGACCGGCTCAGGAACCTACTAGACCTCGTAGGGGCTATCGAACAAGGACTTAGGGCATTCGGCCGGCGAAACCGCTCAGTTCGGGACTTCTTGCACCTAGCTCATCCCGCGACCGACCCCAAGGCCGACCCCCGCGCCGGCTTGCTACCGCAGTTCTTGATCGAGGACCACGGCAAGGAAATCCCTTGCTGGACTGAGCAGGAGTGCGACGACTATCGGCAGATTCATGACGTGGCATTCCTTTCCCAGTCCGAATTCGAGAAGGGAGACAAGGAGTCTACGGACACAGTGCCCGACCCGGGGGAGGCCGTTCATGACGCGGTTTTGGCGCCTTCCCACACGGGGCCCCGGAAAGTCCGCCGTATCGAGTTGCATGAGGTCAAGACGCTTAACAAGCATCTGACCCGACTGCGCGACGAGTTCGGCTTGCGAGCTGACGTACTGCTACCCCACGAGGTAACCGGCGATGAGCCACCGGCCCGGTTTGCTCTTCATCGGGACGGCGAGGTCCACTCCTTGCTCGACCTTCGCGCCCTAGTAATGACCATCCGCAAGATCGGTGAGAAGGGAATGAAGATCACGCGGTTCAAAGGGTTGGGTGAGATGGATGCCGAACAGCTCTGGGAAACCACGATGGACCCCACGCGCCGCACGCTCATGCAAGTACGGCTCGATGATGCGGCTGCCGCCAATGACCTGTTCACTACCCTGATGGGCGACGATGTCGAACCGCGCAGGGAGTTCATCGAAAAGCATGCTCTCGAGGTCAAGAATCTCGACGTTTGAGAACAGTGGGCAGGGCTTGATCATACCGGACGAGAACGAGCGAAAGAGGACTCGAGTCGAGAGGAGTGACCCTTCAAGGTCGGATTGAAAGGTCCGTCCGAGGGGAACAGAAATATGGGGATAGCCCAGAAACTTGCACGAAACTTCAGCGACGCGGTCCGCTCACGGGGCCAGTCGTATTTCTCCAAGGGCCGTGTCAGCTTGATGTCGGCCAAGCCTAATGAGGTCGTGGCCAAGGTGCGCGGTACAACCAAGTATCGCGTCCGGGTGCGGCTCCGGGGTGTGAAACTTCTGGCCTCGTGCACCTGTCCATACTTCAGTCCGCAAGGTGAGCCGTGCAAGCACCTCTGGGCGACCCTGCTGCTGGCGGATTCGCGAGGCTTCTTGCAGACAGCGCCTAGCTTTGCGGTTCGCTTCATTCCTGAGCTGCCGCGAAGGAGCACTGCACCAGGCAGCCTACCAGGCGCGGGCGCAGAGCCAGGTCTCCAGTATAAAGCGCTCTCGAGCATGGATCTGGATCTGGGAATGAACATGGGCGGTGAGCGCCTGCCTCGCGTTAGTACCCGTCCATCCCGGTCGCGAAATTGCAAGGATCGCCCTGCTCGTAGTCGAGGCATCGTCGGTACCCCAGACGGCTCAGAAGGGAGCTGGGTTGCTCCAGGCACGGTCCCAGGATCAGCTCCTCGCGATCGGCGGGTCGTCGGCCGGGGTAGGACCCGGCCGATTCCAGGGCAAGCCGCTGCGCGGGCCAAGCCGCTCAACCGCAATGCCAAACGGCTCTTGGTCTACGTTTTGGATGTTACGGCCACCCAGAGCCACAACCAGGTGGTCATTGACCTGGCGCGGCGTCAGCGTAAGCCAACCGGTGAGTGGGGCCCTCTGCGTCCCTGGTGGTATGCTCCCCGTGCGGCGCACGTCAAGTACGACCCCGAGGACCGCCTATTACTGGCCCTGCTTGACGAGGCTCACCATGGCACATCGTCACACGTCGCCTATGCCGGCGGATCGGCTGACAATGGCACAGTTCCATCCACGAGCGCAACTGCAAGCCCAGGGCGACCGGCCAGCGATCTGCGTGGAATTCGCCGGTTTGTTCTCCGTAAGGACCATGCGGGGCTCGTCGAGCGTCTTGCCAAGACCGGCCGCCTTCGCCTCCGCCGGACCGAGGGCGAGGATGAGCCACCAACTATGCGGTGGGATGACGGTCAGCCCTGGCGATTCTGTCTGGAGATCCGGACCGAGGCCGGCGGGAAGCGCTGGGCCTGGCGCGGTGGCCTGCGCCGGGGCGACAATCGGATGGACTTGGCCGAGCCCCTGGTACTCTTGCCTGGGCTTCTTGTCCTGGGTGTTGGCCGCACCGCGCGGTTCGACGACTTGGGTGTCATGCCGTGGATCCTTCGGCTTCGCTACGAGAAGGAGATCACCTTCGTCGAGCCCCAGCAGGACTTGATGCTGGGCCGGATCCTGGCTGAGACGCGCGTTCCTCCCCTGGAACTCATCGAGTCGATCCGCCTCGATGAGATTGTTGCCAAACCCCGGCCCTGTCTGACTTTGCGCTCGCCGCGCCAGAACTGGGGTATGGCAGCCGACAAACTTCTAGGGGAGCTTGAGTTCGACTATGACGGTGCCATCATCCCAGCCGGGCGGACCACGCCGTTAGCGGTCTCGACAGAGTTAGGACTTGTCATCCGTCGCGATCCCCGCACGGAGTCATCGGCTGATATCAAGCTGTTCGAGTTGGGCTTCCGCGAGGCCAAGGACCCACGGCTCGACCCGGGAACGCTCGAACTGCCAGCCAAGCGGATGGGACCGGTCACGAAGGACTTGGTGCTGGCCGGCTGGCGGGTCGAGGCCGAGGGTAAACTCATCCGCCCAGCTGGTGAGTTCAAGCTCGTGCTATCTACCGGCATCGACTGGTTCGACCTGGACGGCGGCATCGACTACGGGGGTCAGAGCGTCAACCTTCCCGACCTTCTCTCTGCCGCCCGCCAGGGTGAGACCATGATCGAGCTGGGCGACGGTTCAATGGGCATGCTGCCGGAGGAGTGGCTCAAGAAGTACAGCATGCTCGCTGATCTGGGAACCGCCGAGAACGGTGCTTTGCGATTCAACGCCTCTCAAGCCGGTGTGCTTGATGCCCTTTTGGCCAACCAACCCGAGATCCAGGTTGACGCGGCCTTCGAGAAGGTCCGCGAGCACCTCCGCCAGTTCGAGGGGGTCATTGCGCTTGACTCACCCCCCGGCTTCCATGGTGAGCTACGGCCCTACCAGCGCGAGGGACTGGGCTGGCTTGATTACCTCCAGCGGTTCGGCTTCGGCGGAATTCTCGCTGACGATATGGGTCTGGGCAAGACGATTCAGGTCCTGGCCCTGCTCCAGCGCCGGCGATACCGCCGTCAGGCCAAGGGACCGACCCTGGCGGTTGTACCGCGCTCGCTGGTCTTCAACTGGATCCAGGAGGCTGCCAAGTTCACGCCCCGGCTTAAGGTGCTTGACTACACCGGCCCGGGCCGCCACTCACTTCGCGAGAAGTTTGCCGAATATGACCTGATCATCAGTACTTACGGCACGCTCCGCACAGATATCACCGAGCTGACCAACTTTGAGTTTGACTACGTGATGCTGGACGAGTCTCAGGCGATCAAGAACGCCGACAGCCAATCCGCGAAGGCCGCCCGCTTGCTCCGAGCACGGCATCGCCTGGCAATCAGCGGCACACCGATCGAAAACCACCTTGGTGAGCTTTGGTCGATCATCGAGTTCCTCAACCCCGGCATGCTCGGCAGCGATACCGTCTTCAAGAAGTACGCGAGCACCGGTACCGGTGCTGGGCTCGACGCGGCCGACCGGATCCTCCTCGCAAAAGCCCTAAGGCCGTTCATCCTCCGCCGCACCAAGTCTCAGGTCGTCCAAGACCTGCCCGAGAAAACCGAGCAGACCCTCTACTGCGACATGGAAACCGAACAACGTCGCTGCTACGACGAACTGCGGGTCCATTACCGCGAGGCTCTCTTGCGCAAAGATGCCGTCGAGCTTAACCGGTCCAAGATTGAGGTACTCGAGGCTCTCTTGCGGCTCCGCCAAGCCGCCTGCCACCCAGGACTGATCAACCCTGACGTGAGTTCCGAGCCCAGCGCCAAGCTTGAGATGCTCCTGCCCTCAATTGCCGAGGTCGTTGAGGAGGGGCATAAGGTGCTGGTCTTCTCCCAGTTTACTAGCTTCCTGGCCATCGTCCGGGAGCGGCTCGACCAGGAACAACTCGTTTACGAATACCTCGACGGCCGTACCCGTAACCGGGCCGCTAAGGTCGAGCGATTCCAGAACGACCCGGACTGCCCCATCTTCCTAATCAGCCTCAAGGCCGGCGGTCTGGGGCTCAACTTGACCGCTGCTGAATACGTTTACCTGCTCGACCCTTGGTGGAACCCGGCCGTCGAGGCCCAGGCCATCGACCGCTCACACCGTATCGGTCAGACCCAGCACGTCTTCGCCTACCGCCTGATCTGCCGCGGCACCGTCGAGGAGAAGATCCTCGAACTCCAGCAGAAGAAGCGCGATCTGGCTGACGCCATCCTCAACGCCGACAACCGCGTCATTTCTACCCTCACTCGCGAAGATCTCGAGTTCCTGCTGTCATGACCATGGGCGGCCCTGCCAGACCATTACCACAAACAGCCAGGCGGGTTAGTGTAGGCGGGTTGTCCGTTTGAGAAGGGTTTGAGAACGCGCCCCAGGCTTCGGCATCAGGCGCCCGCGTTTCGCCAATGCCGAACCAGGAGTCTACCTGCCATGATAGGGATCAAATCTCGAGACGTCTTCTCCCGGACGGCGCGTGGCCTGTTGGTGATCGGAGCCATTTTGACCTTGGCCATCTCGCCTAGACCCACAAGCGCCCAGCGAAAGGCAGGCGCCAAGCCTCAGGAGAAGAAAGTGGAGGCCAAGCCCCAGCCTGCACAAACTCCCGCCGCCGATCCGGCCAAGCTTAAGGCTCAGCTAACGGCACTTCAGCAGGAGGTGGCTCAGCTCAAGCTCAAGGTGGCAACGCTCGAGCTCGAAAAGCTCGGCGCCAGGGTCAACGTTGACAAGGGGAAAGACGGCAAGGAAATCGCGACCGTCAACATTCTCAAGAAATGGGCCGGTGACAAGGACGCGATGCAACTGCTCAAGAATGTGCCTAACCTTTAGGTTGTCTACATTGACAGCAATTAGGTCAACGATACTGCGCTTGGCCCGCTCAAGGACCTCGCCGGCTTGAGCGCGCTGACGATCATGAGCTCACAGGTCACCAACGCGGCGCTCAAGAACCTGAAGAGCCTGAGCGGACTCACCATGTTGTTCCTGACCAACTCGAAGGTCAGCGACAAGGGCTTGGTTCAACTCAAGGGCCTCAAGAACCTCCAGGTCCTGGCACTCAGCCGCACCGAGGTCACCGACGCGGGACTCGATGCCCTCAAGGACATCAAGAGCCTTAAGTCGATCTACCTCATCGGCACCAAGGTTACCCCGCAGGCCATCGACAAGCTGAAGCAGGTAATGCCGGGCGTGGCCGTCTACAAATAGTGGTCAGTGGTCAATCAAGACGAACATGCGGCCTCTTGCCTTGCATCACCGTCATCATCATCGGCCATTCACGCGTGCGGAGGAGCCACGGGCTTCTGTGTCGTTGTTCCGAACAGCCCCCAAAGACAGATCAGCACTCCAGCCAGGCCGATCGGGATGCCCAGGGGAAGCCCAACCATCGGCACGCTGAGTAAGAGCCCGATCATCACCAGAATCAGGCCCGCGATCACGGCCAACAGGTGGCTCGCGATCTTGCTTCCAGTTTCCGTCAGTTGATGATTGTTCATTGAAGCGTCCTTCCAAAGCTGACTATTTTGAGAACGCCTGATGGCCTCGCTTCACCGTGGCCCGTGGTATCTTGTCTTGCGGGCATACCCACGGCGCATGAAAAAAGCCCCGCCCATGCCGGCCACCCATCGATCCGAGCCGCACTCGATTCTGGCTCGTGATCATGGAGGGTTGTGCGGGGGGCCACCCTGACCTTCGTCGTTCCGCCCACCTTGAGCGGATTGACGTCCTTGAGCATGGAGCGCGCGGGAGCGCAAGTCAAGTTCGAATTTCCTGACTCTACCGGATTGCAGGTTGGCGGTTTCTGAAGCCCATCAGTAAGGTGGACGCCATGAGATTGTGGAGCCAATGTTCATGATAGCGTTTGCCGTTGAGTCGATGGGCGGG
>Ga0208044_1001337_pt1 | contig 13586 bp, 7 predicted proteins | sample Sb_taG_8_FD_187712 | JGI IMG/M metagenome (GOLD analysis project Ga0208044, IMG submission 187712) | Peat soil microbial communities from Weissenstadt, Germany - Sb_50d_c_BC metaG (SPAdes) (version 2) | ecosystem: Environmental > Terrestrial > Soil > Wetlands > Peat | place: Germany: Weissenstadt... | reverse complement strand
CAGTAAGCGCACAGCCGCATCCGGCGGGTTCGCAGCGTTTCCTCAACGACCCGCTCGAACGCCAAAAAGTCCTCGTCCTTGGTGAAAAGCACTCTCCGGCCCACGCCTCGGTTGAGCACGTGGAAAACCATCCCCCCCCGGAGAATACCGCCTTGGACGTGACATTCACGGCTTTTTACCGGAATATCCCAGCCTTGTCAATTTTGGTGGCTGTCACCTTTAACCTCCCCCAGGACGAATGGAAACCAAGGGCAACCCCAACTTTTCATCTCCCCAGTGCCGCACAACCAGCGACAATCGGTTCTCCGATTCAGCCACCGGGCCAGTTCTCCCGGTCAACTGGCGAGTGCCGTCAGGCGATGGCGGAGGCAGCGGCGGAGAGCCGCACCGTCGTGCCTGCGCCGGGCTGGCTCTCGACGGACATTGTGCCGCGATGACGGCGCCAGATGCCCCGGGCGATGGCCAGGCCGATGCCCAGATGATCGGGCTTGGTGGAGTAGAACGGCTCGAGTGCGTGTTCCATCACCTCGGCACTCATTCCACAGCCGTCATCGCGGATTTCCACGACCAGCCAGTTGCGTGGGGCCGTCAGTGAGGAGATGGTGATCGTTCCCTCTCCCCTGGGGAAAGACTCCACCGCGTTGCGAACGAACTGTCTGAACATGGTCAGGAGCGGTTCCACCTGACCACGGATCGGCGGGATCGGGGCCAGGTTCAGGATCCAGCTCGCCGATGGCCCCAGCTCGGCCTTCTCGGCGTTCACGAACTCGGCGAGTAGTTGATCAAGGCGGATCTCCTCGACAGGGCTTCCGGGCTGATCGACATCGACCGCCGTCCAGTCGTGGCTGAGCTCGATCAGACGCCGGGTGACGAGAGAGGCCTCGAGCGCCGTGCGGATGAGCGTCTCGATCCGTTCCGCCACTTCTCGGGGATGCTGCACGGCCGACTCGTTCAGAGTGCGCAGGATCTCACCCTGACTCACGATCGTGCTGAACGCGTTGATGACGAGATGCCCGACCGACGACGAGAGATGACCCAGGAACGGCTTGAGATCCAAGTTCTCCATCGCCTTACCTCGGGACCGCAACGGCCCCCGCAGCTCTTGCCTCGAACGCTGACTCCGCCGCGCCATGCCTCGGAGTCGGGCGACACCGACCGATCCCCCCGAGCCAGGCGCGATGCTAGCGAATGATCCTGGCCTCGACCCAGTCGGCCAGATCCCGAACGTCCCCCCGTTCACCAAACTCGGTGATCAGGATGAGCAGCTTGGCTTCGGAGATGTCGATGTCGATCGCCTGCGGAGCATCTCTCGAGCTCATCGCGGGCGTCGTGAGGCGAGGTTTGCGATCGGTCAGTACTCGAAAGACCACGCTGCCCAAAGGTCCGGCGCGATCATCGAGCCCGACCAGCGCCTGGAATCGCCGGTCGCCGGGCTTCAGCCTGTAAGCAAGCAGCGTCTGGCTCTGCGTTCCCAGCCCCCGGTCATAGCTGTGGCCGCCGAGCTGAAAGCCATGGCCATCGACGGTCCGGTCAACGCGCAAGGGCCGGGGTGCCCCGAGGTAGCCGGAATTATCCTGGGCATCGACCTTCCGGTCGGACAGATACACCACAGCATCACTGCGCGGATCAAGCCGGATCAGGTCGCCAATCGGAACTCGAACTGGCTGGCCGAACCGCGTGGTCGCGACCACCTGTCCGCTCTCGAGCCTGGCGTCGGTGACCCCGCAGCGCGAGCCGTCGGTGAGCGTCAGATCCAGGTAGGAAGAATCGTGGCGGGGATAGCTGACCACAGCGGGATCAAAGCCGACGGCAACGACTCCGGTCCGATCGATTTCCACCGGCTTACCGTCGATCTGGAGCTTGACCGCTCGATCATCGAGACCAAGAAATCCACCCGTCAAGCGGTCCCCGTTGGCCATCCAGACGACCTCGGTGGACCTGGACTCGCCGGCAACTCGGTTCCAGAGTTGGTCGAACGCGTCGGATTCGGTCGGGGGGGTCAGGATCAGCCCGAGGACGCACTCCAGCGGGATTGTAAGCTTGCCCAGCGCCGACTGAGATTGCACCTCGATCCCGGTGTCGGTCGTGGCGACCACAACGACCCGCATCAGCCGGTCGCCCTCGGGCAGCAGAACGTGAGAGCCCTCGGGCGCCTGGGTGGGCACGCGGGGGTCGCGAGTCAGCTTGACCAGGGAGCGAAGTGGCACCTCTTCTTTTTCTTTGGTGCTTTCGTCCGTGACGAGCGTGATCCGGTCGGCGGAGATCGCCGTGATCCGCCCGGAGACCGCTTTTCCATCGACGCGCAGGCCGGTGAAGACCGGTTCGGTGCCAGCGGAGGAGGTCTCTCCGGCAACCGTTCTCGACAACGCCGGGCAAAAGCAAATCAGGATCGTCATCAGGCCGGCCAGCGATCGCGGTCGCAACAGACGATCGGGACGAGCAAAGGACATGGCGGCTTCAACCTCCTGGACTTCAGCGCTGGAAGATGGGCAGATAATTGTTGGGTATTTGCAAGATGATGAGCGCCATCGCCGTGCCGTACTCATTGCAGATGCTGTCGGTCCAGTAGCCCGCCGGGGACTGGCGATGAACCAACTCGGTGCGGATTGCCGGGAACCATTCGTTCCAGTCCTCCCCTCCCCTGATCCACATCGCCTGGGCCGCGTAATAGTGGCCGTAATAGTAGTGGCTGTAGCGGCTGCCCAGCTTGATTTCCCTCATGTACTGGCGCAGATAGGAGATGCCCTCGCGGATCTCCTTGTTGTCGTACTCGCCGGCACTTTGAAGTGCTACCACGCCCGCGGCCGAACGCGGAAACGCGCTGGCCCCCCCCTGGAGCATGTATCGGAATCCGCCATCGGGGTTCTGCGACTGCTTGACGTAGCGAATGCAGGCGTCAACCGTCTCCTTGGGCACGTAGAGTCCCGCATTCCGCGCAGCACGGAGGGCGTTGATCTGGCAGATCGTGACCGAGAGGTCTGCGTCCCTGCGTACGGGTTGATAGCGCCAGCCGCCTTCATTGTTCTGGGTATCGATGATCAGCCTGACGGCCTTCTGCAGCTTTTCGCGGATCTCCGGCCGGTGGGTCATGCCGTAGGCTTCGGCCAGGAAGAGAGTGCCAAAGCCGTGCGAGTACATCGGCCCATGGGTCGAGGACGACGCCACCGCGATGAAGCCTGACGGGGACGTGTTTTCCATCACGAAAGCGAGCGCCTTGTCGATCTGGGAACCGTGCGGGCCACGGCCGGGGCTCGAACCGCCGGACATGAACGCGAGACCCGCCAGGCTGGTCACGGCGATGTTGCCGCGGTAGGTGCCGGTGCCGAATGAGCCGTCGGCATTCTGAGACTTGGCCAGCCACGCCAGGCCGCTCTGGATGGCCCTGTCGGTGTCCGGCGTGAGCATCTCCATCGTGCCTTCGGGAACATCCCCGCGTCGCGACTCGCCGAAGACCCCCACGGATTTCGAGCTTTCGTTGCCCTTGTCCTTGTCCTTGCTGTCGGCCTGGGCCAGCAGGCGTCCGCCCGCAAGCAGAGCCAGAACAGCCAGTGCCGCAACGAGCAGGGGACGGAATCCGGAATACCTGCATCGCGGTCTCATGGTTCAATCTCCCCGGACCAGCTTCTGCTTGGCAACCGACAGGTAATAGCGACGGATCAACTCCGCCTGCTTGGGCAGCGCTTCCTCCTTGAAGACGTTTTCCATCTCTTGCCGTAGCTCTTCGGGAAGGTGGCCCCAGATATTCTTGCCACCCGCCAGGGCGTGCCGGTCCGAGGGTTTGGCCGGCTTCGTCGTCGGCGCCCCGGCGGCATTGGCGCCCGGAGTCTGACCGGGCTGGTCGCCCGGCTTCTGACCCTGTTGCCGCACCCTCCGCATGGCCATCGAGCTCGACGAGCCGGACTGCTTCATTTGCTGGATGAGGGTGTCGATCTGCTTGACGATTCGCTTCTGCTTGGATTGGGTATCTGCACCGGTCTCCGGCTTGCCCAGCCGCTGCTCGACGTCCCGCATCTCCTTGATGATCTGGCCAAGCGGGCCGCTTCCTTCCTCCTGGTCGCCGCCCTTCTTCTTGCGCTTCTTGCCGGCGAACTCCTCGAGCTTGTCGTCGATCTCCTTGTCCTTGCCCTGCAGTCCTTGATCCTGCTGCTTGGTTTTCTCTCCGCTGGCGCCCCCTCCGCCCGGAGCGGGCTTGGAGGGGCCAGACGGCTCGTCCGGTTGGGGACGTGACCGGGACCGCTCCTCTGGGGCTGGCTCATCCTTGGTCTCGCCCAGATTCTCTAACAGTGCGTCGAGGTCCTTGTCCTGAGACGACACGTCACCGGAACCGGTTTTCGCGCGGTCTGCGGGCTTCGCGGACTGTCCACCTGCTGGCTTCGGCTTGGGCTCGGTGGGCTTGGCGTCGGTGCCCGGCTTTGCCTTGGCGGCCGGTTCTGCCGGCTTGCGGTCTGGGGTGGCGTCCTGCTTGGATCGCAGAGGCTCCTGGGCCGGCTGCTGGCCCTGACCGGGTTTCCCCAGCTTTTCGAGCAGCGAATCGAGGGCCTCATCCTGGGTCTTGCCCGTGTCCTGGGCCACCGTGCTTGCGCACCAGCCAAGCCCAACAGCCAGAGCGAGGGCCGAGAAAAGCGAGCGATAGACAATCATGATCATTCCTCCCCATCGTCCCGTTTCGGTTTGGTCAGATCGCGAACCAGGTCGGCCAGTGCCCCCTGGTCGCTGGCCAGCCGCTCGGCGTCACTGGTCTGCTCGGGTGTCAGTTGCTGATTTCTGCGGCGGAGCTCGTCGAACGATTCGGTTCGCTCGTTGATCTCCTGCTGAAGCATCTTGAGCATCTTGAGTTGGGCGGTCGCCGGAATTCCGTCGCCGCCTCCGGCACCACCACCGCCTCCGCCTCCGCCACCACCGCCTCCGCCCTGTCCTGCTTGCTTGGCCTCGTCGGCCTTGAGCGAGTCAATGAGCTGATCGAAGCGGTGAGAGGCAGAGCGAACGGCCTTCTGGGTCTCGTCGTCGGTCTTCATGGCCTGGAGCCGCCCGGCGGCTTTCTGCATACTCTCCGTCGCCCTCTTGAGCGTGAGCGAGAACACCGGAGCTCCCTCGAGCTGTTCGATCAGCCCGCCGGTCTCGTCCTTGAGGCCCCCCTGGACCTGGCCCAGGCCGCGGATGCCGGCGCGCTGGGCGATGGTTAGCTTTCCGTTGGACTGGCGACGCATGTTCTCATAGCTCTCGGTGTCGCCCACCAGCTTGGCCTGGCGCTCGGCCAGCGACTTGAGTTGATCGCCCATCCTGGCGAGCTGTTCCATGGCCAGCCGCTCCTCGGCCTCCTTGCGGTCGTTCTCGAGCTCTTCCTGGGCATCGTTCAGGTCGGCCAGGGCTTCTTCCTCGTTCTTGTCGGCCTGGTCTCCCTGGTCCTGGTCCAGCTCCTCCTGAGCCTTGCCCATCTTGCCCGAGGCATCGGAGGCAGCTCGACCGGCGCGATCGGCACTCAACTTGGCGAGCCGCTGCAACTGCCGCTTGAGCTCCTGCTGGATCTGCGCCTGGTCCTTTGCCAGCTTCTTGAGCTGGTTGCGCCGTTCTTGAGCATTGGGGTTTTGTTTAGCGTCGCGGGTGGCCTTGAGGTTTTGCGCCTGTCGTTTGCGCAAGTCGCGCATCTCGGCCTCGGCCTTTTTCAGCTCCTTCACCAGGCGCGAGAGCTCGCGTTCGCGGCGGTTCTGAACGGCATCGACAAGTTCCCGCAGTTCCTGGCGGGCCTTATCCTGCTGGGCCCGGGCCTGACCCATCTGGTTTTTCTCAAGCTGCTCGGCGGCTTCACCCATCTTGGCGCTGGTGCCCTGCTTGCGGCTGTTGCCCGCCGCCTCACGCATGGCGGAAGCGGCCAGCGGGTCGGACTCATCGAGACGCTTGCCGAGGTCGTCCATGCGCTCAAGCAGGTTTTGCAAGCCCTTGGCGAGATCGGACTGGCGGGCGGCCAGATTGCCCAGCTCAGCTTTCTGTTCGGGCGAGAGCGACTCGGCCGACTTGCCCATGAGATCGGGTTTGGTGGCCGCCTCGGCGGCTTGCTTCATCGCCTCTTCTTGGTTCTTCAGCAGGGTCTGAGCGTCCTTGACCACGCCGCGATAGGTCTCGAACTCGCCAAGGCTTTCAAGCATCTTTTGAAGCTCGTCCGCAATGGCCTTCTGGTTGGTCTTGGCCTCCGCCAGCGATCGCCTGGCAATATCCTGTGGCGAACCCGACTGCTGAGGCTGAGGCTTGGGCCCGGCGTCGGCCGGCTGCTCGCCAGGCTTCGCATCCTGAGGGCGATCCGCGGCCCGAGGCGGGGCGCCTGCCTGGTCGTTGCGATCGCCGGAGGATGCCCCCTTCTGATTGGCCTTGCTCTCGCCCTGTTTGCCCGCAGGCTGGGAAGGCGATTGGTCGTTGCCGCCTTGAGGCTGATCGTTGGCGGCCTGCTTCGGCCCTTGATCCTTGTCGTCCTTGGGAGTGGCCGAGCCCGGCGGAGGTTCGGCAATCTGCTCGAGGCTCTTCCCGGCCCGGGTGAGGCCCTGTTCGGCCGGGCCGAGGTGGCGATCGCGGAGCATGTTGAGCCGCTCGAGCATGTTCTGCATTTGCTGCTGTGCCTCGGGATTGGCGATCTTGAAATTGCGCAGATCGTCAAGCAGGCGACGGAGTTTCTGCTCCAGCCCTTCTTCGCGGTTGCTCATCCTGCTGCCGACCTGGCGCTGGATGAGCCCCGCGTTGTTGAGATCGTCGCGCTGGGCGCGGGGAAGACGATCGGTCCGGGACAGCGTGCGGGTGGCTTCTTCCACCGGAGTGATGGCCTGCCGCTGCATGGCGAGAATTCGGGCGATCTCTTCACGAAGCTCGCGACGGCCGTCATCGACCTGGCGAGCCGCGTCCTCTTTCGAGACGATCCGCAGGCGCAGCTCCCGGCTCTTGCCCACATTGGGGCCCTTGATCGAATCGAAGTCGCGGGCGTCGGCGTGAAAGGTGATGATCGAGCCGATCGCCAGCTTCAAGGGAGCCAGATTCCACTCGTAGCCGATTTCTTGATGCTTCACAAATGCGGGCTGGGCCAGTCCGGGCTCCTCGCCGGGGGCCGACCAGAGCGGGATGGCCACGGCGTCATGCGGCTCGGAATCCCCGGCCGACACCTTGTATAAGAGCCGTGCGAAGTGGAGGCCGAAGTCGTCGTCGAGCTCAACCCGGACGGGGACCATGGCATCGGCGGGGACGTCGCGATCGTTCCTTGGCTCGGCAATGACGACGCGGGGCGCCTCGTCCCTGAACATGCGGACGTCGTAACGAACCGAGTCGCGGTTGCGGAATCCCTCGGAATCCTGCAATGCGAACCAGAACGCCACGTTCTCCTTGACCGGGAAACTCGTCTGAAAGCCGCTCCGGGCGGAGTTGAACGCAACGCTGTGGGCTGCGGGCTTGTCGCCCAGATAGAGTTCGGCGGCGGCCAGGCCCTTGTTGGCTTGCGCATCGAGCTCGATTCGCGTCCCTTCCAGCACCCGAAACGAGGTCAGGCCCGCGGCCAGCGTCTGGACGGGAATGCCCGTGTACTTGGGCGACACCAGCCGGATGGTGAGCCGGTTGAGAGCCGGAGGGGGAACCACCTTGACCTCGATATCCCGGATCGAGCCCACGTCGTCTCCGCCAGCCACCGAGAACTTGAACGGCTGGTTGACCGTCTCGATCCGGCCGTGGAACTCGCCTCCGTCGGTCGCGCGGAGCGGCTCGGTGATCTGCTCACCGTCGATGAAGCTGTAGGTGACCCGGGCCGTTTCCGGGATCCGGTCTCCCGGACGCACCTGGACCGAGAGCGTGAACGGATCGCCCCGGGCGATCTTGAGCGTCGTGCCCGTGTCGCTCAAGGCCAGGTGGGTCTGCTGGGGCCAGCGATCTCCGCCCCAGGGCACGAAGAGCCGCCTCATGGCGAGTCGAGTGGACGCGGGGTCGAAGAGGCCGAAGAGCAAGGCGAGACCCACGGCCGCCGCGGCGAGGCTGCCCGCACGGACGATCGGTCGGTAGTCGATGGCCTCGCGAAAATCGATCGCACGCGTTTCCTCGATCGCCTGTTTGATGGTCGCCTCACGCAAGGCTGGCGAACCATAACGGTCATCCGAGGGATTGAGGCGAAGGAACTGAATCGTGCTGGCCAGCCGGTCATGGAGCCCAGGCCAGCGCTGTTCGATCCGCAGCGCGATGTCCAGGTCGGCGAACCGCACGATCAGCGGACGAAGCACCAGCTTGAAAACCACCCACAGGGCCACCGCCCCCAGCGCGAGGAGGAGGGCCAGGCGGACGAAGACATCGAGGTGGAACAGCCAGTCGGCCAGTCCGGCCAGCAGCACCAGCGGCACCACCCCGGCGATCAGCCAGCTCAGGCCATGAAAGACCAAGAGCCGCCGTACCTGTCCCCGCAGGGCAGAGATTCGAGACTCCAGCAGACGCTCGCTCATCGACCCCTCCCGGCCCAGACGCGCTGAGCCTCGGCCGCAGAACTCCTCGGGATGAATAAGAGACTCGAATCAACGGGTCCGGACCACGGCTCCCTCGTCATCTGTGGTAACCATTCACTACAAGCAAGGATCATACCATCTGCTTGCGTTTTCGGAGAACCCATTCCAGCGTGATCAGCGTGAGGAAAAGTCCCAGCACCGGCCAGGTGTTCCAGAGGAGGATCGGCGGATCGGTATCCAGCGGGACCTTGGACGGTTTGGGCAAGTCCTGCAAGAGCGTGTCGGCCGTCAGCGGCGTGTAGAACTTGCCCCCGGTCGCCGCCGCCACCCGGAGCAATTCGGGTTCATTCATCTGCACGCGCTCGAACTCGCTGGCCGGAGCCTCGACGCGGAAGGTCGCCGTCGGGATCGGGCCGTCGAGTATGGGCGGGGGCAGCAGGCGGACGTCGTAATCGCCCTCGGGCGCCTGCGGCAGTGCCCCTTCGAACACGTTGCGAGTGCCGGGAACCTGGCTCAGTGTCACTTTCCGCGGACCCAGGCCGTTGCGTTCGATCTGCACGGTAACCGATCCGACCGCCGGCGCCAGACCGGGATTGGGGAAGCGCACGCGGAGCCGGATCGGCTGCCCGCGCTCGTAACGGCGACGGTCGGTCTGGATCTCGGCCTGGCGCTGGCCGACGAGCTTCGAGCGCGCCAAGAACCGGATCGCCTGGACCCAGAAGCGCCCGAAATAGCGGTCGCCGGCGCGGAACCGCCACCGCCAGGTGTCGTCGAATGCATGGAACATCGCCTTGCCCGCCCCGGCGAACTGGTACAGATCGAGTGCGAGTTTTCCCTCGCTGCCAGTGGCCGTGGGATGCTCGGCAAGGACGAGCGCCGCGGGCTTCTTGCGGGGCGCCTCGAAGTACCAGAAAAGATCGGGCAGCCCCTGCCAGATCAGCGCACTGGCGGCCTCGCTCTCGCCGAACCGGAAGATCGGACTGGCTCGCCCCTCCACCGTCAGCTCGGGGCGGTAAGAATTGATGGCGTTGCCCACGGCCGTCGGGTTGCGGGCATCGGCCAGCTCGATCGGCAAGAGCAGCTCCAGCGGTGTTCCCCGATAGGCCAGAGGGTTGAACGACTCGCCCGCCACGAAGAGGATGCCGCCCCCCTTGTCGGTCACGAACTCGGTGAGATTCTGCATCTGCGAGTGGCTCAGGAAGCCCGGATCGGCATCACCCACGATCACCACATCGAATGCGAACAGCTCGTCCTTGGCGGCGGGGAATGTCGGCAAGGCAGAGCGGTCTTGCTCGCTGTACTCGGGATCCGAAGAGAGCAGCACCACGCCCAGGTCGATCGTCTCCTCGCGCTCGAGGTAATTCTTCAGGTAGCGGAACTCGTAGCGGGGCTCGCTCTCCACCAGCAGCACCTTGAGCTTCTCCTTGCGGACGGTGACCACGCGCTCGATCCGGTTGTTCTCGACCTGAAGCTCGCGCGGCTTGGGCTCGATCTCCAGGATGAACGTGCGCTCGCCCGTGGTCTTGGGGCGATGCACCAGCTCGACCCGCCTGGGCTGGCCGTCGGCAGGGGCTTCGACCTCGGTGGAGGCGAGCTCGCGAGCGGCCTTGGGGTCGGCGCTGGTGGCATCTCGCTCCATGAGCCGGACCACCACCTTCTGGCCCTGGAAGCCCCGGGCCAGCAGCTTTGCCTGGAACCGCACCGCATCATCGACGAACACGACATCGTCCACCAGCAGCTCCGTGAGCTCCAGGTCGCGTGCGGGTTCAGCGCTTCCCAGGCCGATTGTGAACAGGGGAACGCCCTTCCGCGCCGACAGCTCGGCGGCCTTGGCCAGCGGTTCGCCCTCGGTGGTCTGGCCGTCGGAGAGGAGCACGATCGCCGAGGGAGGCGCGCCGCGGAGCTCGGTCAAGACCTGCCGCGTGGCGTCCCCGAGGCGCGATTGGCTGCCGGTCCCCTGCACCGCGCGCAGCTTGTCGGCGGCCGGCATGATCTCCGCGGGCCGGTCCACCTCGGCCAGCAGCCGGGCGGAGTTCGAGACCAGGTAGAGCCTGACCTTGTGCTGCTTTTGCAGCTCCTGGATCAAGCGAGCCTTGTCCTGCAGAACCAGCCCCTTGGCGATCTCGATCCGCGTGACGTCCGCGGCCGGACCGTCCCCCACCGGCGCGGGGGCTGGGCTCGAGGGCAAGGCCGGGGCCGCCGCCTGGCTGGCCAGGGTCTGCAGAGCCGCCCGGGTTTCGGGCCGCTCGTACTGGTCGGCGATCTGCTCGCTGGCCGAGTCGTCGATCATGATGGTCAGGTACGGCAAGCCCGTACGTTGCACCGAAAGCACGGCTTCGGAGAGCATGAACACCAAAAGCAGGAGCAGGCAGATCCGGATGCCGGCAAGCAGGTACTTGTAAAAGGCGGACGACTTGCCTTCCCTGCGATAGAGCCAGATGATGAGGGTGGAACCGCCCAGCACGACGGCGATGAGCAGCCATTGCGGCCAGGGCTGCTCGAACCGGATGCGCGGCGAGATCGCCTCACCGGCCTGCGGGGGGGGCACGTTCAGGGCATCAGCTAGCTTCTGGTAGATCCAATCCTTCACCGTCGATGAGCCTCATGAAGAGGAATCGTGATATCCGAACTTCCAGGCCAGGAATGTTTCCACGAGCAAGAGAACAAGCGCTCCGTAGAGCAAGGGCCGGTGGAGCTCGCCGCGGCGGCTCACGGAGGCGGCGCTGTGGCTCAACTCGGGGCTGTTGGTCAGGAGGGAGAAGCTCCAGCCGGGAAGCCTTTGTTCCAGCGCGCTGCGGTCGAGCTTGGCCAGATCGCTCTCGGCCGGGTCCGGATCGGCGGCGAAGGTGCTTTCCACGGTAAGCGGGGGACCGATCCGCACTTGATAAGTGCCCGACAGCTCGGTCTGCTCGAAGTGGAGCTGGCTGAGACCGCCGGTTCCTTTCAACCGGGATGCCACAGCCTGACCCTTGGGAGTGACCACCGTCGCGGTCGCTGAGGCGCCGGCCGCGGCGTAGGATTGGTCGAACGGTTGGCCGACCCGGATGTTCCGCTCGGCGAGGCGGCCGGCCGCGGCCTGGAGGATCATCTGCTGCATGATCGGCGGGTAGCTATTGTGCAGTGGCCAACTGGTCCAGCCCGCGTCGGCCGAGGTGGCCACCAGGATCACCTTGCCGCGCGCTCGCGGAGCCTCGATGATCGCGGGATCGCCGCTGTCAAAGGCCAGCGCGATCTGGGCGTTTGAATCCGCCGGCTTGATCAGCTTGTGGTACTGCCAGATCGCGGTCTGCGTCAGCCCGGCGGTGACGGGATCGGACTCGCCGCGGAACTCGGCCACCAGCGGATGCCGGTAGCCCAGCGGATTGAAGGCGAAGGCGGCCTCCCTCTTGGCCGCATCGCCCACGGTCGGGCCCAGAGCGGCCGGCAATAGCCCCTTGCCATCCGCGTAGAGCAGCCGGTTGTAATTGTCGGCGATCACCTGATCGCCGCCGAAGATGATCAGTCCGCCCCCTTGCTTGAGGTAATCCTCAAGTGCCGCGACCTCGGCCTGGCTGAACTGGGCCACATTACACAGCGCCACAACGTCGAAGGCTGGCAGGTCGCGACGCGAGAGCTGAGATTCCGAGACGACCTCCGAGCGGATCATGCCCGGCTGACCTGGCGACCCCTCGGTGGGAGCCAGGGCCTGGGCCAGGTAGTCGGTCTCGGCCTGGAACGGCTCAGAGCGGAAATGCCCGTCCACCAGCAGCACGGAGAGCGACTCGCGAACCGGCACGACCAGCCAGCGATGGTCATCCAGGGGCAGCGGATCGTTGTCCATGGCTATCTCGACGATGCGGTCGCCTGGAGTGGTGAAGGGCTGGTTGAAGATGATGGGAACGTCCTCGCCGACCGGCAGATCGACCGACTGCTCGGAGCTGACCCGTCCATCCATGATCAGCCGTACGAGCACGCCGTCGGCTTTCGAAGGCCCGAAGTTGCGAATGACCGCCCGCACCAGGGGCGTCGATCCGGCAGTCACCATCAGGGCGTCGATCTTGAGGTCGGTCACCGCTCGGTTCTCGCTGCCCGCCTTGCCCAGATCGATGATCACCGAGCGCGGCCTCCTGGCCTCGAGCTTGGCCAGGACCCGGTCCAGGCCGTCCTCACCCGTCGCTGGCGGCCTGCGCCAGCTTGTGGCCTGCAGGTCGGTCAGAAAGATGACTTCCTTCTGCGGGATCGTCGAGACGTCGAGGACCCGATCGATCGCCTCGAAGGTCGCTAGCAGGTCGGTCGACCCGTGGGTCATGGTGAGCTCGGCGATCTCCTTCTGGACCTCGGTCAGGTTGGGCGAGGGGTCGCCGATGACCACTCGGGGCGGCTCTCCCATCATGATCAGGCTGACGGCGTCTCCTTGACGCGAGTCCTTGACGAGCCGGGTGGCCACATCCTTGGCCAGGTCGAATCGACTCTTGTCGCCCGTGGTATAGCCCATGCTCAACGAGCCGTCCAGGACCAGGACCCGGTGGGTCCGCTGGCCGGCGATCACGTTGCCGAAGCTCTCCAGGAACGGCTTGGCCATCGCGGCGACGATGAGCAGGATGAGCAGGGTGCGCACGGCCAGGAGCAGCCATTGCTCGATGCGCACCCGCCGCTGGTTCTTGCGGATCGCCGCCAGCAGGAACTGCATCGCCGCCCACGGCATCTCCCGGAACTTGCGCCGGTTGAGCAGATGGATGACGATTGGTATCGAGGCGGCCGCCAGCCCGGCAAGCAGCCCGGGATTGGCAAACTCGAGCGCCCACAAGAGCGGTGGTGATGACGGGAAGAACATAAGGCTTGTGTCCAGATCCGGCTCTCCAGGGCAATTACACGGCGCGCGCCGATCGCGAGGCCAGGTAGCTCGACAGCGGGCCCTCGAGGCTCTGATCGGTGCGCAGGGGAACATAGTCGATGTCGATCATCCGGCAGCCCTTCTTCAGCTCGTCAAGAAAGGCGCCGAGCTCCGCCAGATAGGCGCGCCGCAGCGCGTGCGGCTCGGTGAGGATCGCTGGCAGACCCTCCAGGCCCCGAAACAGCGTGGTTTCCCGGAACGGGAACTCGATCTCCGCCGGGTCGAGCACGTGGAAGACGATGACCTCGTGCCGGCGG
>Ga0208044_1001335_pt1 | contig 13598 bp, 10 predicted proteins | sample Sb_taG_8_FD_187712 | JGI IMG/M metagenome (GOLD analysis project Ga0208044, IMG submission 187712) | Peat soil microbial communities from Weissenstadt, Germany - Sb_50d_c_BC metaG (SPAdes) (version 2) | ecosystem: Environmental > Terrestrial > Soil > Wetlands > Peat | place: Germany... | reverse complement strand
ATTCCCAGCAGCACCCACATCGGCATCGGCAGGAAGAAGAAGAGAATCTCACGACGGGGATAGAAGAGCGTGTAGAGAGTCACCACGGCCATCACGGCCCCGGAGGCGCCGAGCATGTGGCGATCCATGCCGCCGGGTCCGGAGAGCGCCGCGATCACGGCCCATCCCAGGGTGCTGACTCCTCCCGCCAGGAGATAGAACGCCAGGAAGTCGCGGCTCCCATACAGTGATTCCATCTCGCGGCCCACGAGCCAGAGGAACCACATGTTTCCCAGGATGTGGAGGATGCCGGAGTGCAGAAACGTTGCCGTCCAGAGCTGCCAGATCCGGCCGTGCTGAAAGATCGCCTCGGGCGAGGCCGCGAGCCAGTCCTCGAACCAAGGAGAATCGCCGCGAAATGCGTTCTGGAGCAAGAACACTGCGCAGTTGATGACGATCAGAGTCTTGCACCAGGGCGCCACCCCGCTAAACCAGCTCGGACCACCCGTTTCACCACGATAATATTCGCGGTCATAGATTCCCATGGCGGCTCCGCTCCGGGGGGGGAACACCCAACTGGCCCGTGCATTCCCGATTCGCGAGATCCCAGATGACAGCTTGTGACCGATCAAGACTTAGTGTTGAGTCCCGAATGACAGATGCGCCATGACCGATGGCCCAATCCGGCATCCGCACTATCTTTCCATCGGGTAAAATCCCTCTGCCATACCGTTTTCCGTGAGCGATCGGGAGTCCCACGATCAGCAATCGATGCTCCGCTGTGACCTGGTAGCAAACCCCACCGTTCCTTGGTACCCCACTTCATCATGGGACCGGCCTTCCAACCTGTCAACGGGTCGCGCAACGTCGTCGGACCTTCCGCCCAGCCTCGCCCTGGAAACCCGCTCCCGGGGCGCGAACCGGCCGGGCGGTTGTGGCTTCGGTCACCGCGAACGACCGGGCCATTTCGCCTTGTGGTGTCGACACGATCAATCGAGCTCGAAGGCTTCCATCGCCTCTGGCTTCGAGTCGTAAATCGGCCAGACGATGTCCAGCGAAGTGACGCGAAGCAGCTCGCGCGTCCGCAGTGAGACACCCGAGAGAGCCATCGATCCGCCTTGCGAGAGTGCCAGCTTCCAGCAGCGGATCAAGAGTGCCATAAACATCGAGCCGAAGTAATCGACCTGGCTCAGATCAAAGAGAATCAAGGGATTCTCCTGGCGCTGCAATGGCTTCAAGATCAACTCGGCCGCCTGCTCCTCGAGTCCGAATGCCAGCCGTTCCAAGGCTGGCGTCGCCGTGATGACCGTGATGTCGCCATGGCGTTCGATGGTGAACGCATCCTCGGAATTCGATTTCCTGGTGATCATCGTGAGTGCTCGGAAGTCAGTGCCGGACGGATCATCGGATGGAGCGAGGCAGGTCTAGCATGTCTCATTCTAGGTTAGGAAGCCAGAGTTGTACGGGCAAGGTTGTTGCCCGGATTGATGATGCCGGGCCAGCGGTGGCAACTCTGGCTCTCTACCAACCTGTCAGACTACACCCCATGCGACGCGGCAACGCCGGATCGATCGCCAGGCTCAGGCCGAGGGACGACAGTTCGAAAACGCGCGGATCACCTCGTACAGATCGTTGCTGACCATCAGGCGGTCGTTTTCGAAGTCGTGCAGCCAGACATAGTTATCGCGATAGGCCTGGGCAAGCAGAGGATATAGATCAGAGAGTTGAATCGGGACGGAGGGGGCACTTGCGTCTTCCTGTTCGTCTTCGGGGTATGGGAATAGGCGCAATCGTGCGGTTGCCATTTCGGTCCTCCTCCGTGCGGTTCTGAGCGGGTCCAAGTTCGGAACGCAGTTGCAAGCAAGGCTGCGGTCCGCCCGGGCCGGCGCAAGAGCATGGTGGCACAACCGCGAGGAGCACTGTCCTTCGAGCCCATGACTCTCGTCCAGCCAACCTCTTCCATCGGCCGGCCATCGACACGATCATCAGCCATTCCGCCGATCCCGCGATATTGCCACTGCTTGCATGCGAGTGGCATTGTTCCAATGCCGCTTCTCGCATGCGTTGCGAAGCAAAACAGGGGCGACAAGTTCGCCGGAATCTGCTAGAGTCCCGCTCGCCGCCGGCACAGGAAGGCCGGTCAAATCGCGATCGTCGCCCGGCGGCAGCGATCCTTCGGGCCGGGTCCTGGCGGATCTGGGAAATTGGGTCGAGAGCCAATCGGTGCTCAGGGAGGAGCGTGGCGCATGGAAGCACACCGCGATCAGTTGGCGCGGGGGCTCGGCGGGATCGCGACCATGGTTCTGGGATGCGTTCCGCTGCTCTGCGGGGCCTCGTTTCGCACGGGCAATTTCGTCGTCGAGGCACCCACTCAGAGCATCGCCAGAGCCGTTGCCGAACATGCCGAGACGGAGCGGGTCAACATCGCCAGGGCCTGGCTGGGCCGCGAGCTGCCGGCCTGGACCACTCCGTGTCCGATCCGGGTGAAGGTGACATCGGGAGAGGCCGGCGGCTTGACCTCGTTCGGCTTCAACAACGGCCGCGTGACCGACCAGAGCATGGTGGTCGAGGGCCGGCTCGACAGGATTCTTGCCTCTGCTCTGCCGCATGAGATCACCCACACGGTCTTCGCCGCGTACTTCGGCGGCCCGATGCCGCGGTGGGCCGACGAGGGGGCGTCGCTGCTGAGCGAGGACGAGCGCGAGCGCAGGCGGCATGACCAGATCGCCGTCGATCTGCTGGCCCGGCACGGCGAGGTGTCGCTGGTTCGCCTGTTCCGAATCGAGGAATATCCCAAGGACCTGATGTCGTTCTACGGCCAGGGTTATTCGATCTCGCGGTTCCTGATCGAGATTGGCGGCAGGCCCAGGTTCCTGCACTTTGTCCGCGACGGCCTCAAGTCGGGATGGGACAGTGCGACGTTGAACCACTACGGCCTGGCCGATGTTCGCGAGCTCGACCGCGCCTGGCGATCCTGGCATCGCGTCACTCTGACGGCCAGCGTCCCGGACCGTGATGAGGGAGACCTCGTCTACCGTGATCAATCCGGCGGCACCGAGGAGCAGCCTCCAGGCCGTTGACGCTCGTGCGGAAAGGTCCGGAGTGCATCACGCAACCGGGCCCGGCCCTCCGTCGGCTTGCCCTCAAACGCGAATGGGAGACCTACGGTCGAGAACTCGGCGGGGTCAGGAGACCCTCGCCGAACAACCAAGAACGGCGGGGTGAGAGATCTTGTTGTGGTAAGGTCTCCGGACCTTGCCACCCGAGCGGACCGGAGGACTTGATCCGCAATGGTCTGGCTATGGGCTAATACTTCCGCAGGGCACGTCGTGAAAACCGGAAACCGGCCGGACCCCGCAAAGCAGCCCGATAGGTGGAGACCGGGCGAATCAGGGAAATCGAATCAAAGGATGAGTTTTCCAGAAGCCTGAGCCGCTCCGATGGCTGTTTGGTTGGCCGTGTAGACTACGATACCTTCAAAGGTGATCAGGTCGGCATCGTCGGATAGAATGTTGGCTATCCCCGCGCCCTTAGCGGTGGCCACGAGGTGAGCGTCTCCGAAATCTGCTGTCGATTCAACCCACACTTGGATGGCCCGGTTCAGGGCTGCCTCGTCCTGACCGACCCGTGGAAGAATGTTGACGCTCTTTCGAGTGGAGGCGAGGGTCGTTTCCACGCCTTCCCGGATCGGCTTAATTTGGCCATGATAGTGGTTGCGGACGGTCTTCGTGTACTTGGGTGAGAAATCCTGACCGGGCCGATTCGGGTCCAATTCTGGCCGATTCGGGTCCGTGCGCCAGATGTTTTCCAACTCTGTCCGCTCCACGATGTGAGCAAACTCAGCCAGGCAGGAGGCTACAGTGCAAAGTTCGACTCCTCCTCGAGCGGCAAGTTTCCACCAGGCTGGGTAGTGCCTGGTCTGGTAGGAAGGAGGAACCCGACCTCCGGCGGCTGCCAAACCGGTGACGTCGTAGTTGATCACGTAGAGGACGTTCGCGTCTGCAACGACCCTCCTCGGAAGGTTCGATTTTCTATTCCGGATGTCCACGACCTCAGCCTTGACGAGGAGTGTGGGGATCATCCGTTAGCTCAGTACTCAAATGCCCGGGAGGTGGCGGCCGCCATGGCCTGTTGCTGTTCAGGAGTGGCTGCATAAAACCGTATGGCATTGGTGACGACGAGTCTCACGAGCTTTTCATCAGTCGGGTCCAACCCGATGTATTTCAGCTTCTGAGTTAGCGTATCAACCGAGAAGCTCGCGAAAAGGCATCCAAGGGCGGCGTTCAGGAAGGAGCTGGTTAGGGTCTTGACGCCGCTAAAGTCGAGAAGCACATCTAGCCCCTGGGACAGTGCGGTGCAAGATTGCTGGCACAGAAGACTTCCATCTTCGGGGTCGACACAGACAGGACCGATCTCGTCGATGATTCTGATTGTTTGCATGGTTTAGCTAGCCCCTCCTCGGCTCCTAATCGTATAGACCTCGCCAGAGCGTATCAAGAGCCCTAGTTGGATCAAGGTCCCGGGAAAAGAAACATCGAGAGACTCTGCTATAGTATGCGCTTCTTTTTGGTGATAGTGCCCGGTAATTGTCCAATCGCCAGCCCCCCGCAAGAGGAACTGGCATGCTCCAAGATGTTAACGAGCAACTCACAAAGCGCTTTATTAATCTCCCTTTGCAGATCTGGCGTCATTGCAGGCATGTTTTCACCCGCCCGGATTACTGTACTAATGTGCTCTATGGCGGACGGCCCGTCAAGCCCTTCCTGGTGAAGCAAGGGGATAGCATTATCCGTCCAGGGGAAGTTCTCTCGCCCGAATAGTTCGGCCCTTTGGCTTCTCTTACTCCGCCGCTTCGGACGTCTCGGTGGCGGCGTGTGGCGGCTCCGCCACTTGGCAGCCGGTAATACAGCAGCGGCCGGGCTGACGGGCGCGCGGCCGGGCGACATCGCCCGCCACGCCCCGCTCGAGAAGGCCCTCGACGAGAGCCACCTTGTCCTCCAACGGGTACTGCCGCCAGATCTCGCGCTTCATCGCCTCGGGCGAGCCGCCGCCGTGCAGGCTGATGATCGAATACCAGCCGGCCGAGTAGGACGCGGTGAGATCCTCGATGAGACGCGCCACCTCAAGCCGGCGCCGCGCCGGGATGTCCTGGCGGCCGGCGAGGACGGCCGACAGGCGTGCTTGGGTTGCCGGGTTGTGGTCCTCCTCGGGGCCGGGCAACGCCACAATCAGACCGCCCGAGACGTAGTGGGCGAGGCGTTGCATGTCGTAGATCTGAGTCGCGAGCAGGAGTTTCCCGACGTTGCTGAAGATACTGTCCGGCTGGATGTTCCCGGACCCGTCCTTCAGGCCGTAGACCGAAGCCGCCACACCACAGGCGAAGAAGCCCTCGACGATCTTGATGAGCTCGACCATGGCGTCGCGCACGTGCCCGTGGATCGAGGCATTGAGGCCGTTCGCCTCGTACATGAGCACCCCGGCCCCGATCAGCAGGTCGCCGAAACCGGCGCGCGCGCCGATGCAGCTATGCCGGTGATGCGTCGCGTAGGTCGTGGTGAGGAAACCCGAATGCTCCCACTCGCCTGCGAGAAAAACTCGTTCGTGCGGCACGAAGACGTTGTCGAAGAGCACCACGCCCGTCGACTGCCCGTACTTGCCCGTGAACACGGCGCCGTTCTCGCCCGGCCGGCCCGCCGGGCGCGCCACGATCGTCACGCCCGGGGCGTCCAGAGGGACCGCGCAGCAGACTGCGAAGTCGGCGTCCTCGCGCTCCATGTTCCGGCACGGCATGACCAGGAAGCCGTGGACGTAGGGCGCCCCGGTCACGATCGCCTTCGTGCCCAAGATGACGATCCCGTCCGGTCGGCGCTCGACGATGCGCACGTAAGTCTCGGGCACTTGCTGCTCGTGCGGGCGCTTGGAGCGGTCGCCCTTGGCGTCGGTCATCGCGACGCCGAGCGTCAGGTCCTCATCCTGGATCTGATGCAGGTAGGTGACGAAACGCTGGTGATAGTCGGTGCCCTTGTCGGCATCGATGCGGTGCGTCGCCTGCCAAATCGCATTGAGCGCATCGTGCGTGAGATAGCGTTGCGCGCAACCGCAGTGTTTGCACAGGAGCCGGACCGCCTCGAGCTTGGAGAGGAGGTCGACGCTCGTCTCATTGATATGCAGCATGCGATTGACCTCGCGCCCGCTCGAGGCCTGCGTCGCGAGCATCAGGGGCCTGTACTCTGGCTCGAAGGCGAAGTCATAGGTGGTGCCGACGGCGTTGATGCCGGGAGTGAGGACCGGGGCATCGGCCACGCTTTCGATGCGGCGTCCGTTCACGAACACGACCGGGTTGAACCGGCGGAGAGACTCTCGGTAATCGGCGGCTGACATCAGCATCGGTGTTTCCTCCTCGATGGGAGAGGGAAAAAGAGAGGGGAAAAGGGACATCACTGAATAGCGATTCCTTAGCCCCTAATACTACTTCGTTGAGTAATCCGGAAGTTTTGCATGCAAGGATGCCTGTTGTTCAGGAAAGCCCTTGTTTTCCAGGGTTTCCGTGGGACATCATGGATGAAAGCGCGAACAATTGGCGTTTCGGGTGATACCACAAGTCCTTATTCCAGAGAGTCTTCGAAACTTAACGGAGTAGTACTAAGCCGCTTGCATCAAGCGCTTACGAGCGTGCCCCCGAGGCTCGCTGCCCTCACAAGCGGTCAATATCAGTGATGTCCCGTTTTTCCCTCTTTTGCCTGCAAGACTAGCCGTTGAGCACCGAATAGTTTAGCCATCGCCCGAACTTCCCCGCCCGATAATCAAGCCGATTGCTTCGTTTGGTCACGAATAATGCATCAGCACGACTCGCCCCGTCATCTGCCCGAACATCATGGGCTGCTGACGGTCGCTGCCCATCTGCCTAGCAATGTAATCGAAGAGCGAGTTGATCGTCACCTCGCCCTTGTTGGCCGCCTCGCCCTTGAGCCCCCTGAGTAGTGCGTCGGTGAACAGCCCGTGCCCCACGGCGGGGGATTCCCATGCCGACTGGGACGGGGTACAGGCGGCGATGATCAGTTTGTCCTGGCCCTGAGCCACCTCTAGGGTCCGGCTGATGACCTCTCGGTCGTCCGGTCCAGCTTCGAGATCACGGGGAATGATGCCCCCGCTGTGGCAGAAATCGAGCCACAGGAAAGCCCTCTGGCTCGGCGAGGAATCGAACGCCGCCTTGAGCCTCTTGAGGGGGACGCCGTTGATGGCGATGCCCTGGGCGGTGGTGTCGTGGGCGATGAAGTAGTACTCGCCCGCTACGACCTCACCGTGCCCGGCCATGTAGGCGAAGACGGCATCGTCCGCCTCGACGTTCGAGAAAGTCGAGTCGATCGCCTCCAGGACGACTTTCTGGGTTGCCTGAGTGAGCTTCGAGTCTTCGATGTAAGTGGATGTCTCGCTCTGAGCGTTCAGGATCGCCTGCAAGACCATCTTCTGAGCGCCGTACAGCTTGGCCATGATCTCGCCTCACTTGTCCACAACTCCTGGAAGATGACCAAGGCCGAATCGGTTCGGGCTTCCCACCGCCGCATCTCCATGGCATCCATGGTGTTGAACCGGTAAGTTAAAAGCAAGATCCGGGGAAAATAAGCCAAGTATCCGCCGTTGAGATGGGGACTCCCGGTTCCCGCAAGTCATTATCGTTTCGGGGATAGCGATGAAGCTCGATGGTCGAGAGTTGTTGGTTCTGCAAGCGTGCCGGGATCTGCCCAAGGACCAGTACGAAAACGTGCATGACGACGAGATCGCTCGGGAAACCCGGCTTCCCCTGCCGGATGTGAAGGCCGTCCTGGAGAGCCTGGATGGGAGAGAACTCGTCTCGAAGGTTCGATTGTCCGACGACCACTATGCCGCTCAGATCACGTCCAGCGGCATCCTTGAGTTGAGCCAGCGTAGTCCACTCCCGGATGGCTCAAAGAAGGACCGAATAGAAGCAATCCCCATCAAGATCGTGCCGAAGGGCCTTCGGTCATTCGATGCCGAGGACAAAGACTTCTTCCTCGAATTGCTTCCCGGTCCTCGCCGTGGCGACGGGCTCCCCGAATCCGTCCACTTCTGGAAGGTTCGGATCGAAGAGATGGACCCGGACAAGACCTTCCGGGTGGGCTACATCTTCGGCCCGAGCGGCTGCGGCAAGTCGTCCCTGGTCAAAGCCGGTTTGCTCCCTCGTCTTTCCAAGCCCATCATCTCCATCTACATCGAGGCGACAGGCGAGGAGACTGAAGCCCGACTGCTCAGAGGATTGAGGAAGCAGTACCCCGACCTGCCCGCCGACCTCGATCTCCGCACCGCTCTGGTGGCTGCGAGGGAGAAAATCCGGGTGGGACCAAACAAGATCCTGCTCGTGATCGACCAGTTCGAGCAGTGGTATCAAGCGAAAGGAGCCGAACCGGGGACGGAACTCGCCAAGGCTTTATCTGAGTGCGACGGGGGAAGAGTCCAGGCGATCATCCTGGTACGGGATGATTATTCGATGGCCTTGTACCGCTTCATGGCGGTCATCGGGGTCAGACAGAATCAAGATCAGAACTTCGCTGTCGTCGATCTCTTCGATCTCCAGCACGCCCGCAAGGTGCTGATTGCGTTCGGACGTGGCTACGGGAAGTTGCCGGACGATCCCAAGGAGATGACCGACGCACAGAACGAATTTCTGGATCGAACGATCAAGGGGCTGTCCCAGGAAGGCAGGGTGATCTCGGTGCGACTGGCATTGTTCGCCGAGATGCTCAAGGGGAAGCCTTGGACTCCCGAGACCTTGAAGCAGGTCGGCGGGGCGGAAGGGGTCGGGGTCACGTTCCTGGAGGAGACCTTCAGCGCCCAGACGGCCCCGCCGTGGTATCGCATCCACCAGAAGGCCGCTCAAGCCGTCTTGAGGGCACTGCTGCCCGAGACCGGGTCCAACATCAAAGGGAACATGCGGTCGTACGACGAACTGCTGGTGATCTCCGGCTACGGCTCCCGCCCGAACGAGTTTGACGAACTGATTCGCATCCTCAACAGCGAATTGAGGTTGATCAGCCCGACTGAGCCGGAGGGATCGGAGAGCGAGGGTCAGACCAAGACGCTAGTGGGCGAGAAGTTCTTTCTACTCACCCACGACTACCTCGTGCCTTCTATCGAGGAATGGCTCACCCGCAAACAAAGGGAAACCCGCCGTGGGCGTGCGGAACTGCGGCTGGAGGAACATGCGTCGCTGTGGCAAACCAAGCCCAAGATCAGCTATCTGCCCTCGCTCCTCGAATGGGCGAACATCCGCCTCCTGACGAGGAAGAAGGACTGGAATGAGTCGCAACGTCGGATGATGAAACGGGCCGGGCGGCTGCTTGGGCTGCGGACGCTGGGCGTGGTTGCAGGTCTGGTTACCCTCGTACTGCTCGGGCTCGACATCCACCGTCGGGTAGTAGTCGAGGCCAACCGAGAAACGTTCGCCAGAGGGCTTGTGGAACAAGTCGTCAGGGCGAACATCGCCCAGGTGCCGAAAATCGTGGGGTCGATGGGGGAATACCGCCGTTGGGTCGATCCCGCACTACGTCAAGTGATCGAGCGATCTTCAGAACGCAGTTCAGAGAGGCTCCACGCCGGTCTCGCCCTGCTGCCGGTGGATGACAGACAGGTTGAGTATCTCTTCCAGCGTCTCCAGGACGCCAGCGCCGACGAAGTACGGGTCTTACGTGACGCCCTGGAGCCGTACCAGACCGGCCTGACGCCAAAGCTCTGGTCCGTCCTCGACGCCGCCAAGCCGGGCGACCCAAGCCTTCTCCCGGCGGCGAGCAGCCTGGCCCTCTACAATCCCCAAAACCCTCGCTGGAACGAGGTCGGTGCCAAGGTGGCTCAAGGACTGGTCACCACCGATCGGGTCTCTCTGAGGACATGGCTCGATGCCCTGCGACCCGTGCAGAACAGTCTGACGAATCCGCTCGCCACCGTCTTCCGGGACAAGAGCCGCTCCGAGTGGCAACATGACCGGGCGACCAGCATCCTGGCCGACTACGCCAGCGACGACCCGAACCTGGTCGCCAACCTCCTGATGGACGCTCAGCCCAAAGCTGATGCGTCCTTATTCCCCATCGCTCAGCGGCTGGAGACAAAGACGCTGCCGTTGTTCCAGGATGAGATCGCCAGGACGCTGGCACCGACCTGGAGCGATCCGCCCCTCGATCTCTCCTGGACCAAGCCGGACGCCATTCTCACCGCTAAGATCGAATCGGCTCAGGGGATGTTCACCGAGCGCTTCGCCTTCTGCCAGACTATGCCCCTGGAGGAGTTCCTCAAGGTGGTTGAGCAGTTGCGCCCCTCGGGCTATCGTCCCACCCGGTTCCGCCCCTACGCCGAGGGCAAAACTCTCCGGGTTGCGGCGGTCTGGACCCGTGACGGGCGTTCTTGGCGAATGGCTCACGATCAGTCCACCGACGAGATCCGCCAGACCGACGAGCGGAACCGCAAGGAGGGATATCTTTCGGTCGATGTCGCCGGATACCTGGCTGCGGGTGGGGAAGAGTCCAAGCCCACCTCCCGCTTCGCCGTCCTGTGGGCGCTGAGAACCGGACCGGACGACGACGCTCGCATGGTCGTGGCGTCCTCGGTCGCCGAACTCACGAAGGTCCAGGGACAACTGAAGGACGCCGGGCTTGTCCCCCTGACATTGCATGCCTGGCGGCAAGCGGATGACAAATTGAGCTACTCCGGCGTCTGGCACAAGACTGCGACGGGAACCTCCGACACGGCTTCGTTACAGAACGGTCTGTCGGAAGCGAACCTCCCCGGCGTCGTCGCTCGGCAGGCTGGCTCCCTGATCGACCTTGATCTCGCTGCGGCACCTCCGCCGCCCAGCACCAAGGATCGTGCCACTTCGGCTCTGCAAGTGGCGGAAGCCGCCCTCAAGGCGAAGCCGGATGATCTCAACGCTCGGTTCGGTCGGGCGACCGCTCACTTCCAGCTTGGCGAGAGCCAGAAAGCGATCGACGACCTCAATGCCGTGGTCGAGAAGGCACCGCAGCCTATCGTCGCCTATAAGTACCGTGCCGTCGCCCACGCCCGGCTGGGTCACAAGCAGCAGGCAAAAGCGGATCTGGAGCAATTCCAGAAGGGCAAGTCCACAGAGAGCACCAGGCTCTACCTGGCGGTCGTCGTGGCAGCGGAACTGGGCGAGGGAACCGATCAGGCGTTCGAGAAGCTGGACGCCGCACTCCTGAAACAGCCGCAGGACGCTCGATTGCACTACGATGCAGCCTGTGCCTACGCCCTGGCCTCGCAGCCGCTCGCCAAGAAAGACCCGGCAAAAGGTCGTGACCGTGCGGAGCGAGCCATCCACCTGCTCCAGACGGCGATCCAGAATGGCTACTCCGACTACAACCACATGCAGAAGGACGTCGACCTCGATCCTCTTCGGCAACTCCTGGCGTTTGCCGACATCATGAACGCAGGGCACCTGGACCGCTGCTACGCCGCCGTCTGGGCGGGCGATTTCCGGTTCGAGGCGAGTCCCCTCTTTGGTCTCGATACCGCTGCTCAGCTCCAGCAGTGCCGGGAACTTGTGGCAAAGGGCTATCGCATGGTCGCCCTCTCGGTCGCCCGGACTTCCCCAGGTGGACTCCCGATCACAGCCTCGGTCTGGCACCGCCCGGTGATCACGGAAGAGACCAAGGACCAACTGGCGCAACGGCAAGCTCGGGCGGGGGTCGCACTGGTTCGCATGGGCAAAGCTGAGGAAGTCTGGCCCCTCCTGCGGCACAGTGCCGACCCCCGTCTGCGGAGCTTCATCGTCAACTGGCTCAGCCCTCTTGGAGCCGACCCCAGGACCATTGTCGCCGAACTGGAACGTCTCCCTGCGACCGCCCAGCCGACCCCCGCCGAGGGAAAGCAACTCATGGATGCCATCCTCTTCCACCCCGAGACTTCGATGCGGCGGGCGCTGATCCTGGCGCTGGGGAAATACGAGAGGGAGGGCCTGTCTTCCGGTGAGCGGGAGCCACTGATCGGCAAACTGCTCGATCTCTACCGCAACGATCCCGATGCAGGCATTCACGGGGCAGTGGGATGGACCCTTCGGCAATGGAAGCAGGATGAAAAACTCAGGAACCTCGATGCCGAGTTGAGCAAGCTCAAGGACCGAGACAACCGCCGCTGGTATGTGAACAGCCAGGGGCAGACGTTTGCCGTGATCGAGGGGCCGGTCGAGTTCCGCATGGGCTCGCCACCGACCGAGCCGGAGCGATTCTCCGGCGAGATTCTGCACCGCCGGATCATCCCCCGCCGGTTCGCCATCGCTACCCAGGAGGTGACGGTCGAGCAGTACCAGGAGTTTGTGAAAGAGAACCCGGTGGACGATCATGCCAATAATGACAGGTACAGTCCCGACCCCAAAGGCCCGATGAATGGGGTGAGTTGGTATCATGCCGCCGCCTATTGCAACTGGCTGAGCCGGAAGGAGAACCTGCCGGAATGTTACGAGCCGAACGAGCGGGGCCAGCATGCCGAGGGGATGAAGATCCGTGCCGATGCCCTGCAACGGACAGGCTACCGGCTGCCAACCGAGGCGGAATGGGAGTATGGGTGCCGGGCAGGGGCGGGGACCAGCCGATATTACGGGTCGAATGTCGACCTGCTGGGGCGGTATGCATGGTACTTTGCGACGTCGCCGAATCGGGCCCAGCCGTGCGGCAGCCTGTTGCCCAACAACCTGGGGTTGTTCGACATGCTGGGGAACGTCGATGAATGGTGCCAGGACCAGGACTGGGCTTTGCGGAACGGGCCGGGCGGAACATCCATAATAAATGATAATATAACTGGCATAGCCTATGTACATGACAAGAACTTTCGTATCCTTCGGGGCGGGACGTTCAACTCTCAACCGGCGAGCGTCCGCTCGGCGATCCGTTTCAGGAACGCCCCGGCGATCAGTAACGCTGTCGCCGGTTTCCGCCTCGCCAGGACTTACCACTGATTCACTTTACTTCTTTACCACTTTCGCTTTCGATTCTTGTATGAACATATTGTAATAATAGTGAATTCACGAAAGCAGCTACCCGGCGAAGCCGGGTCGGATCCGAAAAACCGCTTGCCACTGCCAATTTGGCAGTCGATCATGTGTTGAGTCACCGATTGGAATGGGGTTTCGGGCATGGTGAATCGGGCCGACGAGGGCGCATCGTATAGAAAATCAGTTAGATCATCATATTCTAGCATCGTTCTTGAAAAAGTCAATGAAAAAAGACCAGGAATTGATCGTGATCACCAAGACTTACGACCTGATCCTCTGGTCCTGCAACCACACCAGCAAATTCCCCCGCAACCACCGCTTCGTGCTGGGCGAGCGGATCGAGCGAAGCCTCTACGGGCTGCTGGAGACCCTGATCGCCGCCAAGTACACCAAGAACCGCCAACGATTGCTCGAAGAAGCCAACTTGTCGCTGGAGATCCTACGGTTCCAGATGCGCCTGGCCAAAGACCTGCAATGCCTGAAGGTCGAGAGCTACGCCTTCGCCGCCAAGGCGATCGACGAGATCGGTCGCTTGATCGGTGGCTGACTCCGCTCCCGAGGCGAGGAGAACGCATGAAGCGCCACGGCAACCTCTGGGATCGAATGA
>Ga0208044_1001333_pt1 | contig 13625 bp, 8 predicted proteins | sample Sb_taG_8_FD_187712 | JGI IMG/M metagenome (GOLD analysis project Ga0208044, IMG submission 187712) | Peat soil microbial communities from Weissenstadt, Germany - Sb_50d_c_BC metaG (SPAdes) (version 2) | ecosystem: Environmental > Terrestrial > Soil > Wetlands > Peat | place: Germany: Weissenstadt... | reverse complement strand
TCCTTGGCCTCCGTGCGAGTGAGTGATTCCGTGACGGAATGCTCACTCTAACGAAGGCGGTTACGGTGGGTCAGTTTTGCGCGCTTAAATTGCCCCAGAGTGGGTCAATTTTGCGCGCTCAGTACCAAGATGCGCCGTCGCGGCCCAGGATGCCCGGGTGGCTATGGAGCTCCAGACCGACGTGGGCCCGTGCCGGGTCCCGGTGACTTTGGACCTCCCGGCCGTGGTGGGCCGGGTCCGGGCGGTCCTCCCCCGCCGCCGGATGATACGCAATGAGAGGCCGAGGTTGAGACTTTCGAGCTTTCCACGGGCAAAGTCGCAGCTCAGACGACCCCTCTCCCTAACCCTCCCCCACAAGGGGGGAGGGGATCAGAAAGGCTCTCTTCCGTTGCAGAGTGGTTGACCAGGGACGGACGAATGATCGTTTGAATTCGGATTGACCTGAGCGTCGGTCCCCACTCGATGCCTGAATCGTTGGAGCCGGTCGCCGCGGGGCTCGGCACAATACCGCGGAGCGAGATCGAGACCAAACGATCACATCCTTTCCGGTCCCCTCCCCCCTTGCGGGGGAGGGTTAGGGAGAGGGGGAATCAGGGCCAAGGCAATGGCCTCTAGAACGGAATCCGTCTCGGTCAGAACCGTGTTGTTCCAGTACCGGATCACACGATATCCACGGCCATTGAGCCATTGCGTTCTCTGGTCATCATAGTTCACTAGTGTTGCATGCTGCCCACCGCCCACCGTCGAGCTCGATGATCAGCCGCGCGGAGTGCGAGACGAAATCGACGATGTATGGACCGATCGGCTCCTGGCGGCGGAACTTCTCACCCGCGAAGCGGCGGAGGCATTTCCAGAGGTAGCGTTCGGCGTCGGTCATTTCTTTGCGAAGCTGACGGGCGAAGTCGCGGCTCATGCGGCCCCTCTCCCTAACCCTCCCCCGCAGGGGGGAGGGGACATGTGAAAACCACCATTGCCATCAGTTGACACCTACGTTTTGATGCTAATGCCACGATCGAAGAATCTCCATCGCCCTGGCGACTGCGGCTATGTTCGCTGGCTCGTTGAGCCAGCGGCTGACGCCCGAAGGGTGGGGCAAGGGGAGGTAGCAGACGTCATCTCGAACCGTGGACGTTCCCACGACGGCTGTCAGCGAGGCAACTGGCCCCAGGAATGTGCGGATTGCCAGCAGGCCGATAAGGAGGACGACCTGGGGCTGGAGCGTCTTGATCAGCTCGTCAAGCCAGGGCCGGCAGAGGGCTTGTTCCTGGGGAGAGGGAACCCGGTCGCCTTTGGCGCCTGGCAGCCGGCCCGGGAAGCAGCGGGTGATGGCGGCGAAGTGGATCTGGCGGTAGAAGTCCTCGCGCGGGATGCCCCCCTGCTCCAGCCAGTCGCGCAGCTTCTCGCCCGCGGCACCAGCGAAGGGGCGGTCGTGCAGCGTGGCCCGCAGGCCGGGGGCCTGGCCGATCAGGAGAATGCGCGGCAACGGGGCATCGGGTTCGGGGTCGCGCGCGATCGGGATCGATTCTCGGTCGTCAAGCAACCCGGCGTCGTGGCACTTGCGGCAAGCCCGAATGTGGCCGTTGAGGGCGATGAGACGGCTCCGGGAGCGAGCACCACGCGTTGCGTTCGATTTCATCGAGGATCGTTTGGGCCTGGGGAGTGAGCGCCGGCCTGGGTTTTCGCCTGTTCCAGGCGGGCCACGAAATCGGCATGCTCCGCGGTATTCAGACCTTCCTGAACGACGGCAAGGACGCGGGCCAGGTCATGATTCAGCAGCGCGACAGGATCGAGCCAGAGACCGGGGAAAACGGTGCTGCGATAAAGGCCGTCTACTGAAAGAGCCATCGACTCGTAGCGCCCCTCGCGGAGCACGAGCCAGTCGATCTGGCGGTCGAGCACGCGCCAGACCACGTATTCGCGGACGCCGTTGCGGCGGTAAACCTGGAGCTTGATGCCGAGATCGTAACTGGCGCTACTCGAAGCGACCTCGGCCACAAGCTCGGGAGCACCCTCGAGGTAATCGTCATCGCTGATCCGTGCCTGTCCGCCGAGTCCGGGAGCAATGATCAGGCAAGCGTCTGGCTGAGGTTCGTTATCCAGGTCCAGCCGAACGCTGCCATTGTCGCCGGCTTCGACGCCGGAAGTGCCAGCCTCATATTGACCCAGCCAGGTGCATAGGTGAACGTTTGGGCGGCTGTGGCGACGGTGACGAACGGGAGATGGCATGTAAACGACCCCTTCGATCAGCTCGGCTTTCTTCAGGTCCGGCATCGCGTCGTACCTGCGCTCGAACTCGGCGCGGGTCAGCCGATCGCCGTTTTCGAGCTCCGGGACAAGCTTCATCGGATGTGCGGTAGGTGCAGGTCTTGAGATCGTCGACATCAGACTTGCCCCCCGTCACCAGAGCCTTCGTCGTCTTCGTCCTCGGCTTCAACCCAGAGATCCGAGACCCTGATCGCCAGTCCGGGCAGGATCGAGCTTTTTGCTTGCTGTTCGTCTCGAAATCGATGCTCGACCCAAGCATCTCCGTCACGCACGAGAACGGTGACGCACCGCGCTTCCGGGTCGATGATCCAGTACTCGCGGATACCGAAAGCCAGGTATTCCTCGCGCTTGGTCACGTAATCACGCTCGTGGGCCTCGGTCCCCTCGGAGACCACTTCCATGACCAGGATCGGGGGCCGCCAGCCGCGTGGGTCTTTGGGAGTTTTGTGGAGGACCACGGCGACGTCGGGGTTTCGACCCGAAATCATGGCGGGGAGCCAGAGGCGAAACTCACTCGCCCCGCCGGCTCGAAAAATCTCGCCAGGATGCTTGGTGTCAAAAGCCGAGATCAATCGAAGTAGCGTCCACACAATCAATCCGTGTGGTTCACCCGGGACATATGTCACCTCGAGCACTCCTCTGGCCAGTTCATAACAGTAGCCTCCCTCTTCTTCTGCCTCGCGGAATTCCTCGAGGGACATTCTGCGTCCATGGTCGGCCGGACCGATGCGGATGGCGTTGACAGTGGCCATGAGTGACACGAGCTCCAGAAAAGGATGGAATTCTCTTGGGCTATCTTACCACGAGTCGGTCAGACTCTTCATATCTGGCGAAACGGGAACGGCCCGCCAGCTCGGGTTGAACTGACGGGCCGCTAGTTTTTGTTGATCAGGTCCCCACAAGGACAGTGGCGATCACTCCTTGCCGGCCATGGCGTGGGCCTCGTCGCGGTAGCGAGCGTAGGCGGGGGCCTTCTCGGCGAGGGCCTCGAGGGCCTCGGGGTGAATGCGGACTTCGGCGTCGAGGTGGGCCTTGAAGCCGGTTCCGGCCGGGACCAGATGGCCCAGGATCACGTTCTCCTTGAGGCCGACGAGGTAGTCGACCTTGCCGGCCAGGGCGGCCTCGGTGAGCACCTTGGTCGTCTCCTGGAAGCTGGCGGCCGAGATGAAGCTGTCGGACTGCACGGCCGCCTTGGTGATGCCCAGAAGCTGGGTGCTCGCCGCCGCGGGCTTGGTGCGGATCCACTCGGCCTTCTTGCCGCCGTTCGACTCGATGCGCAGGTTTTCCTGCTCGAAATGGTCGCGGGGGACGATGTCACCCAGGCGATACTCGGTCTCGCCGTGGTCCTTGATCTTGACGCAGCTCATCAGTTCCTGGTTGACCCGCCGGAACTCGAACTTGTCGATGACCGAGCCGGGCAAGAGCCCGGTGTCGCCGACGCTCTCGACGCGCACCTTGCGGAGCATCTGGGCGATGATGATCTCCAGGTGCTTGTCGTCGATCTCGACCCGCTGGGAGCGGTAGACGTTCTGGATCTCTCGCAGGAGGTAGCGCTGGACGGCCTCCTCACCCGAGATCCGCAGGATGTCATGCGGGACGAGCGGTCCCTCGACCAGTGGGTCGCCGGCGCGGACGCGGTCGGAACCGTGGACCCGCAGATACTTGCCGTGGGGCACGAGGTGCTCGCGCTCGATGCCGCTCTCGTTGCGGACGATGATCGTGCGCTTGCCGCGCCGCTTCTCGTCCAGAAGTTCCACGCGGCCATCGATCTCGGCGATGACCGCCGGCTCCTTGGGCCGCCGGGCTTCGAAGAGCTCGGTGACCCGGGGCAAGCCGCCGGTGATGTCCTGGGTGCCGCCCACCTCGCGCGGGGTCTTGGCCAGGAGCGTGCCGGCGGAGATCATCTGGCCGGCGTCGACCTCGATACTGGCTCGCTCGGGGACGTACTTGTAATCGAGGGTCTTGCCCTCGGCGTCCTCGATCACGATCTGCGGGTGCAGGTCGCCCTTGTGCTCGATGATGGTGCGTCGGACGTGGCCGGAGGGGTCGGTCTCGACCTTCATGGTCTCACCCTCGACAACGTCGTCGAAACGCACCTTGCCGCCGACCTCGGCGAGGATCGGGATGTTGTGGGGATCCCACTCGCAGAGCATCTGGCCGCGGTTGATCTGCTGGCCGTCGTGGACGATCATCGCCGCCCCGTCGGGCACGTCGTACTTCTCGAGCTCGCGCCCCTTGGCATCGAGGATCTGGATTTCCCCGTTGCGCGACAGGGCGATCTGCTTGCCCTCGTCGTTGGTCACGATGTTGATGCCGACGAACTTGACCTTGCCCTCGCGCTTCGACTTGACATCCTTCTCCTCGACGCCGCGGGTGGCCACGCCGCCGATGTGGAAGGTTCGCATGGTGAGCTGGGTGCCGGGCTCGCCGATCGACTGGGCCGCGATGATGCCCACGGCCATGCCGATTTCGACGAGCTGGCCGGTCGCCAGGTCCATGCCGTAGCAGCGGCGGCAGACGCCCAGCGAGGCCTCGCAGGTCATCGGGCTGCGGACCTGGATCTTCTCGATCTGCATCTCCTCGAGCTTTCTCGCCGCGGCGAGGGTGATCATCTCATTTTCCTTGACGATCACCTGGTCGCTGATCGGGTCGACGATGTTGACCCGGCTGACCCGGCCGCGGATCGACTGGGCCAGGCTCACCTCGACCTTCTCGCCCTTGTAGATCACACCCTTGGTGATGCCCTGCGAGGTGCCGCAGTCTTCCGTGGTGATCACGACGTTCTGGGCGACGTCGGCGAGCTTGCGGGTCAGGTAGCCGCTGTCGGCCGTCTTGAGGGCCGTGTCGGCCAGCCCCTTGCGGGCGCCGTGGGTCGAGCTGAAGTACTCGAGCACCGACAGCCCCTCGCGGAAGTTGGCCTTGATGGGCGTCTCGATGATCTTGCCCGAGGGCTTGGCCATCAGTCCGCGCATGCCGGCGAGCTGGCGAATCTGCTCGACACCGCCGCGGGCACCCGACTCGGCCATCAGGAAAATCGGGTTCAGGTAGACCTCGCCCTCGCGCGTGTCGTTCTTCAGTGCTTCCATCATCTCATGAGTGATCCGCTCACGGGCGTGGGTCCAGGCGTCCAGCACCTTGTTGTACCGCTCCTGGTCGGTGATGATTCCGCGCTGGTACAGCTTGTTGTTCTTCTGGACCTCTTTTTCGGCTTCCCCGATGATCTGATCCTTGGTCACCGGGGTCTTGAGGTCGTCGGTCGCGAACGACAGGCCCGAGCGGGTCGATTCGCGGAACCCGAGGTCCTTCATCCGGTCCAGGAGCGAGATCGTCTCGCGCCGACCGAGGATCTGGTAGCAGTCGGCGATGATGCCCTGAAGCTGCTTCTGCCCCAGGGTCAGGTTGTAGAACGGCATCTTGTTCTGCAGGATGTCATTGAAGACGACCCGCCCCACCGTGGTCTGCACCACCATGCCGGGAGCGAATTCCTTGTCGCCGTCCCCTTTGAGCTTCTTGTGCGCGGGCAGCCGCAGCTTGATCAGGGCGTGGACGCCGACCTTGCCCTGGCTGTGAGCCAGGAAGACCTCGTTGGGGGTGGCGAAGACCATGGCCTCCCCCTTCTCACCGACCCGGCTGACCGTCAGGTAGTACGACCCCATGACGATATCCTGGGTCGGGCTGATGATCGGGTTGCCGTTGGCGGGGCTGAAGATGTTGTTGGTGGCCATCATCAGGGTCATGGCCTCGACCTGGGCCTCGATCGAGAGCGGCAGGTGCACGGCCATCTGATCGCCGTCGAAGTCGGCGTTGAACCCCTTGCAGACCAGGGGGTGAATCCGGATCGCGTTGCCTTCGACGAGCACGGGCTCGAACGCCTGGATGCCCATGCGGTGCAGCGTCGGCGCCCGGTTGAGCAAGACCGGGTGATTGCGGATGACCTCCTCGAGGATATCCCAGACCTCTTCGCTTCTGCGCTCGAGCATCTTCTTGGCCGACTTGATGGTGTCGGCGTGTCCCAGCTCCTTGAGGCGGCGGATGATGAAGGGTTGAAACAGCTCCAGCGCGATCTTCTTGGGCAGGCCGCACTGGTGCAGCTTCAGGTCCGGGCCGACCACGATCACCGACCGCGCCGAGTAATCGACGCGCTTGCCCAGCAGGTTCTCGCGGAATCGACCCTGCTTGCCCTTGATCATGTCGGTCAGCGACTTGAGGGGCCGGTTGGACGAGCCCAGGACGGGGCGCTTGCAGCGGTTATTGTCGAAGAGGGCGTCCACGGCCTGCTGGAGCATCCGCTTCTCGTTACGGATGATGACCTCGGGGGCATTCAGGTCCACCAGCTTCTTGAGCCGATTGTTGCGGTTGATGATCCGGCGGTAGAGGTCGTTGAGATCGCTGGTGGCGAAGTTGCCCGAGTCCAGGAGCACCAGGGGCCGCAGGTCGGGCGGGATGACCGGGATGCATTCCAGGACCATCCACTCAGGGCGGTTGTCGCTGTCGCGCAGCGCCTCGACAACCTTGAGCCGCTTGGTCAGGTCCTTGATCTTCTGCTTGCTGCTGGTATCGACAAGATCATGGCGCAGTTTCTTGGACAGGCTGACCAGGTCGAGCCGCATGAGCAGCTTGCGGACGGCCTCGGCTCCCATGTCGGCCTGGAAGCTGTCGCCGTACAGTTCGCGAGCCTTGCGGAACTCCTCCTCGGTCAAAAGCTGGCGGTCCTTGAGGGGGGTGTCGCCAGTTTCGACGACCACGTAGTCCTGGAAGTAGATGATCCGCTCCAGGCTGGTCGTCTTCATGTCCAGCAGCGTGCCCAGGCGGCTGGGCATCGCCTTGAAGAACCAGATGTGCACGACCGGCGCGGCCAGTTCGATGTGGCCCATCCGTTTGCGGCGGACCCGCGAATGGGTCACCTTGACTCCGCAACGGTCGCAGATCATGCCTTTGTATTTCATCCCGCGGTACTTGCCGCAGGCGCATTCCCAGTCCTTTTCGGGTCCGAAGATTCGCTCACAAAACAAGCCGTCTTTTTCCGGCCTGTACGTCCGGTAGTTGATCGTCTCCGGCTTCTTGACCTCGCCGAACGACCAGCTTCGGATATCGTACGGGCTGGCAAGCCCGATCTTGACGGCACCATAATCATTGATACGATCGTAGGCACTTTCGCCCATGCTCACGAGACACTCTCCTCCGCGGGCTGTCGGCTGCGCCGAAGCGGGGTGGTTGGTGGGTGAAAGCGACGGTCGTTCGCGTCCGAGCGACCGCCCGAATTTCTAAGTTTTCCCATCACCGTTCACATTGCGGGCCCCGGTGGGAATCGTTCGCCGTGGTGTTCCCTCGGGAGTCCCGCTAGAAACAAAAAAAGTCCGCGAGCCGGCCATCCTGTCTCTCCAGGAAGGCGGCCGCGGCGAGTCGGGTCTCTCTCAGACCCAGGGGGACAAGCCGGTTTCCTCCTTGACCGGTGTGGCGGTCAAACTCCAGCACTCAGCCTCGAATCCTCGACCGTAGCGGCACACGGGCAGCCCCAGAATCATCGGACCGGGCAGTCGATGGAGTCGCATCCTGTCATCCTACGCAATCTCAGGACCAAATCCAAGAAAAAATTTGCCGATTGCTCGGTTTTTTCCTCAAGTCGAGTCCCATTCATCCACTTACGTTCGCTGCATGGCCCTTTTGGCCGAATCGAGAGGGCTGGAACCCAAAGAGGCCGCGACCACTACGACCGACCCTTCCTCGGAGCAGAGCCCATCGCGTGCTGACCGGGACACGGACGAGGACTCGACAGTCGATAGGCCCTATGCTGCCACGCTTGAAATCACGCCCGCAGCGCCCCTCGATCGGGCGTATTCCGCGACTGATCCGGATTCGCTCTTGGGCCTCCATCCCAGGCCGAGCGATCAGCAGGATGGAGCAAACGGCGTCGATCAGGCCTCACTCCAATCGGCATCGCTCACGACGGAGAGGGAAGAGCATGAAAGACCGATCACCGACCCCGATGAATCGGACTCTCTGACCCAAGAGGTTGCAGATCGATCACCGGGTGGCGGGGAGCGCCCAGGCACCAGCCTTCCGACCATCCCAGGATACGAGCTCTTGAAGAAGCTGGGCGAAGGGGGGATGGGAACTGTCTACAAGGCCCGTCAGGTGGGACTCAATCGCCTGGTGGCTTTGAAAATGATCCGCACGGAGGGAAACCTTCGGCCGGACCGCTTCGCCCGCTTCCAGATCGAGGCCGAGGCAGTGGCCCAGCTTCGGCACCCCAATATCCCGATGATTTTTGAGATCGGCAAAGTCAGTCACTGCCCCTTCGTGTCGCTGGAGCTGCTCGAGGGGGGCACGCTTAAAGATCGCCTGAGCGGCACGCCCCAAGCAGGCCGAGCGGCTGCCGAGCTCATCGCGACGCTCGCCGAGACCATCCAGGCCGCTCACCGGGTTGGGATCGTTCACCGCGATCTCAAGCCGTCCAACATCCTCTTCAGCGTCGAGGGCGTCCCCAAGATCACCGATTTCGGCCTGGCCAAGCGGCTGGGGTCGGACAGCGATCAAACGGAGAGCGGCCAGGTCATGGGCTCGCCCAGTTACATGGCCCCCGAGCAAGCGCAGGGGCGTGCCAAGGAGGCGGGGCCCGCCGCTGATGTCTATTCGCTAGGAGCCGTCCTCTACGAGCTGCTCACCGGACGGCCTCCTTTCCGAGGCGAGAGTGCCCTGGAAACGATGCACCAGGTCGCCGACGACGATCCGGTGCCTCCGTCTCGCCTGGTCCCCAAGGTCGCCCGTGATCTGGAAACAATCTGCCTGAAATGCCTGGCCAAGGAGCCGCGAAAGCGGTACGACTCGGCCCAGGCCCTGGCCGACGACCTGGGACGCTACCTGGAGGGCAAGCCGATCCAGGCTCGGCCAACGCCGTTCTGGGAGCGCGGGATCAAGTGGAGCAAGCGGCGCCCGGTGACCGCCACGCTAATGGTGCTCGGCGTCGTAGCGACATTCGTGTTACTCTTGGCTTACGACCAGTAACGGCGTGGGGCCGACCGCCGGATCGCCATGACGACCTCCAAGAGCGCCGAGGTGATTTTCCAGGCTCAGGAGGACATGGCCCAACACCAACTGGACCAGGCGCGGACAAGGCTCCTGGGGCTGCTGCCGAAGATCGAAGGGGAGCCCAGGCTGCACGATCTCTATGCCCGCGCGGGAAGCCTGCTCGCGCAGATCGACAGCCGGATCGACGACGACCGTCAGCGAGAGCAAGATGGCAAACGCTATCAGCAGTTCCTTCGCAAATGGAACGAGACCCAGTTTCATGAGACCCAGTTCACAGGTCTCGACGTCGCTGCAAACCGCAAGCTGATCCAGCAGTCGGCCCGGGAAACCCTGGCCGTGTTCACCGCCCCGGGCTCGGGCGAGACCTGGTCACTGGGGCCGCTCCCGCGCATCTTATCCCAGAGGGAGCAAGTCGAGGTCCATGAGGGGTGCTACGAGCTGCTCCTGATCCTGGCCGGGGCAGTCGATCAACCCGACCAGGGGCTGAGGCTCCTGGACTCGTCGGTTTCCCTGCACGGCTCCCCCACCCGAGCCTACCATCTCCTGCGCGCGGCCTGCCTGGCCCGCCGGGGAGACACGCCGGCAGCCGAGCAGGAGCGACAGGCGGCTGAACGTCTCCAGCCGGCGACCGCGCTCGATCATTTCCTCATGGGGAAAGAGCGATACAAGCGCCAGCAATGGGGCCTGGCGATTCCGCACTTCGACACCGCCCTCCAGCTCCAGCCCGACCATTTCTGGGCGAATACCTTGTCGGCTCTCTGCTGCCTGGGGCTCCAGCGGTACTCGGAGGCCAGGATCCGCCTCAACGCCTGCTTGCAGCGCGAACCCGATTACCCCTGGCTCTACGTCTGGCGCGGCTTCGCCTCGAGCCATGTTGCGGCCCAGGCGGCCGGCCCAGTTGAGAAGCCCCCGTCCGACAAGAACACCCCGCCGAAGGACGTCGAACTCCAGTTCCAGGCCGCCGAGTCCGATTACCGCAGGGCGCTGGAGCTGCTGGAGCAAAAGCCGGACGATGATCTGCGCTACGTGCTGCTGATCAACCGCGGTCTCCTCGGCTTTCAGCGCGGGAAGTGGGCTCAGGCCGAGGCGGACTGGCAGGCGGCGATCCGGCTCGATGGGCGGCGGTACCAGGCCCACGGCGAGCTGGCGTCTCTCTATCTTCGGGAGAACAAGCAGGTCGCGGCGATCGAGCAGTTCAGCCGGGCCATCGACCTGCAACCGGATCTGGCGGTGCTCTATCGGGGGCGCGCCGAAGCGGAGCTCGCGCGCCCGGCCCCGACCAAGGATCAGCGGGCACGCGCCTTGCGCGACCTGGAGCAGGCGATCCGCCTCGAGAAGCCCGGCGACCCCGTGGTGGCGCGGGACCACACCCATCGGGGCCGATTACTGGACCACGAGGGCCGCAACGAGGAAGCCCTCGCGGCCTTCGAGGCCGCCTTGAAAGTGGTCCCCGACTACGCGGAAGCTCACAGGCTGCGCCTCGACCTGCTCGGCAAGCTGAAGCGACACCGCGAGGTCATCCTGTCGTGCGATGCCCTCCTGGCCCAGGCGAAACCATCGGCCGAGCTGTACCAATTGCGTGGGCTGGCGAAGGAGAGCCTCAAGGACTACCCGGGCGCGATCGCCGACTTCACCCAGGCGATCGTTTTGCGGCCAGGATCGGCGCCTTTGCTGGCTCACCGTGGGGAGCTGTACCTGGTTACCGACGCGCCCCGGCCGGCCGTTCGCGACTTCGAGGAGGCCATCCGGCTCGATCCCTCGAACCCCGACGCCTACAACGGCCGCGGCCTGGCCCGGGCGATCCTCGGCGATCATCAGCAGGCCCTCGCGGATGCTTTGATCGCCCTCCGCATGGCCGAGCCGACCCCACGTCGGCTCTATAATGCCGCCCGGATCTACGCGAAGGCAGCCGTTGCCGCCACCGCCGACGTCCGCAAGACAGGACGGGACGCCGTGCTCGTCGTCACCCGCTATCAGGACCAAGCCGTCGCCCTGGTCCGCGAATCCTACAACCGGCTCCCCGCAGCCCAGCGCGCGTCATTCTGGCGCGATGTCATCCAGACCGATCCGGCGCTGACTGTGCTCCGCCGTCGACTGAGGAGTAGCGAGCCGGCCGGACCGGCTTCATCCGCAGACCATTAAGCGGTGCGTTCTTCCGCGTTTGTGGCAGTCAGCAAGGAGCTTTCACCGATGCTCGACCTACCCGCACGTAGGACACGGAGAAACGGCTCCGCACGAAGCGACGTGAACTGGGGCCGGCTTCGGCGGCGATGCCGCCCGCGTGTGTGCTTGTTTGAAGACCGCACCCTGCTCTCGGCTCCCTCGGCCGACCCCCTTGCCGCCGTGGCGATCCCGATCGCGCTGGGCACACCCAAGACCGGCACGCTCTCGGCGAACGAGGTCGTCTTTTTCCAGATCAGCCCAACAACCGACGGTCGGCTGATCGCACAGGTCGACGCCCCGGGCTGCACCACCCGCCTCACGCTGATGGACTCGCAGGGGCAGGTGCTTCTCACGAGCGACGGTCAGTCGCCCACCAACCAGGACGACCAGATCGAATTATACGTGCCGGCTGGGACTGACTTTCTCGAGGTACAAAACCTGGAAGGCTCTGGCACCTACGTCTTGACGACCTCTTTAAGCCCATCCGCTCCACCGCTTCAGCCGATCCCGATTAACCCGGACGGTTCTGAACCTGTCGCCCTTGTGACGGGTGACTTCACCGGCGACGGCCGGACCGACCTCGCCGTCGCCAACTTCGGCTCGAACGACGTGTCGATCCTGCTGGGCAACGGCGACGGCGCCTTCCAGAACCAGGGCACCGACGCGGTGGGTTCCTCTCCATACGCCCTCGTGACGGGTGACTTCACCGGCGACGGCCGGACCGACCTCGCCGTCGCCAACTTCCTCTCGAACGACGTGTCGATCCTGCTGGGCAACGGCGACGGCACGTTCACCGACCCCGGCCAGTTCGCCACGACTCCTCATTCCACGCCCCTGGTGGCCGACGTCAACGGCGACGGCACCGAGGATGTGCTGGTCGTCGACGGCGCCGGCAACATTCTCTATCGCCAGGGCATTCCCGGGCAGCCCGGCACCTTCGAGCCCCCCGTCACGATCAATCCCGGCACTCCGTCCCGTGACATCGCCTGGGTTCCGGACACGAATCAAGGCCCGGTCCTCGCCAGTGTCGATGCTCACGATAACGCGATCTCGCTCTACGCCTACCGCGACGGTGGCTTCGTGAAGGTCGGCTCGCTGGCAACGGGCTTCCTGCCGGCGCAGATCATCGCGGCCGATCTCAACGGCGACGGCTTGACCGACCTGGTCGTCCGCAACGCCGGCGACGGGACGCTGTCGGTCTTCTACAACAACGGGATCGGGAGCTTGCAAGCGGGCTTGCTGCCGTTCCTCCGGCCGGTAACTCTACCCGTCGGCCTGGGCGTCTCCGACGTCCAGGCGGTCGATACGACGGGAAGCGGCAGGCTCGATCTCGTGGTCACGAACAAGCTCAGCGGTCAGGTGAGCGTCCCGCACAACCAGGGTGATGGGTCCTTCACAGCCCCCGTCCCTTACCGTGCCGGGACCGGGTTGTCGGCGATCGATCCCGGCAGCACGCCCGAGGTCACGAGTCTGGAGGCGACGGCGGGCGTCGCCGCCGGACCGCTCACAACCGGCGGTCCCACCGATCTCGTGACGATCAACCCCGGCTCGAACACGCTCGACGTGCTCGCCGGCCTTGGAGGAGGCCGCTTCGCCAATCCCGTCACCATTCAGACCGAGAGCCCCGCCCAGGTCGTCCGCATGGGCGACTTCACCGGCAACGGAATCGACGACCTGGCCGTTCTCACCACGAGTGGCGTGAGCATCTATCTCGGCAACGGCAAGGGTGGCTTCCTGCCGCCGGTCACCTACGCGGTCAGCCCCGAGTCCGACGGGCTGACCCTCGCCGATCTGACGGGAAACGGCAAACTCGACCTCTTGGTCGGCGATGCCTATGGCGATGTCCTGGTGCTGTTGGGCAAAGGCGATGGAACCTTCCAGCCCTGCCACGAGGCTGACCAGGCCATCACGCTGGCCGTGGCCGACCTCACGGGGAACGGCTCCAAGGACATCATCTACGCCGACCAGGGACTCGATCGCGTGGTCGTCGATTACGGGGCGGGCGGGTCCGCCGTGCTGGGCGATCAGGCCACGGGCCTGCTCTCGCCCGGCGCCGTCACGCTGGCGGACCTGAACGGCGACGGCATTCCCGACCTGATCGTCGCCAACAGCGGATCCAACAACGTGCTGATCTATCCGGGCCTGGGCAACGGCCAGTTCGGACCGGC
>Ga0208044_1001324_pt1 | contig 13684 bp, 10 predicted proteins | sample Sb_taG_8_FD_187712 | JGI IMG/M metagenome (GOLD analysis project Ga0208044, IMG submission 187712) | Peat soil microbial communities from Weissenstadt, Germany - Sb_50d_c_BC metaG (SPAdes) (version 2) | ecosystem: Environmental > Terrestrial > Soil > Wetlands > Peat | place: Germany... | reverse complement strand
GGTTCTCAGTCGACGCGGCAATCTCGGGTGGCAAGTGATCCGGGACTTCAATCGTGATCGTTCTCATGGGATGCCTCCAGACACGATTATAACCCCAGGCTCTTCTTCCGGGCCAGCACGCCATCGACCCAGCGCTTCTCATCGATGCCCGGACGGAAACGGGGACGCAGCTAGTATTGACGGCGCGTGTCGAGAGGGGGACGCAGCTAGTTCTCGATTCTAGCTACGTCCCCGTTTCTAATTTATGCATCGTCGGATCCGCCGTGGCCGAGGCATTGGGAGACTTCCCGCTGAACTCCACAGTGATTCGTTGTATCCCATGATGGGGAAAGACGCTTAGGTGGCTGGGGCTGACCGCAGGGAAGCACCAGGGCCGAAGCCTGTGCGTCTGGGGCGTCGCCTCTGGCTCCGCCGCCAGCCACCCGGATCCTGGCAGCTCTGGAATGGTTGAGTTCAACGAGGAGTCTCGGCATTGGGCTCTGCAAGCCAGCGCTGTAGTATGAACCTGCAACGAAAGGGTGCTTTGCGGCGACGCGCCCAAGGGAGGGAGGCCACACCATGCAGCAGCGGCGAATGGGCCGGACGGGGCTCAAGGTCTCGAATATCTGCCTGGGAACGATGACGTTCGCCGGGCAGGCCGATCAGGCGACGTCGAGGAAGATCCTCGACGAGGCGTACGAACAGGGCGTGACGTTCATCGACACGGCCGACGCGTACCCGAGCCCGCCCGAGCCCGAGACGGCGGGGTTCACCGAGGAGGTCATCGGCGGCTGGCTGGCGGCCGAGCGGGGCCGGCGCGACGGGCTGGTGCTGGCCACCAAGTGCCGGGTCCGGGTCGGCCACGGGCCCAACGACCAGGGGCTCTCGCGGCGTCACATCCTGACTGCGTGCGACGCAAGCCTGCGGCGACTGGGGACCGATCGCATCGACCTCTACCAGGCCCACTCGCCCGACCCGGAAACACCCATCGACGAGACCTTGCGCGCGTTTGACGACCTGGTCCGTTCCGGCAAGGTTCGCTACGTCGGCTGCTCGAACTATCCCGCCTGGCAGCTAGCCCTGGCGCTGGGCACCAGCGCCCTGCATGGACTCGCCCGTTACGATTGCCTCCAGCCAAGGTACAACGTCCTCCACCGCGACATCGAGACCGAACTGCTCCCACTGTGTCGCGACCAGGGAATCGGAGTGATCGCCTACAACCCGCTGGGCGGCGGCTTTCTCACGGGCAAGCACCGGGGCGATGCGCCTCCGGCGCCGGGCACGCGGTTCACGCTGGGAGCTGCCGGTGAGCTCTACCGCGACCGGTACTGGCACGCGGCCCAGTTCGAGGCGGTCGCTAGCCTGAAAGCCTTTTGCGCCGAACGCGCTCTCAATCTGGCGACCGCCAGCGTCGCCTGGGTCCTCGCCCAGCCCGGCATCACCTCGGCAATCGTGGGCGCCAGCCGGCCGGAGCAGCTCGCGGCCACTCTCGCCGCCGCCGACATGATCCTCGACGACGAAACCAAAGCCGCCTTCGATACCGCCTGGTGGTCCCTGCCGCGCAGGCCTCCTGTGAAGTAGGCTCGCTCGGCGCAGACCTGCCTGAACCGCGACGCGTGCCCACAGCTTCAGCGCTTGTCCGCGGTCGGCTCCTTGGGCCGGAGCCCCGGCTCGAAGAACGTGGTGCTGAGATGGTACGGGATGCCGTCGATCAGGTATTCCAGCTCCGCGAAGGCTGCCAGATATCCCGAGGCCGGTCTCGCGATCGAGGCCGTGATCGTGGTACCGGCCTGGAGCGGCGAGGAGGTCCACTTCGAATCGCGGAAATCGCGATTCCCGGACGACGCCGTCCAGAGCCGTGCCGCAAGCGGAACGGAATCGGCATGGACCGTGAGCGTGAAATCTCCTGAGGCCGGGCTCTTCATCGACCACGAGAGCGCGGGCATCGGGCGGCCCGTGACCGAGTGGCGGAAGAACGCCCCCAGCCCGTTGATGGCCCAGTCGCGGTGGACCTCCAGCCCGTGCCCCGCGTTGGGAAGCTCGACCACGTATTTCGGTCCCTTCAGCCCGTTCCAGTACAGGTCGAGGGCGTTCAGGGTCCAGTAGCGGTCATTGGATCCGTTGATCAAGAACTTGGGAATGGTGAGCCGGTCGCGGTAGGTGAAGGGGTCGACCATGCTCCAGAGTTCGGTCCCTTCCCGAGTCTTCGCCCGCTCCATCAGGCCGCGGTTGACGTAGTCGTCGATCTGCTCGCTGTACTGGCCCCAGACATCGAGCTGATTGGGACCTTGCGCGCCCATGTTGAGCATGACGATGACCATGGGGGCGATGGCAATCACCCGGTTGTCCACCGCGCCGGTCAGCCAGGTGGTCCAGCCGCGCTTGGAGCCGCCCGTCACGACGAACCGCTTGACCTCGCCCTTGCCTTGTTCGCTCGCCCATGCTTGCACCGCATCCATCGCCCGGACCGCGCTCTTGACCATGGGAAAGAGCAGTGGCCAGTTCTTGTCTTTTGTCTCCAGGTACCGGACAAAGGTCTCGGCGATCAGGGTATCTTCGCGCTTGTCGCCCAGGAGCGGCTGATTGGGAACCTGGTGGACAACGGCGACCCGCGCACCGGTCGCCTTTGTCAGGGCGAACGCCAGCTTGTGGTCGTCGTCGCCCGACTTGCCGCCCGTCCCTCCGCCCGTGATGAATAGCAGGACCGAATCTGGGTAAGTCAGGTCGGCGGGGTCGTAGATTGCCAGTTCGTGGTTCCAGGTAATTCCTTGCCAGACCTGGGAGCTGAAGGCGAGCGTGTGCATCGTTCCCGCCGGAGTGGTCTGGTTGCTCGTCTCTTTCCAGGAAAAAGCAGCGTCGGGCTTCTTCACGTAGTCGTCCAGATCGGCACCCGCGACGGGGCCGGGCGAGCTTGCCACCAGCAAGACGCAGAGTCCCGTGAGCAAGGAGCAGAAGTTCCGAGCAGAGAACGCGATCACGGAAGGAGCTCCAGATCAGTAGGCACGACCAGGGTCGTGGGTTGAGACAGTTCAGTGAAGCTTCACAGCCGGGGGCCATCGCCGCGCGTGTTCAGCCCGTGGGTCTCGAGAAACGCGCGCTGGCGATCTTGGAATTCATGACCGGCCCGCATCATCGCGGCCTGGCCGGCGAGCACACCGGAGGGTCCCGTCAAGCTCTCTGAAGTCCGGGTCTCGAGGTACTCGAGCCCGGCGGCGAGCGTGGCGAGCTGAGCGGTCTGGCCGTCGATCAAGGCCTGGCAGATGGACTGGAGGCCGGGATCAGGCGTGACGATTCGACCCAGCCGGCCCTGATTCGCGACGGCACGCTCCTGAAGCTTGCGGAGCGTCTGAGAGAGATCCAGCCTTGGTGCCGCGCTTGCCGACCGGGCCTCGAGCTCATGGACCTGGGGCAATGCTTGGGAAACCGCTTTGAACTCGTCGATCGCCGGGGTGGCCTGGTCCATGAAGTCGGCAAGTCGGGCCTCAGGCGGCAGGGTGCGCTCTCTCCACCGCACCGCGGCAAGTCCCGCGCCGAGCACCGCGCCCACCAGTGCCAATCCCAGCGTCAGCCGCCTCAGCGTGAGCCAGCGGGACCGGATCACGGGCCATGGCCGGATCAGTACCAGGCCGCCCAGAAACCCGGTCACGAGTCCGCCGAGGTGGGCCGATTGATCGATGATCGGCACCGCCGCGCCGAACAGGGTGTTGAAGACCACGAAGCTCAGAGCACTCGATCGCAAGGGTCTGAGCACCGTGGTGGGAACCGAACGGTGGTTGACGAGCAAGAATGCCAGCAGGGCTCCGAGCAGCCCGAAAATCGCCCCCGAGGCCCCCACGCTGCTCCGCACCGGCAGTGTCGCCATGCTGGCGATCGCGCCGCCGACCCCGGCTGCGAGGTAGAGTACCGCGGTGGCGACATTGCCGAAGAATCGTTCGACCAGCGGTCCGATGTTGAAGAGACACCACATGTTGACTGCCAGGTGGAGCACTCCGCCATGGATGAACACGCTGGCCGGCAGCCGCCACGCCTCATGCCTGAGCACGACCCGCGCCCCGTTGTTGGCGCCCCACGAGAGAAGCTGTTGCGCCGACGGCAAGAACGGATTAACCCCGCGCATGACCATCACCACGAACACCAGGATGCAGGCCGCGAGCAAGAGCGGAGTGACCACGACGCGAGGGGTCGCCGCCATCAAGTCGCGTCTAAAAGTGTTTAGATCTGTGTTCAACGTGCGCATGCGCCGGGTGACCTCGGCCACCTTGGGAAGGGCCAGGGCGATGCGCCGGACCAGCGCGGGATCGAGCCCGTCAAGCGCGGGATCCAAGCCCTTGCGGGCTGCATCTCCGACCGTCCGCAGGTAACCAGCGAGCGCTTCGGCGAGATCCTTGCCACCGCCCTGGAGCGGCAGCGATTGACCGGACCCGAGCGCGATCTGGACCGATCCTTCGCCCGATGGCACGACACAGGCCCCCTGCGGGATCAGGGCGTAATCCATTCCGAAAACCCGGATCGGCACGGAGCTCTTCAACCCATTGCGGCCGCGGGCGTCACCGAGATCCCGCTGGGACCAGTATAGCCGCGCGGTCGTCAAGATGATCTCGCTCTGAAAGCCCCCCGCATCGCTGTCGATGAGCGCCACCAGCAGCTCATTTTCCATGAGCGGCAGTTGCGCGCGCAACGCCAGGTTCAGCCGCCCCGGAGGAAACTTCGGGGCCAGGTGGACCTGCGGGAACTGCGCCAGGCGAGCACACGACGCCAGGACAAAGGTCTCCCAGGCGGTCGTCGGTCTCGGGCTTCCGTCAAGTCCGTTCATTCCGTGCCTCGTGCCGCGAATCGATCATCCGTCGTCAAGCGTGGTTGAATCTCATCGAGAAGCATCGAGATTAGCGGAATGTCCTGCAAAGAGCACTCTGTGCGCATGTGAACCAACGCTCGCCGGGTCCTGGTGGTGGACGTGAGTGCCAGCACACGCTAAGCCGCATGATCCGTCCTCTGCCGTGTTTCCTTGGCGCTACTGCATTCCATAACATGAATGGCGGGATCGGGCTCGGACCCGCGATGGCGGGCGGTCGAGGCCTGAATCGGGCGGCGGACAGCTCGGTAAGCCTGGCGGCCCGACATGGATTGGAACGAAGCGACGATCAAGGCAAGCGAATTCCTTTCAGGTGATCCGCGTGCCGTGCGTCCGGATCTTGCGGCCGTTGCGAGAAATGGGCCAGGAGCTCGAACATGATCGCGCGTGGAGTCTGGCAGCTTGAGCAGTTCGGCCGGTTCGTCGATTTCGCGGCCCGTACCCTCGCGGTCTTACCCAGAGCTGTAGTGGAGCGGTTTGGCGAGGTCGTGTGGCAATTCGAGCAGGTCGCCGTCAAGAGCCTGCCGATTGTGCTCGGGGCGGGAATCAGCGTGGGGCTGGTGACCTGGTTACAGACGCACCGCCTGCTGGTGGCAAACGGTGCGGAATCCGCGCTGCCAAGCTTCCTGGCGGTTGCGGTCGTGGTGGAGATCGGCCCCGTGCTGGCGGGCGTGCTGGTGGCAAGCCGCATGGGCGCCGGGCTGGCCGCCGAGCTGGGTTCGATGCGCCTCAACGAGGAGATCGAGGCCCGGATCGTTCTCGGCGCCGATCCGGTGCCCAGCCTCGTGGCGCCCCGAGCGATCGCCTGTGCCCTGGCCGTCCCATTACTTACGGTTCTCATCGATGCATCGGCCCTGCTCGGGGCGCTCGTGGGCGAGGTCACCGCGGGCAAGCTCTCGCCGCTGCTCTTCTGGCGCGATTCCCTGGTCTTCCTGCGGCTCTCCGACGTGATCCTGGCAACGCTCAAAACAGCCGTCTTTGGACTTCTGGTGGGCCTGATCGGATGCTGGACGGGGCTGAATGCCGAGCGCTCGACCGAGGCCGTGGGCCGGGCGGCAACCCGCGGCGTCGTTCGCGCCACTCTTGCCGTCTTCGCCGCCAACGTCATCCTCGTCCCATGCATCCAGCTTGCCACCGAGGCCTTGGGGTGGGGCTCGCTGTGATGGGAGCGGGGGGAAAGGAAGTAGGTCAGGCTTTCCAGCCTGACAAGGTTTAGTGTCAGGCTGGAAAGCCTGACCTACTCTGCATTGCTTTCGTGCCGGCGAATTCTTCTTCTCATAAACTCAGTGGCCTGTTACCCTTGCATTTCGATTACGGGTTCGCGTACAAGCTCAAGGGCGACAACTCATGAGGCGGGATATGGGTCGGTGGCGGGCTCTGGCGAATGCGGCATTTGCCCTGGCCGTTTTGGCGCTTGGTGGTTTCGGGCTGTATCAAGTAGCCACGCGACGGTGGCATGTTCAGCCCACATTTCACGTCCGCGTCAAGTTCTCGACCGTCAGCGGCCTGGAAGCCGGGCACCGCGTGCGGTTGCAGGGGATGGATGCCGGAGTGGTCGAGCAGGTTGTGGCCCCGAGAGCACCTGGCCAGCCGGTCGAGCTCGTCATGCGGCTGGATGAACGGCTGCGTCCTCTCGTCCGCTCGGACGCAATTGCCCGAGTTCTTGCCGAAGGCATGGTCGGCGCGCGTGTCGTCGAGATCACGCCCGGCCGGCCGGACGCGCCCCTGGTCGCCGAGGGAGGCGCGATTGAATCGGAGCCGCCGGTCGAGCTCAGCGACCTGATGAAGAGGACCGGTGCCTCGCTCCAGAAGCTTGATGACCTGGCCAGGACTGCCAGGACCGGGCTCGAAGAGATCAATGCAATCGCCGGCTCAATCCGAGAGGGCAAAGGCTCTCTCGGCAAGCTGGTCCGTGATGAGGCCGCCTACCAGAGCCTGATGTCCGCGACCCGCCGGGGCGAGCGCACCTTGTCGGCCATGGAAGACAACCTCGCCGCGCTCAAGCGAACCTGGCCGCTGTCCCGCTATTTTGACTCTCGATCCTTCTTCGAGCGTGAGAAGGTCCTGTTCCAGCCGGGCTCGCGGCGAGATAGCCGATTGTTCCGGGATGAGGAGCTTTTCGAGCCGGGGCGCGCCATCCTGACACCCGTCGGCCGCACCCGCCTCGACGAGGTCGGGCGCTGGTGCAAGCAGGCCAGCCAGCCACAGTCGGAGGTCGTCATCGCCGCCTTCACCAACGATGACCACGACGTCGACCTTGCCGAGGTCCTGACCCAGGAGCAAGCCGACTCCGTACGCAAGTACTTGATCGAGAAGCACGGAATCGACTCGGCCGGCTGGTTCCGATCGCGCAAGGTCGCCGCGGTCGGCTTCGGCACCCAGGTCCCGCGCCTGCAAGATCCCCCCCTGGCACAGCTTCCCCCGCGCCGGGTCGAGATCATCCTCTTCACGCCCCAGACCTGAACGGTAGGGTCCGTCTCCTGAGCCGGCCGGCCCCGGGTGAAGATCGATGGTCGTGAGCATCGCTCGAGTTCCCATCCGCAGTTTTGAACCGGAGTTGGGGGGATTCGAGGGTGGAAAATCGAAAGGATCTTGGTACACTCGACGATTCGACAGGGACGTTCGGAGTTCTCAACCAGTGTGATCACCAGTCATGTCCGACAAGCGTGAGCCTCACCGTGGCGTTGTGGTCAAGACATCCGCGGGCGACGCGGCCGTTCAACTCGAGCGGCTGATCTCGAAGCAGAAGTACAAGGATGCGGTCAAGCAGGCCAAACTGATTCACAAGGCCGAAGCGACTCCGCAGAGTCACCGCCAGTTGGAACGCGCCTATTTCCTCAGGGCCCAGCAACTTCTCCGCGCGGGGATGCCGGCGTCGGCCGTCGAGGTCTCGCGGCACCTGCTCGATTTCGGAGTGACCGACGCGAAGCTGGTGGAAGATTTTTCCCCGCTTCTCGTCAAGCTGGGCCTGGCGCAGGACGCCTTCCGGATTCAGGGCCGCCTGGAGTCCCCCGAATCTCAGAGCCGGCTGGTCCAGCTCGTAGCGGATCAGGCCATCTTGCATCCTGAACGATCCCATCGCTCCTCACCGGAGGTTCAGGAGGCCGCCCTCGTGCGGCAAGCGCTGGAAGCTTTGTACGCTGGAGACGAGGCCAAGGCCCTCGGATTGGTGCGCGACATCTCCCGGAGCTCTCCAGTGAGCGAGTGGAAGCTCCTGGTTCGCGGTCTGGCGGCATTCTACAGGGGGGACCAAGACGAGACCCAGGCTAACTGGAGCCGGCTCGACCCCGAGCGGGCTCCACAACGGATCGCCAGGCAACTGCAGAACCTCCACCAAGGCCAATCGGAGAAGGACGCCGGGGGACCAGACCTCGGGGAGCTGGAAGGCCTGGTTTACGGCGAGCGAATACTGCCTCGCCTCCGAGAGCTGAGCGACCTTGTCGCCAAGGATCGCTGGGTCGACGTCTTACGGAGAATCACATCGCTCCGGCTCAGCCTCAGGGCAGTGGACCCCCGACTTGCCGAAAAGCTCACTTCTTGCCTGCTTGCACCGCTGCTTGAACATGCGACCTCTCTCGACTACACCTCGGGGACCCGGCTGCTCCGGGAGTTCACCCAGGTGGCCGAGCCGCTGGCCATCGACCCCCGCTGGAATCGCCTCTGGGCCCTGACCTGGGAACGTCCGCTTGATGGTACGTCCGTAGCCATCGAGTACTGGACCAAGTACATCGCCGACCTGGAAAACTGCACGGTTCTGAACGCCGAGCAACGGCCGCTGGCCCAGGCCCTGGTCTGGAAGCACCTGGCGCAATTGTATCTCGCCGAGCTCGATGATCGCTCCGAGGAAGACGAGGACCTTGACTTCGACGACGATTTCGATTTCGAGGACGAAGACGAGAACGCTCTGGAGATGGACGAAGATCAACTGGTGCAACACGCCACGACCTGCATCGAACGCAGCCTCCGGCTCGCCCCACGGCACCGTCCCACATACGATCTGCTCGTCCAGCTCTGCCGCATGTCGGACGAGCCGGAGAGGCTGACCGAGGCGAAGCGGCGCATCCTCGAGGTTTTCCCCGAAGATGTGGACACACTGATCGAAATGGCGCTGGAACTGCATGATCGCGACGAACACGCCGCGGCTCTGGAGATTCTGTCAAAAGCGCGCAGGCACAAGCCCCTGGACGAAGCCCTCGTCGCGCTGGAAATGAGGATCCGAACGTCTCTGGCACGCAGCCTGGCTCTCCAGCAACGCTGGGACGAGGGGCGAGCCCAGTTCGCGGCGATGGAACAACTGCGGCCCGACGAGCTGCGCGTCTTCTCTTACCTGGCGCTGAAGGCAATCTTTGAGACCAAGGCCGGCCAGGGCGACCTGGCGGATCGCTACGTGCGAGAAGCCGGCGCCATGCTCCCGGAACCGGCCCCTCTGTGGCTGTCATTGTACGTCGAGTCGATCCGGTTCAGGTTAACCAAGGCAACCCGGAACCATTATGGCGAGCTCTGGATGAGAGAGCTCAGAAAAAAGTGCCGCAGCGAGACGGCCGGCGCCATGGCATCGTTCCTGACTGAATTCCTTGTCCTCGAAATCGACTACGATGGCCGCGACCACGACGCCACCGAGGTGCTCAAGTACCTGCGCCGCACCACCCGCCTGAACTACCGCCTTGAGGACCTGGAGCACGTCTGCGAGTTCCTCGGCCACTTTCCCAAGGAGAGCGGGCTGACGCGCAAGCTGGTCCGGCGCGGGTTGAAAGCCAATCCGGAATCCGCCATCCTCCATGTGGTTGCGGCCGGCGTCGAGATGAGCGGCCCAGCCGCGTTCTGGCGGCATGACATTCCCCACCACCTGGAAGAAGCATTGCGACTGGCGGAAGCCTCGACGCGGCGCCGGGAGATGCTCATGGTTCCCAAGATCAAGCAAATGCTCTCGGTCTGCAACGAGCTGCATTCCCAGATGGCTGGCCTCCCCTTTGCCGCCCCTGGACACATTCCCGTCCCGAGCGGAAAACCGGGATCGTTCGAGGATTTTCTCGGGGCTTTCCTGGGGGCCGCTCAGGCAGAGGAGGAAGAGGAGGAAGAGGAGGAAGAGGACGGCGGCGGTCCCCGCCCGTTCTTCGGCCGCGCGTTTCCTGCTTTCCGCCGGTCCAACCGTGGATCACAGCGCGAAGGGAAATCTGGCTCATAACCACGAGGTTGATACTCTTTCATGAACGATCCCTACGAGCAACTTGGCTTGCCGACTTCGGCCGACGAAACGGAGATCCGCCGGCGCTACCTGGAACTGGTCCGGCAGTTTCCGCCTGACCGGGCGCCTGAGCGGTTCGCGGAGATCCGTGCTGCCTACGACGCTTTGCGCGATCCGGTAAGCCGGCTCGAGGCCAGGATCTTTGAGCCGCAATCCCGGACCGACTCCCTCGAGATGATCGGCGAAGAACTGCGCGGTCGACTGAGGGCCGCCCGGTTCCCGATCTCCGTGCTGACCTCCTGGGCAGATTCCGCATGAGTGGTCCCGGCGAGATCGAATCAGTCCTGGCCCGCTTCCACCAGTGGCTGGCAGCGGCGCGCGCCGATGCCGCCAACTCGGCCGCCTCAGCCTTGATGCCGGAGGCCGAGCACGATTCGTGCCGGCCATTCGGTCTTATCGACCTGGTCGAGGAATTCACGGCGCTGCGGCAGGAGCTGAAGCTGCAGACCAAGAGCACGCGCGGCTTGCAGGAACAGGCCGAGTCCTTGCTGCCGGCGCTGCGCCAGGCGATCGAGCACTTTCGCTCGGTTGCACCCCGGGAAGAACAGGCGGCATGGTCTGCCGGCAAGCCAATCGCCGAGGGACTGGCGACCCTCGATGAGGCGCTCGATCGCTGCCGCATCGAGATCGAGAAGGCCCGAATTGTCGGGACCGAGCAGACCCCCCGCAAGCTCGGTCAAGCCCTCGACCGGATGCACGCGGGCCTGCCCTGGCTCCGCCGCTTCCTCTTGCGGCGGTACCACCGGCAGATGAGGGAAGCCATCGAACGCGAGGCCCAAGGGATGAACCAGGATTGGCTGCAGTCGCTGCTCGAGGGATTCGACCTGATCCAGAACCGCGTGCGCAAGGTGTTGCAGTCAGAGGCCATCGAGCCGATCGCCTGCCTGGGCTGCCCGGTCGATCCCGATCGGATGATCGTCATCGAGGTCACCGACGCGCCGGACTGGCCGCCTCGGACCGTCATCGAGGAGCTGCGGAGAGGATACACCTGGAGGGGCCGCGTCCTCCGCCTGGCCGAGGTCCGGGCGGTGCGCGGCCAGAGAAACGGAGATCACGCGGAACCTGATGGCGCAGCGGACCCCTCCCTGCCGCACGCCACTGCCCACGAACCATCGGGAGACAACGGATCCCGGACAGCCTGGCTCGAAACGGAGTGAAGGAGAAAGCCCCATGGAAACCATCATCGGCATCGACCTGGGAACCACCAACAGCGAGGTCGCGATCATTCGCGACGGTCAGCCCGTCGTCCTCGAGGAGGACGGCGACCCGATCCTCCCCTCGGTCGTTGGGCTTGACACGGAGGGCCGCCTGCTGGTCGGTAAGCCGGCCCGCAACCAGTATGCGCTGGCGCCGGAACGGACCATCCGGTCGATCAAGCGAAAGATGGGGCAGGAAACCACGGTCGCGCTGGGCGACCAGAAGTACAGCCCCCAGGAAATCTCGGCGATCATCCTGCGGACGCTCAAGAATCGAGCCGAAAAGACGCTGGGGTATCCGGTCTCCCGGGCCGTGATCACCGTGCCCGCCTTCTTCAACGACGGCCAGCGCCAGGCCACTCGCCAGGCGGGTGAGCTTGCCGGGTTGGACGTCGTTCGCATCATCAACGAACCGACGGCAGCCGTCTTGACGTACGACCCTCATCCCCAGGACCGGGAACGACTGCTCGTCTATGACCTGGGAGGCGGGACCTTCGATGTCTCCGTGGCACAGGTCGAGCAGGGCGTCGTGGAGATCCTCTCCAGCCACGGCGATACCCAGCTCGGCGGCGACGACTTCGATCAGCTCCTGCTCGATCATGTCTGCGATTCATTCAGCAAGAAGCACGCGATCGATCTCCGCCAGTCGCCGCACGCCAGGTCGCGATTGCTCCACGCCGTGGAGGAAGCCAAGAAACGTCTTTCGTTCGAGGCAGTCGCGTCGATCGAGGAAGAATTCATTGCCAGCAAGGACAACGTGCCCCTGCACCTGAGCATGGAGATCGCCCGGGCCGAGTACGAGGACCTGATTCACCCGCTCCTGATCAAGACTCTGGGCTGTCTCGACGCAGCCTTGACCGACGCTCGACTGCAAGCCACCGAGATCGACAAGGTTGTTCTGGTCGGAGGGGCGACACGCACCCCGCTGATCCACCGGCTTCTGGAAGAGCGGCTGGGCCGGCCCGTGCACTCGGAGATTGAACCCGACCTGGCCGTGGCCATGGGTGCGGCCGTGCAGGGGGGCCTGATCGCCGGAGTCGAGGTCGGCCCGATCCTGGTCGACATCACACCGCATACCTTGGGAATCAAGGCGATCGGGGATCTGCACGGGTTCATGTCGTCCCATCATTTCTCCCCCATCATCCTTCGCAACACGCCCCTTCCAGCCAGCCGCACCGAGATCTATATGACTGCTTGCAACGGCCAGAAATCGGCCGATATTCGCATCTATCAGGGAGAGAACGAGGACATCCGGTTCAATACCCAGGTGGGCGATTTCCTCGTCGAGGGACTGGCCGGCGTTCCGGCCGGCAACGAGATTCTCGTCCGCCTCGACCTCGACTTGAGCGGCATCCTCAAGGTCACCGCGACCGAGAGAGCGACGGGACTGGTCAAGCGAGTGACCATCGACAATGCCACCGAGCGGTTTCGGGTCCGCCAGCGCAGCGACGCGGCCGATCGTCTGCAAGCGGCTTTCGAGACGGTCGAAGACCAGGAAGGCGAGGACCTCGGCCTCGAAACGCCAATGCTGTCCCTGACAGGCCCGATCGCGAGGCACATCCACGAGGCGAACGATCAGACAGCCACGATGGCGCCCGCCCTGCGAGCCGTCATCGACTCCGCCAACCGACTTGCGGCCAAGGCGGAACACATCATCCCCGGCGCCAATGACGCAGACGCGTCAGAGTTGCGCGCCCTGCTCAACAGCCTTCGCTCGGCGATCGAACGGAGATCGGAAGACGAAATCGAGGGCATCAGTCGCGAGATGGAGGACATCATCTTCTACCTGGAAGACAAGTGATCGACGGGAAGAAACGCTGATGGACGTTATCTCACCCGATCAGGTTCGTTGCCCGACCTGCCGGGCTCTTCAGGAGTGGTCCGAGTCGTGCCGGCGCTGCCGATGCGACTTGAGACTGCTTCGCGCCGCGTGCTCGGCCCACCAAGATCACCGCCGCAACTGCATCCTCCACCTCGACGCCGGCCAGCCAGACCTCGCCCTGGGCCACGCACTGCGCTGCCACGACCTCCACCCCGGCGCCGATTCCCTCCGCCTGCTCGCCCTCTGCGCCCTGGCCCGGAACGAATGGGAGACCGCGCTGGAGCTGGTTCAAACCGCGGATCAGTAGCGACATCCGCACCGAAATGCATGGGCCTTGGATCAGCCCAATACCGTTGAATTAGCGATAACACCCTTGGCCGAAGGGACTTCTGGCTCCCTCTCCACTTGCGGGAGAGGGTTGGGGTGAGGGGGGCTGGGCACGACCAATCGCCTTGTCCGAAGGGTCGAGCTGACTGGTGTGACACCTCTCCCTACCCTCTCCCGCAAGGGGAGAGGGCGAAATAACCAACTACTTGCCATGACTTTACGGTTTATTCAACGGTATTGGCCTTAAGCCCAATACCGTTGAA
>Ga0208044_1001323_pt1 | contig 13687 bp, 11 predicted proteins | sample Sb_taG_8_FD_187712 | JGI IMG/M metagenome (GOLD analysis project Ga0208044, IMG submission 187712) | Peat soil microbial communities from Weissenstadt, Germany - Sb_50d_c_BC metaG (SPAdes) (version 2) | ecosystem: Environmental > Terrestrial > Soil > Wetlands > Peat | place: Germany... | reverse complement strand
GAGGAACTGGTCGGTGCCGAGCTCCTGAACATCAATAGCGCCAGGGAGCAGCGGCTGGCCCTTGGGGTCCGAGCTGCTGGAGAGGCTGGCCCAGTCGGTGAAGCCCTGGGGTACTTTCAAATTCGTGCCGAAAGGATTGATCTCCTCGGCGCGGAAATGCTGGCCGAACCCTTCGTCAACCCGGCTCGGAAAGACCTTGGCGGGCGCCTCGTAGTACGGCTCGAGGAAGTCCTTGCGGAGTGGATAGTAGGCATAGCCTTCCCACATGAGAATCCGCTTCAGCTCGGGGTGGCCGGTGAAGCGAACGCCCATCATGTCGAAGACCTCTCGCTCCTGGAAATCGGCGCCGCGATAAACGTGGTAGAGCGACGGGACTTCGCCCTGGCCTTCCGCCTCGGCCGTCCGCACACGCAGCTCGATCAGGCTGCCCGGCTTGAGGGTGCTGTCAAACTGGTAATTGATTTCGATGCAGTCCTCGTAGTGGACGCTCTGCAGACTGGCGAGGTAGTCGTACTTGATCGGGTTCTTGTCGCGCAGGTAAAGGGCGGCCGCGACCAGCTTCTCCGGCGCGACCAGCAAGCCCGCCTGGACAATCGAGACGGTTCCCGCACCGAGTTCGGCATCGAGTCGCGCGGCCAGCTCTTTGAGGCCCTCGTCACCCAGCCAGACCAGGCTGGGACGGGCCAGGGCGCGCTTGGCCTTCTTGGCCGGCTTGGCAGCCGCCGGCGCTGGGGAGGCCGCGGGTGCGGGTGCGGCCGAGCCTGCTGCTGGCAGCGTTTCACCGCGGGCCTTGGCGCGGATCAGGTCGATCTTGCTTGGCGGCTTCGCCGTCTCCGCCCCCACCGCGCCGTTGCCGGACGCATCGGCCACATCGGCCACGGGCTGGGGTGCAAGAATCTTCGGCGGCTTGGGCAGGTCGGCCTCGCGGGCCTCGGCCAGTCCCATCGCCGTCCGCTCCGCGGTAAGCTCGACGGTCCGCAGGTCGATCAGGTCCGGGCCCATAACCGGAATCGGGATATCGCGCTCGACGTCGCCCCGATACCAGGGTGCGTTCTTGATGTGCTCGCCGTCGATCTTCTTCTGGAGCATGATCAGTCCGTTGAGCAGGGCCTGGGGAGTCGGCGGGCAACCGGGAATGTAAACGTCGACCGGCAGGTACTTGTCGATCCCGGAAACAACGTTGTACCCCTCTTTGAACGGGCCGCCGCCGGTGGCGCACGCCCCCATCGAGATCACGTACTTGGGTTCCGGCATCTGGTCATAGATCCGCGCGATCATGGGCATCATCGTCTTGGTCACGGTCCCCGAGACGATCATCAGATCGGCCTGCCGAGGCGAGCCGCGAAAGACCTCGGCGCCAAAGCGGGCGATGTCGAACCGGCTTGAAGCCGTGCAGATCATCTCGATTGCGCAGCAGGCCAGGCCAAATCCCAGGGGCCAAATGCTCGACCGCCGTCCCCAGTTGTACACGGTATCGACTATATTCAGCAGCTTGTCCCATGAGGTCACCAGGACATGCTGCTCCAGTTCCTTTTGAAGCACGGAGTCGATCACCGTGCTCCATTCCGGTCGAGAAATCGTCGGATTCGCCATGATGGGATTATCTATGCCTTGAATGGACATCCGGGAGCGACAACACAAGAGATACGCGGTGGTCAGTCTGCACGCCCGTCTTTCCCGGGCTGTGGTCCGGGCGCCGAGAACCGCCTCACCAAGGCCGCCAGATCACCGTCCCTATCTGGTTGGACGAGGATATCGTAAACTGGAAAGTCCACTTCCGCCAGAGGGCACCTGCATCGGCCGGGACGCGTGACGAGATCCGGCAAGCGTGCCCGGCAACACCGGGCTGATTGCGCGGCCCGACAGTCACGGGCGCAAGCCGTTTTGGAGCCATGCCGAATCAGCCAAGCCGTGCTTCCGGGCCGCTCTCGGAATGGCCTTTGCGTGGTCTTGACCGACGCGTCCATCAGACAGACCGGCCCGCTTCTCCAAGAAAGTGGCACTTTCCGCTTCCACCATGCCTTCCCATAATGATTTTATGGAACGACCCAGTTTTCAGATGTCGTTGGCTGGCTTGCTCGGTCTGGTGGCGTGCGTTGCCCTCAACTTCTGGCTCTTCCGGCTGGGAGCCCTGTGGGGGATTCTCGGCCTGAACGTGACCAAGCACGTGGCCATTGCCTTTCTCTGCCAGTCGCTGGGCGTGGATCGTTCCGTCCCGCCGGATCCGGTCCGGCCCTCACCCGCTCCTTCCCCCCAGGTACCCGTCTCCTGACCGACCACGCCTCCGTGGCCGGTTGAGCGACGGGCTGGTTCTCGGCCATTTTCCGCAAGCTCTTGGCGAGTAGTGGTTTGGGAGACACCCCAAAGTCGGGTGGGCGCCTGTTCGCAGATCCTATAAGATTCGATCGCTCCAGCGCATGACTCTGATCATGGAACCGAGCCGATTGAACCGGACCCCGGCCGAAAAGGCGTCCTTCATTCTCGCTGTCGCCCGGCGATTGAAGTGCACCCCGAAACGACAACTCATCGCCTGGTCGAGGATCGAGGGAGCACTTCACGTGGGAGACCAGAACCAGTCAGGAGGGGCCATGAGTGCCAAGCGGCAGGGAAGGATCTTGCTGGTTGAAGACGAGTCGCTCTTGCGGAGGCTGATTGCCCAGTTTCTTCGCGGAGAGGGTTTCGAGATCGTCGAGGCTGGCGACGGCCGAGAGGGTGTCGAGCGGTTCTCCAGCGGCAACCCATTCGACCTTGTCTTGCTCGACCTGAATCTACCCATCCTGCCCGGTGTCGAGGTCTGCCGGAGGATCAAGCTGCAGCGACCCGAGCAGCCGGTCATCATCTGCAGCGCGGCAATTCTCGATGGAGACATCGCGGCGCTCGCGGCGATGGAAGTGGACCAGTTCCTCTCCAAGCCGTACCACCCCGCCGAGCTGCTGAGCCGGATCACCATCGAGCTGCAGCGGCCCGTACAACCATCCTCGGTGCCAACCGAGCGTCTCACGGCCAGTTCCTGGCGGGTGGATCGGACATCTCCCCGCCCCGGTCCTTCGCAGACCCTGTTCAAGCTACCTGCGATCGATTAATATGAGCCTTTCGAACGATTCTTCCATTGTGCCGGCGGCGATCGCCCTGCCGATTGGAGAATCTCGAGACGACTGATCACCACGCTCGTTCATCGCTTACGCAAGAGGACCGGTTTCATGGCTGGGAAACCGCTGAATCGACTGGAATTGAGACGTCAGAGCGAGGCCGCGGAGCCCCTCGATCCCATGGAAGACGAGACCGAAGAGCTCGTCGAAGAGGTGGAGGAAGAGGACGTACCGGAACGGAAGCCCAAGAAGAAGCCCAAGGCCGCCCCCAAGTCCAAGGCCAAGTCGAGCAGGGCGGCCAAGCCGGCCGCCCGGATGCGCATCGTCTGGACCGTGATGAACGACGCGTACAAGGCCGTTGCCACCTTTGACTACACCCAGAAAGAGGCGGCCGAGGCCAGGGCCGCGGAGCTGACGGCCAAGGGGCGCGGGACTCACTTCGTGCAGCGCACCAAGGAACCGATGCCCGAGGACGCCCCGGGCCTGGGAGCGATCATACCCCGCAACGAAACCCCTCCCCCGAAAGCGGCCGCCAAGCAGGCCGCGGCGGCCATCGAGGACGACGAGGATCTGGACGACGAAGAAGAGAGCGACGTGGAGGTGGACGAGGAACCGGAAGACGAAGAGGATTGAACCGATTGACTCACTCTGACTCCGGCCGATCCTCGAGAAAACCATCGTGGAGGAGTTGCGCAAGCGGGAAAGCGGTGGGAAGTGACCCTGGACCAATTCACGCAACAGGTTCGCCGGCAGCCGTTCCGGCCGTTCCAGCTCGTCATGGTGGACGGGTCGAGATTCACGGTCGATCATCCCGAATTCGTGTCGATCGACCGCCGGGGTCGAGCGGTCACATTTCACGCGGCCGACAACACGCGGCATGAGCTTGACTCGCGGCTCATCCAGGATGTCGTGGCTCTGGATGCTGATGCATCGGCCACCGTACCCGGCCCCACCGGTGGCGGGAATCCCAGCGGCGGGGAGTGATCCACACCACAGCCAAAGCACTCCCGAAGATTGGACCGCATGCCCAGGTACTTCGCCCACCTCAGCCATGACGGGCCGATCCGCTACGGAGACGTCCCCGGCTCGATCGGGGTGCTCGAAGCGCACGACAAGCCCATGCCGATCGGCGAAGCATCTTGCCGCACCCATGACGAGAACGGGCTGGCGGTTTGGACCCTCCGGATCGGCAAGCAAGAGATCCCCGGGCGATGGATCATCGTCGATCGGGAGTTTCGCCTGGCCTCTCCAAAATAGCTGGGGCCGTCAGGGGGTCAGGGCGGGGAGTTCGCAAGCGAAATGACGCCAGCCGACGCTCGGATCCGGCTGCTGATCTGTCCGGCCGCACTCCTGAGATCCTGAAGCGTTGGCAGGGATTGAAAACCTGGTATGCTGGAAGTATTCACCAGCAACCCACATGAGCGCTGAGCATGGAGAGAAAACAAATAAAGACCGAGCAAGCTGCTCAGCCAGTTCGAAACCGGCCGACCGGTCCATATCGACATCCGGAAGAGGAGCATGTGAGGCTTGAGCGACAAGCCAGAAAGCCCAGCCTTCACAAAACGTGCCGCGCTGGCGTGGCGGTGCTTGAGTGACTCGAGAAGGAGGAGGAGCGAGACTGATGAGAGCCGAGAGCCTCCACGAAGCAATCCACGCCGAGCGGTTCCGGCCGTTCGCTCTGATCCTGGCAGACGGAACCCGGATGCACGTCCCACATCCGGAGTGGATCCTGCAACCGGCTGGCGCTCGGACCGCCGTCGTGATGGGCCGCGATGAGAGCGTCCGGATCGTTGACGTGGCCCTTGTACTCGGGCTTGAGCTCGGTCCACCAGTTGCTGCAGGGTCCCCTTCCCCGAACCCGAATGGCGGCGAGTGAGCAACTCGGCCAGTTCCTTATGGTCAACAGGCCCGATGTGGTACTCGAATCGCTAATCGTCCCCGATCGCTGGGCTTGTGACGACGAAGCAAGAGAACCTTCTTCGCAAGGGAGACTTGCAGCCACTCGTTGATCAAGGGGAAAACGGCAACTGCCGGATTTCGCGACGCAGTTGGCTGCTCCGCCCACCGCGGGCAGGTGCGCAGAAACGAAGCGTCGGCAAGCGTTTAGGACAAGTGGGCGCAGACTGATTCGAACAGTCGACCTCACCCTTATCAGGGGTGCGCTCTAGCCAACTGAGCTATGCGCCCTCGGCATGCAGTCGAGCCTCTCATTTTAATCGAGTGGAGGACCGAGTCAACCACCCAGCGAGTCTGGGGCTCGGACCGCATCAGTCGCCAGCGGCCTCGAAAAGAGGAGGAGATTCGCAGACGCAACCGTCCTGGCCAGGAATCGCACCAGGTTGAATCGGGGTGGGATCGAGTAGGGGTCCTCGGTCAACTCGACCTGCTCAATCTGGTGCATGGGGATGAGCAGTACGCGACAGTGCCGTGTCGACCGCCCCACCAGGCACCAGAAACCGTGGACCTTGGCCAGACGGTAGATCCCCAGTTTCGTCGTCTCCGCTGCGCTTGTTCCGGTCTCGCGAACGCGCAGTCGGACCTGTCGCCTTTGCGTCAGCGCAACCAGAATCCGATCGTCGACTTCCTGGCGGATTGCGGACGATTCCAGGTGATCGGATGCGTCGCTCAGGATCTCGGCGGCGGCGAGCAGCCTCGTCCGCATCCCCTCCGGAAGGCACTGGACCAGCTTGTCGATCGCCTGGTTGGCGTGCCGGCGCAGCCCGAGGTCGTCGCCCGAGCCCCATTGCCGGCAAGACACCAGGAGAGCCAGAGCTTCGCGCTCCTCCATCTTCGGCGGCTGCAGAAAGACGTTCTGCGCAAGCTGATAACCCTGCCGGTCGGACCGATAAAGGACGGTGATGCCCGCCCCTGCCAGCGCGGCGAGGTCGCGATAGATTGTCCGCCGGCTGACCTCGCAGATCTCGGCCAGCCGTCGCGCGTTGGGGCACCGTTCCGTCTGCAGCAAGACGATAAGCTGGATCAGCCTGGCGAGCGGAAAGCGGCTCGAATGCGACGGCTCTCCCAAGACGATCGAACGCTCGAGACCATTATTGTTTTCGGAGAACGCCGTTTCCATGCCGCACCCTCCCCACGGCCCGCGGCCGTCGCGGCCTCGGTGCATAATCGGTCCACAGTTAGCCTAAGCCATCTCGCGTAGCGATGAGAACTCGCCCTGAGAAAACTTGGCAAGTGCATCCAAGGTATGAGCTTAGGTCGTTATCGATCGCCGCCTGGCACGCCAACCTCGTCGCCAAGTTACGCTCCGCGACAGCCGCGAGACCCGCTTCGGGTCAACTCCGCTCTGGTTCACCAGGCTGTTGACATTGCCAGCTTTCTGCTCTATCCTGGCATACGTTGATCCATGCCCGGGCAGATAGCTCAGTTGGTAGAGCACAGGACTGAAAATCCTGGTGTCGGGAGTTCAACTCTCCCTCTGCCCACTCATCGCAAGTTTTTCCGATCTCACGACTTGCACACCTGTTCGACTCCGGACAGAGCGTCCTGACGACTCCAAAGAACGCCGGCAGACTACTGGATTGGAGCGTTGGGCGATATCCGGACTATCCCTCCGAGTCCGGCTTACAGGCATCACAAACTCTGTGCCCAGAGGGGGTTGTCGCTCCACGCCCCCGTCGTGGCCTGATCGCGGGCTCTGGTCTGCGCCGGGGCCGGGCGGATATCCGACCTGTGGAAAGTGACAGGTGGTCCATGAGCCGTCCCCATGCACCTCAAGCCGGGACCTCAGCCATGCCCGAGAAATCCTTGCGAAGGCTTGGTAGGGAGCCCAGCTTCCTGATAGCGCGCCTCTCGATGACCCTGATCCATTCCCTGGTTAATCCCATGTCTTTTCCAACCTCCTTGAGCGTCAAGGGCGACTCGCCGCCCAGGCCGAACCGGGACTCGAGGACTCTCAGTTCTCGCTCATCGAGGCAACGCATCCGCGATTCCAGGTCCTCACGGTCTTCTTGGGTGCGTATCCTGTCATCAGTTCGGGGATAGGCATCGATCGGCTCATCAGGAGACCAGTCACCCTGATCAGCCTGGATACTGCTCTCGGGCTTGACTCGAAAAGTGTGCTGGGCCTTTTGAACGAGCTTTTGCTCGCTCTGCGTTAGGCCGAGATACGAAGCCACCTCATCGCAGCTCGGAGGATACTTCTTCTCTTGATACAAGAATTGCTCGGCGCGTTTCCACCTGGTCAACAGCCTTACGATGTGGGCAGGCAGGCGTATCGTGGCCGTCCGGTTGATCAGGGCATCCCGGATCGCCTGTCTGACCCAGTAGGCGGCGTAAGTGCTGAACCGCGTCCCGAAGTCGGGATCGAAGTCCTCGGCCGCCCGGATCAAACCGAGGTTCCCCTCGCCAACCAGGTCATCGAGTGCCAGACCGTGCCCCTGGAACTTGCGGGCGATTGTGATCACCAGGTCGAGGTTGGCCAGGACCAGCCTGTTTCGGGCCGCCTGGTCTCCACCGGCGATCAAGGCGGCCACCTCGCGCTCTTGGTCGCGGGAAAGCCCGCCCAGGCGGGGGGCATCTTGGAATGGACTCGCGGCGGGATCGAAGCCTTGGTGGTTACTCTCTGTGGTCGAGTACATTGAATCTATTGCCCTCCCATCATCGTCGTGGCGAGCGTCAGGCCCGCCGGCTGCTCACGAACAACGGGGGGACGAACACCAGGATTGATGAACCACGGAGGCGCTCACTCGAGGAAGAGGTTTTCGGCAAGCCCCGATACGCGGATCATCACGCTGCCCCGGGTGTCCGTCACTTACCACGATTTGCAGTCCTCGCAAGTGGCCAGGAGGCGGTCCGTCTCCTCAGGGTCGGGTTGGTGGATAGTCAAGAGTGACTTACATCTTTGATAGCAAAATAGCAGTAGTTCTTTTGTAGGACTGCTCGCGATCTTGCCGGACGAAAACGGCACTCACTGGAAAACCTCCTCGGGACTACCGCGTCAGTTGCAGCCGGGTGGCCGCGAAGAGACCGTTGCACGACCGTGAACCGAGCGCCAGGACCGGGCTCCCTTGGCAGAGATTCTCGCTCAGGTCCTCCAGCCAGAGTCGGTCGGAGAGCAGCGAAGCGTCTGCTTCGACGATGACCAAGGCTTCGGGGTGCCCTCGCGGGGCTACTTGCAAGACCAGGCGAGCGCCGGCAACCGCAGGCAGCGCGCTCTCCACCCAGGAGTCCACGATCACACCCGCGACGAATGACTCGGATTCCGTGCCGGTAGTTTCCCCTCGCCCTTCACGATCCTCGCCAACCAGAGCCAGCCTGTTGACGCCGTGAAGCCTTTCAGCCTTGGCGATTAGGTAAGCCTTGGTGGAATTGAGATTCTCCATCCGGCTCCTCCCTGTTGAGCATGACTGTCCCGCAGCACCGGGGGCGCAACAAGAAAGCCCCGTCTTCGAACACGCGTGGGCATTCGACCACGTCGGCTTACTTCTCAACGGGCCCCCCGGGCCAGCCGGGTTGCCCCTCACTCAGTCTCCGACAGCTTCGATCGGGGTTTTGTTTGGAGCTGGGTGCGACTCCGCACCAACTTTGAATCAAGCTTTACTATACCTAAGAGAGATGGGAATGGCAAGTAAATTTTTTTAAAAGGCGACGCGGATGCGATGGGATTACTGGAGGTTGCACACGATGCAATCCCACGGATCGGACCACCAGTCCTCCGGCTGCACCAGCAAGGCGATCAAGGTCAGGCCAGGCGAGCAAGGAAGCGTCCTTTCGCAGTGATGCCAGGTCGTCTTTCCGCGGCGACTGTTCGCTTCGTCCCGCCGATGAGATCGTGCTTACGACAAGTGGCCCTGATTTCATCAGCTACTCACCGAACAACCGCGAGATGACGGTGCACGACGAGCAGGGCGTGCATTACATCGACATGGGCAATGTCAGCGAGGTCCATGTGCCTCGGTCGCCCGGGCGATGCCAGCCCGAACGGGGGATGACGGCATTCGGCGAATGGCCCTTTTGTCCGCGTTTACTCCAGTCACGGAATGATCGACCTGAGGCGCGGTCCCGTGAATGTTCCCCGAGCCGTAGTTACGCTGGCTATTATGCAGGCGCGGGATCGCCCCGCCGGAGCTGCAACGGCGAGGGCGACCGAGAATGGATCGGGACATCAATGCTGCAGCTCGGGATAATGCTGCAGCTCGGGATAGAGCTGCCACGAGCCGGGCGAGTGCCAGAGCCGCGAGATCAAGAGCTCGCGGTTGAGCAGGAACTCTTTGGGCAGTCTGCCGTAGAGGTTGAATTCCAGCTCCTCGACTGAGACCGCTTCGCGGAGCCAGGCCTCACGATCGACTTCCATGAGCTGGGCGAAATCTTGCATGGTGAAGCCCTCCAGGCCGCCCAGGTCGATATCCTCAGGACGCGGCATCCAGCCCAGCGGGCTCTCCACGCCGACGCCGCGGCCGTGGATGCGGTCGATGATCCACTTGAGCACGCGCATATTCTCGCCGTAACCCGGCCAGAGGTAGCGGCCGTCGGGGCCCTTGCGGAACCAGTTGACCCGGAAGAGCCGGGGCGGATTGGGGAGTTGGCGGCCGATGTCGAGCCAGTGGTTGAAGTAGTCGGCCATGTGATAGCCGCAGAACGGGAGCATGGCCATGGGGTCGCGGCGAACGGTGCCGACTTTCCCGGCGGCGGCTGCCGTGGTTTCCGAGCCCATGGACGCCGCGAGGAAGACGCCGTGGCTCCAGTTAAAGTCCTGGAAAACCAGCGGGACCATCGATGACCGCCGCCCGCCGAAGATGAAGCCGCTGATCGGCACGCCCGCGGGGTTCTCCCATTCCGGGTCGAGCGTCGGGCACTGCGACAGAGGCGCGGTGAAGCGGGCGTTGGGGTGTGCCGCCTTGCGGCCGCAATCTGGCGTCCAGGGCTGTCCGGTCCAGTCGGTGAGCCTGGCTGGCGGTTTCTCGGTCATGCCCTCCCACCAGACGTCGCCGTCTTCGGTCAAGGCGACGTTCGTGAAGATGGTGTTGCGCGTGATCGTTTCCATGGCGTTGCGGTTTGACTGGTACGAGGTACCGGGCGCCACGCCGAAGAAGCCGTTTTCCGGGTTGATCGCGTAGAGGCGGCCGAGCTTACCGATCTTGATCCAGGCGATGTCGTCGCCCACGGTGGTGACCTTCCAGCCCTTGAAATGCTCGGGAGGAATCATCATGGCAAAGTTGGTCTTGCCGCACGCACTCGGGAAGGCCGCCGCAATGTAGGTCTTCTCGCCCTCGGGCGACTCCACTCCAACAATCAGCATATGCTCGGCAAGCCAGCCCTGGTCGCGAGCCATGCACGAGGCGATGCGCAAGGCGAAGCATTTCTTGCCCAGCAGGGCGTTGCCGCCGTAACCGCTGCCGAACGACCAGATGGCCCGCTCCTCGGGGAAGTGGACGATGTACTTCTGCTTGGGATTGCAGGGCCAGGGCACGTCCTCTTGACCAGGCCGCAGAGGCATACCCACGGAATGGGCGCAGGGCACGAAGAAGCCATCGCCCAGGGCGTCGAGCACCGGGGTGCCCATCCGCGTCATGATCCGCATCGAGACGGCAACATAGGCCGAGTCGGTCACCTCCACGCCGATGTGAGCGATCGGCGAGCCGATCGGGCCCATGCTGAAGGGCACGACATACATGGTTCGCCCGCGCATGCAGCCGTCGAAGAGATCCCTCAAGGTTTGCTTCATGGCGATGGGATCAACCCAGTTGTTGGTCGGTCCCGCGTCGTCCTTGCGCCAGCTACAGACGAATGTTCGATCCTCGACCCGGGCCACGTCGGTCGGGTCCGAGAGAGCCAGGTAGCTGTTCGGTCGTTTTTCGGGGTTGAGCCGCCGGAACGTCCCCTGGCGCACGAGCAGCTCGCACAGCCGGTCGTATTCCTTTTGCGAGCCGTCACACCATACGACTTCGTCGGGCCGACACAACTCGGCCATCTGATCAATCCAAGGCCGGAGCTGCGGCAGCTCCATGCTCACAGCAGGCAGGATTCCGTGCACCACCGGCGCGATCGTGGTCATCATTGGCTGCCTCCTCACGCTCAAATCAGAAAGTCAGGGGCACTTCGGTCCACGAACTTGATGGGGCGACAGCTATTGCCCCGCAAGAATCCGGCGCTTGATCCCGCAAGACCCGAAGCTCTCGTTCGTGAGTCCCCTACATGGACCCACCTCGGGAAGGAACATCCCGCCCCGAGGCAGCCGGCCAGTGGCAGATGCAGCATGCGTGCTGGCCCTTTTGGTCGGCCTTTGCGTTGTACCGAGACGCATCGTAACTCGCGCACGGACCAGTCTCAAGTAAATTTTGCTGCATTTGCAGCAATATGGCAAAACAAGACGTGGTGCAGCGGATCAAAGAGGTGGGACGTCAGCGACGCAGCGCTGCGATTGGTAAAAATGGATCGGTATCGGGCACGACCGGCCGCGGTCTGCGTCGACGTCGATCGTGGCAGGTGCTGCGTGGATCGAGTCGTTTCAACGTGCCGGCGTCCAGAGCCCGATCGTATTTCCTTCGGGATCAGCGAACCAGGCAAATGTGCCATTGGGGATCATGACAGGCGGAACAAGAATCTTTCCGCTAGAAAATGCGGAATGCGGAATTCGGAACGGGGAATGGGGAAGGAGAAAAGGCGGATGACAGATGGCAGATGCCGGATGGCGGATGACAGATGGCAGATGCCGGATGGCGGATGACAGATGGCGGATGACAGATGCGAGGTGAGGTCGGGTGGGTGTGGTGAAGGCGAGAGCGGCGAGCCGACGCCAGAGGTGAGCCAGGGTCGGATCGTGGGATACGATTCCAATCGTGTCATTGATGATTCGATGAACGATCATCCCTTTCGTTCATGGCGCGAACGACGAAGCTTGCCGCCCAGGAAGGTCATCTGCTGACGTTTTTCTCGAGAGAGGGGTTAACCGGCCTGGTATTCCCGGCTTCAAGCCGATTGCTTTGCGCCGGCAGAACCTGGGCACGGGAGATACCCCTTCGTTGCTCCGAGCCCGGGCCGCTCTTCATGCGGCGATAGGAAGTACCTTTCCTTGGCCTGTACGGCGGGTTCAATACACTTGATAAATATGATGGAGAGCTCATCAGAATAGAGTTCTCGCCATTGCCTTGACTGTCGCAGGGACGCGATGAGGGCGTCGTGGAAGCTGCGGTGACGAAAAAAGGAGTCCGGTCGGTATCGCCTGACCAGTTCGCGGATGGACACTTTTCCCAGCGCGGTAGCGCTGTAGTCGTTCCACCGGGCTCTGTCAAAGGCCCAAAGCCGTCCATCGATCGCGACCCTCCAGGCCGGGGAGTTGGCGAGGATGAGTGGCCCCCAACGCCAATTACGGATTCCATCGACTCTTAAAGTATCTCATGGTCGCATAATAACTTAGGCCGCCACTTCCTTGAGGTTTGAACTCATCCCGACCCGCTCGCTTCCCTCCCACTTTCAAGGCCAACGCCCCTTGCCCCAACAATAGCTGGCACGCCAGCAGTGAAATCTCGGCTTCGCGCACTACCATGGGCGCGGTTCGGCTCACCAGTCGCACATCTTTCACTACACGTTTATATGTTCTGAAAAAACATTCACTTTCCCACCTCATCCGGTAGAATCGAGCCGCCAATTCCGCCGGCGGATCAGAAACGAGCACTCCTGCTTGAGCAAAAGACCGAACAAATCGTAGCCCACGTAACCCGCGTCGCACACCAAGAGCACGCTTTTGAGGACCGCTTGGGGGAGAGTCTCCAAAAGATCGATCAGGTATCGACGTTCCCCCGTTTTGGATGTCCCCAATCGCCAGGACCAGAATACCCCAGTGGTCAAGCTGACCAAGGCGATAACCCAAAGCGTCGGTGCCGATTTATCCTTTCTGGACTTCCCCAAGCTCTGTTCCAACTCCTCGGTGCGCGGACATTCCATCCGCGAGCCGTCACACCCCAACGGAAACCAACCCTCCATGGTCATGCGGTCGGCCAAGAGGTGGAAGACGCGCGACCGCACGGCATCGCAGAATGCCCACCAGACGGGCATGGGCAAACGCAGCATCGCCTTGCAAAAGCCGCTCAACACCTTGCCAGGTCGCTGTCGCTTGGGGCAATGAACCTGGATGCAGAAGGATCGGGACAGCACAAAACGGTCGGCGTCAGTCTCCCCTGCACACCAGCAACCGTGCTGGCTTGCGGCTTGTTTGATTTGTTTCCAGACTTCAGGGGTGAGAAACTCACGCATCGAACCAGAGAGCGACTCAGAACGCTTTGCTCGCCGTTGTGCCCATTTGGCAGATGCCCGCGAGGAGGAAGCCGAACACTGTGCAGCCATGGGACCGTCCTTGTTTCCATGGGGGTCTTCGGTAAAACCGCGCCATGATGACAAAAGACGGTCTCATGTTTTAGGCCAATTTCCTGACCTGGTTCAAAGCGAGGTAACAAAAGCCCGATAGATTCACCTTTTCTAGAACGCCTGTTTCCTCCATGTTGCGGGTGGTTGAACCGGAGGACCCCGTTTCACGGAGGAAACAGACATGGATTGCCAGGCTACTTCGTTCGTCTCGGTCACGCAATGTGATCCCACGTCGGGCATCGACCCAATTTGCTGGCCCGCTACGGTAACTGACGACG
>Ga0208044_1001322_pt1 | contig 13719 bp, 11 predicted proteins | sample Sb_taG_8_FD_187712 | JGI IMG/M metagenome (GOLD analysis project Ga0208044, IMG submission 187712) | Peat soil microbial communities from Weissenstadt, Germany - Sb_50d_c_BC metaG (SPAdes) (version 2) | ecosystem: Environmental > Terrestrial > Soil > Wetlands > Peat | place: Germany... | reverse complement strand
GGCACTGGGCGCATCGTTCGTGTGCAGCGTACTGAAAACCAGGTGTCCTGTCAGTGAAGCCTGAATCGCGGTCTCGGCGGTCTCCAAATCGCGGATTTCGCCCACCAGAAGGATGTTCGGGTTCTGTCGCAGCATCGCCCGGATGATCCGCGCGAAGGTCATGCCGATCTTGGCTTTCACCTCACATTGGTTCACTCCCGGAAGGTAGTACTCGACCGGATCCTCGGCCGTGATGATCTTGACGTCGGGCCGGTTCAGCTCGTTGAGCGCCGCGTAGAGCGTGGTCGTCTTCCCCGAACCGGTCGGCCCGGTCACCAGCAAGATCCCGTTGGGCCGCTTGACCAGGGCCTTGAACCGGGCGAAGTCGTCGTCGGCGAAGCCGAGGTCCTGGAGCCCGACCTTGATGTTGTCGCGGTCGAGGATCCGCATCACGACCGACTGGCCGTGCGTGGTTGGCATAATGCTCACACGCAGGTCGATATCCTTGCCGGCAACCAGGATCTTGATCCGGCCGTCCTGGGGCCGCCGCTTCTCGGCGATATCGATCGACCCCATGATCTTGAGGCGGCTGACGATGGCAGCGAGCAAGCGGCGCGGCGCCGAGTCGCGTTCCATGAGCACGCCGTCGATCCGGTAACGGATCCGGACCCGGTCGACGAACGGCTCGATATGGATGTCCGAGGCCCGCATCGTCACGGCTTCCTGGATGATCAGGTGCACCAGCTTGATGACCGGCGCGTCGCCCTCTTCCAGGGTGTTGGTGGTGCCCGGCTTGCCACCCACACCCGTATCTTCGGCAAAGTCGATCGCCGTGTCCGTGAACTCCTGAAGCATCGAGTCCACCGACTCGGTCTCGCCGCTGGCCGCTCCGTAATACTTGTTGATGGCCTCGACGATCGCTTCCTTGGGCGCGAGCGCGACCTCGATCTCGCGGTTGAGCACGAACCGCAGCTTCTCGATCGTCTCGAAGCCGAGCGGGTCGTGCATGATCACCTTGATGGTGCCGCTGCCTTGCGCCAGCGGCATGACGATGTTCTCGCGGGCCAGCGACTCCGGAACCAGTTCGATGACCGCAGCCGGGATCTCGATCTCGCGGAGCTCGATGAAGGGCAGGCCGTGCTGTTCGGCCTTGGCCTTCATGATGTCCTCGGCCTCGGCGTAGCCGAGCTTCACCAGCGACTCCTCGACCGCTCCCCCCCCCCGCTGCGCTTCCTTGAGCTGATCGGGGCTGATGACCCCCCGCCGGATGAGGATCTCCGTCCAATCCCGAGTCTTTGCCATTGCCGATGAACTCCAGAGATGAACGTCAAGCGCTGACCGGCGCGGCGCATCCGCCACGACCGCCCGCACGATCCACTCGATGGCGTTTTCCAGTTGATGGCCCGGCCCGCGCGCTCAGTGGCAGCGAGAATCTGGCATAGGGTCAGGTACGGCTGCACGGTCCATCATTTGACATCAAGACGACCGACTCGGTCATTCCAGGCTGCGGGCTGCCGGCGGGGATGAAAAGGTCTATAATGACAACTAACCCTACCAAACAACTGAACTTTGAGCAAGGAAATCCTAGGGAAGTGGCCCCAAGCCGCTGAGCGGCTGCGCGGCGGCTGGCGAATCAGTCCGGGCGCAGACCTTTTTCCTTCAGCAGGCGATGGGCCCAGGCGTTCCACTCGCCTTCGAGCGGCGGAATGGCGTCGGCGCTGTAATCCAGTTCGAGATCGTAGCCGGCACGATCATAGGCCGCGTCGAGAACGGCCTGGAGATCCAGCACGACGTGCCCATCTTCTGGCTTGAGCGGGACCGTGATCGGAGGCAGCTTCTGAGACAGCCGGATCGGCCAGAGCGTGGCCTTGGGGCGGCGACCCGCCCGCGAGACATGAACCAGGTATTCGTGAGGCGGAATTCCCCCGTAAACCGGGATCGGCAATCCGCGGCGCAAGAGGTCAATCTCCACCAGATGGCTCGGTGACTTCATGACGTCAGACCGCTTGGTTTCGTAGCTTTCCCGTCCCCGCGAACCGGCAACCTTGTTGGTAGGACTGAGGATCTCGATCACGGTGACCACCAGGCGCTCCACGCGGTCGACGATCTCGATGTAGGACTCGTGGATCTCCTCTTCGATCATGGTGATCGCCTCGATCGGTTCCGCGACCGCCAGCGCGGTGCCGCCTCCGGGCGCGAAAGCCTGGCCCACACGATCGGGGTTGAGCGCGATGCGAAGGTCAGGAACCATCACCAGCCGCCCTGAATCATGCTCGTCGGAGATATAAACCCGCTCCTCGATGCGAACGTAATACTTGGGCCTCAAGAGGGTGTTGAGCAAGGCCCTCGTTTCCGAGATCAGTTCATGGTGCACGTCAGGCCAGAGCCCTGGCTCTTCCAGATAAGGATCCATACCCGGAAATGGCGAAGGCATGATCGATGATCCTGTCGAAAGGGGGAATACGGCCGGCGATTTCATCCTTATCCATTCTAACGCCGGAGACCGGGCCTGGCAGGCTGACTTCCCAAGTGAAGTCTGACCCACTAAACTGAGTGCAATCTTCGATACCACTCCAGGTCTTGTTCCGAGGAGCTCAGGAATGTGGCAACTGCCGCCGGATCGCCCAGGGCCGTTCTGCTCCGAGGCGACGACAACGTGGCAGTGGCCGCCCGGCGGCTGGCGAATCAGCCCGGGCGCAGACCTTTCTCCTTCAGCAGGCGATGGGCCCAGGCGTTCCATTCCGGGTCGAGGGGGGGAACGGGGTCGGAGTTGTAATTAATGTCCAAGTCGTAACCGGCTCGGTCATAGACCGTATCGATCACGCCTTGGAGATCAAGCGCGATGTTCTCATCTTCGGGCCGTAACGGTATCGAGAGGGTTGGCAACCGCTCGTCTAGCCGGATTACCCAGAGCAGTCCGTCGGGACGGCGATTCACTGGAGAGATGTGAACGAAGTACTCGTGTGGCTGAAGTCGTTTCCGCAGCGCGAGGGAAGCCCCACCTCGCAACAGATCGATCTCGACCCAGTGGCTTCTTGAGTCCATGGTCTTCTTTCGCTTCCGCCGAAAGCTTCTTAGACCTTGAGAACCCGCAACCTTATTGGTGGGGCTCATGACTTCGATCACGGTCACGACCTTTCGGTGCTGTCGGTCGATGATCTCCAGATAACGTTCGCGGACTTCCTCATCGAGGAGGGTCCGGGCCACGATAGGCTCGGCGACATTGACGGCCCCCCCCGCAGGCGCAAAGCCTCGCACTTTGTGCTCCGGGCGGACCGAGATCTCGATGTCGGGAATCAAGACTTTGCGTCCCGGATCCCCTTCCTCGGAGATATAAACTCGTTCCTCAATTCTCACGTAATACTTCGGACGCAGGACCTCGGTGAGAACATCGCTGACGCGAGTCATGATCCTGGTGTGCACGTCAGGCCAGAGCCCTGGCTCTTCCAGATAAGGATCCATACCCGGAAATGGCGAAGGCATGATCGATGATCCTGTCGAAAGGGGGAATAGAGCCAGCGGTTTCATCCTTTTCTATTGTAACGCCGGAGACCGGGCCTGGTAGGCTGACTTCCCAAGTGAAGTGTGACCCACTAAACTGAGTTCAAGCTTCGATACCAGCCCAGGTCTTGTTCCGAGGAGCCCAGGAATGGCAACTGCCGCCGGATCGCCCAGGGCCGTTCTGCTCCGAGGCGACGACAACGTGGCAGTGGCCGCCCGGCCCATTCCCAAGGGTTTTGCGCTGAACCTGACGGATGTCACGGTAGAGGTTCGCGAGCCCATCGACCTGGGCCACAAGGTGTCGCTCTGCGCGATCGCCCAGGGTGAACCGGTCCGGAAGTACGGCCAGATTATCGGGTTTGCCTCCCGGGACATTGCCGCCGGGGCCCACGTGCACGTGCATAACCTGCGGGCCGACCTGTTCGAGCGCGATTACGCGTTTGCCAGCGAGCGGCCGCCGGTGCCCGCGCCGGAGCGGCCCCGGACGTTGCGGGGCTTCCTTCGCCCCGACGGCCGCGTCGGGACGCGCAACTACATCGCGGTGATCAGCACGGTCAATTGCTCGGCCAGCACCTCGCGCTGCATTGCCGACCGGTTCCGCGACGGGCGCTGGCGGTCGCAGTTCCCCAATATCGACGGCGTCTTCGCCATCACCCACAAGGGAGGCTGCGGGCTGCCGTTCGAGGGGCTCGATCACCAGATCCTGGAGCGCGTGCTGGCCGGGTTTGCCCACCATCCCAACGTGGCGGCCTACGTCATCGTCGGCCTGGGCTGCGAGGGGGCCTATGCGCAGCACCTGGTGGAAAGCCAGCAACTGACGCTTCTGCATCCGCATGGAAATGGATCGCAAGCTGGCCGGAACCAGCCAGCCGAACCGTACCGGCCCCGGGTGCTGAACATCCAGGAGGAAGGCGGAATTACGCGGACCATCGAGGCCGCGGTGCGGGCTGTCGGTGAGCTGATGCCCGAGGCGAACGCGTGGCGGCGGTCCGAGCAGCCGGCTTCAAGGATCTGCCTGGCGATGGAATGCGGCGGCTCCGACGGCAACTCGGGCGTGACGGCCAACCCGGCGCTCGGCGTGGCGGCCGACCTGGTCATCGCCCAGGGGGGGTCGGCCGTCCTGGGCGAGACCACCGAGATCTACGGTGCCGAGCACCTGCTGACGCGCCGGGCCGTCAGCCGCGAGGTCGGCCAGAAACTCGTCGACCGGATCAAGTGGTGGGAGTGGTACACCGGCGTCTTCGGCGCCCGCATCGACAACAATCCGTCGCCGGGCAACAAGGCGGGCGGGTTGACCACCATTTACGAGAAGTCGCTAGGTGCTCTGGCCAAGGCCGGCTCGACGCCCCTGGTCGACGTCGTCCCTTATGCCGCGCCGGTGACGAGTCCCGGCCTCGTCTTCATGGACACACCCGGCTACGACCCCCCCTGCACCACCGGCCTGGTGGCAAGCGGCGCCAACGTCCTGGTCTTCACCACCGGCCGCGGCAGCGTGCTGGGCCTCAAGCCGACGCCCTGCATCAAGCTTGCCACCAACACGCCGATGTACGACCGGATGAGCGATGATATGGACATGAATGCTGGAACCATACTTGAAGGCGAACCGGTGGAGAGCGTCGGCCGTCGCCTCTTCGAGCTGATCCTGGAGGTTGCCGGCGGAACGACGACCAGAAGCGAGCAACAGGAGGTCGGCGAGGAGGAGTTCGCCCCGTGGACCATCGGGCCGACGCTGTGACCACGCCGGCGGCTTCCAAACGGCGGGGAGTTGCTCTCGAGCGCCCGGTTCGCCGCGGCTGGTCGCACCCTTCCGCCTGGTTTTTCTTGCTACTCGCGGTACTGGAGCTGAGCTGGCTGGGCTGGTTCCTGGTCGAGCCCCTGCCCAACTTCCCCAGGGAGTCGGGCACGATGCGCAGGGGGTTCTTGCTCTTGAAGGCGTTCCCCGAGGTCGTTCCGGGGACGACCTTTCGCGAGTCGCTGATCGGCCAGGCGGCGCGGGAACTGAGCCACGTCGAGAACCTGCCCGAGCGGTTGCCCATCGTGGGGGCGGCCGCGCTGGTCGTGCTGGCGGCTCTTGGCCTGGGAGAATTGATCCTGGCCGGCTTGCGTTTGCGCGATGGCATGCGGACGGGAGAGCGCCTGGCCGTCGACTTCGGCATCGGCACCACAGCGCTGGGCGCGCTCACGCTGCTCGCCGGGCGCGCCGGGTTGCTCGATCCCTGGATCTTCCGGATCGGCCTGGGCGTGATCGCCATGGCCGGGCTGGGCACATCGAAGCTCTGGCAAATTGAGCGGCCGCGGCTCGATGTGCGCTGGCTTCTTGCCGGCCTGATCATCGCCCCGTTCCTGGTCATCATGCTCCTGGGAGCGATGCTGCCGGCGATCGATTTCGACGCGCTCGAATATCACCTCCAGGGTCCGAAGGAATATTTCCAGGCCGGGCGGATCGCGTTTCTGCCGCATAATGTTTACACCAGCATGCCCTTTGGCGTGGAGATGCTCCACCTGATGGGCATGGAAGTGCTGGGCGACTGGTGGTGGGGAGGGCTGGTCGGGCAGCTTCTGGTGGCGCTTTACGCCCCGGCGGCCGCCGTGCTGATCGCGGCGGCGACGGGGCGCGTGGGAACCCGGCGCGCGGCCTGGCTGGCGGCTGTCATCTACGTGTCCACGCCCTGGATCTACCGGATGGCGGTGATCGCCTACGTCGAGGGGCCGCTCTGCTTCTATCACGCCGCCTTGATCTGGGGCGTGATTCGGGGCTGGACCGAGACGCGGAATGAGCGAGGTCCACTGTGGCTGCTGCTTGGTCTCCTTGCCGGCGGGGCGATGGCCTGCAAGTACCCGGCCTTGATCTCCGCTGTCATCCCGTTGGGCCTGCTCGCGCTGGTTGACTGCTGGCGGGCGCGGTCGATCGCCCCGGTCCTGGCGTGTCTCATGGGCTGGTCGATGGTGATGGCGCCCTGGCTGGCGAGGAACGTCGTGGACACCGGCAACCCGGTCTATCCCCTGGGTTACCAGGTGTTCGGAGGCCGGCTCTGGAACGAAGCCCGCGAGACCCAGTGGCAGCGCGCGCACGGGCCCAAGGCGGCGACTCTGGATTCGCTTGGCAGCTCGCTGGTGGACGTCGCGGGACGGTCGGACTGGCAATCGCCCCTTTACCTTGCTTTCGCTCCCCTCGCCTTGATCCGGCCCGGCTCGCGCAGGCTGGTGCTGGCGCTGGGAGGCTACGTAGCGTATCTGTTTTTCACCTGGTGGCTGCTGACGCACCGGCTGGACCGGTTCTGGCTTCCTTTACTTCCCTGCCTGGCCATCCTGGCCGGACTGGGTGCCGACTGGTCCGAGCGCTGGTCGTGGAGGATCCTCCGCGGGACAATCCTCGCGATCGCCCTGGTCTGCAACTTCACCGACTGCTCAACCGCCCTGACCGGTCTCAACGAGTGGACGGGGAACCTGGCCTTCCTCCGCCGGGATGTACCCCGCCGGCTCAATCCCCCCCTGGCCGCCATCGACAGAGTTCTTCCCCCTGACGCGAGAATTCTGCTCGTCGGCCAAGCGGCGGTGTTCCACGTCGGCCATGAGATCCTCTACAACACCGTGTTCAATCCCGAGACCATCGAGCTCCTGGCCGCGGGCAAGAGTCCTCAAGAGTTCCATCAGACCCTGAAGGATCGCGGCGTCACGCACGTTTACGTCGACTGGAAAGAGATCAACCGGCATCGCGCTCCGGCGGGCTACGGTTTCACCGACTTCGTGACCCCCGAGCGGTTTGCCGCCTGGATCCAGGAAGGCGTGCTGGATCGTCCGGTGCCTCTCGCGCTCGAGGATCATGCTGGGCGACTCGCGCTCGAGCAGGAGCTCTACCCGGTTCGCTAGCCTGTATTTGCGGCGGAACGATTGGTTTTCCTTTCCCCTCTCCGGGCACCCCAGCATCCGCTTGCCATTGCCTGGGTGTCCCGAAACCACTCTTCCCGCTTTTGCACCTCTTCGCTACCATTTCGCCGCCTGGACCGGGCTGGACGGATCGGTCCGGATCCGCGTGCAGACGCAAGCGGCATGCACACTCCCTACAGGAGGCTCAGGGATGACGACTTACGACGCGGCAATGGTGATTGTGGTCGTGCTGGGAATGGTCCGGGGTGCCTGGAGAGGCTTCACCTGGCAGATGGCAAGCATTGCTTCGCTCGTTCTTGGCTACACGGCAGCACATACGACGTCGGCCCGGATCGCTGCCTACCTTCCGGGTGAGCCGGAAGTGCAACGCATGCTGGCGATGGGCGTCGTTTACATCGCCGTTTCGGGCGGCATCTTCGGGATCGCCTGGATGATTCGCGGAACGCTGCGCAAGCTCAAGTTCGAGGCCTTTGATCGTCACCTGGGCATGTTGCTGGGCGGGCTCGAGGGCGTGGGGGTGGGGATGCTGGCAACGATGTTCGTGGTCAGCCTGGCGCCTGCCACCCGTCAGCCGATCTTCTCCAGCACCACGGGCCGCGTGGTCGGGACAGTCATGAACAACCTGGGACCGGTGCTCCCCGGCGAGGTCCGTAAGGTGCTGGCTCCGCACTGGGATGGGTCGTTCTCGCAGGCGGTGGCCGCTCACGGTGCCAATGAAGACGCCGTCGGGACCGATGACCCGGCCGGTACTTCTGGCGGGGTCGCGACGTCGTCCCAACTTCCCGCTCTCCACGAGACCGATGCAGCCGGCGACTCCTCCGCGGCATCCGCATTGTCTGCTCTGCCTGCGCTCGAATCCCCCGCGGTCGAGGATCAAGCAGTAGAGCGCGCCAGTGGTTCGCACCCCTCCGAAGCGCCCCCTGCGCTTGACGGTCCGCAGGGCGGGGCCGGGCTGGACGGCATTCTCGAGAAGGGACGGCAAGAGGTCGAGCACGCGGTTTCCGACTCGATCGACCGGCAACTGCAACGGCTAGGAGGTCTCAAGTCCGCCACGCCGAAAGGCCAGCAATGAGCGACGTCCAGGGCGTGAGCCTCGAAGCCGGCGACCGTCCGATCAATTTGACCCAGGTTCTCAAACTGTCGGGAAGCGTCCTGAGCGGCGGTGAGGCGAAAGCCCTCATCGCCGAGGGACGCGTCCGCGTCAATGGCGAGGTCGAGCTCCGCAAGCGGCGACAGATGACCGTCGGTGATGTCGTTCAGATCGAAGGCGGAACCAGGATCGAGCTGGTTTGACCAACTTTCCCCCTCTTCTCGGCACGGTTTACGCTAACTCATTTCCCGGTTCGAGCCAGACGGCGGGTCAAGCTCTCGTCTTGGCCTCGTTCTGACCTGTTGCCCCTTCCCAAGCTGCCTACAATCGTCAAGCGGCACGGATAGCCTCCAAACAACACTGTTGATGACATGCATCCCAGACTCCACTCCGACGGAGGTGCCTCTTGTCCGCCAAGCCCCGTTCCACGACCTCGTCCTCGACCGTGTCACGATCTCGATGGCCAAGAATCGTCAGGCTCATCGAGCCGCGGGAGAACAAGACGCACCTGGCCGCCTTTGCCGGGGCCGTCCAATCGGGGTTGAGCAGCCAGCCCAAGAGCCTGCCCTGGGCCTTTTTTTACGATGAGGAGGGATCGCGGCTGTTCGAGGCGATTTGCGAGCTTCCCGAGTATTACTTGACACGAACCGAGGACGGAATTCTGCGCCGGCATGCCGATGAGATGGTCGCTGGTCTGGCTGCCGGCGGCAATGCCGGCCTGGAGCCGGCGATCATCGAGCTCGGCAGCGGTAGTGCGGTCAAGACGCAAAGGCTGCTCGCCGCGGGGTTGCGGCGGCATGACCGGCTCCATTACGTCCCCATCGATGTTTCTCCCTCGGCGCTCGAAGATTCGGCCCAGCGGCTGACGCGGCGCTTCCCCGCCCTGAAGGTCACCGGTTACGTGGCCGATTATCGGCGCGGGTTGGAACGGATCATGGCCCGAGCCAAGGGCCCTCGACTGATCGTATTTCTGGGCTCGAGCCTGGGCAACTACGAGATCGAAGCCGCCGTCGAGCTGCTCACCATGATCGGCCAGACGATGCGACCGGATGACCGATTGCTGCTCGGAACCGACATGGCCAAGGAACGGTCGTTGCTGGAATCTGCTTACGACGATTCACGCGGAGTGACCGCGGCCTTCAATTTCAACCTGCTGCGACGGATCAACAGGGAGTTGGGGGCCGATTTCGCGGTCGAGGCCTTCGAGCACAGGGCGGTCTATCACCCGGACCGCGGCCGCGTCGAGATGCACCTGCTGAGCACCCGCGACCAGGTCGTGCACATCACGGCCGCGGGGTTGACGGTCCGTCTTGCCGAGGGCGAAACGATCCACACCGAGAATTCCCACAAGTACACCGCCGAGATGCTGTTATATCTCCAGTCTCGCGCGGGGTTTGTGGAAGAGGCGGCGTGGACCGATGAGCGCGGCTGGTTCCGGCTCCAGCACTGGCGATTGCAGCGTGCCGAGACGATCTGATGGCAAATTGATCCCCCAGGGTTGGATTGCCGCCGGGGTGGTCACTCGAGCTTGACCTCGCCGCTTTTCACGCATTCCAGGTCGGCCAGCGTGGCACAGCCGCCAGGAAGCTCCGCGTCCTCGATGAGCATGTCGGGAATGTCGTCCTTGATGGCGAACCTGGTACCGCAGCGGGTGCAGATCAGCACGTCTCCCTCCTGGCGCAAGGGGGCCTTGCCCAGCGGGCACACCAGAAGAGAAAGGAACTCGTCATTGAGCATCGGCACACGTCCTCATGCAGGAATCTTGATCCGTGGTGATCGTCGCGTGGCGATCACTCCGCGTCCGGGCAGGGGAGAGCGGGCTCGCGGGGGCGAATGGTCGCCATTATGTCGCGACCAGGTCGGTGATTGAAGCCGAATCGGCACACCGAGCATCCTGGTGAATGAGTGCGACCCCCGGCGGTTCTCTCCTCTGTTCCGCGGCGGTGTTCCCGGTCATAATTGATCGAGAGGCGATGAAATCTTCCGCAAGTCTCCGCCGCAATGCCGGCTCAGCCCTGAGATCCAGGCTGAACCGCAAGAGATTCCAATGGCTTACGTTGTTCGTTACGGCCGGATGCGGTTTCTCGGCGAATACATGGGTCCGGAGGATCAGGATCATTTCCGGGGCCAGCGCGTGGTGATCCGCACCGATCGGGGAACCGAGCTGGGAGAGATTCTCTGCCCGGCGACCGAGCGGACGGCGAGTTATCTCGAACAATCCGTTCCGGGAGAGATCCTGCGGCCGGCGACTCCTGAAGACCTGGAACATGAAGCGACGCTGATCCAGGCACAGAAGAAGGCCTTCGACGTCTGCCAGGAGCTGATCTCCAGGCGCCGCCTCCAGATGGACCTGGTCGACGTCGAGATCATCCTGGGCCGCGAGCGAATCGCGTTTTATTACCTGGCCGAAAAGCGCGTGGACTTTCGCGAGCTCGTCAAGGACCTGGCCCGCGCGTTGCGAACCCGGATCGAGATGCGCCAGATTGGCGTGCGTGACGAGGCGAAACTGCTGGCGGACTATGGCGATTGTGGCAAACCGGTTTGCTGCAACACCCATCTGACCGCCATGCCTCCCGTCTCCATGAAGATGGCCAAGCTCCAGAAGACCACGCTCGACCCCGCCAAGATCTCGGGTCGGTGCGGCCGGCTCAAGTGCTGCCTGCGGTACGAGTTCGACACCTATCGCGAGCTCGAGAGCCAGCTTCCCGCGTTCGGTTCGCAGGTAGTCACCTCGAAGGGGCGGGGACGGGTGGTCGGGCAGGAGATCCTGGCCCAGAAGCTGGTCGTGGAATTCGAGGACCACCGTCGAATCATCATCGGCCCCGACGACGTGCTGAGCGTCGAGCCTCCCAGGAGCCGGCAAGCACACGCCGGCGAGCAGACCGGCCCCAAGAGCGGCCGGTCTCATCCCGATGGGCTCGAGGACCAGTCCCTCCAGGGAATCGATGCCGATCATGCTGCGTGGTCCGTTGACGGATCGAGCGACGAGGCCGAGCCCGAAACACAAGCGGAGGACGGCAACGATCTCGGGCCCGACCGGAGGGATCGCCGGGGAGGTTGATCGGCCCATGAACCTACGTGACCAGTTGGCGCGGGTGATCGCCCGTGATTCTCGCTATACGATCGAGTCGTACGCCTTTGTGCTCGAGTCGCTCAAGCGCGCGCGCACCCACAAGTTGCAAGAGCAACGGAAACGGCGTGACCGGGACCGCGCGTCACGACCGCGCAAGCGCGCCCAGCCCGCGCCTGCCGGGGAAGCCGAGACCGAGCAACCGGGCCATGTCACCGGCGCCGAGATCTGCCAGGCCGCCCGGCGCCTGGCACTGCGCTACTACGGGCTGATGGCGATCACCGTGCTCAATGAGTGGGGCATCCACTCCACATCCGACATCGGCGAGATCGTCTACAATCTGATCGCGTCGGGCGACCTGGACAAGGCCCCCAGCGACAAACGGTCGGACTTCGATGACGTGTTCGACTTCGCGACGGCATTACAGCCGAAGTCGTTACTTGAAGAAGAAAAGTCTCGGTAAGACGAGCACCTTCCCTCGGTCGAGAACTCGCCACGGGCAAGTGCCGGCGGCTTCCGGCCAGCTCAAGTGGGGCATGCCGCTCGGACTTCCGCGGAACAGGAGATTTCTCACAATGGCCTGGAGCAGGGATCGCAAACGGTTCGTCGGGGCCCTGAGTCTGTTCCTGCTCTGGGTCGTGCTCTTGGGCATCCTGGCCATCGTCTCGGCGTACCGACCGGCCGCTCGCTCCGCCCTGCCCGATCAGCCGGCTGCCTCCGGCGAACCCGGAAGTGCCGGGGACGAGAAGTAGCAAGGTTGGGCCGGGGACGAGGACTGCGGAGTCTGCTCATTCCATGACGAGGTGCGAGGCGCCTTCGCTGCGAATCATTCCAGCGTGACATCGAGCCGTGTCACCGAGGCAGGCGCCAGCACGCAGTGCAGCTCTGGACCGCGAAGATCCGTGGGAGTCGAACTGGGCACGACGGTCTCCGGCTGCTCGAAGGTGTTGTGAGCATTCAGCTCTTTGTGCGTGAGCACGGTCCGCCGTACCTCGCGCGCCGATCCGCCACGGAGGAGGATGGACACCTCGGCCGGATCGGTGGCGTGCGTGTGCACGAGCGTCAGCGTCAACTCGCGCTGGCCGGTTCGCGAGGCCGAGCCGGCAATCCGGAAAATCCGCTTCGGCAGCTTGCCCGGTCCGAAAGCCACCTCGGGCGCGTGCACGTCAATCCGCACCGACCTGGCCCCGTGATGTGGCCGGTACATCTCGAAAACGTGGAAATTGGGCGTGGCCACAAACCTGTCGCCGTCGGCGAGGAACAACGAGTGCAGGTTGTTGACCAGTTGCGCGATATTCGCCATGTCCACCTTGTCGGCGTGCCGGTTGAAGGTATCGAGCGTCAAGGCTGCCACCAGCGCGTCTCGCAGAGTGCCCATTTGCTCGAACAGATGGGCCGGATTGATCTCGGTGCCGGCGGGGTGCCAGCTTCCCCACTCGTCAACCACGAGTTTGATGTTGTGGGCGGGGTCAAACAGTCCGAGCACCGCCCACTGATCGCGGATCAGCGTCTCCATCTGGTTGGCCTTGTAGAGCTGCTCGTACCATTGATCGGTCGTGAACTTCAGGGCATGGCCGGTCGTCCCACAGTAGTAATGCGGCGCCCAGCCCCGGATCGGCGCCCGTGCGCCATCGGCCCACTTGGTGAAGAAACGCCTGGTCCAGTCGAGGTCGTTGCTGTTCGGCCCGGCGGCGATCAGGTAGAGCTGCACACCGTACTCGGGAAGCCACTCGGTGAACTTGCGGTATTCGTGGCAGTAATCCTCGGGCGTGAATTTACCGCCGCAGCCCCAGCTCTCGTTGCCGACACCCCAGTAGCGGATGCCCAGCGGCTCGCGCTCGCCGTTGGCCGCGCGCTCATCGGCCAGCGTGGTCGAGCCGGCCGGCGCGTTGCAGTACTCGACCCACTGCTGATACTCTTCCGGCGACCCCGTTCCGACGTTGGCAGCGAAATAGGGTTCGACAGCGCAGAGCCGGCAGAACCGGATGAACTCGTGCGTGCCAAAAGTGTTCGGCTCGGTCACCTCGCGCCAGCGGCCGAACCTTCTGGGCCGCGACGCGACGGGTCCGATCCCATCGCGCCAGTGGTAGCGATCCGCGAAGCACCCCCCCGGCCAGCGGACGACGACCTTCCCCAGCCGCTTGACATGCTCGACCAGCGCCTTGCGGATTCCACCGATGTTGGGAACCTT
>Ga0208044_1001321_pt1 | contig 13727 bp, 6 predicted proteins | sample Sb_taG_8_FD_187712 | JGI IMG/M metagenome (GOLD analysis project Ga0208044, IMG submission 187712) | Peat soil microbial communities from Weissenstadt, Germany - Sb_50d_c_BC metaG (SPAdes) (version 2) | ecosystem: Environmental > Terrestrial > Soil > Wetlands > Peat | place: Germany: Weissenstadt... | reverse complement strand
CTGAAGGGACGGCGGACGTGGCCGCTGGCGGAGCTGTGGTCGGGACCACAGTCAACGATGAAGCCGGGAATGGCGGCGTAGAGCCTGGCCCGGCAAGCGCCGTCACCGGCTCCGTCTGGACAGACCTGGGTGATGACGGCTGGGCTACGGGTGCACCGGGAGCAGGGAATAGACCAGTCTGGGTGCCGGCTTCCGTCCGGCTGCTGGTTCGCAGCGCCAGCGTCATGTGCTGACGCTGCGGTCCGCGAGCGCGAACAATATCCAGGTGAATCATCACCTGCGCGGGTAGCCGGTCCAGCCGGTCCGTCAGGTCGTAGGGCGAACGGACGGGCTGACCATCAACAGCGACAATCACGTCTCCTGCTCGTAGACCGGCCAGTGCGGCTGGCGTGCCGGCCATCACCTCCAGTAAAACGGCTCCTTCGAGAATCGCATCAACGTCAGGACTTGGGTGCGAACCGGCTTCAGGGTGCGGGTGAAGTGTCGCTGCTGCAGCAACAGGCTCCAGACGTACCCCTAGGTAGGCCCGATCGACGTGGCCGCGAGCGCGAAGCTGGTCAGCCACCCAGAGGACGTCACGAACCGCGAGCGCGAAGCCGAAATCATTGTCACGTTCTGCGCGGTCCTTGGCCGTGGCCGGGATAGCGAGGCCGCTTCGGATCAGGCCAAGCAACTGGCCGCGGAGGTTGGCCACCACCGCACCACTGTCGCCGGGGTAGAGCGGGGCTTGAACCTGGATCAGCCCGCCGAGTTGATGTGATCCCACCTTCAAGGTGCGGTCAAGTCCCGCGATGTGCCCCCGGCTGACGGAGTGCCCTAGCCCGAACGGGTTACCAACGACAAACACCTGGCTGCCCAGGCTTGGCTCTTCAGCCGCAATCTGGATCGGCCGCACCGCTCGGGGCGCGATCTGTAGCAAGGTCAACCCAGTTTCTGGATCGGCGGCCACCCACTGAGCCAGATGGCGCCTCCCCGAGGCGTCATGTGCAACAATTGTTGTATGGCCTGTTGCTCCGCTGCCTGTTGAGATAGGGCCAGGGGCGGAGGAAGTGGCAGCAGATGGAGGATCGATGCGTACGGAGAGCACGTCGCCCCGCAAGTTGATCACCACGCCAGTGGCTAACCGGCGCGAGCCGGGTGGACCTTCCAGAGCTGTGTACTCAAGCGCGACAACTGAATCCCGGGCGCGAATCATCCCAGCTGACATTTGCCGCTCCAGCTGCTCTAGAGCTGCGAATAAGGCCGATTCATCGCTGCCTTTCTGATCATTGTGCCCGCGCTTGGCAGAATGACTCGACGATTCTGTGTGGGAACCGGGTCTGGTCGTTCGATTGCTTGTGTTCTCTCCGGGAAGCGCTAATGTGCCGGCCCCAGCCTCTTCCGCCCTCCAGGTCAAGTGGTTCGCCTGGTCAAGCCCCGCGGAAGACGACTTCTCTACCTGCCCGACTTTGGGCACTTGCCGCAGCTTGCCCGATGAGCCGGCCCAGAAACTCGTCCCTGTCACCCCGACGAAGACTATGCCGCTGGCTAAACCCAGGGCAAGGCGCTTTCGAAGAGAGGACGCAAGGAGTGACATTGTTGAATCTCACCCTCCCAGGCCGCGCCTGGGAGAATTTGATCAGGTGCTTTGTAAAGACCGTCCTGTGGACGGCAGAAACGATTCTCTGCCGTTGCCCAAGATGGTATCGACAGCCACGTCCAAAGACTACGCCGCGGGTACTGGGTTAAAAGGCCTGTGACTAGTAGGCCGGCTTGCCTGTGCGCGTTTCAGGCGGCATGGGGGTGCCGTGTTCGAGGTCGAAATCATAACGAGGTGCCGAGGTCGCCGTGGCCGTCGTGGTGGTAATCGTCGAAGCCGTCTTTGCCGTGGCAATTTGCCCCATTGAAGCCGCGGCGTCGGGCACTGCCGGACTTGGCAGGGACAGCGAGTCCGAGGCACGTGATACCGTGCTCGATGAAGTCGCGGTCACCACGTGCCCCGACGCTTCCGGCAATTCAGGTAGGGGCAACTGCATGCTGGAAAGGGGAGCCGTGTCGGCTGCAATCCGAGCCTCGGGCTGGGTCTGCCGGCGCTGCAGGACGACAACAAGCAAGAATAAGACCATCCCGGTCGCCGCCAAGCTGAAGCCGAAGCCAACCTGCGGAGTTACAAACCGGAATGTTCTGCCAGGGCGAGGTCTTCTGCTCGAAAAGACGGGCCGGGCTCGATTGGCTAGAAAGTCGCCAAGCGAGTCTCGAGTCCAGGCAAGTTGAAGCGGCAAATTACTGCGGAGCTGGCCGCAACCGCAGAAAAAACGGTCTGCGGTAACACGGATTCCTTCTGGACAGATTGCACGCAGAGTCCGTAGCCACCTGGATCGGGATTGCTTCTGATGGCGCCGGATCCGCTCTTCTAGCCTAGGCCAGAGCGAAGGTGTACGCAACCCAGTGGTCATGTCCGCCGCAGCGATACTCAGAACGGAAATGGCTTTCTCCAGGCTGGCTTGATACTGGCGGCAACTGGAGCACTCAGTCAAATGTTGCTCAATAAGTCGCCGATCCTCAGCGTTCAAGTCGTTGCCTTCGCAAGCTAGACCATCGCTGTCATCCACCAAGAGTGGAAGCCAGTCATGCACCCAGTTACAGGAAGAACGACCCATGATCATGCCTTTGCCATTGTCAGCCATCCTTGGCCTCCCGCTGCGCCCCTTCCTGACGGCGCTGCCACAGTTCCCGGAACTTGTCACGGGCCTTGGAAAGGCGCCAACGAACGGTCGCCTCGCGTCTTGCGACAATCGCCGCAACCTCCGACGAAGAAAAGCCTTCCAGATCTCGGAGGACCAGAATCGTGCGATAGGAGACCGGCAGTTGTGCCAGGATGTACTGTACTTCCTGGGCCAGCTCGGTCTGGATTCTCGGGTCCGGCTCGGGAAGCTCGAACGGAAGTTGGCCATCACCATGGGGCCGATCAATCGATGCCGGTGGGGAGGGCTCGCTACGGCTCCGGCGCAACCAGTCCAGTCCAAGGTTTACGGCTACTCGAAAAAGCCACGGACCAAACCGCCTTGCAGTGTCGAAGCGTTCCAGCCGGTTATAGACGCGCCAGAAAGTTTCCTGGGCTAGATCTCGAGCAAGCTCGGGGTCGCGGACCAGCCGGGCTAGCACCCGTATCAGCTTGCGCTCGTAACGCCGAACCAGCACGGCGAAGGCAGCATGATCTCCGTGTCGAGCCCGCTCTACGAGCCAGGCATCATTCAGGCTCGATTCGTCGTCAAGGCCGCTGCTCGCTGCAGCGGCTATGGGCCCTGCCGCAGAGTTTGCGGTCGACCCAGCTCCAGCCTCTCCCTTCGCAAGACAGCGGCGGCTTACACCCTCCGTTTTCTCGATGTTAGCCTGTTTCGCGCCCCGGGCATGGTTATCGGGAACGGGCGTAGGCTCGGTCTGGACCGGCTTCCGCATTCGCATGACCTCCCCACGTGAATTATGATACGAATGAGCTTCGGTCGGCGTTGGAGTTTTTTCCGCGCTCCACGCCAATCTCTTCCCCATGGCATCGTCCTGCCAGCTACCGGACAATGTCTTGAACGGATCGACCGAACTTCGGTTGTGAGTTGCGGTAAAGTCGCTTTATCGGGACTGCAGGCCGGGATTTCAGGGAGCATGAACCAACCGAACACAGCAGATAACCCCGCAGGTTCGTTGATCATTGGTGAAATATCGCTGTTTTGTCAACCGGCGTTGCCCGGTGTGAGCCGCTGCGTGGCTCCAATTCCGGGATCCATGAACAGGAGTCGGACATGGAAGGGTGGCCATGACGGGATGGAGCCTACGAGTGGAGCCTTGTCCACCCGAGGCGCGTGAAGCGGCGCTTCAGGTTCTCTATCAGCGAATTCCCGATTCGTTGCGTTCGCGCCTGGTCGTCGAGGTCCTCCGAGAAGCCTCATGCGGCCAGGTCGATCTTTCGGGTCTGTGGGTAGCCTGGGATCGCTCCCTGGGTCTAGGAATCGCCCGACTCCGGATTACCGGGACACTCTTGACCCAGGCCTTGGCCGGCCGGGCGGCAGCAATCTGGCCCCCTGAGGTTTTGCCATCATGGCGGCGAGCCACGACAGCCGCCGTGCTCGTGCGCTCAGCGTTGGCAGACCTTCAGGCGCGCGGGTTCCGCATCGTCCAGGCCGTTCTTGATGAATCAGCCAGCCGCCGCGGCGCGATCGACCTGATCCGTGGTGGGATGCCCTGGGTTACCGAGCTGCTTTATCTCGAGCGGGACACTCACCTACCCCTCCCGGAATCGGTCAGCCTTGATTCCCTATCGGAGTCAGAGGCAATAGCACCCCGCCTCATCTGGCGCTCCTTCAACGCGGCTCGCGAAACCGAGTTTCGCGCCCTGTTACAGGCAACCTACACTTCCAGTCTGGACATGCCCGAGCTTGAGGGAGTTCGTTCGCTCGATGACATCATCAAGGGCCATCGCTCCACGGGCCGCTTTGTTCCTGACCGCTGGAGGTTGGGTCAAGTGCCAGGCGTGCCCGATATGGCTATTGTCTTGCTTCTTTCCGAGGTCCCCGATCGGGATGTCTGGGAAGTTGTCTACCTTGGCTTGACCGTTTCCGCGCGCGGTCGTGGCCTGGGTCTCGCTGCCATCGCCCATGCCCTGGACCTTGCCCGCCCCCACGTCTCCCGTCTTGAGCTGGCCGTGGATATTCGCAATCTCCCTGCCTTGCGCCTCTACGAATCGGCCGGCTTCGTCTCTTTTGACCGCCGCTCGGTGCACCTGGTGGTGTTTCCCGAGAGTGGTGGATAGCTCTTCGTCCGTTTGTGGCTGCTGATTTTCGTCTGCGGCTCAGTTGCTTACTGAGGCAGTCTGGGTTGGGCTGGGTCGCCGGTGAGCCGGTGGCGAAGGATCTCGCCTTCCTTCAGATAGACAACGGCCTCGGCGATCTTGGAGGCGTGGTCGGCGATTCGCTCGATATTCCGTGCTGTGTTAACCAGACGGAGCCATGTGTTGATACGTTCGGGATGCGCGACGATCTCCTGCTTCAGCAGCTTGAGCACAGAGCGATAGTGTCGGTCTACCCGTCGCTCGGCGGCCATGACAGCCTGGGCCTGGCCGACGTTGGCCTGGACCAGGGCGTCAAGGCTGTCGTGAACCTGGTTGAGCGCTTCCAGTCCCAGGTTTTCCAGTGGCTGGGGGATGGGGAAGGCCTGGGGATCGGTTGCAAGCTTCTTGACCCGCTTGGCAATATGGCGGGCTAGATCGGCTAGCCGTTCGAGGTCGCCGTTAATCTTGAGTACGGCGGCCACGCGCCTCAGGTCCGACGCCACAGGCTGGTGCAAGGCCAGAACCCGCACACACTCGCGCTCGATCTGGACTTCCCAGCGGTCCACGGCCGGCTTTTGGAGCTTGATCTGATCCGCGAGTTCGATCCGACCGTCACATAAGGCGTGAATGCTCTGGTTCAGGGCATCCTCAACGACCGCCGCAAGCTTAAGTACCTCGGACCACAAGCCTTCCAGGTCGCGAACGAAATGGCGGCCAACCGTGACTCGTTGCTGCCCCCAGTCCCAAGCGGAAGGTGCCACCGGGTTGTCTTCTGGCATCAGGCGGGTCTCCGGTTGCAATACTGGTTGGGTCCATCCTTCAGGCGCTGTGAGACATATGTCCCGCAAGTGGAATGCCAGGCGCCTTCAAGCGACGGTGTGAACTGAAACGCGGAACATCCTAGCAAAGCGACAAAGGAGAGAATGTAGGAGATACACAGGAGGAGAAACGGCTGCAACGTCTGTTGGCGATCGTCAAAACGATAATCAGCCGCGAAGCGTGATCAGCTTGGTGGATCGGTCTCTTTCCCGCGTCGTCCTGGCTTCCTTCAATCACTTTCGTATTCGCTGGAAATCCCCCACTCAATTCATCTTAGAGAAGCAAGTCTGGGTTCACAACATCAAACCGACAAAATACTCCGGAAATTCATAGTTGCCTTGAGTAACAAATGTCCGGGATGTTGCAAGTTGATTGACGACAACCAGAGCGCCTCTCCAGGGATCGAGAGCAAAAGACAAAGGCCCACCACAATGGTTGGGCCTTTATCGTTCATCGGCTGTGGTGATGGTAATCCGGTCCGATCAATAGTTTCTGCCAGTCAGAGGCGGACCAGTGCCGTGGAGTGGCTGGTAATAGAGATCAGTCGGGATCTTGTCGCCGGGCCGCCAGTAACCCAGATCATACTGGGCTTCCCAGGGGGGATCGACGACTAAAGCGTAGGGCAAGGTAAGAATCTGCCAGGCGAAGAGGCCCACGGAGAAGAAGGGCTGGACCATCTGGTTCCGCTGGGTGGTCTGGGTGTGATCGTCAACCGGATAGGCCATGTACCGCCCGAGCGGTCCGAAGTACTGCTCGACGCTGTGGCCGTAGCGCTCCAGCATGGGATCCTGGAAATAAAGGGGCATGTGGCAAGTTGCAGCAGCGGCCCAGTACTTGCGCTGGGCGCTCCACTCACGGCGCCCCAGCGGGACCCAATCCTCGGGGACGGGGATGGCCCGGATGGGTCGGGCCTCAGCCGGGCTCGGAGCCCGGCTGATATCCACCTGGGTCTGGGTCTGGGTTCGAAGATCGGTGATGCTGTCAGGAGCCCTTGCAACAGGAGGCTGAGCATTGGGAACCGGACGGGCTTGTTCACGGATCAACTTTTCCTCTTGCATGCGAGCCATCTCCTCGACTTTCCGCTGAAGATCGGGGCGGAGAGTCGACGGGGGATTCACGCGCTGGGGAATGAAGGAATCGGAGGATGCTGTCGCGGAGCTCATCCCAGCACCCATTGCCGCTGGTGCCGCAAGAGGAGCGGTGGCGGCAGGTTCGCTGATACGAGCCTCAGCGTCAGCCTGGGCTGGTGCAGGGACTGCGACCGCAGCTTCCTCTCCGGCAGTGGGGACGGGTGTTTCGGGACCGGTCCTGGTTTCGACGGCGCTGGTAGGTTGTGGAGTTTTCACCGCCGCTGGGCTTGCTCCCCCGGTCGTTTGTGGAACGGCCGGATCTGGAGTGCCGGGCTGCGCAGGGTCTGGTTGGGCAACCGGGTCTGGTTTCGAGATCGAATCCGGACTTGCCGGGTGATTACCTGTCACGCCTGGAGGTAATGCGGGCAACTCCTCAGCGGCCGGAGGCAGAGGGTCTGACTTGGTCTTTGGGTCGGCATTACCAGCTGCGCCCTGGGGAAGGGGGGGCAGATCATCGGGAACCAACGCAACGGTCGGGGGAACTACGTCACCGGCTGAGGGAACAAGTTCGGCGGTAGGCGCTTTGGCCTTTGTATCGTCTCGTTTCATTTCGGATTCGCGAGCCATCTGCTGTGGAAGTGGGGGCAAGTCTTCAGATGTTGTTCCCGGGGGTGGAGTCGAAGTTGTCACGGACGGGATAGCTGGGGCCTGACCCGGCTCGGGCGTTGTGGGCGAACCGTCCTTGGCGGTCCGAGGCGTTGAATTCTTGGGCTTGTCGGATTCGCTTCCAAGCGGCGGTAAGGGTACTGAATCAAGATCATTCGAGGGCGGATCAGGAGGAGGCGCAGGCTTGGCACCAGGGTCCGTGGGGTGTTCCAGGCTAATTGGAGCGGGAGTCGCCGCCGGCTGCTCAGAGACCAATTCGGGAGCTCGTGGAGTGGATGTCGCAATGGCATTCGCGTCGACCGTCATAGGAGGCTTCGCTGCCATTACGTCAGGCACTGGCGCAGGCTGAGCGAACTGGTTCGGTTGTAGGGGCACTAGTTGTACGGATTCAAGAGCGGCGGCCATGGGCCCGGCAGTAGCCAACGAGGGGGCTGGCGCCGGGGCAGCACCCGCGAGCGCTGGTGGTGCCACATTCATGTCGACCGGTGCCGTACTAGTCTGCGGCTGAAGATCAGCCGTGGTAGCAACTGCGACTACGGTGGTGGCGGCTTGCAACACGTCGGTTTTCTGGGCTGCCGCTTGGGCTTCGCTCACAGGCCTCACGGGAGGCAGCGGTAAAAGGAGATCAGCTTGGGCTGCGGCGTCGGGTTTGGACTTAGCATCGGGAATTTTGACACGGGGGTCCGTGGGCTGTTCCAGGCTAATTGGGGCGGGAATCGCCGCCGGTTGCTCGGAAACTAATTCAGGAGCTCGTGGAGTGGATGCCGCAACGGCATTTGCGTCGACCGTCGGGGAAAGCTTCGCGCCTATTGCGTCAGGTACTGGCGCAGGCTGAGCGGACTGGTTCGGTTGTACGGGCGCCAGTTGCACGGATTCGTGAGCGGCCGGCATGGGCTCGGCAGCAGCCGACGAGGGGGCTGGAGTGGGGGCAGTACCCGCGAGCGATGGTGGTGGCGGGTTCGTGTCGACCGGCGCCGCACTGGCCTGCGGCTGCGGCTTAACCGTGGTAGCAACCGCGACCACGGTGGCGGTGGGTTGTGGCACATCGAGTTTCTGGGCTCCCGTCTGGGCTCCGCCCACGGGCGTCACGAGGGGCAACGGTAGGAGGAGGTCAGCTTGGGCTGTGGCTGCGGCATCGAGTTTGGGCTTGGCGGCGGGAGTTGAGGCGAGCGTCGTCGAATCGGATGCTGGTTGTAGCGGCGGGTCTGTGATCTTTGTCAGTTTTTCGGCAATCGCCTCGGGCGAATCGGTTGTGCTTGGCAGCTTGCTGATGCCGGAGGGCTGGGCCGCTTGATCGGCTGCGATCGCCAGAGGCTGGGGCATCTCACCCGAAACGGGCGCAGGTGTAGCGCTTGCTGGAGGAGGCGAGGGAATCGGGCTGGCGATCTCGCCGCCGGTGAGGCGAATCGGCTGACCCTGATCGTCGCCTTCACGGTTCGGCATTCGCACGAGGGGCTCCCTGCCTTGGGGTGGAGCGATGGACGGTCTTGCGGCAATTTGTGTATCCGGCTTGGCAGGAGAGAAGCCCCCAGGCCGCCGCGTTCTCTGGCTCAATGCATAGGGAGCCTCGCTACCCACCGCCTCGCGAAGGCCGCGTTGGGCTCGCTCGATTGCCTGCTTGAGCGTGAGCCGCTCGGAGTTGCTGAGCTCCTTTTGGCGGGTTTCTGCCTCGCGGAGATATTTCAGGGCTCGTTCATACTCTTGGTAGTTAATGTAATCCAGACCGTTACGCAGCAAGTAACGTGCCCCACGAGTTGCCGCCATGCCAACGATGGGATCGGTATTGATACCGGGCCCCGCCTCGGGGTTGGATGTGGACGTTGAGCCTGGTGTAGGCGTGGCCCCGGATGCCGACGCAGCGGAATCGCCACGTCGATCACTGGCCGACGGCAGAATCTGCTGAGCCGAGACCGCTGAGGCTGCGAGTGCGGCCCCAAGGATCATCGTGGTCAATGCCGAAGTTGTGCAACGCAAGCCACGCCTCCTTGCTTTCCTGGGACTTGCCTTACCAGATGGATCGACTCGTTTGGGACCCGAATCGAAAAGCGGCAGGTCCGTGCCAGTGTTCTAGCACGAGGCTGCCAGGACTGGTTCGATTAGCCGAATGGCTGTGATTGTTGATCGGTGGTCCCGCGATTCCCTTTGTGAGCAACTGGCCAGACGACGCGTGGCAATCCACTCGACGGCCTGACACTCAATGTGACAGCCTGATCTTCCTTTTTCCCGATCGTCCGGACGGGATTTGTTGTTTTGAAACGTGCCCGAGTTTCCTCTGGAAACCAGCGATCTGAAACTTTTTCAACGGTCGTTGGGAGCTTGCTCAGACCGACCCGCGACCGATTTCGCTATCGCTGCTGAAGCTCGAATAGTTGGGAGCTTCATGGGTAATGACAATATCGTGAGGATGGCTTTCCTGGACTGCGGCGGCGGTCACCTGGATGAACCGCGCCTTGGTGCGGAGCTCATCGATGGTTCGGGTTCCGCAGTAGCCCATGCCGGCTCGCAGGCCTCCCATGAGCTGGAAGATGAATTCAGACAGCGGGCCCTTGTAAGGAACGCGGCCCTCAACACCTTCGGGAACGAGTTTCTGATTCGGCGCAGCCTTGCTATCGGCACTCTTGGTTCCGGGATCTTGGCGGTATCGTTCATGCGATCCCTTGGCCATGGCCCCGATCGACCCCATGCCGCGATAGGTCTTGAAGCTGCGGCCGCGGTAGATGATTGTTTCTCCAGGGCTTTCAGCCAGGCCGGCGAAGAGCCCGCCGATCATCACGCAATGCGCCCCCGCCGCGATGGCCTTGGTGATATCCCCCGAGTAGCGGATACCGCCATCGGCGATGATCGGAACCCTTCCCCCAGCGACCTTGGCCGATTGGTGGATCGCGGTGATCTGCGGTACGCCGACTCCGGAGACGACCCGCGTGGTGCAGATCGATCCAGGTCCGATACCCACCTTCACAGCATCTGCCCCGGTCTCGATCAAGGCCCGGGTTCCCTCGCCAGTGGCCACGTTGCCGGCGACCACCTGAATGTCGAAGTCACGCTTGATTCGACGCACGGTCTCGATCACGTTCTTGCTGTGACCATGCGCCGAATCAACAGTCAAGACATCAACATCGGCTTCCAGCAGCGAGGCGATCCTCTCGTAATCGTGAACACCGACGGCTGCCCCCACACGCAATCGCCCCCGCGCATCCTTGCACGCGTTGGGATAACGGCGGAGCTTGTCGATGTCCTTGATCGTGATCAGACCTTTCAGTCGGTATTCATCGTCCACCAGCAAAAGTTTCTCGACCTTATTTTTCGTCAAAATCCGATCGGCTTCCTCGAGGCTGGTGTTCGCGGGAGCCGTGACGAGGTTTTCCTTGGTCATAACCTCCTCGATGCGAAGATCGTTGGACTCGAGAAATCGGAGGTCGCGGCGAGTCAAGATGCCGCGAAGATAGCCGCTGACGGTGATGGGCACGCCCGAGATGTTGTGCCCGTTCATGATATTGCGAGCCTGGCCGACGGTGGCATCGGGGGGAAGCGTGATCGGATCAACGATGATTCCGTTTTCCGACCGCTTGACCTTATCGACCTCTCGAGTCTGCTCCTCGATCGACATGTTCTTGTGGATGAGCCCCAATCCCCCCTCTTGCGCCAGTGCGATGGCCAGTTCGGCCTCGGTGACGGTATCCATGGGAGATGAGAGGATCGGCAGGTTGAGCGCGATCTTTGTGGTCAGGTGGGTGCGCGTGTCAACTTCGCGGGGCAGGAACTCGGAGTAACCGGGTTCGAGCAGGACATCGTCAAACGTGATGCCTTGGTAGGCGATGCGGTCGAGCATCGGGAAAAGCTCCGTTCCGGGCCCCGACCGAGAGACCGAGACGACACCACACGACGTGACGCGTGATCTGATGACCGGCAAACCAACAGACAGGACAGGATGAGATCAGGTCAGGCCTGGGGTGCGGGTCAAGGTCGGGTAAGTTCAGTAGCCTTTCCTGGACCATTAAACCCGGGATGGGCAGAGCTGGCAAGGCCAACTGACTTGCGAATCAAAGCCTCGAGGTGCTTTCCTTCCGGCCTAACTTCCTTGTGCGGCTTTCCTTACGATCCTTCCAGAACGCCGCTGGCCGCTTCTCCAGGTGCTGGAAAGGTGGCTGCGCTGCGGAATCGGAGCTGAGTATCCATGACCTGAATAGCTGGGGCCGCAACTTGTCTAGAAAAGTCCGAGAAACGCGGAGTTCAAGCAGCCAGAAACGGTCCGAGCGAGGACGGGAAGTGTTGGCAGCGCGTTGGGCTGGGTATTTATGGCCTGAAAAGCTGGGGCCGCAACTTGTCTAGAAAAGTCCGAGAAACGCGGAGTTCAAGTAGCCAGAAACGGTCCGAGCGAGGGCAGGAAGTGTTGTTAGCGCGCCCGGCTGGGAATCCGTGGCCTGAAAAGCTAGGGCCGCAACTTGTCTAGAAAAGTCTGAGAAACGCGGAGTTCAAGCAGCCAGAAACGGACCGAGCCCGTAGCCATGCGTGGCCCAGCCGGAGATAAGCACGGCGGATCGCCTTGGTTCAAGGGAACGCGCGGGAGGGGGCCGCACACTTTGTGGCACCAACATCAGCTTCTACAAGATCCTCTCTCATCAATACTGGACGGGCATCCGGTTCAGATTAGTTGAGGTTTCTGAAGTTTCGGCAGCCATCAATGCCCGCGCTGGGCTCCCCACTTTTTTGTCATAAACTCTAACCTGGTAACGATAAACACCCGAACAATTGGCTCTGTTCTGACACTCCACCGTCATTTCCACCTCTCTCCCTTGGATCCACTGGCTCGGAAGCGTGAAGGGAGCGCGAAACGTGCCACTTGTTCTGTGGCACAAAGTAAACGCGGGTGGTCCATGCGGAGTTCAAGCAGCCAGACCGCCGCTTGTGCCAGGAGGGACAGGAAGCAAGCTTTCCTAGCAGTCACATCAAGCGCTTCGCTTAGGGTAACGCAACCGAGCCGGCTCATCTCACACTTGCATGCGTCTTATTGCTGCCGGCTGGAAATGGGTTCGTTCTGCTTGCCCGATTCCGCCCTGGTTTGTCGTAAGTGATAATGTGTCAACGACTAACATCCAAGCGATTTGGCTTTGTTCTGGCGCTTTTCTATCAGCGCCAGTTCCATTTCCACAATCACTGACCACTGACTACTGACTACTGTTCCCGTGCCACTGACTACTGGCCACTGGCCACTGTTCCTTTGCTCCACGCCGACCCGCTCAGAACAGCGGGTTCAGGTCGGGCACAGACCTTCCCCCGCTGGCTACTGCCATCCACCGACAGCCGGATTGCCAAAGAGCGAACGGGACCCGATCTCGACGAGCGGCCCCTCTTTGTCAGTATGTCACCGAAATTCAGCATGTTACCGAACCAGGCAATTTCTTCGGACAAATCCATCCGTTTCTCCCCGCTCGCCGCCGCCCGATCGTTGACCATTCGCTCATGGCTGGAGGCGCTCAACGCCAGTGGCGCCATGCCTGCCCGTCGGGTGGCCATAAGCCGCAATGCCTTTCTCTCATTGCTCTCCCTGATTTCCCGAGATTCGCCCCAGCAGTCAGGTATGGTGTTCCCGGAACTCCGACCCCGCTCGGTCTCAGGCGGTGATCTTGAGCTGGCCTAGGCCCATCACGGTCCCCTTGCCGATGTGGATCCACGCCGCGGCGGCCAGGAGGGGCGAAAGGGGCCCGGGACCGGCGGGAAGAGCGAGCGAGCCGGCGACACCGCGCAGCTCGACCTCGGTTTTTTGTGACCCCGAGTAGCGCACAAGGTCGAGCCGGCGTCCCTGCCAGGGTTCGAAGGGGACAGCACGACCGAGCTCGAGCCAGTACCGCCGCGCTGCCCAGAGCGGGTCGGTGTCGGGCCCGGCCAAGGCGCAGACCCGGTGCAGGGCCGCCAGGACGATGTCGGCCGGAGTCGGTGACGCGATGAGCTTGCCCTGGCGCAGCAGCCTGAGCGGGGCGGGGAATTCGAGCCGGCACGGCGTTTCCTCGGTTCCGGCCGGCCAGGGCAGGTCTTCCAGCACAAAACCCGGCTGCCTCCGCGCCGGCTCGAGCGCCGAGCCATCCCACGCCAAAGGCACGACGGAACTGATGCGGAAGGGGTGGCGATGAGGCCCCAGCCCCTGCCGGCAGGCCCGGTCCCAAGCAGTCCAGGCGATCTCCTCGTCGTCCCGGTCGTCGAGCAGGTTTGTCGTCGCGGGAAACAGCAGGAACTCGACGGCGGGCGCGGGCTGAGCCACCTGGGGCGCGGGCCGCATCAGGTAACGGGGACGCTCCGATTCAGCCCCCTCGAAGAGGCGGCAGTAGCACGCTTCAGACTCAGCCCTCAGGGCCGCCCCCCAGACGCCCCGCAGC
>Ga0208044_1001316_pt1:7500-13757 | contig 13757 bp, 9 predicted proteins | sample Sb_taG_8_FD_187712 | JGI IMG/M metagenome (GOLD analysis project Ga0208044, IMG submission 187712) | Peat soil microbial communities from Weissenstadt, Germany - Sb_50d_c_BC metaG (SPAdes) (version 2) | ecosystem: Environmental > Terrestrial > Soil > Wetlands > Peat | place: Germany... | reverse complement strand
CATCCCCAAAACCCGGATCAAAATCTGTCAACTATGTCCCCGGTCTAAACTGTCCACTAGGTGCCCGGCTGGACAAGTGGCAGGAATATAAGCCCCGAAGGGGCGGAAGAACTGCAGCGACACAGTCTGCGTGGGAAACGACACGGGGACGTCACTTCCTCCAGCGCCCCGCCACATACATCACAATCGTCAGTACCATACTCAACAGCACGCACGTCACCAGCGGAAAATACACCGTCGTATGCTTCCCGCGATAGACGATGTCTCCCGGCAGCTTTCCCAAGGGCAGGTTCAGCCGTCCCAGCGCGACCAGCACCACGCCCGCCACCACCAGCAGGCCGCCCAGCCAGATCAACACTTTGCCAAACTCCGTCATAAGCTGCTCATAATTAGCATAGAGCCAGCCCTAGCCGAAAGCGACCGCGCCGCGAATTTCCCCGTGCGACCTTGGCCAGCTGTCCCACCCTTCTCCTTGTACCAATGCGTATTGAATCCTGGTTCACTTTCTGCCAGACTGTGTCTCACGCCATTCGTTCGGAACGCAGTTTCCACTTCGCCGGTAGTTTAGCCCTATTCAAACTTCGTCACCCGTTTCACCGGAGTGAACCCGACCAGATCCATTCGCTCCTTCGAGCCCTGGAGGTGTTTGCCATGCAGTTCCGCCATCCCGTCGCTCACACCCGACGTTATCCACTGGCATCAATCCTTATGCTCGCAGTGCTGTACGCGATCCCCGCCCGTTCCCAGGACGTGCTTACTTACCACAACAACAACTCACGCACCGGGCTCAACTCCAACGAGACCATCCTCACGCTTGCGAACGTGAACTCAGCCTCATTCGGCAAGCTGTTCACCATCCCCGTCGACGGCAAGGTCGACGCGCAACCACTCTACCTGTCGTCTATCACCATCGCGGGCGTGACCCACAATCTGCTCATCGTCGTCACCGAGCATGACAGCGTCTACGCTTTCGATGCCGACACCGGTGCCCAAATTTGGCAAGTCACAACTCTCGCCGCCGGAGAGACTACGTCCGACGACCGCGGTTGCAGCCAGGTGACTCCCGAGATCGGCATCACTTCCACCCCGACGCTCATTCGCCCCTCCACCGGGGACCCGGTCATTTTCGTAGTGACCATGTCCAAGGACAAGATGGGCAACTATCACCACCGCCTGCACTCTCTCGACGCCACTAGCGGCGCGGAACTGCACAAGAGTCCGATGGAAGTGACGGCGAAATATCCTGGTACTGGCGACGACAGTTCCGGCGGCTTCGTCATCTTCGATCCCGCCCAGTACAAGGAACGCACCGCCCTTATGTGGTTCAAGGGCATCGTGTATCTGGCCTTTTCCTCGCACTGCGACAACCGTCCCTACACCGGTTGGATTATGGCCTACAACGACATTACCCTGGCCCAGACCACGGTGCTCAACGTAACCCCGAACGGCAACGAGGGCGCAATCTGGGGCGCCGGCGCCGGCCTGGCCGCCGACGGCAAGAACATTTTTCTGCTCGATGCCAATGGAGTCTTCGACACCACACTCAACGCCGCCGGTTTTCCCTCCGAAGGAGACTACGGCAACGCCTTCCTGAAACTCTCCACCCAGGGCGGACTTTCCGTGGCCGACTACTTTGAGATGGACAATCAGTCCGAGGAAAACGGCAATGACATCGACCTCGGCTCAGGTGGAATTCTGCTGACCAATCCCAAAGATTCGACGGGCACGGTTTGGAACCTCGCCATCGGAGCCGGCAAAGACGGCAATCTCTACGTCGTCAATCGCAACAACCTGGGCAAGTTCAGCGCCAGCAGCAATCAGATTTATCAGGAACTCGACGGCGTATTGCCCGGCGGAATCTGGTCGATGCCTGCAGCCTTCGGCAGCAACATCTACTACGGCCCGGTCGGATCACCCATCCTCGCCTTCCAGTTCAAGAATGCCAAGCTGACGGCCAAGCCCGTGGCGCAAACCACGAATGCCTTCGCCTATCCCGGCGCCACTCCCAGCATCTCCGCCAACGGAGGCGCGAACGGCATCGTCTGGGCTACTGAGAATACCAACCCGGCTGTGCTTCATGCCTATAACGCCAACACTCTGGTCGAGCTTTACAACTCCAACCAGGCCGCCAACAGCCGCGATCATTTTGGCGCGGGCAACAAGTTCATTACTCCCATGATTACCCACGGCAAGGTCTACGTCGGCACCACCAACGGCGTCGGCGTCTTCGGCCTGCTTCCCTAGACCGGACGTGTGAGCCAGTGCAAAACACGCAAAACACGTAGCCCCGGACGCATTCGTCCGGGGGCATCATCCAGTCTCACCCGCATGGCGCGTGCCCCATTTCTCTCTCGCTCGTTGCGCGAGAAGTGGGTTTAGTACGCGCTCTTTGTTTGCCCTTCTGCTCCCACAGCGGAAGCAGCCCTTTGCAACGAAAAGTACTTGACCGCGATCCCTGCGCGCGATACCCTACCTTCATGTCCGACCCGCGCTCGCATCGTATTCGCCGCCTAGGCCGGTCGCAGCCGTCGATGCCCAGTCGCGCCTCCGCCTCTCCCCTCCCCAACCCTGCCGACGACCTCCGCTTCATTCGCGACACCATGGAGCGCTCCGCCGCCTTCACCGCCGTTTCCGGCGTCGGATACATGATCCTGGGCGTCACCGCTCTCGCCGCCGCCGGCCTAGCCGTACGCCAGACATCATCATTCGCGTGGCTTCGCGTCTGGCTCGCCGACGGAGTCCTCGCCGCCGCCATCGGACTGCTCGCCTGCACCTGGAAAGCGAACCGCCGCGGCCTGCCGCTGTTCTCCGGCCCCGCCCGCAAAGTCGCACTCGGCTTAGCGCCGCCTCTCGTCGCCGGCGCTTTTCTGACTTTCCTGTTATTCCGCGCGGGCCTCGCCTCAGCCCTGTCCGCCACCTGGCTGCTGCTCTACGGCGCCGGCATCATGACCGGAGGCGCCTTCTCCGTCGCCATCGTCCCCGTGATGGGCCTGTGCTTCATGCTCCTGGGCGCGCTCGCCGTCCTTGCTCCCGCCGCCTGGGGCAACGGTTTTCTCGCCGCCGGCTTCGGCGGCCTGCACATCGTCTTCGGATTCCTCATTGCCCGAAGGCACGGAGGCTAGCCGCACCGTGGCTAAACCTCTCCCATCCCGCCACAAGCACGACAAGACGAGTCGCGCACCGCTGCGCAAGCCGGCCGGCGAGCGCGCTCCCGCCTCCGCTCCCGAACTTCCCGAACTCGATCGTCTGATTCACGAGCGCATCCGCCTCGGCATCGTCAGCGCGCTCGCCACCAACGAATCCCTCAGCTTCAACGACCTCAAGCGCGTGCTCAAGACCACCGACGGCAACCTCAGCGTCCACGCCCGCAAGCTCGAAGAAGCTCAATACATCTCCTGCGTGAAATTTTTCGAAGGGCGCGTCCCCCGCACCGAATACCGCCTCACCCCCGCCGGCCGCCGCGCCCTGGCCGAATATCTAGACCAGATGGAAGCCTGGATCCGCCTAACCCGAAACACGTAGGGGCGGACGCCTTCGTCCGCCCAGCAAGCGAAGCGAGCATATATTTCGTACGCCATCCTGACCGCCTGTTCTCATTCGGCAAGCCGAATTCCTGAAGGGAAAAGCATGTCATTCCGAATCGGGCCAAAGGCCCGGTGAGGAACCTGCTTTCCCCCGCATCCCCAGCCCGGGTGGAGATTTTCAACCCACCAATCCCCGCAGCCGCCCCTGCTAAAATCCCCCCATGAACCGCAGCCTCCTCCTCCTCTTCCTAGCCCCATTCCTCCTGGCCCAGACCGAGCAGCAAGTCGAGATCACCGCCGAGCCCCACCACCACCTAGTCCTCGCCAACGACCAAGTCCGCGTCTTCTCCGTCGATGTCCCCCCGCACACCGACACGCTCATCCACTGGCATCATCACGACTACATCTACGTCGTGCTGGGCGACGCCACGGTCAGCAACGAAGTCGTCGGCAAGCCGCCCGTCCAGGTGACTCTGCACGACGGCCAAACCGCCTTCGCGCCGCCCGCTCCCTTCGCCCATCGCGCCCGCAACCTCTCCGATAAGCCCTTCCGCAACGTCACCGTCGAGCTGCTGCAGGACGAAAAACTCCGCACCCTGAAATCTCCCTGGGATTCCGACCGCGGCCTCGACATCCTCCACGGAGGCACTCAGGAAATCCTCTTCGTCAAAGACGCGGTCCGCGCCAGCGAGTTCGAGCTGCAACCCGGGGGCGCGATCCCCACTCATCACCACGCCGGACCACACCTGGTCGTCGCCCTCACCGACTTCGAGCTTCGTATCGATATCGCCGGCAAAGCCCCCGCCACCCTCACGCAGAAAGCCGGCGAGAGCCGCTGGGTTCCCGGCAACGTCACCGACGCCATCACCAACGCCGGCCACACGCCGGCGAAGTTCGTGACCCTGGAATTCCCGTAAACCGGCGCCGCGCATTCCGACTCACAGAATCACCTCATCACGATGTCATTCCGAACCGGCGCAAAGCGGCGGTGAGGAACCTGCTGTTCGCCGTTTTCCTGTCAAGCCCCCAAACCCACCGGATTCACCCTATCCGCATGGTTCTAATCCAGATATATCTTCGCCAACTTTGCCGGTTGGCCCCCCGCAAATTGCTATACTGGAAGTAAGAGAACAAAATGACGACGCGGCCTCCCAAGGGCCGCGTTTTTATTTGTCCACATTGGGCCCGGGTGCCCCATGTCTCACGTCTTTTGTGAGACGTGGGGATTTTGCCATCGCCAACTCGTTCTCGATCCCGACAAAGGCCAAAGGTTACGTTTTCATGGACAATTCAGGCATCATCATCCGCCACGCCAAGGCGCGCGGCGAGTGGGCCGAGCTGTGCTTCATGACCCGCGCCGCCGAACTCGGACTCCGCGTCACCAAGCCCTGGGGAGACAACGCCCCCTACGACCTCGCCGTCGAAACCGCCGGACACTTCCTCCGCGTCCAGGTCAAATGCACCCAGTACAAGCGCCAGCATTCCTATGTCTGCACCATCTGCTCCAGCCACATCCCCTACCAACCCGACCAACTCGATTTCATCGCCGCCTACGTCATCCCCGCCGACACCTGGTACATCCTCCCCATCCACGCCACCAGACATCAGTCCGCCATAGTCCTCTCGCCCCACCTCCGCAAATCAAAGTACTCGAAGTACCAGGAAGCCTGGCACCTGCTGAAGCGCTGACGCTCGATAGGTTTATGTAGGGACAGCCGCCCTCGGCTGTCCGGTCGAGCCCAGCTCGACAGTTGTCGCCATTCCAAGAAAAGCTCGTCATTCCGACCCCGAGCGTAGTCGGAGGGGGAGGAACCCGCTTTTCGCCGCCACTGCCACGACCCCCGCCCCGCACCACTGCCGCCCATACAACCGTGGAAGAGCAGCGCTTCAGCGCCGTGTCGGGATGGTCCGTATCTCGGGATGGTCCGTATCAGGGCACGGCTTTAGCCGTGCCGCAAAAGCAGGAATGAAGATCGCCGGCTTCAGCCGCTGAGCGAAGCCCGTGTGGGGCGGACACTCCCGTCCGTCGCTGTTGATGTTGCTCTTGCGGCTGTTCTTGATTTCAAAGTTCTTTTCATTCCGAACGAAGTGAGGAGCCCGCTTTTCGCCGCCACTACCCTTCGCATCTTCGACCCCGCCTGCGGCTGCGGAAACTTCCTTGTCATCGCCTACCGCGAATTGCGCCTCCTGGAAATCGAAGTCCTCAAGCTTCTTCGCCGCGACGAGCAGCTCAAGATGGCCGCTGTTTACTCGGGCGTGGACGTAGATCAGTTTTACGGAATAGAAATCAGCGAATTTCCGGCCCGAATTTCTGAGGTCGCGCTTTGGATGATGGACCACATCATGAACAACGCGCTCTCGGCCGAATTCGGCAATCCCTATCTCCGAATCCCGCTCAAGAAATCCCCGCACATCCATCCCGTAGATGCCCTCGAAATTGACTGGGCGGCAATTCTTCCGCCGGATCAATGCTCCTACGTATTGGGCAATCCGCCGTTTGGCGGTGCGAAATACCAGACCGACAAGCAGCGAGAGCAGGTGCGGCGCGTGGCCCGCCTCGGCGGTTCCGGCGGAACGCTCGACTACGTGACGGCCTGGTTCATCAAGGCAGGCGAATACATCTCTTCAGCACACGTGGAGACGGCCGCCCCCGGCCGTCCGGTCGAGAGAAGCTCGACGGCTACCCCTCCCCGCATCGGCTTTGTCGGTACCAACTCCATTACCCAGGGCGAG
>Ga0208044_1001316_pt1:0-2500 | contig 13757 bp, 9 predicted proteins | sample Sb_taG_8_FD_187712 | JGI IMG/M metagenome (GOLD analysis project Ga0208044, IMG submission 187712) | Peat soil microbial communities from Weissenstadt, Germany - Sb_50d_c_BC metaG (SPAdes) (version 2) | ecosystem: Environmental > Terrestrial > Soil > Wetlands > Peat | place: Germany... | reverse complement strand
AGCAGGCGATGAAGGACGTGGCAAGCTGCGATAAGCCTCGGGGAGCCGCAAGCAGGCTTTGATCCGGGGATTTCCGAATGGGGAAACCCACGGGGGTAAAACCCCCGTACGGCCCGATGAATCCATAGTCGGGCACGAGCGAACCCTGGGAAGTGAACCATCTCAGTACCAGGAGGAAAAGAAAGAAACCTCGATTCCGAAAGTAGTGGCGAGCGAAATCGGAACAGCCTAAACCGGTAAGACCTTCGGGTTCTACCGGGGTTGTAGGGTCGGCAACAGTAGAGTTACCAATCCAGTCGTTAACCGAAGCCCTCTGGAAAGAGGGGCCATAGAGTGTGATAGCCACGTAGGTGAAAACGAACTGGACTCGAAGCCGATACCTGAGTACCGCGGAGCACGAGAAACTTTGCGGGAAGCAACGGAGACCATTCCGTAAGGCTAAATACTAGCTTCTGACCGATAGTGAACCAGTACCGTGAGGGAAAGGCGAAAAGAACCCCAGCGAGGGGAGTGAAATAGTACCTGAAACCGTGTGCCTACAAACGGTGGGAGGACTATGTCCCGGCTTTGCCGGGAAAAGTCTGACCGCGTGCCTATTGCATAATGAGCCGGCTAGTTATTCTTGTCAGCAAGGTTAAGCGAAAGCGAGCCGCAGCGAAAGCGAGTCCGAATAGGGCGAATCAGTTGGCAGGAATAGACGCGAAGCGGGATGATCTACCCTTGGCCAGGCTGAAAGTGGGGTAACACCCACTGGAGGGCCGAACGGGTGTTTGTTGAAAAAAGCTCCGATGAGCTGAGGGTAGGGGTGAAAGGCTAATCAAATTCCGTGATAGCTCGTTCTCTCCGAAATAGCTTTAGGGCTAGCCTCGGATGATTTGTCGTGGTGGTAAAGTACTCGATGGGCTATGGGGCTTTCCAGCTTACAGAACCCAACGAAACTCAGAATGCCACAGAACAACCAATCCGGGAGTCAGACAGCGGGGGCTAAGCTTCGTTGTCGAGAGGAAAACAGTCCAGATCGCCTGCTAAGGTCCCAAAATCCAAGCTAAGTGGGAAAGGAAGTCGGAACGCCCAGACAGCCAGGAGGTTGGCTTAGAAGCAGCCATCCTTTAAAGAAAGCGTAATAGCTCACTGGTCAAGCGGTCCGGTGCCGACAATTTAACGGGGCTTAAGCTTGGTACCGAAGCAGCGAATGCACATCTTAACGGGTGTGCGTGGTAGGAGAGCATTCCCAACAGTTTGAAGCCAGACTGAAAAGACTGGTGGACGGTTGAGAAGAGACCCTGCCGGCATAAGTAGCGATAACGGAGGTGGGAACCCTCCGCGCCGAAAGTCTAAGGTTTCCTGAGAAAGGTTAATCCGCTCAGGGTCAGGCGGTCCCTAAGGCGAGGCCGAAAGGCGTAGCTGATGGACATCCGGTTAATATTCCGGACCTCCCTTGTGTTCGTTATCACGATGGGGTGACGCAGGAGGATAAGCAGGCCGTCCTATGGCTATGACGGTCGATGCGTGTAAGGTGTTTCCGGTAGGCAAATCCGCCGGGAAGTTATCACTGAGACGCAAAGCAGTAACCCGTATGGGTGAAAGCTGCCGATTCCACGCTGCCAAGAAAAACCTCTAAGGAGAACGTAAGGGAACCGTACCTCAAACCGACACAGGTAGACGAGGAGAATATCCAAAGGCGCTCGTGAGAACAGTTGGTAAGGAACTCGGCAATATAACCCCGTAACTTCGGGAAAAGGGGTGCCTCACTAGGGTGCAAGCCCGAAGAGGCCGCAGAGAAATGCGCACTGCGACTGTTTAACAAAAACACAGGTCTCTGCAAAGTCGAAAACGACGTATAGGGGCTGACGCCTGCCCGGTGCTGGAAGGTTAAAGGGAGAGGTCAACCGCAAGGTGAAGCTTCGAACTGAAGCCCCAGTGAACGGCGGCCGTAACTATAACGGTCCTAAGGTAGCGAAATTCCTTGTCGGGTAAGTTCCGACCTGCACGAATGGCGTAACGAAAGTGCGACTGTCTTGCCGACTGACACGGCGAACTTGTAGTGCCGGTGAAGATGCCGGTTGCCCGCAACTAGACGGAAAGACCCCGTGCACCTTTACTATACCTTTACCATGAACTATGGCCCTTGCTGCGCAGGATAGGTGGGAGGCTTTGAATCCAGGCTCTCGGGCTTGGAGGAGCCAACGGTGAGATACCACCCTGCGAGATCTGTGGTTCTAACTTACTCCCGTGATCCGGGAGAGGGACATGGTAAGGCGGGTAGTTTGACTGGGGCGGTCGCCTCCTAAATTGTAACGGAGGCGCGCGAAGCTACGCTCAGGCTGTTTGGAAATCAGCCGACGAGTGCAAAGGCATAAGCGTGGTTAACTGCGAGACCAACAAGTCGAGCAGATGCGAAAGCAGGCCTTAGTGATCCGGTGGTTCTGCATGGAAGGGCCATCGCTCAACGGATAAAAGGTACGCCGGGGATAACAGGCTGATCGGAGCCAAGAGTTCA
>Ga0208044_1001313_pt1 | contig 13807 bp, 8 predicted proteins | sample Sb_taG_8_FD_187712 | JGI IMG/M metagenome (GOLD analysis project Ga0208044, IMG submission 187712) | Peat soil microbial communities from Weissenstadt, Germany - Sb_50d_c_BC metaG (SPAdes) (version 2) | ecosystem: Environmental > Terrestrial > Soil > Wetlands > Peat | place: Germany: Weissenstadt... | reverse complement strand
CGCGGTCATGTCGCGGCGCAGTTGTCGAGCACGACGGATCAACTCGTGATCGGCCGATTGTCGTCTGACCGACATGTTCGAAGCCCTCTCACATCATCGCGATCCGATTGAGGCCAAGCTTCAATCTAAACCCTCTCCCGGCGGGAGAGGGACAAAATCCCTTCTCCCGCCCGGAGAAGGTGCCGCGCAGCGGCGGATGAGGGGGGTCAACGCCTCGGCCAGTACCACCCCTCACCCGGCCGGACGCCGCCGGAGCCGTGGCTGCCTGCGCGCTGTCGAGCCGCAATTTCCCCTTGCGCTGGGTGGCGTCGGGGCCATGGCACCGGAAGCACTTGTCCGACAAGATCGGCCGGATATCGCGATTGAACCGGACGCGCCGGGGGGCCGAGCGACCGGGGCCTGGGGCCGTCTCCGGCCGGCTGTCGGCGGCGCGGGCCAGATCGGTTCCCAGCACCCGCCCCGGCCCGGGCCATGTTCCCCTGAGCTCGAGGACGCCAGGCAAGAAGTATACTTGGGAGTGAACGTAGTAAACCGTAGCAACTTACTGTACACGATCCGTCCCCGGCGCGGAACAGTTTTTCGGGCACCGGCCGGCGAGAACTCGCCGTCGTAGGAGCGCTGAGGTTGTTCTTGCAGATTCCTTCGCGTACAGTAAGTGTGCCTTTCTGCCATTGACCCAAGGTATTCCAGATCGTTGAGTTACAGTAACGATACCGGAGTCGCGGCGCGATGAGCTCGAGCGTGCAGCATGCCACCGGACAACAATCCTCGTCCTTCTTAGCCCAGCCAGGTTTCCGGCCTCTTTCCCCCTTGCCCGCGGAGTGGCGTTCGCTAGCTCACGCCTTTGTCGGCCAGGTTCGACGGCACTGGTCCGACGAGGCGATGTGCGATGGGACCGGCGCCAGGCTGACCTACGGAGACACCCTGCTGCGCGCCCTCGTGCTGGGACGTTGCCTTTCACGAACGGTCGCGGCCGATTCCTATGTGGGCGTGCTGCTTCCACCCATTGTTCCCGCCGCTGTGGTCAACCTGGCGCTCGTCCTTCAGGGAAAGATCCCGGTCAACCTGAACTACACGGCCGGTCAAGGCATTATCGATTCGTCGATCAAGCAGTGCGGCATCCGCCACGTCATCACCTCGCCCCGAGTGCTCGAGCGGTTCCAGATCGCTCCGGATGCCGGCTTGCTGATGCTGGAAGAGGTAGCCAGTCAGGTTCGATGGAGCGACAAGCTGTCGGGACTGACCCGATCGCGTCTGCTCCGGCTTGGCATGCTGGAGCGGCTGATTCCCGGGTTGGCGGGGCCAGACCTGGACTCGATCGCCACGGTGATCTTCACCTCGGGATCGACGGGGGATCCCAAGGGAGTGGTCCTCTCGCACCGCAACATCCTTTCCAACGTGCTTCAAATCGAAGAGCAGGTGCATCTGCAGCCCGATGAGGTCCTGCTGGGAATTCTGCCTTTCTTCCATTCGTTCGGCAACTGCGTCACCATCTGGACGGCTCTGTCGCTGGGCAAGAAAGTGGTCTACCATCAGAACCCGCTGGACGCGCGAACGATTGGCAAATTATGCCAGCAGCACAAGGTGACGCTGATTGCGGGCACTCCCTCGTTCAGCCGGTTCTACATCAAAAGCTGTCCGGCAGAGCAGTTCAAGACACTCACTCACCTGGTTCTGGGGGCTGAAAAGCTCAAGCCGGAACTGTACCGTGACATCAACAACTGGCTTGGCATCGAGCCGATGGAGGGCTACGGCACGACCGAGCTTTCCCCGGTCGTCGCGGTCAACGTCCCGCGCGCGATGCATCTGGCGGACGGACGCGCGGTGCACGGCAACCGGCCGGGCACCGTGGGGCTTCCCGTTCCCGGAACCATCCTCAAGACCGTCGATCCCGACACCGGCCTTGATCTTCCGTTCGGAGCCGAAGGGGTGGTCGCGGTGCAGGGACCCCAGGTGATGGTCGGCTACCTCAACCAGCCGGAGGCGACGGCCCGGGTGGTCAAGGACGGCTGGTACCTGACAGGCGACCTGGGTTACGTCGACGCGGACGGGTTTCTCAAGATCACCGATCGGCTCAGCCGCTTCTCCAAGATTGCCGGCGAGATGGTTCCTCATGTGGGCGTCGAGTCGGCGATCATGCAGATCACACAGGTCGACGAGCACCATGTGGCCGTCACTGCCGTCCCCGATCCCAAGCATGGCGAGCGGCTCTGCGTGATTTACACCGAGCTGGGCATGTCGGCCGATGAGATCCACAAGGCGCTGATGACCAGTCGCATTCCCAGGCTCTGGATCCCTTCCGTGCGCGATTTTATCCAGGTACCCGAGATTCCCATCACCGGCACGGGAAAGGTTGACCTCCGCCGCCTGCGTGATCTGGCCCAGCGGGAACCCGTTGCTTGAACCCGCCTTGTTCAGGCCCCAACCTTCTAGCCGAGACGATCCGCCACGCCGTCTGTCTGGCGATTGTCCTTGCTCTTGGGGTGCCGGCTCCACGCGAAGGCAGGTCCGTTTCCGTGATGTCAGGGTTTAATTCCTGGGACGATTTCTTAAAATATAGAGTAGTCTTCGAGTTCCGTCAGGGGGTAGGGAAGGATGAATATCGTCCTTCGTGTCATCTCAGGTCCGCACGAGGGCCAGGAATGCCAGATCAATCGAAGCGGCAGTTTCATCGTGGGGCGAGCGTCTCGAGCGGCGTTCCCGATGACCGGGGATCTTGCTCTGTCCCGCGAGCACTTCCAGCTCGAAAACTTTCCACCCCTGTGCCACCTGGTCGACCTTGGAAGCACCAATGGCACCAAAGTCAACGGACTGAGGGTCGAACGGGTCCTGCTCCGCGAGGGTGACCTGGTCGCCGCCGGCGAGAGCTCTTTTGCTGTCCACTACACCGGCAGCGGGGACGACGCCAGCTTGCGGGACACCTGCGCCGGCTGTGGGGTCCAGCTCGAGAACGGTGTGCCCTTCACCTCGACAAAGCCGGAGGAAGTGACATCGGTGCTGACGGCTCCGCGGCCGTTGATCTCCTCCCTGCTCTGCGCGGATTGCGAGGCCAGGCGGAAGCAGTTCCCCGAGACCAGTCCCGACTACCTCATCGAGGAAGTGATCGGCGAGGGGGGCATGGGAACCGTCTACCGGGCATGGCAGATCTCCCGCAACCGGCGGGTCGCGATCAAGATGATCATCGCCAACAGCACGGCCGGCGAGAAAGCCCTGAACTACTTCCACCGTGAGATCCGCGCCCTGCGCGACATGCTCATGCCCGGCGGCAAGTGCCACCCGAGCATCGTCGAGTTCTACGAGCTGTTCCAGATCGAGGGCCACTTCCAGCTCGTGATGGAGTACGTGGACGGCAAGAACGCGCTCGATTGGGTCCGGGCGCTCAAGCAGCCCATGCCGATTGCTACCGCCGCGCTGATCGGCCAGGACTTGCTCTCAGCCTTGCACTTCGCGCATAGCAAGGGTTACGTCCATCGCGACATCAAGCCTTCGAACTTGCTGGTGATGGGCCCGGTCCACCGACCGCGTGTCAAGCTTTCCGATTTCGGCCTGGCCAAGAGCATGGTGAACAGCAGCGTCTTCACGAACCTGACCCGTCAGGGCGAGGTCGGCGGCTCGATCGGCTTCCTCTCCCCCGAGCACATCCGCCAGTTCGGCGAGGTCAGGGAACCGGCCGACATTTACTGCGCGGGAGCCACGTTGTTCTACCTGCTTACCGAGAAATACCCCTATCTTGGCTTTGATCCCGCGCGGCCTGACTCTTACGAGATGATCCTCGATCATCCTCCGGTCCCGCTGCGGGCCTACCGGCCCGATGCACCGGAAGGACTGGAGCAGATCTTGCTCAAAGCTCTCAGGAAGCGGCCGCACTCCCGCTGGAAGTCGGCCGAGTCCATGTGGCAAGCCCTCCGCGCGTTCCTGGTGCCAGGCCAGTCCTGATCCGCGGGTCCCCACCGGATGACTGCCCGAATCGGATGTTCGGTCTCGTTTTGGCGACGGGGGACTTGTAAGATAAAGATTCCATGAGAGTTCGGGTCGTGATGGAAAAGCTGGACTCCGTCGAGAGGGAGCCGTCTTGCAGCGCCTGGAAACGGTGGCGATCGTGGGCGTGGGGCTGATCGGGGGCTCCATCGGGCTGGCGCTCCGTTCGCGTGGTCTGGCCGCGCGAGTCGTCGGCGTGGGCCGCGATCTGAAGACGCTCCAGCAGGCGCAGGGTCGAGGGATTATCGACCAGGCCACGACCGACCTGGAAGCAGGTGTTGCCGAGGCCGAGGTCGTGGTGGTCTGTACCCCGGTCAGCCGGATACCGCACGACGTGCGCCGGGCCGCCCAGGCCGTACCGGCAGGGGCCCTTGTGACCGACGCCGGCAGCACCAAGCGGCAGATCGTCGAGGCGATCGAATCGCAGCTTGCCGCGTCCGAAGTCTTCGTCGGAGCGCATCCGATCGCCGGTTCCGAACGCGCGGGGGCGGCCCATGCCCGCGCTGGGCTCTTGCACGACCGCGTCTGTGTGCTGACACCCACCCCGCGGACGTCGGCCGCTCGTCTGCAACGGGCCCGCGACTTCTGGGGTGGACTGGGCTGTCGCATGCTCGAGATGAGCCCGGCCGAGCATGACGAGGTACTGGCCTACACGAGCCACCTCCCACACGCGTTGGCCGCGGCGCTCGCCTTGTCCGTGCCCGCCGAATGGCTGGCCCTGGCAGCCGGGGCATACCGCGACGGCACCCGCGTCGCGGCTGCCGACGGCGGCCTCTGGACCGCCATCTTCCGCGACAATCGAGGCCCGCTCCTCAAGGCCCTGGGTACGCTGGAGGAACGGGTGGCCGCCTTCAAGTATGCTGTGATGACCGATGACGAGGTCGCGATTCGCCAATGGTGGGACCAGGCGCGACACCGCCGGCGTCTCTTCGAAGCCCGACAACCCAGCGCAAACCAGGACGATTGACTAACTGACACCGTTTTCCAACGACCCTTGACGACCCGCCCAACTGCTCTGCTACGCCTTGGAAATCCATCCCCCTGGCGGGCCATTGAAAATCCTTGATGAATCTGAACATTGCTCCTTGAACCATGATGGCTAAGCATGCTTTGGCACCTTGAAATTCATCCTGCCCCGGGTTATCCCGACCTGGTTGGAAAGCGATTGTCGGTCGAGGCGGCTGAGTCCGGGATTCCGGGCCCCTGGACGATCGCGGCCAGTCGCGGCTTTCTGGTCGAAGGGACACTCCGCCAGGAAGACATCGATCGCGCGGCCCGGCAGGTGCTGGCCGATCCGGTGGTCGAGTCGTTCCAGATCCATCCCGTTCCGTCGCCCGCCGTGGCGGACCGGTCGGTCGTCCACGTACTGCCCAGGCCCGGTGTGACCGATCCCGAAGCCGAAAGCGCGCATGCGCTGCTGTGCGAGCTTGGCTTCGCCGTGGAGGGAGTGCGAACCATCCGCAGCTACAGGATCGACGGGCCGGCCGAACAATTGCCGCGCTTGATCCAGCGCGTGCTGGCCAATGAGGCGGTCGAGCAGTCCGCCCTTGGCTCCTTGCCGTTCGATCATCTGGGCCAGGGGCAGCATTACGAGTTTCGGCTGATCACCGTGCCGCTCCGCGCGATGGATGACCAGGCACTCCTGGAGGTGAGCAGGTCGGGACAGCTCGCGCTCAACCTGGCCGAGATGCGGACCATCCAGCGGCACTTCACCGGGCTCGACCGCGACCCGACCGACTGTGAGCTGGAAACCCTGGCCCAGACCTGGAGCGAGCACTGCTCGCACAAGACGTTGAAGGGCAAGATCGAGTTCGAGGGGCGGATGATCGACAACCTCCTCAAGCAGACCATCTTCGCCGCGACCAAGGAGCTGGGGCTCGACTGGCTGGTCAGCGTCTTCACCGACAACGCTGGTGTCGTTCGCTTCGACGACGAGCACGACGTCTGCTTCAAGGTCGAGACGCATAACCACCCCTCGGCGATCGACCCCTATGGTGGGTCAAACACGGGAATCGGCGGAGTGATTCGCGACGCCCTGGGCACGGGCCTGGGGTCCAAGCCCATCTGCAACACCGACGTCTTCTGCGTGGCCCCTCCCGACCTGCCGGCCGACCGGCTTCCCGCCGGCGTGCTCCATCCCAAGCGCGTGCTCAAGGGGGTCGTGGCCGGTGTTCGCGACTACGGCAACCGGATGGGCATTCCCACGGTGAACGGGGCGCTCGCGGTCGACCCGGGCTACCTGGCCAACCCCCTGGTATTCTGCGGCACCGTGGGCGTGCTGCCCCGGGGCAAATCTTTCAAGAAAGTTGAGCCGGGCGACCGGATCATCGCCATCGGTGGACGGACCGGGCGCGACGGAATCCACGGGGCCACCTTCAGCTCGGCCGAGCTGACCGGCCAGAGCGAGTCGATCTCCGGCGGCGCCGTGCAGATCGGCAACGCGATCACCGAGAAGATGGTCCTGGACGTCATCCTCCAGGCGCGTGACCGCGGGCTCTTGCACGCGATCACCGACTGCGGCGCGGGCGGGTTCAGCTCGGCCGTCGGCGAGATGGGGGCCGAGCTCGGCGCCGTCGTGGACCTCGAGCGCGCTCCGCTCAAGTACCAGGGGCTCTCTTACACCGAGATCTGGATCTCCGAGGCCCAGGAGCGGATGGTGCTGGCGGTGCCCCCGGAGTCCTGGCCCGCACTCAGCGCGCTCTGCGCGGCGGAGCAGGTCGAGGCGACCGAGCTGGGCGAGTTCGTGGCAACCGGCAGGCTCATCCTGCGCTATCACGGCCAGGTCGTGGCCGATCTGGCGATGGAGTTCTTGCACGAAGGGCAGCCCCCGGTCGTCCGGCAGGCCAGCTTCACACCCCCGCCTCAGGAGGCCCTGGAGCTGCCCCCGCGCGGCGATCTGACGGCCGACCTGCTGGCCCTGCTGGGACACTGGGACGTTTGCAGCAAGGAGTGGATCGTCCGCCAGTATGACCATGAGGTCCAGGGCCGGACCGTCATCAAGCCGCTGGTCGGCCGGTACGACGACGGGCCGGGAGACGCCGCCGTCATCTTGCCGGTCCGCGGCTCGTTCCGCGGCCTGGCCGTCGCGTGCGGCATCAACCCGCGGTATGGCCGGCTCGACCCCTTCGCCATGGCGGCCTGCGTCATCGACGAGGCCGTCCGCAACTGTGTCGCCGTGGGAGCCCATCCCCGGCGAATCGCTCTACTGGACAACTTCTGCTGGGGCAGCACCGAGCGCCCGGAAACTCTCGGATCGCTCGTGCTCGCCGCCCAGGCCTGCCACGACCTGGCGCTTGCCTACCGGACGCCGTTCATCTCGGGCAAGGACAGTCTCAACAACGAATACGCCCACGAGGGAAAGAGCCTGGCCATACCTGCAACGCTGCTGATCAGCGCGATCGGCCAGGTGCCCGACGTCCGCCGTTGCGTCACCATGGACTTCAAGGAGCCGGGAAATCTCGTGGTGCTGGTCGGCATTACCCGTCACGAGCTGGGAGGCTCGCTCTGGGCGGCGATGCAAGGGCAAGAGGGAGGCAATGTGCCCGGCGTCGACCCCGATCTCGGTCAGAGGGTGTTCCGGGCCGTCTACCTGGCGATCAGCCACGGGCTGGTCCGGAGCTGCCACGACTTGAGCGATGGCGGATTGGCCGTGGCCCTGGCCGAGATGGCCATGGCAGGCGGCCTGGGGGCGGACATCTCACTCCGCGACGTCCCGTGCGAGGACGACGCCGCGCTCGACCTCGTGCTCCTGTTCTCCGAGTCACCCAGCCGGTTCCTGCTCGAGGTTCCTGCCCAGCATCACGCCGCCCTGGCTGACCTGATGGGCAACTTGCCGTGGGGCCGCCTGGGCGAGGTCGGTTCCAGCCCACCTGGACCAGGAACCGCGCCCCCGCGGCTGGCCGTCACCGGGCTCGATGGATCGGTAGTGATCGAAGCCCCGATAGGCGATCTGAAAGCAGCCTGGCAGCAGCCCCTGCGCTGGTGAAAAAGGCGAATTGCGGGAAAGCCAGGTCGTGTTCCGGCACCCTCTTATCATGGCTGATCCGAGAAGCTAACACATAATCGAAAGGGAATTTCTTATGGTAAAATTTGTCACGTTCGTGGATGGGTCTAACCTGGATGGAGTGTTGAAGCACCTGAACTTGCGCGTCGACGATTACGGGGCGTTTTATCGTCACGTGTTCGAGCAGAGTGTTCATTACTGGGGCCGCACCTTCGCGGAAGGCGCCAACTGGCCGACCGCACAGCACTCGCGAATTTACTGGTACGTCGTGGGCAAGATGGACGAGTGGGACCTGAACGATCCCAAGGCCGAGACCCGCCTGCGAGCCCGGTTCGAGATGAACCCGAGGCTGCGCGACGCCTACATCGAGGACGTCAGCCGCAGGTCGCCTGACCTGCCCGCCGACCGCCGGATCGAGGAAGCGTGGAACCTTTGTTTCGGTGAGACCCGCGACTGGTACGACAACAAGCGCCGGGCGCTCGAACGGAAGAAGCGGTTTTACCACGGGGTCCAGTCGGCGACCGACTTCGTCGAGATCCGCCAGGAGGGCCACTGGAAGGTCGACTTACTGCACCACACCGTCAACGAGAAGGGACTGGACACGAGCCTGGCGGTCGACATGGTGGCGCTGCAGGACACCTACGACATCGCACTGCTCATATCCGGCGACGCCGACGGCATCCCCGGCATCAACTACGTCAAGGGACGGTCCAAGCACGTCGGCGTGGCCGAGTTTCGTCGCGGTTCCCCGGCTGACTTCCCCGCCAAGGGCACGTCGTCGCGGCTCAAGATCGCGGCCGATTTCGTGGTTCAGGTTTACGAGTCCGAGCTGATCCGTCGCAACCTGGCCTACCGCGCCGAGCCCGATTACCAGGCGGGCTTCAACCCCGGCGACGGCGGGTTCTGATCATTCGATGGAGTGGGTGAAGCCCACCGATGCATTTTCTTGTTACTCATTGATTGGTGGGTTTGCCCACCCCAGGTTGAGCCCACCATGAGCACGATCGCCACCCCCCGCGTGCTTGTTTTGCGTGCCCCCGGAACGAACTGCGACGAGGAGACGGCGGCTGCCTGGGAGCTTGCCGGGGCCCGTGCCGAGACCTGGCATGTGGGCCGCCTGCTCGAGGCACCCCAGGCGCTTGATGGTTTCCAGATCCTGACCATTCCGGGCGGTTTCTCCTATGGCGACGACCTGGGCGCTGGCCGGATCCTGGCCACCCGGCTGGGTCACGCCCTGGGCGACGCCCTGCGGCGATTCCACGACTGCGGCGGCCTGATTGCGGGCATCTGCAACGGCTTCCAGGTTCTGGTCCGGTGCGGCCTCTTGCCTGGCGGATCGTTCCCTGGGGCGGCGACGCTCGCCCACAACGATTCAGGACGCTTTGAAGCGCGCTGGATCCGGCTCTTGCCCCGGCCCGGTCTCTCACCTTTCGTCGCCTTTGCAGAGCCCATCGAGCTGCCCGTCGCTCACGGCGAAGGAAAGTTCCTCACGGCCGATCCCCGGGCATGCCAGGCGCTCGATGAGGCCGGCCAGATCGTGCTGAAGTACGCCGACGAGCACGATCGACCGACCATGAACTACCCGGCCAATCCGAACGGTTCGCTGCTTGCCGCCGCGGGCATCTGCGACTCCTCGGGCCGGATTTTCGGGCTCATGCCGCACCCGGAGCGGTTTGTCGCCGCCATTCATCATCCGCGGTGGACGCGGCAGGACGGCAAGGACACTTCGGAGGAGGGCCAGGGCCTGCGAATCTTCCGCAGCGCGGTCGCGGCCCTGGCCTGAATGAGCGGCGGCGACGCTCAGGTCGTGTAATCCGCATTGAGCCGGACATACTCGGCCGTCAGGTCGCACGTCCAGAAGCGAATCCGGGCGTCCCCTCTGGAGAGCAGCAGGCGAAGGTCGACGTCCCGGTTGGCTCGTAGTGTCGCCGCCAGTGCCGGCGCATGGAAATCGGTCGGGACACCAGCCTGGTAGACGGCAACGCCGTTGATCCAGAGTGACAGCTCCTCTTCCGCGAACGGAACTCCCGCATATCCGGCGGCCGAGACGATCCGGCCCCAGTTGGGATCTGCGCCGTGGATGGCGGTCTTCACCAGGGGGCTGTCGGCGACGGCCCTGGCAATGCTCCGCGCCTCTTCCCGGGTCTCACATCCCTCGACGTCGATCGTGATGAAGTGAGTGGACCCTTCCCCGTCGGCGGCCATCATCCGTGCCAGCGCCTCGCAGGCCGAGCGCACCAGCGCGGCGAATGCCGTCAGATCGTCGCCGCGGAGGAGGGGTTCGGTCGCGGCCGTGCTCGAGAGGATCAAGACCGTGTCATTGGTGCTGGTATGTCCCTCCACGGAGATGCAGTTGAAGCTGTTCTCGACCGCCTCGGAGAGGATCGGCTGAAGGTCATTGGGCCAGACCGGGGCATCGGTGAGCAGAAAGGCGAGCATCGTCGCCATCCGCGGGCCGATCATAGCCGCCCCCTTGGCCATGCCGAAGAGTGTGAACGTGCCGCTCTCGCCCTGGTGTTGCAGCGAGACGACCTTGGCGCGGGTGTCCGTGGTCAGGATGGCCTGCGCGGCGGTCTGGAAGCTGCTCTCATCGGCGGAGAGCTGGTTGCTGACCTGCGACAATCCTTCCTCGAGCCGATCCATGGGGAGCTGGTGGCCGATGACGCCCGTCGAGGCGACCAGAATCTGCCCGGGCCGGCATGCCAGGAAATAGCCTGCCACCTGGGCGGTCCTGGCGACGTTGGCCGCGCCCTGGGCACCCGTGGCCGCGTTGGCATTACCGGCGTTGATCACCACCGCGCGGATGTCGTCGGCCGGCAGGTGATCGCGGCACCACCGCACAGGAGCGGCACACACCCGGTTGGTGGTGAACGTCCCCGCCGCCGCGCACGGACCATCGGCGGCCAGCAGGGCGAGGTCCAGCCCTCCCGAGGGCTTGATCCCGGACTTCACGGCGGCTGCCCGGAACCCGCGGGGAATGATAAGATCCTGTGAACTCTCCATTCGCATCGCTCCCTTGTTCCTGGAAGCTCAAACCTTCTCGCAGTCCCTCAGCATAGCCCAGTCCGGCCAACGGCAATAGAACCGTTGAGTTTGTCGATCACAAACCTGAAGCGCAAGCGAAGGTCATACCAAGACTTGGAAAAGGCCTTCGCTTGCGCTTCAGGCTTGTCAATACCCGCCAAGCCAGAGAGGCGGAGGCTCGATCCTGATCTGCGGCTTTCTTGCCCTGCTTCGGGCCCTCGATCACGGTGCGCCAGCTCTTGCCGGTCGGTCCGGTCCCGACGACTTTCCGAGTCGTACGGAAAGCACCAGTTGAAGGCGTGCCAGCGGTTTTTCTGAAAACTCAGGCGGTTTACGTGACTGACGTAGCATCTAGGAAAAGATTGCTTTTTAGGGGGTTTGGACTACTGGGAAATTTGGAGAAAGTTCTTGAAGCCACTGGCTTTGGCGTGTCGAAGTCTATCTGTGAGTTGGCGGTTCCGAACCAGAGGCGGAGTCTCATGGTCCGTGGATCGATGAGCGCCGAAGTTCGTCGGGAGTGTACTCGTGGAGCGTCCGATGTTGAGAAAACTACCGTTGGTTGCCCTGATGGCCCTGGGAATGGGGCTGGGGGTTGCCGCGCGCCCGGCCCAGGCAGCGAGTTATGCTGGTGGTGCCTCGTTGCGTATCTGCCCAGTTCCCCAGGAGTGTGTCTGCCCAGTTCCCCAGGAGTGTTGTGGGCATGTCCAGTATCAACTCCAGTGTCAAACGGTTCTCCAGAACGTGCAGGAGACCGTTTATGAGACGCAACAGATACAGTGCGTGCGGACCGTATGCGAGACGGTCTTGCAGCCAAGGATCATCACGACCACCCGAAATGTGGTCGAGCAGCACGTGCGCGAGGAGGTCTACACGGTCAATCGGCCTGTGTACCGCACGGTGAGCCGCGAGGTTCAATACACGGTGCAGCGACCGGTGACCCGAACGGTCTGGAAGGACGTCTGCTATACCGTGTACCGCCCGGTGCGCGAGACCCATTACGAAACCAAGTACTACACGGTCAATCGCCCGGTCCGGGAGACGACGATCAAGACGTGCGTCTACAACGTCTGCCGGCCGATCCGCGAAACCTCGTTCAAGGACGTGACCTACACGGTCTGCCGGCCGGTGAGCGAGACGGTTTTCCGCACCGTGAACGAGACGGTCTGCCGTCCGGTCCAGGAAACCTGCTACAAGACCGTTTGCTACACGGTCTGCCGCCCCGTCCAGAAGGTCTGCTATCGGACCGTGCCCTACACCGTGCAGGTACCGGTGCAGACCACGGTGCTGCAAAGCCAGCCGGCCACCGTGATGGTGCCGGTGCGCCAGACGGCCTACAAGCAAGTGCCCTACACGGTCTGCCGCCCGGTGAGCGAGACCGTGATGAAGGAGTGCCGCTACACCGTGCAGGTGCCGGTCCAGCGGACCGAGATCAAGACCTGCTCGTACACGGTCTGCCGCCCTGTGCGTGAGACCGTGCTGAAGGAGTGCCGCTACACCGTTTGCCGGCCCGTCCAGTTGACCACGATGAAGACCGTGTGCAAGACGGTCTGCCAGACAGTCTCCGAGACGCAGTATCGCGACGTCTGCGAGCAGGTCTGCGTGCCCAGGACGGTCACCAAGCAGGTCACACGCGAGTGTGGCGAGTGGACCGTGCAGCAGACCTACATCCCCGGCAAGACGGTCTGCGTCAATGGCTGCCTGGTCCAGTGCCCGCCCACCTTGTGCGAAAAGAATGTGTGGTGCCCGAGGACGGTCGTTGAAAACGTGAACTGCACGGTCTACGAATCGCAGACCATCCGCAAGCAGGTCCCGGTGACGGTTTGCAAGCAGGTGCCGACCACGGTCACCGAGCAGGTGCCCGTCACGACCTGCACGACGGTTGCCGAGGAACAGGTCAAGCAAGTTCCCGTCACCATCTGCCGGACGGTCCAGGAAACGGTCACCAAGCAGGTTCCTTACACCGTCTGCGAGTACGTGGCGCAAGAACAGGTCAAGCAGGTTCCCGTCACCGTCTGCCGGATGGTCCAGGAGACGTGCGTCAAGACCGTGCCCTACACGGTTTGCACGACCGAGGCCCGCACGGTCAACCAATGCGTGCCGGTATGCGTGACCAAGATGTGCAACAGGACCGAGTATCGCCAGTGTCCCTATATGGTGACCAGCTATGTGCCCGAGCAGCAGGTCAAGCAGGTACCGTACACGGTCACCCGGACGATCCGCGAGACCCGGTGCAAGCAGGTCCCCTGCACCGTCACGCGAATGGTTCCCCAGACGTGCGTCAAGCGCGTGCCGGTGACCGTTTGCCGGATGGTGACCGAACAGCAGGTCAAGCAGATTCCAGTGACCATCTGCCGGAACGTCTGCGAGACCCGGTCGTGCCAGGTTCCGGTGACCACCTGCCGGACGGTGGCCGAACCGTGCGTGCAGAAGGTCTGCCAGACCGTCTGCGAGATGGTGGCCGAACCCTGCGTGAAGACCGTATGCCAGACCGTCTGCGAGATGCAGACCGTTCAGTGCGTTCGCAAGGTTCCCTACACCACTTGCCAGCAGGTCGTCGAGTCCAAGACGATCATGTGCCCGGTGACCGTGCAGAAGCAGGTGCCCGAGACCAAGACGATTTGCGTGCCCAGGACGATCTGCAAGCAGGTGCCGGTCGAAGTCTGCGTCCGCGTGCCCGTGACGACCTACTGCGCGCCGGCGGCCGTGCTGCCGTCGTCCCAGAGTGTGGTCGCCTCGAGCCAGTCGCTACCGGTGACCACCGTCCCTCCGTGCGACCCATGCGACACCCGCCACCCACTCTTC
>Ga0208044_1001312_pt1 | contig 13823 bp, 12 predicted proteins | sample Sb_taG_8_FD_187712 | JGI IMG/M metagenome (GOLD analysis project Ga0208044, IMG submission 187712) | Peat soil microbial communities from Weissenstadt, Germany - Sb_50d_c_BC metaG (SPAdes) (version 2) | ecosystem: Environmental > Terrestrial > Soil > Wetlands > Peat | place: Germany... | reverse complement strand
GCATTCATGGCCTGGGGCATCGCCCAGCTAGTCCCCGATCCCGGCGTGTCCGCTGCACTCAACGACGTGGCCATCCTTCTCTTCGTCGCGGACGCCGGGTGCGCAATGATCTCAGACGCACGCGCCCTTCTCACAGCACGTCGCAAGCAGGCTCCGGCGGCCCAGCCTGCGCCCGGTCCGGCGAGAGCTGGCCAGCCGCGGCGTAGGCTTCCCCCGCTCCCGCCTTCCCGAGCTGGCGTCCGCTCGCGGCGCAGCCGGATCCCCAGCGAGCTGCGCGCAGCCGACCGGGACCGAGGTCGCATTCCCACCGCACGTCGTGCGCGTCCACTGCAGGCTGGCCAGCACCTGGCGGTCCCGCACCCGGTAGGCGTCCGCGGGCAGGCCGTAGCGGGCGGCCAGCTCCAGCCCCGGCGCAGTCGCGTCACCGGCCAGCAGCGTGGTCGCCACTCCGTGGCGGCGCAGCGCGGCCGACAGCCGCAGCGCGAACAGCTGCGCCCGCGGAGTTCAAGGGTTCCCAGGATGCGAACGATCCTCATCCGGACCCGCCTTCCGGCTCAGGCGCGCCGACGGCGCCACAGCCGAAGCGCCCTGCATTGTCGTGGTGACAAGCCAGCTGGAGCTGCGAGCGCCATGCGCCCGATGTCAGCCCCCGCGCAGCCGCTGCGCTGTGGCGAGCTCGCCGGCGGCGAGCCCGACCGCGACTCAGCAGCCGGGTAACGGCACCGGGTGAGCAGCTGCCCGGTCTCCGGAACAAGCAGCGGCTGGCCCGGATCGCTCACGGTCGTGAGCCAGATGACCGGCTCGGCCCGCAGCGACCCGCAGCCGCGGCGTGGACCGGATCTTCCTCGTTCAGCATCATGACCTTCCTGCCACCCCGCTGGTAGATGTGCCACCAGCGGGGGGTCGGGCCACTTGCCGGGGCGCGGCAAAGCCGGTACAGCTTCCGTTGGCAGGGTACCGGGACGCTCAGTCGGCGCCGCCGCCCGTGCTGCCTGCGGGCGCCTCACCCGGCTCGACGGGCCTCCCCGGCACGGCGCGGCTGCCGGCGGGCGCACGGGTGACCTCAACCCGGCGGGCCTGGGTCTTCGGTGACGCGGGGATGGTCACGTGCAGAACACCGTCGGCGTAGCCGGCGGTGAGGTTCTCCGAGTCCACGCCCTCGCCCAGGGACAGCTGCCGGGCGAACGGCCCCTGGGGCCGCTCGGCAATGACCTGCTCGCTGTCGCCGTAGTGAGGGGTGCGCCCTCCTGGATCGTCAAGACGCTGTGCTCGACGGTCACCTCGACGCTGTCAGGGTCGGCGCCGGGCAGGTCGGCCTCGTGCCGTCCTCGCCGCGGTAGACGTCCATGGGCATACCGAGCGGGGCACACGTCCCGCCTGCAAGCAGGTCCGCGGCCGCGGGTCGTCGGACGTGAGGGCGTTCGTCGTGCCGCCGCTTCGGGTCAGCAGGCCCGGGCCAGAGTCCCTGGCCCGGGGAACCCACGTCCGGCAGTTACCATGGGCGGCTCCCTCCGGTGACCCGAGGCACCTTGGCCGCCGTCGGCGACTGATCCCTGGTGTCTGTCCTCAACCTACATCCGCAATCAAAAACTAGCAACAGATTTCTAGAAACTGCGGTAGTTTCTTCAAGGGTGATGAGCTGGCGTTTCCTGACCAACCACGCCCGGGCGCTGCTGCGCATCGCCCGCGACCCGGGCGTGCGGTTCCGCGACATCGCGGCCAGCACGGGCATCACCGATCGCGGCGCCTACGGGATCGTCACCGACCTGACCGCAGCCGGCTACGTGGTGAAGCAGCAAGACGGCCGTCGCAACCGTTACCAGATCGAGGCGCACCTCCCGCTGCCCGAACCCGCCAGCCAGGAGCCCCGCCATCGGCGAGTCCTCGCCCTCCTCGCGGGCGCCGGCGCGAGACTGCAGCTGACGGGACCGGACCAGCCTGAGGCCACCGCCCCTGAGCGTGCATGCGCCCCCGGCAGACGGCCGGCGCCGGGCAGCCCGGCCCGCCTCATCGGCCGGCGGTCCGCGATGGACCCGGACACCGGCGTCCTTCCCGGCCTGGGCCTTTCCTCAAACGAACCGAGGCGCCCATGCCATCGACTGCGCTGAGGGGCGAATACGACATCGCATCCGTCCCTGCCCCGCGAGCAACTCCCCCGGATTGCTCCCCCCTGCCGCCAGCCGGCTCGTCACCGACCTGTCCCGGATGAGGTGCCGTGACGCCAGCGGCCTCGCCGTGCTGACGGGCACCGGGCGCCCGCCGGGCTGCCCGGCGTATCACGCCTGGCCGCGCCCCGGAGGCCAGGCTCTTGCGCATCACCCGGCCCGGGCCGGCGGATTGACATCTTCTCCCACCGTCCAGGCCGCTGTCACCGGCCTGGCGGGTGGCCAGCACCGGCCTTCCGGCGGAGCGGGCGCCGCAGGCACGGGCTTTGCCCGCACCGGCCAAACCTGGGCCGCGGGCGGATACGTCGGACACGCCCAGCATGCCGCCGACGCCTGTGGATTCCGCCAGGCAATCGCCACCTGCAGTCGGCGGCGCGTGCGGCAGGCTGCCCAGCGGCCCGCCGCTCAGGTCGCCGCTGCCGGGCGGGCTGGCCTGCCCACGGCATTGAGGTGACGCAGCGCCTGGGCATAGGAACCCACCAGGCTGCTCTGCAGGTAAGGCACGCCTCGCTGCTGGCAGAACGCCTCGATCAGGGCCTGCGAGCGGCGCAGGTTGGGCCGTGGCATCGAGGGGAACAGGTGGTGCTCGATCTGGTAGTTCAGGCCGTCAAGCGCGAGGTCGGTGAGCCGGCCGCCGCGCACATTGCGCGAGGTAATGGCCTGGCGGCGCAGGAAGTCGCTCTGATCGGCGGCGTCCAGGATGGGCATGCCCTTGTGGTTGGGGGCGAAGGAGCATCCCAGGTACAGGCCGAACAGGCCCTGCTGCACGATCATGAACACCACTGCCTTGACGGGCGAGAGCACCAGGAACACCACGGTCAGGTAGCCCGCCGCATGGATGGTGATCAGCGCCCACTCCCAGGACTGGTGCCGGGAAGCACGGCGGGTCAGCGCCTGGACGCTCGCGACATGCAGATTGAGCCCCTCCAGCAGCAGCCGCGGGAAGAACAGGTACGCCTGGTAGCGGAACATCAGCCGGGCCAGGCCCCGGCAGCAGCCTGGACGCGGCGTTGTGGCGCAGGAACCGGGTCCCGGCCCTCACATCGGTCACTCCGGCTTTCCGGAACGTCTGCACTATCACCCTGTGCACCGAGGCGTGATCGGCCAGCCGCACGTGCGGGGCCACCGAGCGCAGGAACACGTGATCATCAGCCGAGCCGGGCCGCTCCTCCAGCACGTAGCCGGCGAGCCTGCCCATCACCAGCGCCGGCAGCGGCAAGGTCAGCGGGTTGCCCGTCTTCTGCTGCACGATCCCGATCATCTGGCCGCGCCAGTCGACATCTCCCAGGCGCAGCGCCACGATGTCGCAGGCCCGCAGTCCCGTCGCCAGCGCGAGCAAGGTGATCGCCGCGTCCCGCGCGCTCACCGGTCCCGACGCGCACGCCCGCACGACCAGGTCCTCGTCGCCGTCGCTGAGCACGGGGATGACCGGGTGGGAACGCCTGACCCCGGCCAGGTTCACCGCGGCGACCAGATCATCACGGCCGGTGAACTTCAGGAACGGCCGGAAGTTCGACACCACCCAGAACAGCGACGACACCGCCCACCTGTCCAGCAGAGACTCCAGGAACGCCAGGACGCTGGCGCCGTCGGCGGCGTCCAGACTGGCGATTCCGCGTTGCTCCAGGAACACCAGGTAGCCGCGCGCCACCCGCCCGTAGGCGGCGCGCGTGGCGGGCGCCAGACCCCGGCGGCCCATCTCCGCTTCCCACGCGGCGTCTAACATCACCATGCTGGTCTTGGCGGGCCGCGGTCCGCCACCGCCGCGGCCGCGAACCGACAGGTCGACCCGCCCGGTACGAACGTAGGCGTCGAACACGCCGGTGAGCCGGCCGTAATCCAGCCGCCGCTGCGCGCTGAACCGGCCAGTCCGCGGACTGACCGTCATCGACGCGAAGCCAGCCCCCAGGCCAGGGCTATAGACGCCGCCCCGCTCGGCGGCGTAGCGGGCAAGCGCCCCGATTGTCTTCGTGTACTGGCCGATCGTCGACTCCTGATAACCGGCCGCGCGTAACTCCGAGACCACAACCGCGCCGATCCCTGTCACCGTCATATCCATAGCCGTCTCCTTCCACAGACGCAGGGGATACGACGGACGCTAGCCCGAACGTTAAGCCGAGGAACTTGTCACCGTGCCCGGCCCGAACAGGGCAAGCTGTGGTTCCTCGGCTTAACGCCAACCTCGGCATAATCGCTGTGGTGGACGGCGTCGCCGACGACCGGGTGGCCGGCCCGGCGCAGCTGGCCGACGGCCTGGCGGACCGCCCGCTGGACGAACCCGGCGCTCTTGGACAGCGAGCACTCCCAGCCGCGGATCGTCCCGGCGAACGCGTCGATGACGAACGCGACATAGGCGAAGCCGTCGGCCGCGAGCGGGACGTAGGTGAAGTCCGCGACCAGGAGCCGGCCCGGCCCGGATGCGCGGAAGTCCCGGTTCACCAGGTCCGGGGCACGGGCGCCGCGCGGATCGGGGACCGTGGTGCGCACCCGGCGGGCCCGGGTGTTCCCAAGCCACCCGTTGGCCCGCATCGGCCGCTCCACCGTGCACCGGGCCACGGTGATGCCCTGCCGGCGCAGGTGCCCCCACGCCTTGACCGCGCCGTACAGCGACTCCGGCGCCCGCCGGCCCCGCTGGTCGGGCTCGAACATCGCCGCGAGCAGCCCGGTCAGCCACCGGTCCCGCAGCGCCCGCCGCGACGGCGGCCGCGACCGCCGCGCGTGGTAGGTCCGCGGCGAGATGCGCACCCCGTGCCCGGTCAGGGCCCGGCACGCCGGGACGATCCCGAACCGTCCGGCGACCGAGGCGATGAACGCGCAGATCACCGCCGTAGCGGGTCTGCCTCCCGGGCGAAAAAACGGGTCGCCTCCGTCAGGATCGCGATCGTCCGCTCCAGCTCGGAGACCTTCCTGCGCAGCACCCGGATCTCCGCCGCCTCCGCCGTGCTCAGCCCCGGTGCCTTCCCCGCATCGACCTCAGCCTGCCGCAGCCACTTGCGCAGCGTCTCCGCGCTCATCCCCAGCCGCGACGCCACCGCGCTGATCGCCGCCCACTCCGAGGCGTAATCCCCCGCATGCTCGCTTTTACCGACTACTTGAAGATCAACATGGTCGCTGACCTGCTGTTACGCGTCGCGGACATGTCAGCCACGATAGGGGCCTGCGCGGCGGGTGCTTGGTCACGGTGCCGGGGCGTGCTCGATGAGCTGGGCTTCGAGCTGGGCGATGCGCCGGTCGGCGAAGCGGACGTTGGAGCGTGCGGCCTGCAGCTGTTCCCCGAGGGTCCGGTTGCCGGTTGTGAGCTGGCGGACGCTTTGCCTGAGCGTCGTGTTCTCGGTGGTGATCCGCTGAGTCGCTTCTTCGGTGAGCTCGCGCTCGGAGTCGCGGATCTGGCCGAGGAGCTGGCCGATCCGGGTGCGCTGGGTGCGTATCTCGGCGTGAGCGGCCTTGAGGGCGTCTTCCGCGTTGAGTGCCCGTTCCCGCCAGTCCGCCTCCGGCTGGGTGGCGGCTCCCGCCTGGGCCTTGATCGGCTGGCTGGCATCCGCGGTCTTCGTCATGGCCGCGCCGGCGAGCGCCCTGGCGTCGGGGTTCTCGTAGAGGAACGTCCGCGACACCGCTGCCCGCCGGGCGACGGCGAGATAGGTGACCGGTGCCTTGCCGCGGCTGAGCTCGGTGATGGCATCGCGGACCTGCTGCACTTTCTGCTGGGTGGCGCGGCGGCGTGCCTCGATGGCGGCGGCTGTCCGCCCGGGCACGGCGATCATGCCGTGGCCTCCAGGGCGCCGGCGCCGTCTGGCGGGTGCGGCTCGTCCCCGGCGGCCCTGGCCAGTTCGGAGGCGCGGAACCCGGTGTTCCACAGGCGCTGGAAGTAGTCCTGCGGGCGCCGCAGGTCCAGGGCGAGGGCGTCGTCGAGGAGGCCAAGGCCCGCAAGCGCGGCCTCCAGCCCGGTGATGGCCCTGCCGGTCGGCGCGAAGACCTCGTGCAGGTAGTCAGCGGTGGCGTCGTCAGGAGCGCGCTCGGCGATCGAGTTCCATTGCTCGCGCTTGCGCCGCCAGTACAGCAGGTCGGCGCCGGACAGCACGAACTTGTCGCAGTTCTCGCAGTTCAGCTTCCACGGGCAGCTCCCGCCGTCGACGACAGGCTGGAAGGTGCAGAACCCGCCTTCGGCCGGGGTGGAGCGGCGGGACAGGTCCAGGGCGAGCGCCTCAGCATGGTGCCGGTCCATCGCCGGCACGCCGCCGGACAGCAGCTTGCCCGGCTCGGCCGCGCCCGGGCCGGCGACCCAGACGTTCTGGAGGATGTCCTCGATCTCGGAGACGGCGACCTTCGCGTAATGCTCGGCCATGCGGTCACTGACGTGCCCCAGGTACCGGCGGATATGCGAGAGCGTCGCGCCATGGGCCAGCAGCCGGGTCGCCAGGGTATGGCGGGCCTGATGGGCGACCACGTGCCCGACGTCGAGCTGGTCGGCCCATCGCCTGAAGCCATCATGGAACCAGGTATAGGACACCGGGCGCCGCCCGGCCGGGTTGCGCCGGGTCGAGGGGAACAGCGCCATCGCGTTCTTCTCGGCCGGGCTGGGCTGCTGGCCGCCGTGCGTGTCGGCGAACCGCGCGATCGTCTTGCGCTGGCGCTCGGCCAGCCTGTCGTGGAGGCGCTCGGGGATGCGGATGGCCTCGTTGAAGTTGCCGACCTTCGTCTGGTCGTGCCACAGCAGTGGCAGCCCGTTGTAGCGGCCGATGCATTCAAGGCGCAGGGTGAGTACCTCGCTGGCGCGGCGCCCGGTCATGATGATCGCTTCCCAGATGTCACGCATGCCGCAGTCAGCTGGGTCGTAGGTTCCGGCCAGCTCGGCCAGGTTGGCCTCGTCCGCCAGCGCACGCGCGACATCGTCGGGGAACGGGTTGCGGTTGCGCTTGGAATCATGCCCGCCGGCGGGCATCGCGGTGATGAAGCCCCGGTCCAGGCCGAGCAGGCCGGCCGCGCCGGTGTCCACCGCGTCCCGCAGCAGCGCCCGCCCGGAGTTGAATATTATCCGGCGCAGGACCTGCGTCGCGATGGTCGGCTGACCGTCGGCACGGTATGTGCCCAGGAGGGCCAGGCCGTTGCGCTCCCGGTGCCGCAGGTCAGCCGCGAAGCGGTGCATGTGCTCCGCGCGGAGCAGCGGCGGGTCATGCCCGCCGGCGGGAGCCTCGGCCCGCAGGAATGCGCTCAGCTCCACGCATGCCCTGCGGGTGTGGGCCAGGGAAGCGCCGGTGCGGGGGCACCCGGGAGAGCGCAGCACGCCGGCCATGTGATCCCACAGCAGGTCCCGCAGCCATCGCTGGGACACAGCGGTCAGATCAATGGCGCCGGCATGCGCCGGGAAGCGGACGCCGAAGTGCTCGGTTTCGATGAAGCCGGCGTCTCGCGTGTCGGCCGGGCTGAGGTAGACGAGCCGGAGCACGCCGAGGATCTCGCGGGCGATCTGGCGCTGATGGTACCGGCACTCGCCGAGATCGAGATCGGCCAGGGAGCCGATCCCGCGGCGGCCGCACGCGTTCACCAGGGTCTGGATCCAGGGAACGTCCCACGACGCGCTCTGGCCCTGGGCATGCGCGCTCAGCCCCCATTGAATCTCGGCTCTCAGCAAGGGCCGCAGCCCCCGCAAGTTGATCTGGCCGGCCCGCATCACCGGCTGTTCTGCCGCGCACCACCGCCGGAACGCCACCTCGTCGCCGTAGTTCACCGGTACCGCGCGGCCGTGGAACTCATACGAGCCGAACCACGTCCCGGGCAAGGACGCAGCTCCCGGCTTGCCCGCACGCCGGTAGCGCTGCTCGTGCAGGACGCACAGCCCGAGCGGACCCGCCGCCAGTTCCTCGCAGGCACGGACTCCGCATTCGCCGTAGCCGTGATACGGGCTCTGGCCGGCCAGCCACAGGTCGAAGCCGCCGGGCGCAGCATGCTTCCGGCGGTAGGCGCGCCACTGGCTGCGGTGCCGGTGGCAGATGGCGAGCTCCCGGCTGAACGCCGGCCGGTGCAGGCAAATGCGGCATACAACAGGCTCCGGCGTCTCGGTTGCCTTCAGCGGGCTGGCACCGGCGGCGAAATCGCCCCGGGCCATCCCCGCGGCATGCGCGCGCCTCCACCCGGCGGCATGCACGGCGCACAGGTCCACCCGTGTCCGGGGCCGTTCGCAGCCGGCCACCATGCAATCCCAGCGGTAGGCCGGGTGCGCCGCAGGGACCCGGATCACGTCCTGGCGGAAAGCCGGGTCAAACGACGGCCCGCTGATCAGCGCGGTCAGCAACTCCAGCCGGTCACGGGCAATCCTGCCGGGACGGTCACTGGCGAGCGCCAGCGCGACGGCATTCACTCCTGATCACCCCAGGCCCGGCGCAGCGCCAGGTCGAAGACCGGATCGTGCACGTCGGCGTGCGCGTAGACCTCGTCCACAGTCGCGGCTGATGCCCAGCCTCCCGCCTCGCGTGTCACCACGAGATTCCCGCCAGAGGCATCCAGGACAGCGGTCGCGAAACTGTGCCGGAACTGATGAGGCTTTACCAGGCCAAGGCCAGCGCTTGCACTAGCGCGGCGGAGCATCCCGCGGGCCGCGTCGGGCGCCCACGGCGCGCCCCGTGCAGCTGGACCAGCAGCATCCCGTGCCCGGCGCCCCTGGGGTACTCGGCCGTCATGTACTCGAAATAGGAGTGGATCATCGCGGGGCTGGCCCGCTTGATCAGCCCGCCCCGGATGATCCCGTCATCAGCCACCCACTCGTACCTGGACTTTGCCGCCGCCCGGTTCGGGTTGCCTGGCCGGTGGCAGACATGCAGGTGCGCGGAGCGGCACTCCGCGCACCGGGCGCTCTCCCGAAGATGCAGATCGGCCAGGTGCAGGCCGCACAGCTCGCCAATCCGCAGTCCCCCGTCGGCCAGCCAGGTGATCACCAGGCGGTCCCGCGCGGTTCCCGCCAGCTCCAGCAGCCGCTCGCGCGCCCCCTCCGGGAGCATCTTCGGATGCCTGCGGCGGACCTGGCCAGGAGCCAGCGGATTAGCCGGCATGCTCCGCGTGACATGCCCCAGCAACGCCCGGTTGCGGTCGGCGCGGGTCGGCAGCCGCGTCTTATCCAGCCGCCGGCCAAGCTCCTCGTTGACCCCGCGGGCGGCGTGGTACAGGTAGAAGCCCTTCAGGCACGCAGCCGCGGCCGACAGCGCGGCGCCGCGGTACGGGCGCTTGCCAGCCCGCCACGGCTCCCCGAGCGGCATCCGCACGCCGGCGCCGACGGCGCCCATATAGCGCTCAAGATCCAGCAGCGTCACTGCGCCGGGCCGCAGGCACTCGCGCTCCAGCCACCGCAGGTGGTCGACCAGCAGGTAAGCGTACGTCCGCTGCGTGCCCGACCCCTCATGCTCGCGCAGGAACCGGTCAGCTTCCCCGTGGACCGCGCCTTCCGGCCAGACGATGGTGAACGACCGGCCGCCGTCTCCCCGCTCGATCTGCTGCACCCGCAGATCACCGACAACAAGCCCCTGCCCCATGCAGCCCCCGCTGGCCGGTGACGTGACGAACGTCGCGTCACCGGCAGGTTAACGGGTCCGCTACGCCGCCAGCGGGAGGCTCGCCGGACGTCCCGGACGGGCTACAGGCCGGTCGGTAAACTCGCGAACCAGCCGCATCGCCCTGGCCTTCGTCTCCGCGCTGTAATTCTGCGTCCTCGCCATGTCGTGCCAGCCTTCCCAACATCGAAGGCGCGCACGCTAGCCGGAGCGGTTCACTGATCCGGTCCGTCGTCTGCGTCAGGGGTCGTAGATACCGTGGTTGCCGACGCGCAGCCACACCACGACCGTTTCGCCCGCAACCTCTGCCAGCCTGAACAGCGCCCGGCCATCAGGTCCCGCGAAACTCCACGTCATCGAATAGTCCACGCCGATCCGGTGGACGCGCAGCGCCCTTGGCCACGGCACCGCCCCCGTATGGGCACCAGCGTCCAGCGCAGGGCGAAGAAGCTCATGCACGGCCTGCACGAACAGTTTGCGGTGCTCGTCAGGCAAGCGGCGCAAGTCGATCAGGAAACCCGGCGTGCGAACATACTTCATTCGTCTGCGCCGAGATCGGCCACCAGCGCTTCCATCGAGTCGTACACGTTGCCGTCAGGGATGCCATCACCGGGCTTGGATGGGTACCTGCCCTCGTGAGCAACCCAGTACAACTCAGCCTCACGCTGCTCCAGCGCCTTGAGTGCGCGGTACTCCTCCAGCGGCACCACGACTGCCTCGACCTGACCTGCCCTGAAGATCACCTGATGGTCGGCCACCTCGGCGTCGAAAGACAGGGAGCCCTCACTCATGCAGACGAGCGTACCCCCCGGACAGACGCCGGAGCATCCCGCCGAGCAGCCACACGTCTCTCGCCACGCCGCCGAGCAACGCAGCGCACGCGGACCAGCCATGACATACCTTCTTCGGCAACCCCCTGGCCGCAATGCGCAACTGCCGGGCGGATTCATTCCTGCAGAGGGATCGCCTGGAACGCTTCCGCGACAACAGCGGAACACTTCCGGCCACACAGCAGCCTGCGCCGGAGTTCAGGCCGTGAGGAACTGGCGCGGAGTTCTCGCGCGAACCTCCATGCCGAAAGGTTCGTGCTCAGCCCAGAAACGAGGTCACCGACCGGATGCCGTCACAGTGCAAGCTGGACGAGGTAGCCAGTAAACCGCAGGCCGCCTCGACCAGGGTCCACCCGTCCGCCGAGTCCGGCTCGGACAGCACGCCCGAGCCCGGCACAGCGTTTAGCGTCCGGGAAACCCCCAGGCCGACGGGCCGCCGCCCGCGCACCAGCGCATCACCCGCGAGGAGATCCGGACCCGGTACGGCGTCTGACTTGTACCACTGGGAAATCGACAACGTCGCCGGCCTGCAGCTCGCAAGCCTGCCTGACCAGGTCAGGCGAGAACTCGCGACCAGCATGGACGCCGTCGTCATCGCCGACCCGATGGAATGTCAGCGATCACCCGGCGAACCTCGCAGACCGCTGCGAACCCTGTACTTCGGTCCCCAGAACCAAGGCTTAGTCACGTTCTTGGTCTATCCGCCCGACGACCTCGTCCTGGTCACCAGAATCCAATGGCTCGGCGAGCAGCAGCACCACGACAGGGTACGCCCTTGCCGTCACAGGCAGTTATCCACGACCGAAAGACCCGCGCCCGTGGCCGTCCGGGCGGGGTGCGAGGTCGGCGCAGAATGCTGTATCCCTTGCCTGCGGTCAGCGGCAGCCGGATTCCGAGCGGACGCGGCAGTGTTCCGCATGAGGCTCCTGCGGCGAGGACCACGGTCGCCAGAGGTCGTGGGCCGTTGCCGGTCAGGACCGCCCGCACCTGCCCGCGGGTGCAGTCAAGGCGCGTTACTTCTGCCTGCTCCAGGATCTCGGCGCCTGATTTGCGCGCCAGCCTGGCCAGCCCGGCGATCAGCCGCGATCCACATGTCATTGATCGGGCGGGGTCGTCCGCGGCGGGCAGCGGACAGGATGCCCCAGACTTCGGCTACGGCTTCATCACGGGGTAGCACGGGAATGCAGGACAGCCAGCTTGCCAGCTCGCTGCGGCGGTAGCTGCCCCAGCCGCGGATCTCGGCCCATTTGGTCCGTTCGCCGAGGGTCACGAAGGTGATGAGGGCCGACGAGCCTGGTCGCCAGTGACCGGGTGAGCGTGCGCCGGTGCAATTGGGAGGCGACGACGGTGTCGAGGATGACCAGATGCACGGTGGTCGCTCAGGCCAGGTCGCGGTGGCGTTCGGCGTAGGTGAAGGCCAGGAAGTCTTCCAGTTCCGCATCGGACTCGAATGTGTCGGCTATCAGGTCGTCGAGTGACTGGATCGGCTGAGTGTGCTTGGCGGCCAGCAGTTGTGCGACTGACAGCCTTGGCCGCTTCGGCATGCCTGGCTGCCCGCTCCGGAAGTGCTCACGCCGACCTCCTGGATATCCGCCTGCCCTGCTGCAGATCAGAGCACGCCTGCGGCAGGGTATTGCGCACAGCGTCGCGGATCAGTTCGCTCAGAGATGTGCTCTCAGCGGCGGCCTTCGTCCTCACAACCGCGAGCAGGCCAGCATGCAGCCGGACGGGGACGACCACGGCAGGCGCCGTGCCCATCCGAGGCCGGCCTGGGCGCTTGGCGAGTTGCTCGGTCGGATATCCGCGCTCAGCCTCGTCGGCTAGGGCTCGATGTCAATGTCAGTCAAGACCCGTCCGGTCTTCGTGCGGTAGATGTGAGGCTGGTCCCGCTGACCGCCTAGCTGCGACGATCCGTCGGCGGACGCTGCGGGCCGGCTCAGGGGCGATGGAAGCTAGCGCTCGGGACACGAGGGGATGACCCGGCGGCAGGCAGTAGCGGTCCATGTAGATGGCCCGCACCAGCGACCTCAGCTGGTCACTCTGCGCGAGCGCGGTCATCGCCGGGGCGGCAGCCATCAGCAGCGTCGGCTCTGTCATTCCCGAGCCCGTGTAGTCGGGCAGGACATAGCCAGGCACGGGGAAGAGCCGGGCACCGCACGCAGTCCAGAAATCAATACGACGCCGGCGGATCAGACGTTCGGCGTGATCGCCCGCTGATTCGCAGGATCCTCCACCTCGAACACGATCCGGACGGGCCAGGACTCCTCCTCAAGCGACCGCGCCAGAAGGTGCCAGAACTGGCGGCCAAGCCCTTTGCTACGGCGTTCACCAGCGATCGCGAAGTAACGCAGGAACGACCACTGCACCGAACCGAGCAACCTCAACGCGTAAACATTCAGCTCCCGGCCCTCGGTTGGGCGCAGATTCGGTGACGTGGCAGGGCTGGTCGCGATCCGAGATTCCTGGAGCCGGCCCAGCGTGGCGCCTTGATTACTGATTGCCGGCGATGATGATGACTGGTTGTGACCGGTCTGCCGCCTCCTGCCCCGGGTTGCGTGTCCTGCGCGGCCCGGGACGCGGTGATCGCGGAGCAGGGGCAGGCAATCGGGGAGCTGCGGTCGGATCTGGTGGCGCTGGCCGCCGAGGTGCGGGAGCTGCGGCGCCGGCTGGGCCGCAACAGCGGGAACTCCTCGATGGCCCCGTCGGCCGATGACCTGCCCGGCCGCACGCCTCCCGAGCCGAAGCCGAAGCGCGGCAAGGGCGGGCGCAAGCCCGGCGGGCAGCCCGGGGCGCCGGGGTCGCACCTGGCCTGGTCCGAGGACCCTGACGATACGGTGCCGCATTTCCCGGCAGGGTCGTGCGAGTGCGGCGCGGACCTGGCAGCGGCGGCGGACCTGGGAGTCGCCGCCGCCCACCAGGTCGTCGACGTCCCGCTGGAGACCGCGAAGGTGATCCAGCATGACCTGCACGAGGTGGCCTGCGGCTGCGGGCGGGTGCACCGGGCGGCCGCCCCGGCCGGGACCGGCGCGGCCGGCACGGTCACCTGCGGGATCAGCCTGCAGGCGTGGTGCATCTACCTGATGGCGGCGCACGCCATCCCGGTGCACCGGTGCGCGGAGCTGATCGGGGCCCTGACCGGCGCGGAGCCGTCGCCCGGGTTCGTGCACGGCATGATCGCCCGCGCCGCGGCGGCCGTCGCGCAGGCGAACCGGGCCATCCGCGCCCTGATCATCCTCGCCCACGTGATCAGCGCCGGCGAGACCCGATCCGGGTCGGCCCCGGCCCGAAGT
>Ga0208044_1001307_pt1 | contig 13857 bp, 12 predicted proteins | sample Sb_taG_8_FD_187712 | JGI IMG/M metagenome (GOLD analysis project Ga0208044, IMG submission 187712) | Peat soil microbial communities from Weissenstadt, Germany - Sb_50d_c_BC metaG (SPAdes) (version 2) | ecosystem: Environmental > Terrestrial > Soil > Wetlands > Peat | place: Germany... | reverse complement strand
CCTGCTGCACACCGCCGCTCAACAGTTTCCTCAACGCCTTCTGGTCCTTGCTTGTGACTTCGATACGCAGGGCTGGACGGGCCATACCCTAAGTATGCGCCAAAACATTTCTGATTGGAATTGTTTTATTAGAATCTTTTCAGGCGGTCAAAGACCTAGTCCTCGGTGCTCAATGAATTTCTGAAATTCTGCTGCCGCTCGGTAGCCGTCGCGCAGCATGAGATAGGCTTCCCCACGCACATAAGCGGGGCTCATTAATATGGCGAGGTTCCCGGTTAGGCCGCTAAGTTCGATCGTGCTCGCCACCTTCAATAGCTCGATGGCCCGGTTTGGGTCTTTGCCTTCCAGGGCGATCCCTGCCCGGATCGTGGGCAGCCAATACCTCTGCACCAGCGTGTCCAGCGGGAAGGTCTTGTCGAGTTCGGACGCCAGCTTCTCCGCCCCTGCGGTATCGCCTGCCCGCGCCAGGGCCAGCGCAACCATCACCCGCACATCGCGGTTCGGGGCCAGCTTCAATGCCGCATGGGCCTCGGCACGCGCCTGCTCCCGGTTTCCCGATTCCACCTCACGCAGCCCTGCCGCTGCCTGATAGGCTGCGGCACTCTCTTTGGCGTCGTTGTGCTGGGCTGAATCCACCGCCCGCCCGGTCAGTTCCTGCGCGTTCTTCAGCTTACCGTACCAACCTTCGGTGTCCGCTTGCGTCGCCAGCAACTTGTTTTCAGACCTGCACGTGGCTCTCATGCCTTCATCGCGATTCAGTGGCGCCAGGTGGCGTGGCCTCTCTCCCTCATCGAGTTCTCTCACCTCTTGTCCGTTTCTGTCGCGGTTTGGAAAAAAGAAAGAGTCGGGTTGCGGCTAGTTGATGCACTTGTGAGCACGAGCGATCGCGCGCCGGAATGTCACGGCCGCAGGCACAAAGCCGCTGAGCAGAACGCTGCCGCCCTGCCCCGCGGCCCTGCCGCCCCATTTCCTAGAATCCGAGCTGTTCACGTTCAAATACCGGGTGGCAGCTTGTGTCGATGGGCACTGAGAGCTTTGGCCTCGGTCGGTTTCGGCCCGATAGTCTGGTACAGTTGACACGTACATGTATGAAGACAGTCGTTCTTGAACAACCGGGCCGATTTACGTTCACCGACACTCCGCAACCGAGCGCGCCAGGAGCGGGCGAAGTGCTCGTGCGTGTGTTGACAGTCGGCATCTGTGGCACCGATCTCCACGCGTTCGAAGGTACGCAGCCATTCTTCAGTTATCCACGAATTCTCGGGCACGAGCTCGTGGTGGAGGTCATCGAGACCGGCGATGGCGTCTGGCGGTTCAAGCCCGGCGACCGATGCGCGGTGAACCCGTACATGACCTGTGGCGAGTGTGCAGCCTGCTCGCGGGGGCGGACGAACTGCTGCGCGAAGATGCGCGTGATCGGCGTCCATGCCGATGGCGGGATGCGCGACCGCATTCTTCTGCCGGCGAAACAGATGTACAAGTGTGAGACTTTGCCGGCCCTGCAAATTCCGCTGGTGGAGACGCTTGGTGTTGGCAGCCACGCCGTAGCGCGCTCGGCTGCACAGCCGGGCGACCGCGCGATCGTCGTTGGTGCCGGACCAATCGGGCTATCCGTAATTGAGTTTTTGCGGTTGGCCGGCACCGACATTGGCGTCGTGGAGAAAATGCCAGAACGGCTCGAATTTGCGGCCCGACATTATGGTTTGAAGCGCTACCATCCGTCGCACGAAGAAGCGCGGCAGGAAGAGCCGTCGATGCTGGTGTTCGATTGTACTGGCGACAAAGGTTCGATGGAGGCAGCGATTCACGTGCTCCAACAGGGTGGCACGCTCGTTTTCGTCGGCTTGATCAACGACACAATTTCCTTGTTCGGCCCTGACCTCCACCGGCGCGAAGCGACCATACTGGCGAGCCGGAACAGCACTCCCGCTGAGCACCATCGTGTGCTCGACCACATGGAGAATCGGCGCATCGATGTGGCGGCGTGGCCGACCGACTGCGTCCGTCCCGACGTAGTGGACAAGCGGTTTCCGGTGTGGCTTCATCGAGAGGCCGGCGTCGTGAAGGCTATCGGAGAGTGGTCGTGAGTATCGCCGTTCATTCCTGTAGCATCCAAATGGACCTTCATGTCACACTCGCTTATTGAAGCGCAACATTTACCTTCCTCCATCATCCGAAGAAGTTAAGCGTGCGCTTGCGTCGCACTGGGCAGTAAGATTAAAGGAAAGCGTCACCGGGTGTCACACCGGCCAAAGGGACAACATGCAAACTACTCTAATTCTCGCGGCCATCTTTAATTCATCGGTGGCCTGACGGTTCTATTTCTTCAACGGTTCATCGCTCCACTGATTCACCTCAGCCACTCCGGTCCAGGACCGTTTCGAGTTCTTGTTGGCGGCACGGCCGTGCTCTTTGGAACTGCGTACATTGCAGTCTGGCGGGATTACCGGCAGAATCGTCCGTTGCTCGTCTGCGGAACGGTACTCAAGTATTGGGCGTTTGCCATTAGCCTGTTTTGCTTTCTCACGTCGACCGTTTTGCTCCAAGTGCTACTTCTGTTCGGCGTCGGGAACTTGATCTTTGCAGTGTTGTTCACAACGATGCTCTCCTGCCGAGTCACGACGACCGCCTCGGCCACCTTGCGCAATATGTTGATTTCGAGAATATCCTAATGCCGGCAATTGTAGTTGTAGCCTTGTTCGCGGCAGCGTTGCCGAATGCCGTGGTATTGCAGCCGGTCGCCAACATGTTTTCCAAGCCAAGCGAGGATGCAGACGTGGTCTCGCAGGCGATTTACGGGGCCAACGTCAGCCTGCTGGAGCAGCAGGAAGGCTGGGCGCACATCCGCACGGCGGACGATTACACCGGCTGGACTCTTCTGGCCTCGCTACGCCCCGGCCCGCCCTATGCCGCCAAGGGCCGTGTAGCCGACGTTCAGAGCCTCTTCGCCCACGTCTACCGCGAACCCGACGTGAAGCGGCACGCGCCGCTTGTGACCGTTCCGTTCGAGACCCGTTTCGAGGTGGTGGCCGAGCCGGATAACCATCGATGGCTGCAAGTGCGCTTGCCCGACGACCGATCCGGCTGGCTGCAAACCGGCGATATGGCCTTCGACCCCAAGCCTCTGACGATCCCCGAAATGCTGGACCTGAGCCGCAGGTTCTTGGGGCTGCCGTACACCTGGGGCGGCACTTCCAGCTTCGGTTACGATTGCTCGGGTTTCGTCCAGATGCTGGAACGCCGCCGCGGCGTGAGCATGCCGCGGGATGCCCAGCCGCAGGCTGATTGGAGCGGCGTGGTGCCAGTGGACCTCAAAGATCTGGCGCCCGGCGACCTGCTCTATTTCGGCAGCTCCGCCAAACACATCACGCACACCGGCGTCTACCTGGGCGACGGCAAATTCATCAGCGCCACCACGCACGAAACCCCCATGGTGCGGGTCGACGAGGTCAACGATCCCCACTGGACTAAACTGCTGGTGGCTGCAAGGAGGGTGAAATGAACCGGCGCGGCTTCTGTAAATCCGCGATCCTGGGGCCAGCCGCCGCGGTGATCAGCGGCGCACCGGCGCTCGCCATGGGAGACGCCAGCTTGGAAGCCAGGATCGTCCGCTTGAACCTGCAGCACACCTGGACCACCACCATGTCGTCCAGCCAGTATCGCGACACGGTGCACACCGCCTACACTCGCGACGGCATCACCGGTCACGGCGAAGGCGCGCCCATCGTGCGCTACCACGAGGATGCTGCGGGCGCGCAGAAAGCCGTGGAATCGGTGCGCGGCTTGCTGCTCGCGGCCGACCCCATGCAGTTCGCCAAGGTGATGGCGGAAGTGTTCCGGAAGGTCTCCGGCGAATGGGCCGGGAAGGCCGCTATCGACATCGCGCTGATGGACTGGGTGGGGCAGAAGCTGGGCATCCCGCTCTACAGCCTGTTCGGCCTGGACCCACAGGACACGCCGCTGACCACCTTTTCCATCGGCATCGACACGCCCGAGATCACCCGGCAGAAGACGCGCGAAGCGGAAGCGTACCCCATCCTGAAGGTGAAGGTTGGGCTGGACACCGACGAGCCGACCATCGAGGCAGTGCGCAGCGTGACCAAGAAACCGCTACGGGTGGACGCCAACGAAGGCTGGAAGGATAAGGAAGAGGCCGTGCGCAAGATCAACTGGCTGGAGAAGCAGGGGGTCGAGTTCATCGAACAGCCTATGCCGGCGGAGATGATCGAGGAGACACGATGGGTCCACAGCCGCGTGCACATTCCGATCATCGCCGACGAGGCCTGCCAACGTGCCTCCGACATCCCTAAGCTGCGCGGCGCCTTCGACGGCGTGAACGTGAAGCTGGACAAGAGCGGAGGGATGCTGGAGGCGTACCGGATGATCGAAGTCGCCAAGTCGATGGGGATGCGCACCATGCTGGGCTGCATGATTTCAAGCTCCGTGTCGGTGACCGCGGCGGCCCACCTTTCGCCGCTGGTAGATTACGCCGACCTGGACGGCAACCTGCTGATCGCCAACGACCCATTCCGCGGTGTAAAGGTGGAATCCGGCAAACTGATCCTTCCCCGAGGACCGGGGTTGGGGCTGACCGCGGCATAGCTGGCTGACAGCGCCTAAAGCCAATTCTTACGCCAGCCGAGTGAAGGGCAAATCTCCACCCCAGAATGTCCGTACGAGCGGCAGGGTTCCTTCGATGGCACCCGTCGAAAAATAATGGCGGACCGGATCCAGGGCAGGTTCGACATAACCGGGATGGCGCTTCAGGTAATCGAGAAGCCGCGCGGCCACGATGTCCGGCTGGACGATGAGCGGAACGCTCTCAGGGAGGAACTCGCGGAACAGGTGCGCAGCGAGCGGATAATGCGTGCAGGCGAGGATGAGACGGTCCGGCCAGATTCCGTCCGTCTGCCGCAAAAGAGAATCGACATAGTCCCGGATGAGGGGGCGCAGATCGGGGTCCGCGGCTCCGGCCTCGATTGCGCCCGCAAGCTCAGGGCAGGACTGCTGGAAGACGGAGATATCGGCGCGGCGCTTGTGGATCTCGACCGGGTAGGTTTGGCTTTCGACCGTGGCGCGCGTGCCGAAGATGCCCAGGCTTTTCACATGCGTTGCAAGATGCGCTGGAAATTCGAGGCCCGGCTTGTCGGACCAGGGGCGACTGGTCGCGGCCTCAATCGTCGGCACGATGATGCCGAGGATATTCCTGTCTCGCCAGCACTCCTGTTCCGGCAGCCAGTGCTGCTGCAGCCAGCGCAGCGCAACCGCCGAAGCGGTGTTGCAGGCGATGACGATCAGCCCGCATCCCAGGCCGAACATTTGCTCCATCGCCCGAGCCGTCAGCTCCTTGATACCAGCAAATGAGCGTTCGCCATAGGGCGCATGGGCATGGTCGCCGAGATAGGTAAAACTGTACTGCGGCAATGCCTTTGTCAGGGTGTGATGAACCGTCAGGCCGCCAAATCCGGAATCGAAGACGCCGATGTGAAAATGTGTCAGCGGAAGTTCTCCACGGGCATCAACTCGCTGCTGGATTGCTCGATCTGCGTGTACATCATCCACTTGCGTTTCGTTGAGACAGCCAAGCCTGCGATACGCCAGCCAGCGGGCGCCGCGACCGTAAGAGAGGGTCCGACGCCGGGCATTCTGAGCGTTAATCTCCAAGGGCAGACGGAACCTGTGAAGTGGCAAATCGAGTTGGGGAACTGAAGAACGTTGTTCAAGCCTCGACCTTGAGCGTTTGAGAGTTCCATCTGATGCGCCGCCTCGTCTCAAGCGAGAGGTTTGCCATCTGGATTACCAGCGCAGCCTGAAAACCTTTCTCGATAGTGGCGTTCGGTTGCTGGCGCGTCCGCACGCATTCGAGAAAGTTTCGAATGTGAGCATCGGTGGCCATCTCAAAATTGCCACTATCCGTGATGGCTGGTGTTTCCGGCTCTGCCTGCTTGTAGACCGAAAGGAACTCCCGGCCGACGTCCATGCGCGCCTCGTCGCCATCGAACTGGTTGAGCTGGTCCAGGCGGTTGGGATAGTGCATACCGGCGTAGTTGATGGTGAACACACCCAGAAAATCCTCCGGATACTCGGCCGCCACCACCACGGTTTCCGGCGTCTCCCCTTCGGTGCTGTGCACTTTTCCAGACGATGTGTTTACGGCCGTGGGAAAGCCGACGCCGCGAATCAGATGAATGCCATCGTATATGTGTGCTCCCTGGTCCGCCACGATGCCGCCGGCGTAGTCCTTGTAGTTGCGCCAATTGCGGAAGCGGTCAAGCTCCATGGGGTGGTGTGGCGCCGGCCCCTGCCACTGTTCCCAGTCGAGCGGGCCGGCTAGCTTCTCGTCAGGTCCTCGTCTCAAGCTGTTGTTGATCCACCAGGTGCGTACCAGCCGCACGTTACCCAGTGTTCCCGCTGCTCGTATATCGCGCGCCTTCAGGTAGAGAGGATAACTCCGCCGCTGCATCCCGACTTGTACGATTTGCTTTGAATGACGCGCCGCCTGCATCAACTCGACGCCTTGCTCAGGTGTGTGACAAAGCGGCTTTTCGACGTAAACATCCTTCCCGGCGGCCAGAGCATCAAGCACCATTTGAGCGTGCCAGTGCTCCGGAGTCGCAATGATGACGATATCGATATCCTTAGCGTTCAGGAGTTCCTGATGTCGTCGATAAGCTTTCGCCTTGCCCTTGGCCACCGAGAGACCCGCCTCGAGATTCGGCTCATAAACGTCGCACACGGCAGTCAGTTGGGTGGTCTCGTCCTTCGCAAAGCGCTGCATCAGGAATCGCCCACGTCCGCCTGAACCGATAATTCCGACATTGAGTTGGTTCGAAGGCGCGGCCTGCGCCAACATGGCGCCACTGGCGCCCAAGACAAACGTTCGACGATTCATATTCGGGAGTAGCCCCTATTTGATAGCTTTGATCATGCTATATCAAACTTGCACCCATCGCGCTTTACAACAACTCGCACTACAGCCACTCGTTCATCAAGGCCAGCGCAGTTGTTCGTGGAGGAATTGAAAAGTGCCTTGACCGTGGATTTCGTGGGGCCCATTGAAAAACTCAATGGTGGTGCGTTCCGGCATTTGCATCCGCGTATCGTAGAACCACCGCACCTTGGCGTATTCGTAGGCGACCCATTCGTCCGGCGCGACTACGTCGTTGTGCCCGCGTTCTATCATGAACGGCCGCGGCGCCATCAGCTTCGCGAGATCCGAGTAGTTGACCACGTTGGCAAAATCGAACTCCAGCATGTCGTATTCAGGAGTCAGCATGTAGCTATAACGCGAATCGACGCTGGTCGTTTTCCAGACCCATTCGTTGAAATCGGCGGAACAGATGGATAGGGCGTAGCCATCCAGTAGCGGAGGAACGCGGACCGCCGTTTTGCCTCCGTAGGAGATTCCATAGAAACCGATGCGCTGCGGATCGACAAAAGGCAGTGAACCGAGCCACTCCAGCGTCCTCTGATGCTGCCCGAGGATGAACGAAAAGAGCGCCAGCTTGAGCGGATGCGCTTTGCGCTGGATCAAGCGGAACCGGTCCTCGCCGATGTATGGGTTTTGCGGAGCGTAGGTTACGAAGCCCTCTTCCGCCAGTTTCAGCGCGAACTGATGGTAGGTAGGCTTGTCTGCGCGTGGGCTGGCTGGGTCGGAAGCGCGCCCTTCCAGCCCGTGCTGGCAAACCACTACGGGCCGTCTTTCGCCCGGCCGGAGATCTTTTGGAACCAGCAGAATGCCATACGCGAACACGTCGGGCCAGACATCCAGCACCACCTCGTACCCGCGAAACTTTGGCTCATCGTAAACCAGCCGTGTGCGCGGGTTCGGGGGCAGCCACGGAGGAGGCAGACGGCCGATCACCTCGTCCCAGATGTAGTCGCGGTAAAAGCGTGTGGTCTCGTGCCATCGCTCCGGCGATGACGAATCGGCTTTCGCCCAGAATGCGGTTCGGCGGTCCGCCGAGGTGGCTATCAGTTGTTGTGTGTAAGTGACCAGTTGATTGAATTGCCGGTGTAATCGCTCGTTCGGATCGAGACTAGCCCTGCGAAATTGCGGCAAAGCGCCCGACGGGCGAAGCGTGCCATGAACTCCGAGCAGTTGCACAAAAGCCTGGAGCGCGGCGTTGCAACCCGGCAGACCATGCCCGTCTTCGCTGACGGCCAGCTTGAGACGCTGGCCGACCTTCAATCTCGCGAAGTATGGTCTCGCTCGCTCGACCTCGGCGCGAACGGACTCGAGCGGAGGGTCCGCCAAAGTCCCATTAGGCGCTGCGCCTTTCCGTTCCTTTGTGGGTGAAGGAGGGCCGGAAATGTGCGGGCCTCGGCTCGCCTCAACGACGAGCGCACGTGGAGCGATGAGGCTCGCGATCTCGGCGTCACCGAACTCGCGCAGTAGACCCCAAACGTCCCGATAAATCGGCTCTCTCCACAGTTCTTCGCGCTGTTGGAAATATCCACTCACCAGCGTGGCCTGAATGCGTGGATCGAGTGCGGCGCTGTAAAGCGCAATCAGCCCGCCTTCTCCATAACCGGCTACGCCGATCGGAAGAGTCCGCTCATCGTTCTGTTTGGCAAGCCAATCCACGGCCGCGAGAATCTTCTGCACTTCGTAGCCGATGATATGGCGGCCTGCCTCGTACGACATTCGATAGATCCACTCGCGGTGCGGTTGATTCGTCATGCGAATGCCGGGAATTCCGGACCACGTGTCCGCTCGATCTATGAGCACCGGAACAAGTACCTCGCAGCCGTTCTCGGCAAGACGGGGCGCGAATTGAGCACTTGCATCCACTCCGGGGACGATGCCTGCTAACATTTCAGGCGTCCAATCCGCGTCCGGAACCGCGACAACTCGCGCCACCGGCCGGCTTACCGGTTCGAGCAGTAGTCCTTCCCCATCGACGCCCTCAAGCACTGACCAGCGCACGGCATAGATTCTGTAACCGGCGCCGGTTTCGAGCGCGGGCGCTTCCAGGTTCGCGGCGTCAAGGCGAATGCCGGTGGCGGGGAGCCGCTGGTCCACTGCGCCGATCATCCTGCGCAAGTGATCACGATTGGGTGCAATGGACTGGTTATAGCGCTCGGCGCTCTCGTAATCTCGATCCCAGAATTTGTCGCGGGAATTTACCGTGACGTCTGTGTCCTGATCGAGATAATGATGGATACCCTCCACCATTTGCGCTGCCAAGTCTCCCTGTAACTCGAGTGGCCCGGTTTGGCTGAGTGACTGCGGATAGCTGTCGACGTCATACGCCAAAGCCACGGCGCAGAGGAGAACCAGGCGCACGGATTTCGAATATTGCATGGGGTACGAATATACCGCAGGAGTGACCGGGGGTTCAGACGCTCACCTCTCGCACGCCCAAACGTAGGTCGTGAAAACGGTGGCCGGGTCGCCTTGCGACCGGAGATCCGGGCGGTACAATGCCTGCCTGTAGAAATCCCAAACCGGAAACTCGAGGGCTGGGCCAAGAGAGCCGGATTACTGTCGCGATATCCCTATCGCACCAGCTACGCGGCCCTAAAATGTTATGGGCCCCGACTGGAAGTCTACACGGGATGCGGCTGAAATAGTGGCCGATAATGATGCTTAACGGGAGCCTTTGCTCCGTCCCAATGACGGGTGGGCGGAACGGAACGCGATTCAGCTAAACGCTAGGCGACGTTTCTCTTGTCCGCCCTCGCCGATATATCGTAAAGAATACATATGAGACTGGCGGTAACAATAATGGCGCTGCTCGGGGTTTTGCAGGCTCAGGCGCGGACCGTGCGGGTGGCGGTCTGCCAGATTCTTGCGATCGACGGCGATCGTGAAGGCAACTTCCGACGCGTGGAATACGCGCTCGAAGACGCGCGGGCCGCGCACGCCGACATCGCGGCGTTTCCGGAATCGGTAATCCTGGGATGGGAGAATCCGGATGCCCACCGTATGGCCACCCCCATACGCGGCGCCGACAGCGATCGCATCGCCGCGCTGGCGCGCAAATACGGCGTGATGATCTCGATCGGGCTCGACGAGAAAGACGGCGACAAGCTCTATGACTCGGCCATCCTGGTGGACAAGAGCGGCAAGATTCTGTGGAAACATCGGAAGCTCAACGTGTTGGCCTGGCTGATGGATCCGCCGTACTCGGAAGGCCAGCCGGACGGCATCGGCGTAGTGGAAACCGAGTTCGGGCGGATAGGCCTGGTGATCTGCGCAGACACGTTCGAGGACAAAATTGCTGAGCGAATCGAGAAGCTGGCACCCGATCTGATGCTGGTGCCTTACGGCTGGGCGGCGCCGGTGGACCAGTGGCCCGCGCACGCGAAGGAACTGGAAACTCTGGTGGCCAGGCGGGCGGCGCAGTGGAAGTGTCCGGTGGTCGGGACGGATGTGATCGGCCAGATGATGCACGGGCCGTGGAAAGGCCAGACCTACGGTGGAGCTAGCGTTGTAATGGATGCATCCGGCAAAGTGCTGCACGTTCTCCGCGATCGCGACGTGGAAGTGCGGACGGTGGCAGTGGAGCTGACTCCGGCCGCCAGGTAGGCACTCCCAGCCGGACGGGGCCCGGTTCAGGTCGCTTTCCCAGTGCCAACAAACCGCGTCGAATGCCTTCCGATATTGCCTGACAACGGGAGCGAGAGAGGCTACCAGTGCCTCGCACGCCCCATCAATCGGCATCTTCTCACGGCAATGCCTGGGTACCAGAAGAATCCCCGACCTGAAGACTCTGCGCCGAGAAAGCCGAGCCTGGAATCGTCGGATGAATCGCGCCCGCACCAAGATCAATTGGACGTTCGACCGTAAAGCTGCCCGTCGCAAGTTCGCCTACAAAAGGAAATCTTTCATACGGTCATAGACCTAGCGGCCTTGCGACCGTCTGGGTCTTACTCGTAATCATCTCAGACGTGTTATCTCGCGCTCCGGGTATTGCCGTCAGCATGGTCGCGGCCTGGCTGTGTTGCAAAAACTCAGTGAACGAGTCTGATAGGCTGCAGTATGTTCCATGATCAAAACGCGGCTAGCGCTGTTCAAATGGCGGCACTTTGAACCCGAGATCATTGTTTGCGCGGTCCGTTGGTATCTGCGGTTCTCGCTTTCTTATCGGGACGTCGAGGAATTGATCATGGAACGAGGTCTCCCTGCGGACCACACCACCATTTGGCGCTGGGTGCAGCGCTACGCCCCCGAACTGAACAAGAGATGCCGGCGGGAGTTAAAACCAACCAACGGCTCCTGGAGGGTCGACGAAACGTACATTTCTCAGGGCGGGATGTGGCGGTACCTGTATCGTGCCGTCGATTCCACAGGCGCCACGGTCGACTTTTTATTTTCCGCTGAGCGAGACGCGGCAGCGGCCAAACAGTTCTTCCAGAAAGCCTTGCAAGCTCCTGGTCATCCCCGGCCGCGGGTCATCACCGTTGACGGCAACCCGTCTTACCCGAAGGTGATCGCGGAGCTGAAGCAAGAGCGGAAACTGGGACGCCGATGCCTCTGTCGAACATGCCCGTATTTAAACAATGTTGTAGAACAGGACCATCGAGCGATCAAGCGGCGGGTGAATGCCAGCCAAGGTTTTCGATCGTTCGATGGAGCCTGGCGGACGATTCAAGGCTACGAGATTCTGCACATGATTCGGAAAGGCCAAGTGAGGTGGTTGCGGAAGGGGGATGTCCTTGGGCAAATTCAGTTCATCCGGGAAATCCTCGGGTTGAAAGCTGAATAGTCAACCGCAGAGATTGGCGGTTGGTTCGGTTTCGCCGACGGAATTGTTTTTGCAACACAACCGCTTGAACTCCTTGGTGAACATCCTTCTCGACAACCCCATGACTCAATTCTCCTTTGAATGGATTTTGAGTCTTAACTGGTTGTGTCAAAAATGGGGGCAAGTCCAACCCATGCCCGCCGTATCTCGGCGGGCAGTGCTCTCGCCGGAGATAGACGATTTTATGAATCAGGATAAAACCATTCGTCCAGCGCACGAACTACCGCCGCCGCATCCTGACGACAGCCCGGTGCTGTTAACCATCCCGGAAGCAGCGCGCGAATTGCGCTGCTCGAAAACTCATGTCCATAACCTCATCTACGGCAAGGTGCCCCATGTGCCTCCCCTCCCCGTCCTGCGCATCGGCAGGCGCGTGCTCATACGCACTGAAGGACTGAGGGCATGGATGCTCTCCGTCGAGGCGCGCGAGACGGAAGCGCAAAAGGTCGCGGGGCTTTTCCGCTGAATCCTTCCAGGCGGTGTTATGATCCGATCAACAGAGTTGATCGCTGTGGGCGCACGAAAGGAATAACGTGCGACGAAAGCGATATCAAGAAGGCAGTTTGCAAGTGCGATCACACGGCAAGCGCAAGAACTGGGTAGTGCTCTACCGCGAGGCGGGCGTCCGGAAATACCACACCGTGGGCCTGCATTCAAAGATGAGCAAGAGCCAGGCGCAGGAGAAGCAGGCCGAGTTCATGAAGGAAGTGAACGCTCGGGCTGCCCATGCTCCTGATCCAAACGTCACGTTCGGGGATTTCCTCGAAGGCGTGGCGCTGCCGTTTTACCGCTCGAAGTGGAAGCGCTCCACGGCGTCCACCACGGAGAGCAGAATCCGTCATCACCTGCTGGAGGAGTTCGGCCCCGAAAAACTTACCGGGCTTACCCTGAAGCCCCTGCAGGCGTTCCTGTCGGCGAAAGCCACGACCTTTTCACGAAGCATCGTGGCGCATCTGCGATGGGACCTACGGGCGATTTTCAAGCTCGCAGTGGCGGAAGGCTATACCGAGCGTGACCCGACCGGCGCTCTCTTCACCCCAAAGGAGGCGAAGGTCGCGGAAACGCGCGCAATGAACCGAAAGGAGGCGCGGCAGCATATTAACGCGCTCGATCTGCGGGAGCGCGTCATCGACCATCTCGCCCTGTTCGTCGGCATGCGGCCGGGAGAAATTCTGGCCCTTCAGCGCAGGCACGTCGCGGAGGATTGCGGCGAGCTTGTCATCGAGCAGCGTCTCTACCGCGGCGACATCGACGATCCCAAGACCACGTCGTCCAAAAGGACCGTCGGCATCCCCTCTCAAACAGCAAACGTGTTAGGGGATTGGATGAAGCTGGTGGGAAGGAAGCCCGACGCGTGGGTTTTCGCGTCGGAGAATCCCGCGAAGCCGTTGTGGCGGGATAACGTCTGGTATCGGAACATGAAGCCCAGGCTGGAGCCCATCGGCCTCGGCTGGGCGAATTTTCAGGTACTGAGAAGGACGCACGCCAGTCTCGGCCATGACCTGAAGATAGACCCGAAGGTAGCGGCCGACCAGCGCGGGCATGGCATCGGCGTGGCGCTCGATGTGTACACGCATTCCAGCGTTGAAGCACGGCGGGGGGCTGCGGAAGTGCTGGAGAACTCGATTCTGTCTGAAGGAAAGCCGGACGTGGATTCGGCGAAGACGGAACCGGAAAACGTGAAGGAAAAACGCTCCGTCGCGGCTTAACGGAGTGTATTGGAGTGGAAGAAGTTGCTGATGATTCTCAAGTGCTTGAAAAGATGGAGCGGGAGACGGGACTCGAACCCGCGACGTCCAGCTTGGGAAGCTGGCATTCTACCACTGAATTACTCCCGCAGCGCTTCGTTTTCAATGACTTCCGGAACCGCGTTTCATCCTGAACACCAAACGAACACCGTTATTCTACCAGTAATCGCTGCTCAAGCTGGTTGACAATCACCAGCTGTCAAGGGCGGAGTGAAAGTTTCCCACCGCAGCGGAGCAAAAGGGGACCACTTCGTGCTTCTTAGCAGGTGTTTCTGTGATTCGTTGGGGGGTGGCTGTAGCGGAGCCCTGCGACCCGCTTGCGGGGCGCGGTTAGGGCGGAGCGGAAGCCGCCTCCC
>Ga0208044_1001306_pt1 | contig 13865 bp, 8 predicted proteins | sample Sb_taG_8_FD_187712 | JGI IMG/M metagenome (GOLD analysis project Ga0208044, IMG submission 187712) | Peat soil microbial communities from Weissenstadt, Germany - Sb_50d_c_BC metaG (SPAdes) (version 2) | ecosystem: Environmental > Terrestrial > Soil > Wetlands > Peat | place: Germany: Weissenstadt... | reverse complement strand
GCCGCCCGGATGTGGGCGACCGGATGGGTGCCGTACGTGCTGGTGGCCCACAGGTCGGCCAGGGTCTCCTCGGTCGGCGTCATGGCCGGCAGCGGCGGCGCGGTCATCCCGGTGGCGGTGCCGGGCAGCTGCCCCTCGCGCAGCGAGGCGGCGGCCCCGGCCGCCCACAGCGCCGCGCGCCTGCTGAGGCCGAAGCAGCCGAACGCGCCCGCGGTGGCCAGCGCCTCGAGCGCGGCGGCCGGCAGATGCGTCCGGGTACCGAAATCCTCCAGGTCACGGTACGGGCGCCCGGCGGCGATCCGTTCGGCTGCCGCTTTGCCCAGGTTGCGCACGGCGGACAGGCCGAGCCTTATCGCGGGCGGGGGACCCGCGGCCCCGGCAAAGCCTTCCAGGGTGGCGAGCGCGTCGCTGGCGTTCACGTCCACGCCGCGGACGACGACCCCGTGCCGCCGCGCGTCGTTGATCAGGCTGTGCGGGGCGTAGAACCCCATCGGCTGGTTGCGCAGCAGCGCGGTGGTGAACGCGGCCGGGAAGTACCGTTTCAGCCACGCGCTGGCGTAGACCAGGTAGGCGAAGCTGATCGCGTGCGACTCGGGGAACCCGTAGCTGGAAAAGGCCAGGATCTTCGTGTAGATGTCCTGCGCCACCGCGGGGCTGATGCCGCGCTCGGCCATCCCGTCGAGCAGCCGCTGCCTGAGCTCTTCGATGCGCTCGGGAGCCCGTTTGGCACTCATCGCCTGACGCAGCCGGTCAGCCTCGTCCGGCGAGAACCCCGCGCAGTCGATGGCCAGCTGCATCATCTGCTCCTGGAACAGCGGCACGCCCAGCGTCTTGCCCAGCGCCGGCCGCATCGACTCGTGCGGCATCGCCGCGTCCTGGCGGCCGTCGTGACGGCGCAGGTAGGGGTGGACCGAACCGCCCTGAATCGGCCCCGGCCTGATCAGCGCCACCTCGATGACCAGGTCGTAGAACTGCTGCGGCCGCAGCCGCGGCAAGGTAGCCATCTGGGCGCGGGACTCCACCTGGAACACGCCCACCGTGTCCGCCTCGGCCAGCATCTGGTAGACGGCCGGGTCCTCCTGCGGGATGCAGGACATCGTCCAGTGCTCGCCGAAGTGCTTGTTCACCAGGTCGAAGCAGTCGTGCAGCGCCGCCAGCATGCCCAGGCCGAGCAGGTCGAACTTGACCAGGCCCGCGTACGCGCAGTCGTCCTTGTCCCACTGCAGGACGGTGCGGCCCGGCATCCGCGCCCACTCCACCGGGCACACCTCCCCCACCCGACGGTCGCAGATCACCATGCCGCCCGAGTGGATGCCCAGGTGCCGGGGCAGCCGCTGCATCTGCCTGGCTAGTTCGGCCACCGGCGCCGGAACCGCGTCCGGGTCGTCCCCGGCCTGCCCATCCGGCCGCGTCTCCCCATCCGGCCGCGTCTCCCCATCCGGCCGCGTCTCCCCATCCGGCAGTGACTCTCCGGCGACGGCCGGGCCTGGTCCGAGCTGGCGCACCCAGGCGTCTGACTCGGAGGGCGTGAACCCGAGCGCGCGCCCGGCGTCCCGCAGCGCCATCCGCGGCCGGTACGAGATCACGTTGGCGACCTGGGCGGCCCGGTCCCGGCCGTACTGGCGGTAGACGTACTGGATGACCTCCTCGCGACGGCGGTGCTCGATGTCCAGGTCGATGTCGGGCGGCCCGTCCCGGCCGTCGGACAGGAACCGCTCGAACAGCAGGTGATGCGAGACCGGGTCGACGTTGGTGATGCCGAGCGCGAAGCAGACCGCCGAATTCGCCGCCGACCCGCGGCCCTGGCACAAGATGTCGTTGTCCTCGCAGAACTCGACGATGTTGTGCACGATCAGGAAGTAGCCGGGGAAGTCCAGCCGCTCGATCACGTCGAGTTCCCTGGCGATCTGGGCGTACGCGCCGGGCACCCGCTCGGCGCCGGGCGGCCCGTAGCGGGCCGGGACCTTGCGCGCGACCAGCTCACGCAGCCAGCTGGCTTCGGTGTACCCGGCCGGGGTGGGGAAGTCGGGCAGGCGGGGCGCGATCACCTGGAAGTCGAACGCGCACTCGCGGCCTAGCGCGACGGTGCGCTCGAGGACCCCCGGGTACCGGAGCAGCCGCGCGGCCATCTCCTGGCCGGAACGCAGGTAGGCGGTGCCCGCCGCGGGCAGCCAGCCGTCCATGTCGTCCAGGCTGCGCCGGGCCCGGATCGCGGCCAGCGCCTGGCCGAGCCGGGCCTGCGCGGGCGCGGCGAAGTGGACGTTGCCGGTCGCCACCACGCCGAGGTCGGCGAGCGCCGCCAGCCGGGCCAGCATGTCGTTGCGCTCGTCGTCGCCGGGGTCGTGGTGACAGGTCAGCTCCACCATCACGTTCTCGTGCCCGAACATCTGCGTCAGCGTCCCCAGCTCCCGCCAGGCCGCCTCCGGCCCGCCCGCGGCGAGCGCGGCGGGCACCTGCCCCTTGCGGCACCCGGTCAGCACCACCCAGTGACCGTCGTGCGCGCCGGCCAGCGCGGCCGGATCGTAGAGCGGGCGGCCCTTCTCCCCGCCCGCCAGCTGGGCGGCGCTGATCACCGCGCACAGCCGCCGGTACCCTTCCGGGTCGCGGGCCAGCACCAGCAGGTGACGGCCCGCCGGGTCGGGCGCTTTGCCGGCTTGGCCGTTCGGCAGGCCAAGGCTGAGTTCGGCGCCGAACACCGTGCCCAGCTTGATGCCGCGGTCGCCGAGCCGCGCCGCGGCCTGCGCGAGTTGCGGCACCCCGTACATCCCGTCGTGGTCGGTGAGGGCGAGCACCTCGAGCCCGAGCCGGGCCGCCTCGGCGACGAGTTCACCGGGGGTGGCCGCCCCGTCGAGGAAGCTGAACGAGGAGTGGCAGTGCAGTTCGGCCCAGGGGAGGCTCCCGGCCGGCCGGGACACGCGGCGCCCAGGCTCCCCGCCCGGCGCGGGCTGGCCTTTCGCGGGCGGGCCTTTCGCGGGCGGGCCTTTCGCGGGCTGGCCTTTCGCGGGCTGGCGCTGGGGGCGCTGGCCCCCGGTGCGTTCGCCGTCCGTACGCCAGGACATCCGCCGCTGGAGCTCTCGCCAGGGGACCGGCGGGTTATCCCAGCCCATGGCCGGCCCTCACCAGTACCCCGCCTCGATCAGCCACCGGCCGTCCTGGACCACCGCCAGCCACGCCCGCCCGTCGTCCGTGGCCAGCTGGAACCGGGCGCGCCTGCGCGCGGCGGCCGGGTCCCACCAGCGTTCGGCCAGCGGCCAGGGCCCGGCCCAGCCGGTGACGCGCCGCGGCGGCTCGCCGGGCACCGCCAGCCGGGCGGGCGCCGCCGAGACCGCGCAGCGTCCGCTGACGGTGACGATCTCCCCGGCATCGTCTGTCACTTCCGCCTCACGGGCGGCCGGGTAAACCACACCCGGCGCCGGACCAATGACCCGCCCGGGCCAGGGCTGGTCCGCGGCCAGGCGGGGCTCTTTTTTCTCCCCGAACGGGACGGGTGTTACCTGGCCGGCGAAATCCCGGCCGCCGCCGAGAACCGGGCGCAGGACCGCCTCGTGCCCGAGCATGGCCTGCACCCGCATGGCGGCCCTGGCCACCCGGTCGCTGACGACCGTCTCCCCCCACAGCGCGAGCTGCTGCCCGGCGGCGCGGACGAGGAGATCGGGCGCCAGCCGCAGCGCCGCGACGCCGCCCTGCGGGTGCTGTTCAGCGTCTGCGTCTCCCGGGGGCGGGCGGCAGCCGTCCAGCTGCCAGCGGACCCGGTCGGCGACTCCGGCCGCGGACAGCAGCCCGTCGTGCCGCCACAGCCTGCTGCTTTCCCGCCCGTCCGCCCAGGTGGCCCGGATCTGCACGCGGACGCAGGTCAGCCCGCGGGCGGCGAGGCCGGCGTGCAGCTGTTCGGCGAGCGCCTTGGCCGCGAACACCACCGGCTCGGCCCGCGCTTCCGGCGGGCCGAACTCCCGGGCCACGGACAGGTCCGCGGGCGGCGGGCGCGCCGCCAGCGGCCGGGGGTCCAGGCCGCGGGCCAGCCGGTGCGCGCACTCCCCCGCGTCGCCGAACCTGCTGGCCACATCGCGGGCGGGCAGCGCGGCGAAATCCCCGAGCGCGCCCAGCCCGAGCCGCTTCAGCAGCCCGGCCAGGTCCTGATCGGCCAGGACGCTCACCGGCTGCGCGGCCAGGAACTGCGCGGTCCCGCCCGGCGGTACGACCATGATCGCGTTGCTGCTGTCGGCTAGGGCGCCCTGCGGAGTCGGTGGCGCACAGCGTACGTAAGAAGGTACCCGGGGGCCCACCGACTCCTTTCGGGCCGGGGCAGCGGCGGCGGGGCTGGCGGCCCGGGCGGCGAGGAGCGCGGCGAACAGCCCGTCGGCGACGCCGGCCCGGGACTCGACGCCGAGATCGGCCACCGCGGCGATGATCCTGGCGGCCAGCGCCATCTCGCCGCCGAAGTAGCGGGCCGGCCCGCGGGCGCCGAACGCGCATATCCCGGGCTCCACCACCTCCACCTTCGGGCAGAACGCGATCACGACCGCGATCACCTGCTCAAGCAGCCGCGCCGACACGGGATCCGGGTCTGGCCCGTGTAGGTCCGGGCAGCTCACGACCATGATCCGTGGCGGCTGGCCGGCGGCGGGCCCGCGGGCGGAGGGCCCGCGGGCGGAGGGCCCGCGGGCGGAGGGCCCGCGGGCGCTCAACCCGCGCTCACTGCCCGCAGGGCGGACGCGGCCCGGGTGAAGGGCAGGTCCGCCGCCGGGACGTCGAACGGAAAGTCCGCCGGGAGGTCTCGCGGGTCGGCCACGGCGACGCCGCCGTTCTCGGCGGGCAGCCAGAGCCAGCGCGTGCGCGTCATGGCCGCCTCTCCGCGGCCGTCCGCCACCACCTCCGCGCAGCACGCCCGCAGCCGTCCGTGCCCGTCCCCCAGCCCGGTCCACCGCTGGGTGACGACCCGCAGCCGCACCTGTGCCCCGGGCCAGTCTCCGGCCACGAGCAGGACGCCCCGCCCGCGCCGCACAGTCGCCTCGAGGCGCTGCCTGACCTGGGCCGACGCTCGGGCGGGCGGACGCAGCAGGACGATCTCGCACCCGTCGAGCAGCGACGCCACCACCTGCGGCCAGGCCGGACCGGGCTCCGGGACCAGCAGGGTCCGCCCGGCGTCCAGGCCGAGGCCCGCGGCGGCGAGTACCCCGGCCTCGGGTATCCCCGCGATCCCGCACCACGCCCCGTCCGCCGACGCGGCGGCCACGAGCGCCAGGCACAGCAAGCCGAACTCCGCCACGGCCAGCACCGACCCGCGAGCCAGCCCGCCCCGCGGCAGTAGCTCGCGCAGCACCGGCAGCACCGGCAGCGTCCCGGACCCGGAGACGCCCGGAAGCTCAGGCACCCGGGATGGCCCGGGCTCCCCGACCGGCATCCGCCTGATTTCCGCAGGCGCGCTTCCCATCCGGCCCATTATCGAACAGAAGTTCGGTTAAGTCAACTAGCAGGTCAGATAACAAATGAACGTCACCCAAACCCGAGGCGAAAAGTTAGTATCAAGACCTCGGCAGCGAGCCTCTATGTCAACTAGGGAGCGGCTCCAACCACAGAGCGGGGGCTAGGTGGTGCAGCCGCCCACGGGGGACAAGGAGAGGCCTTCCGATGAACGGAAGATATGTCGGTTACGTCGCCGGCGATGATCCGCTGCACGGCTTCCTCAGCCGGATCATCCGCGATCTCATGGGGGTCCGCGAGGCCCGGCCGGCGTTCCGCGCCTTCCGGCTGTCTGGCAGCAACCTGGTCTACGCCTACCAGGAGAAGTTCAGCCACGTAAAGATCATCTGCAAGTTCTACGGGCACAGGTGCAGCCCGGATCTGGACAAGGCCGCTTGGAAGGCGCGCCAGGAGTATGAGGGGCTGGAGACGCTGCGCCGGTACAACCTGATCGGGTCGCCGCATCACGTGATCCGCCCGCTGGATTTCAGCCGCGACATCAACGGCGTGCTGGCCGTGGAGTACTACGCCGGCGAGGAATTCAGCCACGCGATCGCGCGCGCCACCCAGCACCGGGACGACGCGCATCTGTACTGGCGACTGAAGGCACTGGCCTATTTTCTCGCCACCCAGCACAACCGCACGGCCAACGGGGCAGGCGTCGATTTCGACGCCGACTGCGGGTACTTCGACACGGTCGTGGGCAGGCTCAAGAAGACCCATCGCATCGGGTCGCACGACGCCGACGAGCTGTCCCGGCTGCGCGACCGCTGGCGGGATCAACCCCGGATGTGGCAGGACCAGCAGGTCTGGCTGCACGGTGACGCCACGCCGGCGAACTTCCTGTTCGGTGACGGCATGGACGTCGCGGCGATCGACCTGGAGCGGATGAAGCGCGGGGACCGGATATTCGACGTCGGGCGGGTGGCCGGCGAACTGCAGCACGCGTTCATGCGCGACACGGGCGACCGGCACCGGGCCGACCCGTTCATCGGGCATTTCCTGTGGGAATACAGCTGCCACTTCCCCGATCGCCAGCGCGCATTCGAGTCGATCCAGGCCCGGGTGCCGTATTACATGGCGCTGAACCTGCTGCGGATCGCCAGGAACGACTACATCGACCGGGACTACGGCGGACGGCTCGTCGGCCAGGCCAAGCGGCTGCTGCAGGCCGCCTGAGCGCGGCGCGCACGGTCCACGAGCATGGGGTTCGGGCAAGATGCAAGCATGGACATCCAAGCGGTCGCGTTCGACGCCAACGGCACCCTGGTCAGGATCCTGACCGAGGACGGCATGGAGGAGATCTTCCGGGCCGCCGCGCACTTCCTCACCTACCAGGGCATCGACCTGTGCCGGAACCAGGTCAGGGACCTTTACTTCCAGTTCATGGCGGAGCAGCAGCACGACAGCCCGGAAGAGCATCCCGAGTTCGAGGCCGTAGGCATCTGGCGCCGCATCATCACCGAGCACCAGACGGCCTTCACCCGTGCCCTGCCGGCAGCCAAGCTCGAGCAGATGCCGCTGTTCCTGACCGAGATGTACCGCGGCATCTCGCGCCGCCGGCTGGGCCTGTACCCGTACGCCCGGGAGGTGCTCGACGCCCTGCGCGAGCGCTACCCGCTCGCGCTCGTCACCGACGCGCAGAGCGCCTACGCGCACGGTGAACTGCACCGGGTCGGCCTGCTCGGCTACTTCGACCCGATCGTCGTCTCCGGCGACCACGGATACCGCAAACCGGACCGGCGGCTGTTCCAGGCCGCGCTGGACGGGATGAACGTGGCGGCCGGGAACGCGATGTACGTCGGCAACGACATGCACCGCGACATCTTCGGCGCGCGGGAGGCCGGCCTGACCACCGTGATGTTCGATTCCGACCAGGGCAAGAAGGCCTACCGGGACTGCGTGCCCGACTACACGATCACGGACCTCCGTGACTTGCTGACGATACTTGGAATGCAGGAGTAGGAGTTGCCTGCGCTCAGTTGCGCGAGCGGGCGCGCGAGATCGAACAGCTCAAGGCACAGTTCTAGCCGCACGTGCGGACAAATACATAACGACCTACATAATCCGAACGATGCGGAGTGTCACGCCGACCGCATACTTTGAGCGTCGGCGAGGCTTGGGCTGTACCAGCGCGCATCATATTGTTGCTGCTAAGAGCGCTCCTGGTGGGGAGGACAGCCCGCCTCGCCGATTCCTTAGGCTCCGTGAGTTCACTCAGTTTCCGGGGTCTAACTTTGCGTGACTTAAGCCTGTTTCCCCCGGGAATCGCCCTTCAGGTTTACGCTGAGGGTGTTCGCTGGTGCCCCGAGGGAAAATGACGTGGACGAGATCCAGGCATATCTGCCCGAGGAACCGAATACTTTCATCGGCCGGGAGCGGGAACTCGCCGAGCTCCGCCAGATGCTGCACCGAACGCGCGCGCTGACCCTGTGCGGCCCCGGGGGCATCGGCAAGACCCGGCTCGCCCTGCGGTTCCTGGCCTTGGCCGCGGCGGAGTTTCCCGACGGGGTCTGGTTCGTGGAGCTGGCTGATCTGCAGCAGGCCGACCTAGTGGTCTCGCGCATTGCGGCGGTCATCGGGATCACCGAAGAGGCCGGGCGCCCGCTGCTCGAGACGCTCGGTGAAGCGCTGCGGCCGCGGCGGCTGCTGCTGGCCCTGGACAACTGCGAGCACCTGCTCGACGCGTGCGCCCAGGTCGGCCGGCACCTGCTCGCCAGCGCGCCAGGGCTGCGGCTGCTGAGCACCAGCCGGGAACCGCTGTCGGTCGCGGCCGAGACGATCTGGCGGGTGCCGCCGCTTTCTGTGGCCCCGCCGGGCGCCGACGCCACGGTCAGCGAAGACCTGCACCGCTACGAGGCCGTCCGGCTTTTCGCTGACCGGGCCGCGGCCTCCCGTCCCGGGTTCACCCTCGGTCCGGACAATGTCCCGGCGGTCACCGCGATCTGCCGCGCGCTCGACGGCATGCCGCTGGCGATCGAGCTGGCCGCGGCCAGGGTCCGGGCGCTGTCGGTGGAGCAGATCAGCGCCCGCCTGGACGACAGGTTCGGGCTGCTGACCGCGGGCGACCGGTCGGCCGCGCCTCGCCAGCGCACCCTGCGCGCCGCCATCGAATGGAGCTACGACCTGCTCACTGCCCCGGAGCGGACGCTGTTCCAGCGGCTGTCGGTGTTCACCGGCTGGTCGCTGGAGATGGCCGAGCAGGTCTGCGCCGACGAGGACATCCCGGCCGGGGACGTGCTCGGCCTGACCGCCGCTCTGGTGGACAAGTCGCTGGTCGTACTCGACCCGGAGTTGCTCGGCCAGGCGCGGTACCGGATGCTCGACACCATCAGGGAATACGCGTCGATGCGCCTGGCCCAGGCCGGGGAGTCGGCGGCCGTCCGGCTCAGGCTCCGCGACTATACGCTGCGGACCGCCGAGCAGAACCTGATGATCGGGATGGCCCGCGTCCCGGCCCCCTGGGCCACCCGCGTGGACGTCTTCCGCCGCTACGACGTTGACGCGGGGAACGTGGCCCGGGTGCTGAACTGGTGCCTGGAGGCGGGCGACGCAGAAGCGGGACTGCGGATCTGCGCCGCGGTCAGCCCGTGCTGGATCGTCTGGGGCACGTTCGGCGAGGGCGGTGAATGGCTGCGCTCGCTGCTGGCCCTGGACATGACCGCCATCCCGGCGTGGGTCCAGGGCGCGGCCATGGTGGTGCGCGCGCAGCTCGCCCTGGCCAACGATCCGGCCGCCGCCTCGTCGCTGGCCACCGACGGGCTGAAGCTGTGCCGCGAGGCCGGCGACGGGTACTGGACGGCGCTGGCGCTGAACCTGCTCAGCGAGATCGCCCTGCACACCGGGCGGACCGACGAGGCGGAGACCAGCTCGGACGAGGCACTGTCCATCGCGCAGGCGGCCGGCGACGGCTGGAACGAGGGCTACGCGCTCGGCACCCGGGCGGCCATCGCGGGCCGGCGGGGCAAGCTCCGCGAGGCCGAGCAGCTGGCCACCGCCTCGGTCAGCGTGATGCAGCGGATCGACCAGCAGTGGGGCGCCGCCCGGGCCCTGCTCGGCCTCGGGGACCTGGCCAGGTTCCGTAATCACCCGGGCGAGGCGCACGGCTGGTACGTGGAAGCCCTGGCCATCCTGCGGGAGATCGGCGCCCGGCCCGAGGTCGCGCGCTGCCTGGCCGGGTTGGGGCGGGTGGCCATGGACCTCGGCGCGATCGAGCAGGCCAGGCGGCACCTGACCAGGAGCCTGCGGCTCAGCCACGCCACCGGCGCGCGCATCAGCGTGGCCCGCGGACTCGAGGCCTTCGCGGCGCTGGCCGGGCACGAGAGCCGACCTGAGCTGGCCGTGCAACTGGCCGCGGCGGCGGCCGCGCTGCGGGAGACGGCGGGCTTGCCGCCGCTGCCCGGCGCGCGCACGGAAGGCTACCTGGCTCCGGCGCGCCGGCTGCTCGGCGATGCCGCCGTCGCCCGGCTCTGGGCCAGCGGCCGGGCCCTGACCAGCGAGGCCGCGGTCGCGCTGGCCCTGGACCTGCCGACGCCCGCAGCGGCCCGGGCCGACGAGAGCCCGGCGCTGACCGTGGTGGACAGCTACCAGGTGGCTTCGGCGCCGCCGAGCTCACTGACCCAGCGGGAACACCAGATCGCCACCCTGGTGGCCAGCGGCCGCAGCAACAAGGCCATCGCGGGCGAGCTCTCCATCAGCCCGACCACCGCGGCCAGGCACGTGGCCAACATCATGGCCAAGCTGGGCTTCAACTCGCGGACCCAGATCGCCGCGTGGATCGCGGAAAAGCCGCAGGGAACCGGCCGGGCGGACGGGCCTGCCGAGCCGGTCTAGCCGTCCGCCCGGCGGGCAGGCGGGCTCGCGCAGGGAGTCGGTGGCGCACAGGGTACGTAAGAACGTACCCAAGGGCCCACCGACTCCGTTCGGGGCGGGGTGGGGCGGCGGGGCGGGCAGGCCGGGTCGTTCGGGATCAAGGGCTCTTTAAGACCGGTGACGATCGGGACCGGTACGCGGGTGATGGGCGGTGAAGGTGAACATGCGGGCGCCGCGCTCCAGCGGGACCGGGGCCGCGGTGAAACGGTGCGCGCCCGCTCCCCAGCCCTGCGCCGGGTCGGACACCCAACCCAGCTCGAAACCGCGGTCGGCGAACCAGTCGCAGATCTGCGGCACCAGGTCCGGCTCCCACCGGCCGCGGGTCCACACCACCGTGCCGCCGTGCGCGCACAGCTGGGTGCAGTAGCCGATCGTGCGCCGCACGTCGTCGTCGGTCATGTTGCCGAACACCCCGCAGACCAGCACCAGGTAGGCCGGCACCATTCCGGCGTACTGATCGGTCAGCGCCGCGTCGCCGGTCACCACCTCGACCCGCGACAGCCCCGCGGCCTCGGCCGCGGCACGCGCCGCGGCGGCGTTGCGCGGATCGAGTTCGACCAGGCGGGCCGACACGTCGCCGCGGCGGGGATGGCCGGCCAGGGCGCCGATCAGGTCACGCCCTTGGCCGGCGCACAGGCTGACCGCGTGCAGCGGGCCCGGCGGCGCCGCGTCCAGCGCCGTCCTGATCTGTTCCTGGACCGCTGCCAGGCGCCGGGCGAGCGTGGTGCCGGGCTCGTCGTAGTCGTGGTGCCACGTATACCAGTCCCGTTCGGTCACACTAGTCATGCTACGGACGTGACGGGAGCGGCGGCACATCGCGATAATGCGTTGGTGAGACGTGCCGAGGCGGGCGGGCTTGAGCGGCTGGCGCTTGACGTCGCGGAGGTGCGGCGGACCTACTGGCTGGCGCACGGCTGGCCGGGTGGCCCGCAGTATCGGCCGGCCCGCGTCATCGGCCGGGTCCCCTGGCACCTCGATGCGAGCGAAATCCTGCTAGACATGGTCATTGTGGGATAATTTCCCGCAGGACGTCCGAAGGGCCGCAAAAAAAATAACTTGACAGGTGTATCAGATGCGTCGAGCGGCTCTCTGAGTTAGAAACAGATGATTATCACCCAACCGAGGTGCTGATCATGGTGGAGAACGAGCTGGCCAGGACCGGCCATGCGTGACGACCCGCAAGTTGTCGCGCTGGTTATCCGCGCGTCCGAAGGCGACCAGGACGCGTGGTACGAGCTTGTCGACCGCTATGCGCCATTGGTGTATACAATTTGCACCCGGTACCGGCTGAGCAATCATGACACCGAGGACGTGGGGCAAAATGTCTGGCTCTTGCTGGTGGAACAGCTTGGCAAGCTCCGCGAGCCGGCCGCGTTGCCCGGCTGGCTGGCGACGACTACCGCACGAGAATGCCTGCGCGTCGTGACCGCGGCGAATAAAGCCGAACGGCTGGGTACAGGGCTGGATGATTCGGTGCTGTTCGTGGACGACACGGCGATCGACGAGGAGATCCTCATGGCGGAGCGGAACGCGGCCCTGCGAGCGGCCTTCGCCGAGCTGCCGTCTCGCTGCCAGCAACTGCTGTCGATGCTGCTGCACGACCCGCCCTATTCGTACGCGGAAATCCACGCGGAGCTCGGCATCCCGGTCGGGAGCATCGGTCCGCAGCGGGCCCGCTGCCTGGACCGGATGCGCCGGTCGAGCGCCTTCACCGCCCTCGGTGAGGGTGAAGCAAAGATCGACATCCGGGGAGGCGAGCCAGGTGCGTGACGGCTGGGACGATGAGCGGCTCCTGACAGCCCTCGGTGAGGCGATAAAGGCAAGCCAAGCCGTCCCCTCCTGGTTCGTCGAGACGGGCAAGAACGCCTTTGCCTGGCACAACATCGACGCCGAGCTGGCGCAGCTCACCTACGACTCCAACGAGGACAAGCGCGAGGCCGCGGTGATGCGGTCGGAGACGGCCTCGATCCGGGCCCTCACCTTCACCTCGGCCCATCTGAGCCTGGAGCTCGAGGTCACCGAGAACTCGCTGCTCGGCCAGATCATCCCGCCGCGGTCCGGCACGCTCGAGATCCACACCAGGGCGGGCGAGATCAGAACGACCGAGGTGGACGAGATCGGCTGCTTCGCGGTCGATCCCATCCCGGACACTCCGTTCCGATTGCGCTGCCGTACGACAGACGGCACCGACGTGCTGACCGGGTGGATCACGATCTGAGCAGGCTGGCTCGGCTTTGAGTGGCGGGACTTCAGGCCGCGCCCAGCGTCACTAGGGACGCCGCGGTGGCCTGCCCGACCGGATCGTCGCCCAGCCCGCGCCGGACTTCATAGATCGACTCGGCCAGGGTCTGACCGGATCGCAGGTAGCGGTGCAGGTCCACCATTATCGGCACCACGGCCTGGTCGTTGAGCGGGACGATGGCGGCGATGATCCCCGCCGTGCCGAGCGGCAGCAGACTGCTGACCAGGCCGAGCAGCTCGTTGGCTCCGGCCTGCGCCAGTACGCCGGAGTCACAGCTTGACAGGACCAGCCGGTACGGCGCCCGGTGCAGGCGCTCGAAATCGTAGACGGTCAGCGGACCGTCGTGCATTCGCAGCGAGGAGAACAGCGGGCTGTCGGCCCGGAAGATCCCGTGTGCGGCGATATGCGCCAACCACGCCCCGTCCAACGCGGACAGCACCTTGTCGGCCGTGGCAGCGGCGTCTTCCAGCACCGTGACGTCGTCGTACAGCCGCGCGACCAGGGGCACCTCGGCGCCGCCCGTGGCCAGGCCGGGCCCGCGGGCCAGAACGACCTGGCGGTGTTTGGGTTTTGGCGCTTGGTGGGCCCGCATCCAAGCGCTGGCGGACGGGGCGACGCTGATTACCCGGTCCTTTAGTGCGGGCAGCAGCGCCCACGGGATGGGGTGCAGCCTGCCGGGCGGGACGATGATGATCGGCCCGTCGCCCAGGTGCGGGACGGCTTGTCCAAGCAGCGCTCGCTGGAGTGCTGGTCCCGCCTTACCCAGGACGGCCAGCGCGCTGGCCGGGTCGTCACCGGGGCGGCTGGAGGCTAGACGGCGCAGCGCGAAGCGGGCGAAATCCGCCGCCTTCATGGCGTCGCCGGCCTGGCCGGCGGCGAACTGTCTTATGCGGCCCGACCCGCAGGTCAGGACGTACAGATCGCCGTCGACGTCGCCGATCTCGATGAGCTGGGCAGGGCCGAGCTCGTCGAGCAGGTCGGCCGGGCTGAACGGGGCTCGGGTCCACGGCCCGTTACCCCGGGCTCGCAGCGCGCTGGCGCGCACCTCGGTTTCCAGCCGCTGTTGTTCCTTCTGCAGCGACGCGCTCGGCATGCCTTGGCTCCGTGCCTGGTCCAGGCCCCTGGTCACGCTGCGCAGCGCGGCCAGGCTGGCGTTCAGCTCCGCGTCGGCTGACGGCCGCACCGGGGGAACCGCGTAGGCGGTGGCCCGCCAGCGCTCGCTCCAGGTCAGCAGGAGCCGCGGGCGGCGGGCACGCACGGCATGTCGCTGGGCGAGGGCGGCCAGTTCGGC
>Ga0208044_1001300_pt1 | contig 13897 bp, 15 predicted proteins | sample Sb_taG_8_FD_187712 | JGI IMG/M metagenome (GOLD analysis project Ga0208044, IMG submission 187712) | Peat soil microbial communities from Weissenstadt, Germany - Sb_50d_c_BC metaG (SPAdes) (version 2) | ecosystem: Environmental > Terrestrial > Soil > Wetlands > Peat | place: Germany... | reverse complement strand
TGGAGATCTCGTCACCAACAGCCCGGATTCGGTTATCATTCTTGTCCAGAGGTCCTAGCTTAAGGACAAACATGTTAGACTGCACTGATTGTGCAAAATGACGAGTCTCTCTCCTAATTCTTTCCTGTGAAAGTCGGCTTAACTTCGTCCTGGAGGTGACGGGCGAGCGTAAGAAGGAGAAGGAAGCGAAAACTGCGACCGTTCGCACACTCTGGGCACCGGCCGTGAACAAGCACGGGGGGTTTGGGCGCTGGGCTTTCCTGGAGATCACTGATCCGTATGATAATGTGTCAGAGTTGATCCGCTCAGCCGTGAGTCGGCAGGTTGTTCCAGTCCACGAGGGAGGCAGACGATGAGCATCGGGCAGATCGATAGCGAGCTGGCCACGAGAGTGCCGCTCGACCGGATCGGCGACGCGTGCCGCCGGTGCGGGGTTTCCCAGCTCTGGGTTCACGGCCCGATTCTCGAGAAGGATCCCGGGCCCGACGACGAGATCGAGTTCCTGGTCATGTTCCTTCGAAACGATTTCGGGCCCTGGGGATCGAAGCTCGACTCCCTGGAAAACGACCTATCGGGCGTCATGCACCGAAAGGTCCGGGTCCATTCACGGCGCGGGGTGGAGCACAGTGCTCTTCCCTCAGAGAAGGATCGCATCCTCAGCACAGCGCGACTCATCTATGAATCCGAATCATGATCTGGTAAGCCTTGGTCACATCAAGACCTTTGGGGAAGCGATCCTGGATCACGTCGCGGGATACACGCGAGAGCGGTTCGAGGAAGACCGGAAAACGCGTTCGGCCGTCCTGTATGAGTTCGTGATTGCCGGGGAAGCCGTGAAACGCCTCTCCGACGCGACGATCTCGGCCCACCCTGAGATCCCCTGGTCGAAACTCGCGGGCATGCGCGACCGTCTGGTTCACGCGTTTCATCGGGTCGATTACGAGATCGTCTGGGACGCAGCAGAGAAACATGTCCCCCTGCTGATCGAAACCATCACGAATATCATCGCCCATGAGACAAACCCCTGATGGCCCGCAAGAAGAAAGACCCGACACCTGCGCTCCCGGAGCTTGACGCCAACCGGCATCACGACACCCACAAGAACATCCCGACCGAGGAGCTGCGGGACTTCGTGGCTGAGGATGAGATCAAACAATGAAATCGAGACGAAGGCCACGGAGGAGAAGATGGAAGACATCTTGACGCTCCAGGAGATCGAGGCCAGGTACGCACCAGAATGGGTGCTGATCGGCGATCCGCAGACCGACGAGTCGCTCCGGCTCCAGGCCGGTAAGGTTCTCTTTCACGGTAGCGATCGCGACGAGGTTTGCCGCAAGGTGATGGATATTCCACCGGGCCGGTACGCGCTGCGCTTCCTCGGGGAACATCCTGAGGACGTGGTACTCGTCTTATGAGCGTGCGCTTCAATCCCAAGCATGGGCCGATCGTGATCGAGGCAGAGGTCACCGGTCCGGCACGAAGTCTCACGCTCGAGCTGATCCTGGACACCGGGGCCACTAACAGCCTGCTCAGCGAGGCCGTCGTGCTGGCTCTCAAAGACGTGGAACGTTCGATTGAGGCCGCAGTCCAGAGCGGACATTTCGCCTCTGCCGACGATGCCGTTGCTACCGCCTGGCCGTCATTCCAGCAGCGCAAGCAAAAGCAGGCGCAACCTGCCAAGAAGCCGCTCACGCCCGACGAGCTGAATCAGCAATTGCTTGCCGACGGGTTAATTACTCAGCTTCCCAATCCCGCCGAGGATATCGACGACGATGACGTCCCGATTGCCATCAAGGGGGAACCGCTCTCGGAGACCATCATCCGCGAGCGGCGTTGAAGTGAACGACGATCGAGTCAGGTCGAATAGGACTGGACTGGAACCGCAGCCTCCCTTCGCCGATCGCGATGGGAAGTCAGGTTTGCACATTGCAGAGCAAAAGTGCTAAGAAAATGGGCATGAAGCGAGAGATGCACGCCCAAAAACAACCATTAAGAAATGTTCACACAGAGCCATAATTCGAGAGTTCATAAGGGATTGGGAACTTGCAGGAAAGCGATATCGCAGGTGCACAAGCGATTGGGGGCATGGGCTTTGCTGCATATTAGACCGGACTTCTGATGGGGCTCACGTGCGCCCCGCTGATGTATCCAGGAGAGGCGAATGATTTTGATCTACTGGTTGCCCACGACAATGTTGCCGACGTTGTGCATGCTGCCCATGATGTCCATGGCCGGAATGCTTTCCACTTCTTCGAGGTCCGCACCGGCGGGCAGCCTGCAAGGTGATCTCGAGTGAGGCCGGGCGTCTCTGTCTGAGTCGCCATCACGTCGTGCCGATACTGCGTCCTTGACGCGACCCGGAATAACGCGACCCGGAATTGCTCCTTCGCGGGTACTTCAGGCTTGTCCGCGTTGCTGGATTCGCCGTCGTCGAGGCGTCGGGCTCTGCAACCATTCGCTGGACAACTCAGGAGAGTCATAGTACCGGGGGACCGGCTGATCGCGACGCTCGTCGTGCATCGGCCGGTCCCCCGGTCGTTCTCTTCCCGCGCCCGGCAAAGACCCAAGGGCAGGAGGGGCAGGATCGGAACGTGCGCCGGTGTCTTGTACAAATGTCAGATTTCGGGCATCATGAAGGAGATTCAGGCCGATCGCGTGTGGGCAGACGGGCAGAGTCGAGGGCTAGCTCATGTCCCGGCGGCGGAAGAGAATCTGCGGGCCGATCATGTACGCGGCGCTGCTTGCCTGGGCCCTGGTGGCGATCCCGCCGTGCAGCCGGACGTGCTCGCCTGCCTAAGGCCACTCCGGGCTTGATCCGCCAGCTCGGCGACGGCAATTCCGACGTCCGCCGCGCTCGACTTGCTCTCGATCATCATCGAGGACACCCGCGCCGAGATGCCGAACCAGGCCGATGCCAGGTGACTGACAGGACACCGCTTGGAAACCCTGGTGCTCGTGGGTAGGATCATCGTCAGAAGGTACCTCGTCACGACCATGTTTCCTGTCGATTCCCGAGTGGAAAGCCAGTAGCCATGTCCACCGACTCTTCGAACAGCACAGATCGCCGCTCGTTTCTCCAGGCCGGAGCGCTGGCCACGGCCGTCAGCTTGGGCTCCGGACTCGACACGCACGCCCAAGAGGCGAGCGCCAAGGCGCTTTCCATTCCCAGGCGGCCCCTGGGCAAGACGGGGGTCGACGTCACCATCCTGGACGCGGGCACTGGTAAGGGAGCGGGCCTTCAGCGAATTCTCCGTTATGCGTTCTCCCAGGGAATCCGCTGCTTCGACACGTCAGAGCGCTACCAGTCCGAGCCCGACTTCAAGCTCTGGTTCCAGCAAGAGCCCGAGGTCCGCAAGCAGATCTTCGTGGTCACCAAGGACCTCCCGCAGACCCCGGCCCAGATCATGGGAAAGCTCGACCAGCGCCTGGCCAACATGGGAACCGACTATCTGGACCTCTTCTTTATTCACAGCTTCGGAGACAACCACTCGCTCGACGAGGCGATAAACTTCGTCAAGAGCCGTGAGTTCAAGGAGGCGGCCGACGCGATTCGCAAGTCCGGCAAGGCGCGCTTTGCCGGCATCTCGACCCATCACAAGAATCGCGCCCAGATCCTCGAGGCGGCCGCCCAGGGGGGCATTGTTGACGCGATCATGCTCCAGTACACGCCCTGGCTGGACAAGGACGCACCGCTCAACAAGGCACTCGACGCCTGCTGGAAGAAGGGGATCGGGCTGATCTCCATGAAGCAGATCGCCGGTCATTTCCGGAGCGGCGAAAACAAGAGGGGTATTCTCGACGAGGTGGCACAAAAAGTTCCGATGCTTGCCGAACGAAAGCTGACTCCCTTCCAGGGGCTGCTGCACGCGATCTGGACCGACGAGCGGATCAGCTCGTCCTGCGTGTCGATGAACAACACCGATCACATCCGGATCAACGCCGACGCGGCCCGACGGTTCGAGCCGGTCAAGGCGGCCGACCTGCGCCAGCTTCGCGACGCGGCGCTGGCTCATGGACTCACGCTCTGCGCCGATTGCGACGGACGCTGTTCCGAGGCGGCAGGCACCCGGGCTGAGCTCGGCAACCTGACCCGGTTCCTGACCTATCATGAACACCACGGCCTGCGGACCGAGGCCAGGCGGTGCTATGAGGAGCTTTTGCCCGCAGCCCGCGACTAGTCGGGCGCCGATCTTGAGGCCGCGCGGCAAGCCTGTCCCAACCACCTCGATTTTGCACGGCTGCTTCCCGAGGTCGAGCGCCGGCTGGCGTGAGCCTCGCGCGCCCGGCCTAGGTTAGCCTGGCCCTCGTCATGGGGCCCTGGGCGGAGTGAGCGGCGTATTCGCCAGGGCGATGATCCGGGGGAGAAGCCTGAACAGCCGGCGGAGGATGACCCAGGTCAGGAGTCCGGCGACGATCAAGAGCGGGATCCAGAGCACCCAGTCCACGGCCCAGAGAATGAAGGCCTTTCCGAGATTGATCAGGCCATGTAGCGAGTTATCCCAGGTCCGCGCGACCTGAGTTGGAAAGTCGGCCACGGCGGGTGGGGGCGGCTCGAATTTCTCGCGCTCGCGGACGCTGAGGGTAAGCGTGGCCAGGGACGAGAGGTTCTCCAGGACCCGGATCTTACCTTCGATCTGCTCGATCTCACCCCGGACGCGGCTGAGCTCGGTCTCGATCTTGAGCACGTCGTCGAGCTTGCCGGTCCGTTCGTCGAGGATCTTGGTGAGCGACTTCTCCTCGGCTTTCTTGTTCTTGATGCGGGCCTCGATGTCGTAAAACTGCTCGGTCACGTCCTGCGACGTCCGCTTGTTCTGCTCGAGCTCCCCCAGCGCGACGACCTTCTGCACGAGCGATTCGAACTGTTCGACAGGCACCCGCAGCTTCCAGCGCATCGACCGCGGAGAGCCCGGAGAGCCGGTCGTGCTCTGCTCGGCGATGTAGCCGCGCGCGTCCTGAATGAAGGTCACCACCTGCTTGGCGATCGGGTCCACGTCCTTGACGATCAGGTCGATCTCGCCGTCATAGATGATCTTCCGTGACAGCGTGGCGGCATTGACCGGCGCTTGAATCGCCGTGCCCATCGCCCCCACCATGCCGCGCATCATAGTGGACGATCCATCAGCCATCACAATGGCTTTGGCGGATGCAGGGGCAGCGGGCGTCCCAGCAGCCCCTGGGGCGCTGGCGGAACCCCGTTCCACCGACTTCACCGCGCTCGCGCGCTCTTGCGCCTCACCGCAGCCCAGGATCGGCAGCAGGATCAGAGCCTTCAGAACGATGTGTCGTCTCATGGCATTTCAGTCCTCGCGCGGGAAGGGGAGCATGTGATCGCGAGCAAGCGACGATGGCCTCGCCTTCATTATGGCGTGGGACGCCTGCGTCTCTTAGAGAGTACCGAGCCGATCTTGTCGAATTACGCCGTGGAGAACCCATTTGTTCTGGGACGGCCATCTGGCTCCGCACTATTCATTCCTTCAGGTACCACGGAACGTTGATCACGATCACCCTGCGGAAGCCGCTGAGCCGGAGATAGGCTTCGAACAGAACGCCCGTCTGGTTGTGCAGGAGCACGTGGTACCAGCTGGTTCCGATGAGCTGAGGAATGATCACGGCGATGTCGCGATCGGGATTGGCATTTCTCAGATCCGTGACGGCATCCTTGAGCGGCGAATAGAGCCGGCGGTAAGGAGAATAGACCACGATCAACTTGGGCGCCGGCACCCCAACCGCCTTGGTCGGCTCCATGACCAGGGTCTTCCAGCCGTCCTCGAGGGCCACCATCGCGTGCTCGTCACCGGCAATGTGCAAGGCGTAGAGGTCGGGAGAGAGCTCGAGTGCGAACCGCATGGCCTTGCGGGTGATGGCGTTCCAGCTACCGATCGGCAGCAACACGACGGGAGGTTGCAGCCCCTGGGCATCCAGCGGCTCGGAGCTGGCAATCTGGCGGGCAACGGACTGGTATTGGCGGTGCACGCTGGCGAACAGGACGATCAGCCCAGGTATCAACAGGATCATGACCCAGGCACCCTCGGCAAACTTGGACACCAGGACGACGACGAGGGTCACGGCCGTGCAGACGGCCCCGGTGGCGTTGATCGCCATCGATTTGCCGGCGTGCTCACCGCCCGCCTTCCTCCAGTGCTCGACCATGCCGGCCTGTGAGAGTGTGAAGGCCAGGAACGCCCCGACGGCAAACAAGGGGATCAGGTTGTCGGTGATGCCTCCAAATCCGATCAGCAGCCCGGCCGAAAGCCCGGCCAGGACGAGGATGCCGTGCGAGTAAACCAGGCGCCGTCCGCGGTGGGCAAAGCTCCGCGGCATGAAGCCGTCCTGCGCGACGATCCGGCAGAGGCGGGGAAAGTCCGCGAAGCCGGTGTTCGCCGACAGGGCCAGCACGCAGAGAACCGAACCGATCGTGATGTAGTAGAAGATTCTCCGACCGACGACCGCGGCCACGAGCTGTGAGAGGATGCTCTGGTATCCGGGCTGGCCAGGCTCGGTCGCGCCGATGTTGTAAGCCCGGCACAGGTAGGCGATGCCGGCCAGCATGACCGCCAGGATCATGATGATGGCCGTCAGCGTCTTGCGGGCATGGGGCACGGTCGGTTCCCTGAACGCCGTGACTCCGTTACTGACGGCCTCGACGCCGGTCATGGCCGTGCAGCCGCTGGCGAAGGCCCGCATGAAGATCCAGAGACTGCCGGCAATCCGCGGTTGTGGCAACTCCGCCGGCGCCACGACCGGCGTCGGGTGGCCGCCCGCCGCGAGTGCCTTGAGCGCGCCGTAGGCCAGCACCGCAAGCAGGGTGACGATGAAGAGGTACGTCGGAGCCATGAACGCGATGCCTGACTCGCGCACGCCGCGGAGGTTGACGACCGTGAGAAGTGCCAGGATCGCCAGGCAGAGCACCAGGGTGTAGGGCTGGAGCTTGGGGAGTGCCGAAACCAGGGCTCCGACACCGGCCGAGATGCCCACGGCGACGACCAGCACGTAGTCGAGCATGAGCGCGGCGGCGGCGAGCAGGCCGGCGGTCGTGCCCAAGTTCTCCCTGGCCACGGTGTACGAACCTCCACCGAGGGGATACGCCGCGATGGTCTGCCGGTAGGAGAAATAGACAACCATCAAGATGATGATGATCAGCGTGCTGATCGGCCCGACGTAGCCCAGGCCGGCCGCTCCCAGCGGAATGAGCAGCGTCAGGGCGGCTTCCGGGCCGTACGCGGCCGAACCAAGTGCGTCGAGCCCGAGCATCGGAATGCCCGCGAGAACCCCGACACGTTGCTCACCCTCCTCGAAAGTCGCCAGGCGCCGGCCAAGCAAATAATCGGTAATTGCCATGAAATACCTTCGCTCTCTCGGCGATCGGGGTCCGGGTTCATCCACAGGGAAGCCACATTAGCGAACGCCGCGGGCCTTGTAGAGGCCCAGGGGAAAAGTAAGCGAGCGCTCTGGTGGGCCTCGCTGAGGCCTCGACCCACCCTACACACCACCAGGGGTGCGATCTGGCCGTAGGGTGGGTCGAACATCGCTCGCGGCGTGAGGCCCACCAATCTTCTCGTCACTTCCTTTGGATCTGGAATGTCGCATACAATGTGTTTCGGGTCAGTCGCTCGAGGCGGACGGCTTGGCCCGCGCGGCAAGAGCCCGCACAGCCGGCGCCCGGACGCTGTAGGGCCTCTCTCGTCGTTGCTGCCGATGGGCGCCCGCCCGTTGGAGAAGCTGTCATGACGACTTCCGACTCGAGCCCGGCTCTCCGGCCTTCGCGCTGGGGTTCAAGCCGATCCCGGTCGATAAGATCGGCCCCTACAAGGACGAGCTGCGGGCGAGCTGGCCGATCGTCGAAGCTCCCGGCGCACGTGAGCACCCGGTCAAACCACCCCGATGAAGCCCTCGCGTGGTCATACCATCATCTGGATCCTGGAGGCAAGTCGATGCGTGATTCCAAAATGCTGCTCCTCCTGGCCGCGGCTGTCGCCTTGATCCCAGGCGCCCGCGGCAGGGGAGACGGGAACCTGCTGGACGACCCCTCATTCGAGGTCAGCAAGAGCAAGGATCAGTTCGGTCTGGTCTTCGCCCGATGGGGAGGGTGGAAGTACGAGGGTGACTGCGACTTCCGGGTCGGCGAGGTGGCGCGCACCGGAAAGCACTCGTGCTTGCTCTACGGGGCATCGGGGCCAAGATCCGGGTGACCCAGAACGTCGAGCTGAGTCCGGGTCGGTACCGCGTCACGGCCTACCTCCGGGGCCTCGATATCGGCAAGGGAACCTACAACTTCACCACCGAGTTCATGTTCGATGGCAAGTATCAGCAATTAAACAAAAACGGAACGTTTGGCTGGACCAAACTCTCGTGCGTGGCAGAGATCAAGGAGAAGAAGCAGGCGGGGCCGTCGTTTGGACTGATGGCGCCCGGTTATTTCTGGATCGACGACGTGTCGCTGGAGAGGGTCGGCGACGAGGTCGCGCTGACCGAGGCCCCGGTGCTCGGCAACGAAGAAGCGCCGATCGCGCCGCCGAGAACGCAGAGGCGTACCGCCGGGCTTTTCCCAAGGGCCCACCCTTCTTCATCAGCGCCAGCAGCCTCACCGGCAGCGACCGGAATGATCCTCGCCGCCGAGACTTCGCGGGCTGATCTCTCCTGAAGAAGACTCACCACAAAGACACAAAGGACACAAAGAATACTCCTTGTGGGCTTTGTGTCTTTGTGGTGAATCTTTCTAGAATTTCCTCGACCACTCCGGAGGCCAGCGCTCGATGACCACCTTCTTGTCGGTGTAGAACTCGATCGCGTCGCGGCCCTGGCCGTGGAGGTCGCCGAAGAAGCTGCCCTTCCAGCCGCTGAAGGGGAACGTCGCGATCGGCGCCGCGACCCCGATGTTGATCCCCAGGTTGCCCACCTGCGCCTCGTAGCGGAACTTCCGCGCGGAGGCGCCGCTCCGCGTGAAGAGGCACGCCTGGTTCCCGAAGCTGGAGCGATTCACGAGCTCGATCGCCTCGTCGATGTCCTTCACGTGCATCAGCGACAGCACCGGCTCGAAGATCTCCGTCCCCGCGAGCGCGCCGCCCGGAGGGACGTCGGCCAGGATCGTGGGACGGAGGAAATGGCCCTGCTCGCCCCCCTCGACCCGCGCGCCCCGTCCGTCGACGAGCGCCGCGGCGCCTTCTTTCAGCCCCGCCTGGACCAAGCCCTCGATCCGGGCCTTGCTCTCGGCGCTGATCACCGGCCCCATCTGGACGCCTGCCTCGAGGCCGTTCCCGACCTTCGTCGACCGCGCCGCGGCCGCCATGACCTCCGTAAACGTCCCGCGCGCCTCGCCCACCGTAATCGCGACCGACGTCGCGAGACAGCGCTGCCCCGCGCATCCGAACGCCGAGTCGGCAACGATCGCGCCGGTCATCTCCATGTCGGCGTCGGGGAGGACGATCACCGGGTTCTTCGCGCCGCCCTGGCACTGGGCGCGCTTGCCGCTCGCGGCCGCGCGTGAGTAGACGTGACGCGCGACCGGCGACGAGCCGACGAAGCTGATGGCGCGGACGACGGGATGGTCGACGAGCGCGTCGACTGCCTCCCTGCCCCCGTGGACCAGGTTGACGACGCCGTGCGGGAGCCCCGTCTCCTCGAGCAGCCGGACAAACTTCACCGCCGTCATCGGCACCTTCTCGGAGGGCTTGAGGAGGACGGTGTTCCCGCACGCGATCGCATAGGGGAGGAACCAGAGGGAAATCATCGCGGGGAAGTTGAAAGGCGTGATGATGCCGACCACGCCGAGCGGCTGACGGATCATCGTCTCGTCGATCCCGCGCGCAATGTCCTCGGAGGTGTAGCCCTGCATGAGGAGCGGAATCCCGCAGGCCGTCTCCACGTTCTCGATCCCGCGGCGGAGCTCGCCCGTCGACTCCGCGAGCGTCTTCCCGCACTCCCGGGTGATCGTGCGGGCGAGGTCGTCGAGGGTCGACTCGAGTAGCGCCTTCAGCTTGAAGAGGTGCTGGACGCGGTCGCTGGGCGGGGTCCGGCGCCACTCCGGGAACGCCCGGGCGGCGGCCTGGACCGCGCGGTCCACCTCGGCCGCGCCGGCGAGCGGCGTGCCGGTCGCCGGGTCGACCACCGGCAGACGCCGATCGACGGACGGCGCCGTCCACGACCCTCCGACCAGGTTGGCGAGGACGTCCATGGCTCCCCTCGGTGAAACTCGGTTGCAGAACACCCGAACTGTATACAGAACATACGTCCGGGATCAAGCCCGGCTGCACCACTTCCGGCTCTCGAAAGCCTTGCATGTGGTGAGCTGGAACAATCACGACGAGCCCGGCGTGGCGCTGCTCCACGCCGCGGGCAGCGATTGGGCCTTCTACAACGGGGGCAACCACTGGACGTTCGGCACCTACATGTTCAATGCCGCACGCGAGTACGGCATGAAGTTCCGGATCTCGTGGCACTGGAACGCCGCGGCCGGAGACCCGTACTATGCGCTCGATTGCCGCGAAGACGACTACGCCTGGTGCAACGCCTCGCCGGCCGGCCGGCTCATCCCCTCCGTCGAGTTCGAGCGGCTTCGCGAAGGGCTCGACGACTATCGCCGGCTGATCACCCTGGACCGGCTGGCGAAGGAGCACCCCGACACCCAGGCCGCCAGGGCGGCTCGCGAGCTGATCGAGACCCGGATGAAGTCGTTCCACCTCGGCCAGCGCGACCACGATGCCCTGTTCCCGCCCGCGGACTGGTCCGACTTCCGCCGCCAGGTGGATGACGCGATCGAGGCGCTACGGAGGTAGCAATGAACCCGAGAGAAGTGGTCCAGGGCAGTTTTCGGCTAGATTCTCGATCTCCAGAACTCTGGATCGCGTTTGCCGTGGAAGACTGCAAGCACCACCACTCGCCCGGCTCTGACGCGGTAGAACACCGCGTAGGGAAATTTGCGGATCAAAGCCTTACGGACATCCCGATGGACCACGGCGTGAAGTTCGGGCATCGCCGAGATTCGGTCGAAAACGGCTTGTACGCGTTCGGCGAATTCAACCCCGAGTCCCGCCCGCTTTTGCTCATACCAATCGAACGCTTCGTCGAACTCAGCGCGGGCTTCTCGCCGCAGAACAATCGGGAGAGTCATCGCCGTGCCCGTTTCAAAGCCTCGGCCTTGACTTCCTCCCAGGATACGACCTCGTCCGGTGCCGCTTCATCAGCGGCAAGGCGACGATCCAGCTCGTCCCTCAAATCCTCCCAGACTTCTGGCTCGTAACCTTGATCCACGAGACGGTCCCAGAGTTGCTGGATCAGCAACATGCGATCCTCGACCGGCCACGCATCAACTTCACGTAGCACCGATGGCAGGTCCATTTCCGATCGCTCCTCCAGACTCTCTGAATGGGGCAAAGGAGTTGGCGTGCGTTGCACAACTTTCGCCGGCTTCCACTTATCCAGTATGTCGATTTCTGCAAGCGAAGGCGACCCGACCGAGAGACCCCAGTCCGAGACCAGCCTACTTCCTCGCCTCGATGCTCTCCATATCCCGGACGGTGATTAGCCGGGTGCCGAGGTCTTCGCTGAAGTGGGCCTGGCCGCGGACGCCGATACGGCGGGCGAGGAAGGGCTCGGGGTCGAGGCCGGGAGGGATGTCGAGATAGGCGATCGTCGAGCCCCGGCCGCCAATCAGGGCGAAGACCTTGTGGCCGTCGACCTTGCGGGCTGAAGGCTGAATGAAACCGACGGCGTCGTAGCTGCGGGCGCGGGTCCGCTCCAGCCGCGCGAGGTCTTTGCGCACCGCGGCCACCTCGCTGTCCCTGCGATGGCTCTTCGCCAGGATTGATTCGATGGTCCGCGCGGCCCTTGCCGCCTGCTCGTGCTGGGTGAGCCGGTTCAGGCGCGTCCGCAAGGCCTCTTCCAGCTCAAGTTGATCGCTGGCCCGTTTGAGCAAGTTTTGATAACCAGCGCGGACCGTTTCGAACCGCCACTGCTCGATCGGCTGGCTGGCGATGATCACCTGGTAGATCCCGTCGATCCGCTGCAGCTCAGCGGAGGTCCCCGGGGGCCAGGATGAGGGCGCTCTTGGCGGGTTGGATCGCTGTTTGGCCGCCTGATTGGGCGGCATCGGCTCCTCGTACGATGCGCGGACCTCGGCGGCTGGCGGAACTGGCGGGGTCGGTGTCAACCAGCGGACCCCCTCAGCGCGAACGTAGGAGACCTGGTCCGCCGGAGGCACGATCGCCAACCAGCGCGACTTTTCCGGTCCCTGGCCCAAGCTCAGGGGAGGGCGGTCAACGAGCTGCACCATCGTTCCTCTTGGCAAGCTTCCCCGCGGTGGACCGGGGAGCCTGGCCTGTGGATGCCCCGACCGGATCGACGCCTGCGGGCGGTTGACCCAGGCCAGCGACCCGCGGTCGTGTTCGACCTCCTCCTCGTCATTCTCCAGGCTGGATTGCTCGATCCAGCAGATCGCCGTGGGCAAAGGCTCGATGGCCAGCCAGCCGGTGCCGGCAGAGCGATCGGCGCGAATGCGGAGCCGATCGCCCCGCTGAACGCGACCTGTGATGAAACCTGCGTCATCGGGCCGGTCGAAAACATCGAGGCGCTCGGTCTGGACCTCCGCCTCGACGGAGGGGGCAGTCTCGACAGCAGAATGCCCGAGCGCGGGAACCTGACCCTGGCTGGCACCACGCACGTCCGGGCGAGCCATTGCCGGTGGGTCGCCCGGTTCCCCGTCCGGGGAGAGGATTGTCAGCCCGGCGATCTGGATCACCGCAAGAAATATCACCAACGGCATTTCCTCATCGTTGACAGGAATCCAGCAGGAACGAGGCCGATCGGCGGCCAGAGAGGCGCAACCTGTCGGAGAGTTGGCTTCAGATGGACCGAGCGGAATTTCTTGTCTTCCAGGCTCGCGCGCCAAGATGTCGCAAGAGGGTGAAGATCAAGGGGTTGATACTCCAGGTCAAGAACCACGTCAAGGTCAATGGAATCTCTCGAATTGTGGTGACAAACCTTTGTTGCATAGACACTTCCGCCAAGAAGGCCAGCACAGGCTGATCCTCGATGGACCAGCATTGATTGCGGGCAGGACTCTTTTTTTTTTCGGCGAGGGCCAGTACAATCGCCGCTTTGCCCACCAGGCCAGGAAGCGACTCAGACCCACCCGGTGCATTCATGCCGGTTGCGAGGCCTGCTGGGCTCGGGGCGATGGGATTGTCCTGATCGGAAGAGTTTTGGTCCTCGCGAGGAGCGTTGGCGGATGTATGCAATTATTGAAGACGGCAGCCACCAGTTCAGAGTCAGCGAAGGGGACCATGTTCGGGTCGACCGGCGGGACGGGAAAGCAGGTGATGAAGTTGTCTTTCCCAAGGTCCTGTTAATTGCCGGTACTCCTGCCGGTCCGACCATCGGGACCCCCCAGATCGATGGCGCCCAGGTGGTTGGGATCGTTGTGGACCAGTTCCGCACCAAGAAGATTATCATTCAGAAATTGCGTCGGCGCAAGAACATGCGGCGACGACGGGGCCACCGTCAGCCCTACACCACGGTCCGGATCACCAGCTTGGTCCAGGCCCACTGACCCTCCTTTTCAAAAGGCGGGGTTTGCCAGATCGCACGAACCGCTTTAACTTGCCGCCATTTCGGGCAAAAAAGCGGTTTTTTTCTTCCAATCAGGTGGCCAATGCTTACCATGATGGGGCAGGACGACCGTTGCGGCTGGCTCGGCGACCGATACAGGGTCGAGTCAAACTGTCCGTGCGAACCTGGCGTCGTTCTACCAGGTGAATTGCGGAGTTCTGGCTCCGAGGAACACGAACCCTGTCTGTTGTCGGCCGGCGTTACCTGGAAACTCGGAATTCCGCGTTTCTCGTCCGGCAAGAGAAGCAACGCGCGCGATCGATCGAGTCGCCTTGCGGCAGACTGTTCGAAACGA
>Ga0208044_1001292_pt1 | contig 13953 bp, 14 predicted proteins | sample Sb_taG_8_FD_187712 | JGI IMG/M metagenome (GOLD analysis project Ga0208044, IMG submission 187712) | Peat soil microbial communities from Weissenstadt, Germany - Sb_50d_c_BC metaG (SPAdes) (version 2) | ecosystem: Environmental > Terrestrial > Soil > Wetlands > Peat | place: Germany... | reverse complement strand
AAGGATCACGAATCGGACGACAAGACAAGCAAGCGACTGCTCGCCCAAAGCACATAAGGGCGGGGCCGTCATCGCCAAGCCACCGGAGCTTCGATGGCGTCCTTCGCCGACTTCGGCATCCCGTTCCACCTCTGCGAGCCCCGACGACCGAGGCGTACCCTTACGTTAGGCCCGTCCACGCCCACCGGCAAAGCCGGATTCACCACAAGCGGGTGATCAATGCCTGGAAGCCGCTTCTCGTTTTCGGTAAAGGGACCAGCCGGTTTCCCGAGACTGTCTGGGATGTCTTCCAGGGTGGCGGGGTGGAGAAGAGCCACCACGACTGGGAGCAAGGGTTGGACGAAGCCGTTCACTATCTCGAAGCCTTGGTCCCTGCGGGCACCCTGGTCGTTGACCCCTGCATGGGCTCGGCGACCTGCGGAGTGGCTGCTCTGCGTTGCGGCATGAGGTTTCAGGGCTGTGAGGTCGATGCGGAGACATTCAAGCGAGCCCAGACTCGCATCGGCGGATTAAGAAATGAGAGAAAAGCATAACGTCTATGTCAGCGCCCTCAGCGGCTTCGGGAGTCACTTCCGGGTCGATGAAGCGATCATGCGGTGCTTTGGTAGAGACACTGAACCCAGGAACACTGAATGCCTGCAATTTGCACGCATTTAGTGTACAAGCAGAAGGGTCAAGAGCATGGCGTCGGCAACGATCCCTCTTCACTCGAAGTCCCTATCCATACCCTCGGAGGTCTGCCACTGGTCCACAGACAGGCTGGCTGACGAGGCGGTGCGTGCGATCCAGACGTGTCGGAAACACGGGCAGGCGGCGGCGCAGTCTGCCTGGCGGGCGGGGGCATACCTGTCACTCCTCCACACCCGACTGATCAAGGGACGGAAGTGGGCAACCTGGCTGCGCCAGCAGAAAGAGATCGTCACCGAACACACGGCCCGCCGCTACATCCTGCTTTATGAGCGGAGCGGAGGACGGGCGACTGAGTTGGACGGGATGACGTTGACCGAGGCATACGCCGCATTCGGGATCACAAGGTTCACCGAGACCGCTTCATCGAATGAGAGTGAGCCGGATCACCGCTACCGACTGAGCAGCAACGAGATACATAAGCTCGCCTCAATACCACCTGGGACTCAGGTGCGAGATTATCTGGACCCCGACGACGAAGAGGGGATTTTCCGAGCGGCTACCGAAATTCGCCAGCAGCGCAACGAGGAGCGGACCCGGCAGCAGTTCGAGAAGGAAGAGGCGGCTCGGGCAAAGCTCAACGGCAAGCGGACCTGGACCCTGACCGATGACCCCAAGGTCGTCCGCTGCGATTTTCTGATCGCCGACCCGCCCTTTGGTCTCACGGATGAGCCGTGGGAGCCGGATGATGTCGAGGGGTTCAACCGGGAGTGGAGCAGGCGGTGGGCGGCGTGCGGGGCGGATTTCGTGGCAATCTTTTGGTGCCAGTCGAAGCTCTGGGAGGGCAGGCAGTGGTTCGACGAGTCGCTCAAGGGGTATGAGTTCCAGCAGATGCTCGTCTGGCACGCCAACAATCAGTGCGGTCCCAAGAGCCGCAGCTTGCTCAAGCAGACGTGGTATCCGATCTTCATCTATCGGCGAAAAGGGTCGAATCGCAAGGTGATCACGGACGGCAAAACATGGTCTACCGAGTGCCACCAGCTTGACTGCCACGTCGCCGCTGTGCCCCAGACCGGCTACCGGGGCGAGGATCTGAAGCAGCACCCGTGCCAGAAGTCGAGTTCGGCGATGCGGTGGCTCATCAACGCTTTCTCTGACCCCGGTGCGATGATCGCCTCGGTGTTCTGCGGGGTTGCGCCCTGCGGCGTGGCTCCATGCGGAGTCGCAGCGGTCCAACTGGGGCGCAGGTATCAAGGGATCGAGCAGTCGTCGGAGTATCGTCGGATCGCAGAAGGCAGGATCGCCGCCTACAAGGACCAGCCACAGCAAGAGGATCAGGACGAGGAGGAGATCCTTCGGGCGGCGGCTCAGATCCGCCAACGCCGGGTCGCCGAGAGGCTCAGGGAGATCCAGGAGCGACGACAACAATCACGTCCGGTGCGAATCAAGAAACATGGCGGTCCCGTCCTGCACGGCGATTGCCTTGACCTGATCCCAACCCTTGAGGATGAGTCGGTAAGCCTGGTTGTGACCAGCCCACCTTATGCTCAGCAGCGGGCTGGGCACTACAAAGGTGTCTCCGAGGAAGATTACCCGGACTTCACTGTGAACTGGATGAGCGCTCTTGCCCCCAAGATGACGCCGGATGGCTCCGTCTTCCTGGTGATCCGTCCGCACGTCCGGGATGGCGTCCTGTCGGACTACGTGCTGAAGACCCGACTGGCGGTGCGTGAGACGGGCTGGCACGAGTGCGAGGAACTGATCTGGCTGAAGCCCGATGCCCCGCCGCTGGGAAGTCTGAAGAGACCAAGGCGGACGTGGGAAAGCGTCCTCTGGTTCAGCAAGTCACCACAACCATACTGTGACCTCAAAGCGTGCGGCAGGGAGTCGGAGCGGGTGGGCTTCGAGGGGTCGCTGCGGTTCGGCGTGGGTGGTGACAGTCCGCTGAGCCGTGTCCAGGCGGCAGGATGCACGAACGGTGTTGCCCGGATCACTGATGTGATCGTCGCCAACGTGGGCGGCAACGAGCCGGGTCTTGATCACCCTGCGGTCTTCCCTCTCGCCCTTGCCGAACAACTGATCAGGACGTTCAGCCAGGAGGGGGATATGGTCGTGGACCCCTTCTGTGGGAGCGGTCAGACGCTCCTGGCTGCGAAGGGGTGTGGGCGTCGTTATCTGGGGATTGAGAGGGAGGAGAAGTACGTCTCCATCGCCCTGGGGCGGCTGTGATGAGGAGCATGATCGACCGGTGACCTTACGAACCCACCGTCAGCAGAAACGAAAGCGGTTCGCAGGGAGAAGTTGGAACACCGCTTCAGATATCATCAGGATCGACTGTTTCGATCAACGGGAGATACTGAAACGCCGCAACCAGAGTGTTGCCTGGGCTCCGCAGTGCCAGCCCGATCTGCTGGACCCGTTCTCGCATCCAACGACATGCGTGGACCAACTCCTCGATGGCTCGGGGATCGAAGGACGGGTCATAGACCTTGTATTCGCCTTGATCGAAGGATCGAGGCTGGATGAAGGGGTCGGCGAACAGGTAGGTCTTCTGGTCCAGATCCTCGCCGTAGAGCCTCAGCAGGCGACGGAGGTGTGCCGGAGCCATCACGAAGATGGCACTCGCTTGGTCACAGAGTTCACGGTCCACTTGGCGGGGGCAGTGCCCGCTGGCATCGATGCCCCAGTGTCTCAGCATCCCGAGCGCACGGTCGTTGATGCAGTCTCCCGCATACAGACCGGCAGACAGGGCGGGGTCGTCTGCGTGCAGATGGCGATAGAGATAGTAAGCCAGCACCGACCGGCAGCAGTTGGCGTAGCAGATGAAGAGCGGTGTTTCCACGTCGATGGCTCCCATAGGACACGTTGACGACCCAAGGAGAGGGACTGATCCGGGCAGCGGCTAATTGTCACGGCTTCGTCCCTGTGATCATCCCGACTCGTAGAAAGAGCGTCCAGGCGACCTCCCGCCCCTGATCCGGGTTGCCCCACGCTGCCGCCAGATCATCCCGGAATTCCCCGATGGGGTCTCGATCGGTCTCTTTGCCGAATCGCTGGGAGCCGGACCAAGTGCTCATGTACGGCGATGGCACCGGGGATCAGCCAGGCTGGCGATCTCGTTTTGGACAACTTCTGTGGGTCCGGGCAGACACTTCTGGCGGCAAAAGGATGTGGGCGTCGTTATCTGGGGATCGAGAGGGAAGAGAAGTACGTTCGGATCGCCCTGGAGCGGTTGCGATGACCAGGCTCAACGACCGCTGACCTTGCCCACCCGCATGAACAAATCCCAGGTGACCTGCCGCTCCTGCTGTGGGTCGCCCCACGCCCCCGCCAGTTCATCACGGATTTCGTCCGTAGGTTCTCGCCCAGTCTGCGTGCGGTAGCGGTTCGACGCAGACCAAGTTCCCAGAAACCCCGTGAGCTGGTCTAGATTCCACTCATGGCTCATCCGAAACGGCGGCGTGTCGATCTCATCAAAGGGGAACGGGATCGTTCGATAACGCTCCACAGCCAGCCTTGTTTCCGGGAACCAGAAATGACGAAGAACCTCGGCATCCAGGCGTTGAATGACGGCATCGACTTCCGGGGTAACGCTTGGCACTTTGTAGCCCCAACCGGCGAGGATGCCATCCCGTTTAACGACTCGCCGAACCTCGCCGTAGAACCTCGGAAAATCAAGCCAGTGGAATGCCGACGCCACGGTCACCAGGTCAACCGAAGCGTCCTTGAGGGGCGTCCTTTCGGCGGGAGCGACGAAGTAGGTGACCTTGGGGTGGGGATGAGCCTGGGCAATCTGCTGGGGGCTGGCGTCGGTGGCGATGATTGTACGGAAGTGCGGCGTCAGCCCGAGGGCTGCCTGCCCGTTCCCAGTGGCGCAGTCCCAGGCGAGGTCGTGAGCGGGAACCAGCGAGGTGAGGTAGGAAGAGAGGGCGTCCGGGTAGGTGGGTCGGTATGCCTCATATTGGACGGCGCATTCGGAGAAGTGGTCGGGGAAAGCCATCAGGGTGACTCCTGAACCGCAGACTGGTCCTCCAGAAGATGCTCTCCGGTTTCAACGCTCTGCACGAGTTCTCTCTCTGAGATGTCAACGCTCTTCATCGGTCCTCGCTTGCTTGCCGATGTTCCGTACTCGTAGATGTCCACTACTATGAAGAAGATCGTCTTGTTGTTAACGGTCGCAGAGGGAAATGACGCCTTGGTTGAGGGAACCAGGAAGTTCAGCCCCTCATGGCACATCTTGAAAATGACCAAGAAGGCGTATGGCTCGTTGTAGTCACAAGCATATACGTACGCCTGATTGAAGCCCGAGATGATATAGGACTTCCCTTTGCTTCTATCTGACCAGAACAACTTGGTGTCGGCGATCACACGATCCTTACCCACTTGATCAGCCACGAAATCGGGTATGCCCGAGGTCGAGTGCGGCTCGATGTGGAAATCGATGCCTTGATCGTGCAGGTACTCGTAGAGGTCGAGTGCCAAGGTCTTCTCGCCCTTCTGTGTATCGTGCTTGACTGCCTGACGAAGCTGCTCTGCATGAAACCATTCACAGCGATGCTTGTAGCGACGTAAGAAATAAAGGATCACCTGCTGGTCATCAAGGTGCTCGTCAACGTACTCGTAGAACGGTTCGAGAAAGACATCCCGGACTTTCTCAAGGCAATCACGTGCCTTGCCGCCTGCGTGGTAATGCAATGCGACATTCAGAACCAACTGGTAGTCGGGCTCCTCTGCGATCTTCTTGAGGAGGCAGTAGCCCATTGCCGCTGATTCGGCTTCAGTTGCTCCGTAAACAGCTTGTCCTTTCAGGATTTGGTCAACGCTCGCTGGGACATCTTGCTCGGACACCCGAGCCATCAGTTCGTCTCGGACCCCGCTCAAGATCGGCGAGCTGTCAAAGAAGTGGAAGAAGACTCGCAAAAGCATCGGAAAGTCTTGATAGTCGGCTGAGTTCAGCCGCCTGACTCGCTTCTGGAGTTTGTAGCGTATGGCTTGGACAAAGGCATCCTGCATGATTCTCACCTGAATAGACGGTTGATGCTGTCGTGCAACTGGTCCAGAGCCCGATGAAAGGATCGTACACCCTTTCGCACCGTGTTCATGCTGTCGTCGAGTTGGATGTTTGCCTTGCAGCCCCGGCAGATAATCACGTCCCGGAGACGGGCTTGTTTGAGCCAGATGGGATTGGAGAACTGACATCGGGGACAATTGACCTTCACCTCGATCTTGTCGAGATTGATACCGCCCTCGATTCTTGCTTCGATTCTGAACATGATCTTGTCCGAGAAACTCTCCCGACCTGAATTGCCATTTCAGGTCGTGCGAAAGCAGGAGTCAATCCGAGGGCTGCCTATCAGTTTTCGGTGGCACATTCCCAGGACAGGGTGGGGAAAGCGGATGAGGACACGAGGTGATCGGCTTGCTGTTTGAGTGTCGTCCTGGGTCGCTCACCTTCCACGAGTTTTGCCCTTGGTGAGTTTACTTCTCCCCGTTGATTCCTCATGATCTGATGATAGCAGATATGCCGCTTCGAGTCACCTGCTGCGGAAAGGGACGTATCGATGGCAATCCCCGACTTTCAATCAGTGATGCTCCCCCTGGTCAAGATCCTCGGCGATGGGCAAGAGCGGACCATGCGGGAGGTGACCCACCTGTTGGCTGAATTCTTCCACCTCACCGACCAGGAGCGTGAGGAACTGCTTCCCAGCGGGCAACAGAGCCTCTTCAGCAACCGGGTGGGATGGGCAAAGTCGCATCTGAAAGCGGCGGGGCTGCTTGAGAACCCACTTCGTGGGCGAGTTCGGATCTCTGACCTGGGTCGCCAGGTACTCGCCGAGAAACCACCAGCGATCAACGTCAAGTTCCTGAAGCGGTTCCCTGCCTATTGCGACTTCATAGGCAAGTCAGCCCCGACGCATGATGAAGCGGTTTCAGGCGAGGCAGCGCCAGTCGAAGAGCGCAGAACCCCGCTCGAACTGATCGACGCCGCTTACAAATCGCTTCGGCAGGCGACCGCCGAGGATCTATTGTCCATGCTCAAAGCCTGCTCCCCGCCGTTCTTCGAGTCGGTGGTTGTTCGGCTGCTCATGGCGATGGGCTACGGAGGGGTAGCCGGTCAGAGAACGGTCACGGGCAAGTTGGGTGACGGCGGCATCGACGGGGTGATAAAGCAGGACAAGCTCGGGCTGGACGTGGTTTGCATTCAAGCGAAGCGGTGGGACGGCCCTGTGGGCAGACCCATCATCCAGGGCTTCGCTTGGAGTATGGATTACATCCGAGCCAGGAAGGGGGTCATCCTAAGTACCTCGACGTTTACGAAGGACGCCGTGGATTTCGTTGAAAGGATTGAGGGCAAGAAGGTCGTTCTCATCAACGGTGACCAGCTTGCGGATCTGATGATCGACCACGGGCTCGGGGTTACGACGACCAAGACCTACGAGATAAGGGAGGTTTCCAACGACTTCTTCGATGAGAGCGAGGGGTGAGCCAGGCAAGAAGTTGAAGAGCGAGGGGGCGTCAATATCCTGTTGAAGAGACTGAGCGACTTGATGTCCTTGCTCAGTTTCTCCTCGACCGCTTCGGCGTAAGCAATTGAGAGACGGGCGACGATCCACCCATCACCGTGTAGAGTCACCCCCATAGCCCAGACTGGGAAAAAGCCTCTGCTCCGAGGATAATGGCGAGATGGATTCACGAAGCTGCGTCAAGCGAACGATCGAAGAAGTAGAAGCCCTGACGGGATGCCCGGTTCCGGTCAGCCAGGATGCATCCATCAAGAACATGGCTGTCCTGGACATCGCTCGTGGCCCCGTGCGTTTGCATCGAATCCGCATCCACCCGAACTTCAGCAAGGAGGCTGAATACCTGACGTGTTTCGAGTGCGGGTTCATCCTTCGCAAGTTCGCCGTTCCGCCGGAGAAGCGTTGCGGAGGAACGTGGCTCTGGTGTCAAGGAAAGGTCACTGCTTCAACCAAGAGAGTGTGCTATGGCTAGCAAATATGATGAATCCGATGCAGTTGCCGGTCCTTCAAGCGTGATGAAAGAGTGGGACCCCTTGTTGGAGGGGGAGGGCGACCCAGACATTGTTGCTCGTGCCAAAAAACGAGAAATTCAGAATATCCTCAAGAGTTATACCGGATATTATGACCTCTTCGCAGAACTCATCCAAAACGCCTTGGATGCCGTTGAGAAGAGAATGAAGGCAGAGGGCGACAAGTTCGCCCCCAGAATCGTCGTCAAAATTGACTTGAACGCTGAGTCGGTCACTGTGATTGACAACGGCTGCGGCATGAACCAGTCCGAGTTTCGGACGTTCCTCCGGCCGAACTTCTCCTTTAAGGACGGAGTATCAACACGTGGCAGCAAGGGCGTAGGTGCGACCTACCTTGCCTACGGGTTCAATCACCTTGTCGTTGCAACGAAGCAGCCGGGAAATTCACCACAGAGCGGCCTGCTGCTCAACGGTAGACGGTGGCTGGACGACACGGCACAGATCGTGAACCGTCCGAAGGTAACTGCGGCCAGCGAGGTGGATAAAGCCTTCAACGGGATCGACTGCGGCACGTTGATGACCGTGACACTCTCTGGGGACAACATTCGACCAAGGAATCTTGGCTACTACGGAGCCACTACGGCCGAGCAGTGGATGGCAATTCTTCGTGTCCACACTGCCCTCGGAGGCATTTATCTCTGTGGCGAAAAAGCATCAGGTGTACGGGTCCGCTTGGAGGTGATCGCCAAAGACGAACATGTAGCCTCGTTCGTCGAGCTTGAGAGGCCCGAGTACCTCTATCCCCATTTGGTGCTTGGAAAATCCGTGGACCTTCGTGAATACCTGAAGGACCAAGAGGACAGAGCAAAAAAGCACCAAGACTTGTCGAAAATCCCGGCGAAATTCACCAAGCAGAATGGCATCTGGGGTGAATGGACGGGGGAACAGATCTTGGCTGGCGAGAGCCCGATCAAACCACGACTCGACGAGGTAGACAAAGAAGCACTGAAGGAGTTGGGACTGCGGATGTACGTTTACATGGGGTTCTCGACCGACCTCTGGGACGACTACAACGACAAGGTTCTCAAACTTCGGAAAGGATCACGCCTCCTGCGAGGAGGGCTTCAGCAGGCCACTAGGCATATGCCCCAAGGGCACACAATCACAATTCCTCTCACGGAAAGCATTGGATTTCAAACGCTTACACATGTGGTCGTTCATTTTGAAAAAGCCGAACCTGATCTGGGAAGAAAAGGATTCCAGCCGGAGCATACGAAGTTGGCGGAGCGAATCTCAAGTTCGTCCGTCACCACTTTCAAGAAGTACTACGCCCAACTCTTAAGAGGCAAGACGGGTGCCCCTGCTCTGATGAAGGCGATGCAACTTGCAACCTGGATTGACCAGCAGCGGGAATATGAAAAGCGCCACCCCCTTGTAATCACAGGCAAGGGACTCTTCGCACCGACTGAGGAGTTGCCGATTCGGTCGCAACCGCTACGAGAACAGGATGTCGTCGCATTATTCAACCAGATGCTCTCGTCGGGGCTCATCCGGGGAATCCAGCTACTCTCGTCCAGCCAATACAATCAGTACGATGGACTCTTCCGCCTCCATATGGAACCGCCCTTTGATAAATACATCCGATCGGATGAAAATCCGCTTGGTGTGGACGCCGAAATGTTCGTTGGAGTCACGGACCCCATCGAGTCTCCGGTTCAAGTTCTGGAATATAAGTTCGACCTCGATTCTCTGATCGAGGAGTTTACGATTGGCGAGAAGAACCCTGATGAAATCGCACTGGCAGTAGCCTGGGAGATGGGAGAAAAGTGGAAAGGCAATTTCACAGTTCTATCCTATCTAGATGATGAGAATGTTCATCATCGCCAATTCCACGGCTACACGCATTCGTTTTCTCACGCCGTTGGAGGTAACGCTGCATTTCAGGTCATCATTCTGAAAGACTTGATCAACTACTGTCTCGACTCGAAGGCCGAAAGTGATAGACAAAGAGCCTCGTATTCGTCCGATACCGAATAAAGCTTCAGGGAATCTGTTGCATGTCATCGCCTGGGTGGTCTTCTACGGCCTTGATGACAGCGATGTCGCCGAGTACGGCCTGTCCCCATGACCCAAGTCCGTGCCCCGAAAGCCGAGAACCGAGAGGAATGGCTCCGCATGAGGCATTCCCTCTGGCCCGACTGCCCCGACGAGGAGCATGACAGCGACGTCGGGGTCTTCCTCGGTCCACATAGACGGTGACATGCAGCCGGGTCCGGGTTTCTTTCAATTGGCGAAGAAACTTGGGCGAGACACATCCGACAAGACGACCTGCTGGGGCGAGGAATTACGACGGGTGCATGGGTACGGGGGCACCCGATGCTCCACGTGTCGTCGAGAGACGGGGCATGGGCGGATGGGCAAGGTCGCAACCGTGCGACCGATCGCTTGGTCTAAGCCCTCAGAGCCCACCCGCCACATGAACACTAGGTGGTCAATCAATGATCGGGAACAGAGTCAGTTGATCTCCCTGGGTGCCCTCGTCTCTCGCCAAAATGCTCGGAGGAGGTGGAAAAAGGAACTCTGATGTCGGGTCGTGCCGCTTGTAGCGTTCTAGAACTAATTCAGGGTTCTGGACGGCGTAACAGTAGACGCACCCGTGGGGGCACGTGTCGTACTCCCCGATGTCGATCGAATGATAGCAGCCGCACTCCTTACGATTGCCCTTGAGCCTGGCGCTGACATCCCGGCTAGTCACCCTGGATATGCGATCGACATCGACGCAGCGGGCAACACTCGCACCGGCCACGATCAACTCGGGCTGGGAGCAGATGGTTAGTTGGATCTTCTGGGAATCAGCGATGTCGGCAAGTGCCGACACGAGCTTCTTTTTCACTTTCATGTCTGGATCTGCCCAAGAGAACCCAAGCTCTCTTGCGGCAGAATCGAGATTACGCTTTGTCTTTTTATAAACATGAGCGATGGATATCACCACTTCGTCCACATAACCCGAGAGCTTTGTCGCCAGATCAGCGAAGTTCGCCAGATGATAGTCGAACGGCGTGAGCGACGAGAAGACGATTGTGTCGTACCTCCAGACACATACGCTCACCCCGTATTCATGGCTGATCGACTGGACGTGCGTGACCGCACGATCAGCATCGACGACTGAAGTCTCTAGGGCACGGGGGTAATTGTTGATTGTGTGCTGGACCACGAAGGGGTAACCGAGGGAGCGAATTTCGGGAAGTTGCTTGAGAAACGGGCCGATGTTCTTGGTCCAGAAGACGATCGCATCGACAGACTCACGGTCGAGAGGAACACGAGAGATCTTCTTGTTGTAGGCGTTGACGACCTTGCAGTAGCCATGGCGCAAGCGGTTCATGAACCACTCGCCGTAGAAGGTCGGGATGTCCGTCTTGTAGCTGGCTGAGATGATCATCAGGGTTTTGTGCCTACGACGAAGAAAGCGCCACGACCGGAGTCCATACCCCACTGGCATCGAGGATATCGACCGATCTTTGTCGTGTAGGGTTCAAGATCGTCTTTCCGCTCATCAAGATCCATGTTGGACCTCGATTTCTTAACTTGACTACAAGAAAGCCCGGCCGAACTCAGCATCTCGGGCACAGTCTCTGCAATTCTGTTCTGATCCCGGTCTACAACCAAGAACTTGCTCCCCGAAGGTGCTGAGGTTGATGCGAGGCTCACCAATTTGAGGAACTTGTCCTCGTCTCCCACCAACTCCGAGACAACGTAGTTCATAATAAACAAATCCTGATTGAACAAGCTAGCATGATTTGAGTATGCGTACGCTGTTGTCATGTCGTGGGTAATAAACGATTTGCAGATGGAAAAGGGCTGGTTGCGAAACCGTCCGTATTTTGCTCTCAGCTCTGCGTTGATCTGAGCCTCCAAAACATTCCACGTTTCTGACCACTCGACGACCGCATCGAATAGAGTGAATGACAACCTGGCGTGCCCCGACCGCTGCTCACGAAGCAGATGCTTGGATACTGCGAGCAATTCTGTCCCCGGTCCGCCTCCGAACGCACAGATTCTAAGTTCCTCCTCATCGATGAGCTTGGACTCAATGAAATCGTCAACCTCTGATGAACGAATTGCATACTCGCACAAGTTTGCATTCACGGCTGTATGGCAATATAGATAGGCAAAACGGCAAAGCGGGTTCTCGTACTCGATGCTAGGAGAGTCGCCGCTGAACCACTCCTTGCTCATTGCTGCCAAGTGCTGACGGATAAGGCGATAGGCTTCAGTTTCAGCGACCCCCTGATGACGACAGATTCCAGAGAATGACGCATCGAGCGCAGCCTTGATAGTCTTGAAGTAGTTCACGGCTGTCTCCTGAGCAAAATGCCAGTATGCTTGCGTTCTGTCAACTGCAATCTTCTAGAACTTAGCCCTGAGTATCCGACTTACCGAGAGAACCGAACCTTTCCGTCTAGATTTCGCTGAACCAGCGAGATCATGGTCAGGATGTCGAGATCGTCTTGCTCGTCCATGTCTCGCTCGCCCCTGGGGGTTGCAGGTCGTGCCGCAGAGACCTTTAAGGAGATTGACAAAGCCGCTCTGTTTGTCTCGGCGAATCTTCATACTCTGAAGAAAACCCCTTCTGGTCTGGTGAACGAACTCAGTTCACCTTCCGCTCCAACCGAGCAATGTACTTCATGAGTCTGTCCAGGGCGGCATTATCAAGGCTGGCCAACATGCCGAAGACATCCGGCCGTTGGATGACCCGCTTCTTGACCGCCTCGGGAATCTTCTTGGCAAGGAACAATAATTCGTTCTCCTCGGCCTCGAGGGCTTTGGCCAACCTGCGGGTCAGTGACTCGCTGGGGCAGTCTCCGAAATCTAGCTTGCCGTTCTCAATCTTCGATATGTACGTAAAACCAACCCCTACCTTCGCCGCAAGACCCCGCAGAGTCAGGTCCTTCCTTCTTCGGAGTTCTCGGATTCGCTCACCAAAAATCATTCTCGCCCCTCGCTGGACGCAACTTGCTTGCTTAGGCGTTTCTAGCATCGTATGATGGTTGCAGAAGGGAGTCAACGAACGACCTTCCGTGCGGCTAGTTGATATTACAGATTGACGGCGCAACGGAGCGATCCTGATGGGGACGCCGAAGATGGCGGATTCGAGGATCGATCGATGAATGGCGCTTTCGGCCGATAACTTGAAGCAGGCGATTCGCCAGGCGGGTGATCTCTATTATCGCCTCGTGCTGCTTGCCGGTCCCCAGGGTACGGGGAAGACTGCGGTCCTCCAGGCGCTCGCTAAGGAGAACCAGTACCCTGTCATCAACGTGAATTATCAGCTCTGTAAGGGAATGCTCGAACTGACCCGGAACCAGCGGACGAGGCAGGTCGAACGCCTGTTCAAAGCCGTGGTCGGCTCTGTGCCCGGCGATGTCGTGCTACTCGACAACTTGGAGGTCCTGTTCGATCCCAGCCTGGAAGTCGTGCCGCTCCGGCTCCTTCTGGCTGCCAGCAGGAATCAGACCCTTGTGGCATCCTGGAACGGGACGTACAAGGACGGAACCCTGACCTACGCTGAGCCGGGCCATCCCGAGTTCGTTCAATACAAGCAGGTGGAAGCCCTGGTTATCCCCGTTGATCATGACGGACATGCCGATTGAGTGAGACTCGCCATGAAGTATCGGGAACTCGTCGAATTCGAGCCTATCGAGACCGTCATCCAGCTCCAAGAGGCAGAGTCGCCCGAGAAAGCACGTCAGCTCGTTCAGACGTTCGTCATCTCGGACGGGATGGCCGACCAACTGACCAATCTCGTCTTCCCGAATCTTCAGTTTCTGAAACCTTCGGATAACAAGGGCATCCTCGTTGTCGGCAACTACGGCACCGGCAAGAGCCACCTGCTTTCGCTGATCTCGGGCATCACCGAGCAGCCTGACCTGGTGAAAGTCGTCAAGAACAAGGCTGTGGCAGACGGGTCGAAGTCGATCGCAGGGAAGTTCAAGGTGATCCGCATCGAGATTCCCGCAACCCTGAAAAACCTGCGGGACATTATCTGCGGCAGGATTGAGGATTTCCTCAGCGATGAGGGAATCTCATTCAGCTTCCCACCCTTCACCCAGGTAACGAGCAACAAAGACGATCTGTCCGCCATGATGGCGCTCTTCGGCGAGAAGTACCCCGATCAGGGCCTCCTTCTCGTCGTGGACGAGCTGCTCGACTATCTAAAAACCCGCAAGGAGCGTGACCTGATCCTTGACCTCGGCTTCCTCCGGGAGATCGGCGAGGTCTGCAAGCTGATCCGGTTCCGGTTCATCGCCGGTCTGCAAGAGAGCCTGTTCGACAAC